>MCND01000108.1_pt1 | contig 37903 bp, 37 predicted proteins | sample 778211 | NCBI WGS metagenome assembly MCND01 (sample SAMN04296812, study PRJNA304217) | bioreactor metagenome | isolation source: activated sludge enriched with benzalkonium chloride | place: Turkey: Istanbul urban wastewater treatment plant
ACTCGGTGGGTGGGGTCGCGGTATTTTGCCAAATCAGAAAGTCTTTTTCAGAGTTTCCCTAAGCGTTTCCAGGGCATTAGCTACAGCCAGCAAGTCGGGGTATAAGCCTACAGACAGCCACCCGGAGATGCACCCAAGTCTGCACTGTCACTCACCAGACTTCAGTACCAACTCTCAACGCCTCAATACGCACAGCACTGCCTCCAGCTCATCAATGGCGCCCGGTACGTATTCGGCTCTTACCCAGCGCCATGTTGGGCTACCGATTAGACCACCAATCGCGTATGAGCAAAGCCTTTCGCTATGCAACCCCTGCTGGGCGGCTTGCGAGATCACGGCAAGCAAAGCCTGCTCCATCCGATCGCTTGACATGGCTTGGTGCTCTGAGATGTGAACCCCAGTGTGTCTTCGACCAACCAAATAAGCCAGCGGTATCGGCGTCATAGAGGGGCTCGAACCTGGCCCCTGATTTGGCAGTTAAAGCTAGGGAAATTCCTAAGGAAGTTGGCTATTGATCCACCGATCCGCAGCTGACATCACGTCCTCAAGTGCTGCTCGATAGCTCGTCCATGGTCCTTGAAGCTCAGCTACAACTTCACCGTATCCACGGATGTTGCCAGCCTGGACAACTCTCGCTGATATGGGGGCCTCGTCATTCGGCCTCTCCCATTCGAACTTAAGAAAAACTGTATGGCCACGGTGCTCATGAGCGATCGGAGTATCCATGCGGTAAGACACATCAAGTCCTTGATTTGAACGAAATTGAACGATCTTTTACACGTCTCAGATTAGCCGTTCAATCAAGGCAAGTTGCCATCCATCCCAACACTTTCAAGCCAGCCGCAAAGCGGCAAGGACAAGTCATGCCTGAAGAAAAAGTCGTGATGTACGAATCCCCAGAAGCCGCAAGCATCCAGACCGTCACCGGCTGGGTTGCCGCTGATGGTCGCTTCTGGGGTAACGATGAGCATATGGCGCGCTGGTGCGGCGCCACCCACCGCCGCTGCGAGAAGAATCCGGACCATCCGATCTTCGAGGTTCGAAGCTATTGCCGTCCGTGTCACGAGGAGCGTCGCCAAGCGAAATTCGCAACTATGCCGGTCAAGGAATGGGCCGGAGAGCCGCTGGTGATCTTCGATGGCGACGAATACTTCTTTGACGAGGACGGCCTGCGCGATTACCTCATCGACAGCGATATCGATTTGGCCGACCTGCAGCTCTGCATCTGCGAACCGAACATGCCGAGAGAAATCGACCCCAGCGACGTCTTCATTGACGACCTGCCAGAAGACGGCGAGATCCGGGATCAGCAGCTTGTCGCAGCGTTCGAGCTATTGAACGAGATGATCCGCCAATCCGAGCCCCTGTCGTGGTCGCAAGGCGAGTTCGCCGCATCGCTCCCGCAGTCGCTCATTGATGAAGTCGTTTCGGCCCGGGAGGCAGCATGATCCTGCCCCTGCTTTTCATGGCATGGAACATCTACACGGGGCCAAGACCATGAACAGGTTCTTTCGCAGAAAGGCCGAGGCCTGGTTGATCAGGCTGGCTGCATGGATCTTGATCGGCCGCAACGTTGCCCGTTGCAAGGTCGTCTCCCGCCGCGACAACAACGAAATGTGGGGTATGGCTGAAAGCCTGGAAGGGATCGCCGACCGCATAAGCACCGGCTACAAGGGGTCAAGACCATGAAGGCGCGCATCGAGAAGAAGCTCAGCAAGCGCCTGGTCGAGCTTGCTCCATCGCAGTTCAACGGCGCATGGCTCGACAAAGACGAGCCAAGCGAACTGGCTTACGAGCAAGGCACCCGGGTCAGCCACATTTGGAGCGTAGGCGGCGGAGTCGATTACTGGGGTGAAGGCTGCGATGCCTACACCATCTGGGAAATCTGGAAGATGAACTGGTGCTGGCATGGACCGTTCGAAACCTACCCGGAGGGGCATCGGCATCAGTTCTATCCAAACACTGAAGGATTCAGGCCCACCACTCGGAACCTTCTGGTGCTGGCCGCAGAGTGCGAGCGCCTGAGTCGAAAAGCAAAACGAGAGTCCGCCCGGCCCAGGGCGCAGTCGGCAGTAGGCCAGACATAGACCGAGCGGACACCCGCACAGTGCCCCGGCGCAACGCCACGGGCAATCAGAAATATCCCAAACAAACACTCAAACAGCCTGCAGCCGCGGGCGAAGCATTCAGATACACGCCCCATAACTCGTGCTCGGAATCCGTGTGCGAGAAACAAACATCAAGTAAACCAAAGAGAAAACCATGAACAACTTCGGCAGCATTATCGCCCACGGAACGCTTTATCTTTATCCGGAGCGGCCACCGCAAAACCTCTTCTGGATCGACCAGAACGGCCACACCAATTACTGGTGCTCAGTCCAAGGTGGTACTTCGGGAACCTCCAAAACCCCACGTACGGAGAGTCGCCAGACGCTTCCTGACTCTCCTGTCTCGTTCAACTGGATTCGCGGCAGCGCCAAGCATTCGATGGCGGGCCGGGTACGGGTCGAAAAAGCTCCATCCAGTGGCAAGGTCATTGTCGGACAGATCCATGCACTTAACGCACCGAACCCATTCCTGATGGTGATTTGGTGGAACGGGGCTGTCCGAATCGAAACACGCCAACAGCCGGGTGGATTTGCCCGAACTCTATTAGAGAAAGCGGTACCGCTGGGCCAGCCATTTAGCTACAGCCTCCAGGTTGATGCCCTTGGCGAACTGAGCGTCACCCTCGACACCTTGAGCGCAAGTACCGCAGTGAACAAGGCCTGGGATAGATACCCGTTCTATTTCAAGGCTGGGTCCTATGTCATCGACAACAAGGGGCCGGAGACAGAAGGCGGCTGGGTCGTCTACGAGTCCTTCGACGTATTCAACGGTGAGTTGCAAGGCTGAAGTGCCCCCATCCAACAAAAGCCTGCGGCGTGACGGGCGAGGATTTCCTATGCCCGTGACCAGATGGCCGAGAAGATCAAAGCAGCCCTACAACACGTTGCGCTTTGAGCGAGAGGTGCATATGTCCGTGGAGCTGGTCAGCCAGTTCGAATACGACACCGAGTGGTTCCCCGACAAGGTCTGACAACAAACCACCGCTACTTGGCGCCCGTCCCGGCCGGTGTAGGCCGTTCAACAATCCATTTGAAGTACCCCGACCGGGCAGGCCAGCAGACTCTACCCAGAGCCAGTGCGGCTGTCCCGGGAGTAATTCTGAACAATCCTGAAAGGTCGCCGCCAGGCGCGGCGTGGAGATCTGCATGCAATCGATTAGGAAAAAGCCGGGCGATGAGTTTGCCCACCGTGAAGAAGCCGTTGCCCAAGAGATGGACAAGGTGACGGAGGAAAGGATGGCCGAACTGCTTGGGATAACGATACGAGCGCTACAGACCAGACGCCAGCGCGGAAAGATACCTGAAGGCGTCTGGAACAAGAACGGTCGCAACATCATGTACAGCAGATGGAGATATGAGGAATGGCTAGAAAGCCTGTGGGTCTGCCCCCTGGAGTTGAAATCCGAGGAGACGCCCTCCGAATCCGTTTCACTTGGAACGGTGAGCGTCGCGGCGAAACCCTCGCCCATCCCCCGACGGCGCAGGGTGTCCGCGCCGCCAGCCGTATACGTGATCAAGTAGTTAACCTGATCCGCCACGGCCTGTTGGATGACGAGAAGTACGCCGAACTCTTCCCGGGCTCGGAAGTGGCTAGACGTTCCTCAGAGGCCATACCAAGCATGGGCGATTACACGCAGATGTGGCTCAACAGTCGGCATATCGTCAAGGGCACCCGCGATAACTATGTCAGTACCTTGAATCTGTACTGGATGCCATACCTGGGCCTACGCCGGATCGACATGATCACGCCGACGATGCTGCGGAGTGTCATATCGCAAATCCAGTGGACATCGGCCGGCGTGAAGCGGAACGCAATCATCAAGCTCGCCAGCATCTTCAAGACAGCCGTGCTTGATGGTTTGATCACCAAGAACCCCACGGCCTCCCTCGATAAGCCAAAGGCTGTGAAGAAGGTCGTAGACCCTTACACCCGCGCTGAGGCTGAGGCGGTCATTGAGCATCTGTATGCTACGCAGCAGAAGTACGCCCAGATCTATGCCGCCTTCTTCGAGTTCAGCTTCTTCACCGGTCTTCGCCCTGGGGAGGCGATGGGACTGCAATGGCAGGACATCAACCTCGAGGAGCGAACCGCCACAATTCAGCGCATTATCGTGGATCGCCAGCCTGAAGATCGCACGAAGACCAAGTATCACCGGGTGGTGCTGCTGAATGATCGAGCGCTAAACGCCATAAGACAGGCGCGACGCCTGGCCGACCTCAGGCAAATGGCTTCGAAGTCGGCATACCTTACGAGCCCATTTGTCTTCCAGCCGAGCAAAGGAGGGCTGTGGATCAAGGAGCCAAGTGTTACAATCCGCCACTTCAAATCAGCGCTCAGGGCGCTGGACATCCGTGAACGCCGGCAGTACGACACCCGCCACACCTACGCCACAATGTGCCTGATGGCTGGGATGAACCCCGCGTTCATCGCAAACCAGCTCGGCCACAGCGTTGAGATGTTGCTCTCTACCTACGCGAAATGGATCAGCTCCTCCTCGGACTGGAGGGAGCTGGAGAAGCTGCCGCCGCGAGTCTAATTGGCCCAAAATTGGCCCAAGACTGACAAAGTGGCCTAAATACACCTCTGGAACCCCCGCAGGACAATCACTTGATCTCTACAGCCAACATCACCATGCAGTTCGGCGCCAAGCCGCTGTTCGAGAACGTTTCGGTCAAATTCAACAACGGCAACCGCTATGGCCTGATTGGCGCCAACGGTTGCGGCAAGTCGACCTTCATGAAAATTCTCGGTGGTGACCTCGAACCCTCCAGCGGCCAGGTCATGCTCGAGCCGAACGTCCGCCTGGGTAAATTGCGCCAGGACCAGTTCGCCTACGAAGAATTCACGGTGATCGACACCGTGATCATGGGCCATGAGGAATTGTGGCGGGTCAAGGCCGAGCGCGACCGGATCTACTCGCTGCCGGAAATGACCGAAGAAGACGGCATGGCCGTGGCCGAGCTGGAAACAGAATTCGCCGAAATGGATGGCTATACCGCCGAGTCTCGTGCCGGTGAACTGCTGCTGGGCCTGGGCATTCCCCTGGAGCAGCATTTCGGCTCCATGACCGAAGTAGCCCCAGGCTGGAAGCTCCGGGTCCTGCTGGCCCAGGCGCTGTTCTCCAACCCGGAAGTGCTGCTGCTGGACGAGCCGACCAACCACTTGGACATCAACACCATTCGCTGGCTGGAAAACATTCTCACGGCGCGTAACAGCACCATGATCATCATTTCCCACGACCGGCACTTCCTTAATAGCGTCTGCACCCACATGGCCGACCTGGACTACGGTGAACTGCGCCTGTTCCCAGGCAACTATGACGAGTACATGACCGCCGCGACCCAATCTCGCGAGCAACTGCTGGCCGACAACGCCAAGAAAAAAGCCCAGATCGCCGAACTGCAGACCTTCGTCAGCCGCTTCTCGGCCAACGCCTCGAAAGCCAAGCAGGCAACCTCCCGTGCCAAGCAGATCGACAAAATCCAGCTGGCCGAAGTCAAGCCATCGAGCCGGGTCAGCCCCTTCATTCGCTTCGAGCAGACCAAGAAACTGCATCGCCAAGCCGTCACCCTGGAAAAGGTCTCCAAGGGTTTCGAGGGCAAGCAGCTGTTCAAGGATTTCAGTTTCACCATCGAAGCGGGCGAACGCGTTGCAATCATCGGCCCCAACGGCATTGGCAAGACCACCCTGCTGCGCACCCTGGTAGGCGAGTTGACTCCGGATGCCGGCGCAGTGAAATGGACCGAAAGCGCGGAAGTCGGCTACTACGCCCAGGACCACGCCCATGATTTCGAAGACGATGTCAGCCTGTTCGAGTGGATGGGCCAGTGGACCCAGGGCGAACAGATGATCCGTGGCACCCTCGGCCGCATGTTGTTCTCCAACGACGAGATCCAGAAGTCGGTCAAGGTGATTTCCGGTGGTGAGCAGGGTCGCATGCTGTTCGGCAAGCTGATCCTGCAAAAGCCCAACGTGCTGCTGATGGACGAACCGACCAACCACCTGGACATGGAATCCATCGAAGCGTTGAACCTGGCCCTGGAGAACTACCCAGGCACCCTGCTGTTCGTCAGCCACGACCGTGAGTTCGTATCGTCCCTGGCCACTCGTATCATCGAGCTGAGCCCCGACGGTGTGACTGACTTCAGCGGCACCTACGACGACTACCTGCGTAGCCAGGGCGTATTGTTCTAAGCCACCGCAAGCTGCAAGCGTCAAACTAAAGCCCCATCACTCGTGATGGGGCTTTTTGCATCGGCTCGATTCATCACCCCCTGGGATAAATAGTTAGCCAGCTTCCTTTTACCTTCGCGGCACGCGATGATGCGCTCCTCTAACCGCCACCCGCGAAGAGCCTCCATGCCCGAGCGTCAACCGCCCGCCCAAAGCTCCATGGCGATCACCCTGCAGATCGTTTCCATCGTCTTCTATACCTTTATCGCCTTCCTCTGCATTGGTTTGCCAATCGCCGTGCTGCCGGGATATGTCCACGAAGAACTGGGGTTCAGCGCGATAGTCGCCGGGGTGACCATAGGCTCGCAGTACTTGGCCACCTTGCTCAGCCGCCCCCTGGCCGGGCGTCTGTCGGACACCGTGGGCACCAAGCACGCAATCATCTACGGCCTGCTGGGCATTGTGCTGAGCGGCCTGCTGACCCTGGTATCGGTGCTGCTGCAAAACCTGCCCTGGCTGAGCCTGGCAGTGCTGCTGGCGGGACGCCTGCTACTGGGGGTCGCTCAAGGCTTGATCGGGGTTGGCACCATCAGTTGGTGCATGGGACAGGTAGGAACCGAGCACACTGCCCGATCGATCTCCTGGAATGGCATTGCCTCCTACGGCGCAATAGCCATAGGTGCACCCCTTGGGGTGGTGATGGTCCAGCAATATGGCTTCGCCAGCCTGGGTATCGCCCTGTCGGCCCTGGCGCTGGCGGCGCTACTGTTGATACGCAACAAGCCTTCGGTGCCCGTGGTACGGGGCGAACGCCTGCCTTTCTGGGCGGTTTTCGGGCGCATTGCACCGTTCGGTGTGAGCCTGAGCCTGGCCTCCATCGGCTATGGCACGCTGACCACATTCATCACCCTGTTCTACCTGAGCCTTGGCTGGAACGGCGCAGCCTATTGCCTCACGGTATTTGGCGTGTGCTTCATCTGTTCACGCTTGTTGTTCATTTCCAGCATCGGCCGTTTTGGCGGCTTTCGCTCGGCTATCGCTTGCATGTGTGTCGAGACCCTGGGGCTGAGCCTGCTCTGGCTGGCACCATCCCCCAGCTGGGCATTGGTGGGTGCGGGCCTTACCGGTTTCGGCCTGTCGTTGGTCTATCCGGCCTTGGGCGTGGAGGCCATCAAGCAAGTTCCCAATAGCAGTCGGGGTGCCGGCTTGAGTGCCTACGCCGTGTTCTTCGACCTGGCACTGGCCGTAGCCGGGCCGCTGATGGGCGCGATTGCGCTGAACCTGGGCTATTCGTGGATCTTCTTCTGCGCCGCATTGTTGTCACTCAGCGGCCTGGGACTGACCCTGCTGCTCAAGCGCCGCAGCGGCGCCTGAGTCACTGATCGGCGGTCTGCATCCCTGCCCTGTTCGGTCTCCCCAGGGTCTGGGCGAAGAACTTGCCCGCCTCAGCAATCAGGTTGCGATGAATGTCCTCGCGATCGACGCCATCAGCGTCGGTACACAAGGCCGGCATCGCGGCCAATTGTTCGGCACTGCACGGTGCCATGAAGATAAAGTGCCCGGCCCCGGCCAGTAACTTGAAATCTGGGGCCACCGGCAGCTTGCGCGCCAGGGCCGCGGCATTCTTGTCCAGGGCGACCAGTTGGTCACCGTCTCCGCTGTACAGCAGTACGGGCACATGCACTCCGGCCAGGGTCTGGCGACCGAACTTGAGACTCAACGGCGCCATGAGCATCAATGCATGCACGCGCGGATCGGCCACTGGCGCCAGATCGTCACGATCGACGATCAGCTCGCCATGGGTATTGCAGGCATCCCGATCATCGGGCCGCTCCAGGCAATAACGCCGCAGGCGATCCAGGTCGGGAGTCGCGCCAGAAAGAATCAGGGCCGTTTCGCCACCGGCGGAGTAACCGATGACACCGACCTGGTCGGCATTGACGAACGGTGACAGCATCGGGTCGCTCAACGTGGCAGTGATGGCTTCGGATATCTGGATCGGCCGTCCATAGAGGTTGCTCAGGGTTCCCAGCCGACTGTAGTCCTTGGAGTTGTCACCCGGATGAATCACCGCCACCACGACAAATCCCTTACGCGCCAGCGATGTAGCCAAGTCATGCAAGGCCAGGGGCGTGCCGGTATTGCCATGGGAGAGCATCAGCATCGGGAAGCGACCGATAGCGATCTTGGCATCGCGAGAGGCCGCAATCTGATAACCCTCCAATGGGCTGGAGTGCTCGATCCCGGTGGACGGATAGAAGGCGATAGCCCGCATCGGTTGCAAGTCCAACGGGTCTAGGAACGTCATTTCATGGAAACCGACGCTCCAGCGCGGACCATGCGCAGGAGCAGCCTGCACCGAAACCAGGCCACTGAGCAGGAAGATCAGTAACAACGCACATTGACCTTTCATGACACGCCCACCTTTGCCGCTGGATCGAGAGCGCCTCTTCCCTCTGCCATCCCTTGCTGCCAAGGCCCTGGAACGGATCTGGCGTCGCAATGGAGCTACACGGGAAACAAGCCTCGCTTCGTGTGCTGCATAACTCGGGCCAGAAAACGTGAAAAACGCCAATGAAAAAACTCCGTACCCGATCACTGAAAGCAGTGACCGGAATACAGAGTCTAGTAGTGCTGACGCAGGGGGGAAGCGTCTTTACACAAGCCTTACGCGGCAGCGAAGAGCTGTTTGTTGATCTGTACCTGGGCGTCAGTCATGGCCTTGTTGCGCATGTCGTCGCCATAGGCCAGGCCATGGGCACGGACGAACTCGATATCGGTGATGCCCATGAAGCCGAACATGACCCGCAGGTAGTCCTCATGCCCCACCCCGGTAGGTTGGCCGACATGCAGGCCACCGGCGGTGGACACCACGATCACCTTCTTGTCGCCACACAAGCCCTGAGGGCCGGCTTCGGTATAGCGGAAGGTCTGGCCGGCTACCGCAATGCGATCGAACCAGGCCTTGAGCTGGCTGGGAATGGTGAAGTTGTACATGGGGGCTGCCACCACCACCGCATCGGCGGCGAGGAATTCGCTCAGGGTCTGGGCGCTAAGCTGGGCTTCGTGCTCCAGGGCCGCATCACGCAATTCGGCAACGGTACCCGCAGCAACCAGGGTAGCAGCGGAGAAATGACTGATCGCATCAGTAGCCAAATCGCGGTAGGTCACCACTGCCTGTGGCTCGGCGGCCTTCCAGGCCTGAACCACGTCGCGGCTCAGCTGACGGGAGGCCGAGTTGTCACCAAGAATGCTGGAATCGATATGCAAGAGTTTCATCTGGGATCTCCAAGTGAGGACCGCCACTTGGCGATCGAATGTTGTAAATCCTACCCATGAAACCAATAGCTGATTAGATGGTATAAATGCGATAGTTAATCCCATCAGCAGAACAATAGGGCCGTATCTCATGCAAGACCTCAACGACCTCTACTATTTCGCCAAAGTGGTCGAGGCTGGCGGATTCACAGCGGCCGGCCGGCTGCTGGGGATACCCAAGTCGCGCCTGTCGCGGCGCATCGCCGAGTTGGAGGAACGACTTAATGCCCGGCTGCTGCAGCGCACCACCCGACAACTGAAGCTGACGGCCGTGGGCGAGCGATACTTGCGCCATTGCCAGGCCATGTTGTTGGAGGCGGCAATGGCCGATGAAGCCGTGGCCAGCATGGCCAGCGAGCCTCGCGGTCGGCTCCGGGTATCGAGCCCGGTCGGCCTGGCCCATGAGCTACTGACCCCCCTGGTGAGCAGCTTCCTGCAAAAGTATCCGCAAGTGCAGTTGGAGATGCTCCTGCTCAATCGTCGTGTCGACCTGATCAACGAAGGCGTCGATGTGGCGCTGCGGGTACGCGAGCAAGGTGATGAGGACCCGCTGCTGGTCACTCGGCGCCTGCGCCAGGCGCAGACCGCGATAGTCGCAAGCCCGGCATTCCTGCAACGCCATCCAGTGGAGCATCCGGATGACCTGCGCCACCTGCCGATCCTTGGCGCCCTGGAAGCGGACCGCCTGGTGCATCTGCGCCTACTGGACGAGCAAGGCAACGCCCATGAACTGGCCCTGGAAGCACGCCTTGGGATCGACGACTTCATTGTACGCAGGGCCTGCGCCCTCGCCGGCCTTGGATGCACAGTGCTGCCGATGCTCTATTGCGAAGAGGAACTGAGCAGCGGCCAACTGATCCAGTTGCTGCCACAATGGTCTCTGCCCGGTGGTTGGCTGCAAGCGGTATACCCCCATCGCCGTGGCGTGATGCCAGCCGTGCGGGCCTGGATCGATCACCTGCGCGAATCCTTCGAAGCCTGTGGAGACAGATTGCTGTGAAAGCCCCACTGATGGATCAAGAGCAAGTGGCACAGTTTTGCCTGGGACTGCCCGGTGCCCGGGAAGACTACAAATGGGGAGGTGTGCGGGTGTTCTCGATTGCCGGGACCAAGATGTTCGCCCTGCAGAACCTGCGGGGCGAATCCCTGGCCTTCAAGGTCGACCCTGAGCTGTTCCTCGGCCATGTCGACCGCCCCGGTGTTTCTCCTGCGCCCTACCTGGCTCGCGCCCACTGGGTCATATTGCGCGTGCCCTACCCCCTGGAAGCGGCTGAGTTGAAGCAACTGTTGCAGCGCTCGCATCAGTTGGTGGTGGCCAAGCTACCCAAACGGGCGCAGGTCGGATTGCAGATCTAGATCCAGCTCAACAGGCCGCTCTCAAGAAACAGTCGATCGATCCAGAACACCTGGTGCAAGGCCACGATCAACCAAAACACGGTCTGATAGGACAGCTTGCGGGTCTTGTGTCGCACTAGTTGTTGCGCCAGCAAGGCCCCGGGCCAGCCACCCGCCAGCTCCAGGGCATGCAGGACGTTCTCGGGCGTACGTTGCCCCTGGTCCCGGGCCCGACGTTTGTCGTGCCAGTAGACCAGGAACGTCAGCAGGCTGACCGCGCCGTAGGCCAGCAGAGGAATGGCCGAGACGCCCCGCCACCACAGGGACAGGGCGCCGAACAATGGCAAGGCGCACAACAGGACGAAGACCAGCAGCTTGCTCCTGGCATGCTGAACCCGCCCAGCATTGCCCGGACGCCCTTCTTGACGGCTGCCCTTCACGCCTTGGCCGCCGCCCAATCGACCCAACCGAACTGCCAGGTCGCCAGGATCAGCAGGCCAAAGGCGATGCGATACCAGGCGAATGCCGCATAACTGTGGCTGGCAATGAATTTCAGCAACCCCTTGACCGCAATCATCGCGAAGATGAACGCGGTGACAAAGCCGATGGCGAACACCGGCAAGTCGTCAGGTTGGAACAGATGGCGGTACTTGTAGCCGGAGTACACCGCCGCCCCGACCATGGTTGGCATGGCCAGGAAGAACGAGAACTCGGTCGCGGTCTTGCGCGACAGGCCGAAGAGCAAGCCACCGATGATGGTCGAGCCGGAGCGCGAGGTTCCTGGAATCATTGCCAGGCACTGGATGAACCCCACCTTGAGGGCGTCCTTCCAGGTGATTTCATCGACGCTCTCGGCATGGACCTGATGCTGGCGACGCTCGGCCCACAACATGATGATCCCGCCAATCACCAGCGCCGTGGCCACGGTGATCGGGTTGAACAGATAAGCGTGGATCAGGTCGGCGAAAATCACCCCCAGCACCACTGCCGGGAAAAACGCCACCATCAGGTTGACCGTAAAACGCCGGGCCTTGGGCTGGGTGGGCAGGCCCACTACCACATCGAAGATCTTGCGGCGGAATTCCCAGACAACTGCCAGGATCGCGCCCAACTGGATGATGATGTTGAAGGCCATTGCCCGTTCGCCACCAAAATCCAGCAAGTCGGCCACAATGATCTGGTGCCCGGTGCTACTGATGGGTAAAAACTCGGTGAGCCCTTCGACAATCCCGAGTATCAATGCTTGTACGGCGGTCCAAAGATCCATCAATCCCCCAATGAGGCCCTGCTCGTGGCATGCCTCTTTTTAAATATTCAAAGCCTTCACGGCGTCGATCACAGCCAAAACCGCAGGGCTGGCAAGATCAACACAAGCCCATGAAAAATCTGTGAAAAACTCAGAAAACTTCAGGTTTTGTGTAAAGGCGCCGAAATCCTAGCAGACAGGCGCAAAATGCGCCGCGATGTTATTGGACTTCCGTAGGGTTGGCGCTCGCAGGCAGGCATGCTTGGATGCTTACGAGCTTTTATGACAAGAACAAGAATCTGGAGTGACCGGATGATGAATAGCCTACGCAAGATGTCCATCAGCCAGCGCCTGTGGCTGATCCTGGTCGTGGCAGTGCTGACCCTGGTAACCCTGGGCGTGATGATGCTCAAGCAGATTCATGACGACCTGTACCAGGCCAAGGCGCAGAAAACCCAGCATGTGGTGCAGACCGCCGCTGGCGTACTGAACTACTACCAGGGCCTGGAAGCCTCCGGCAGCCTGAGCCGCGAACAGGCGCAGCAGCAGGCACTGCAGGCGGTCCGTGGCCTGCGCTACAACCAGAATGACTATTTCTGGATCAACGACCTGACGCCGGTGATGATCATGCACCCGGCCAACCCCAAGCTTGATGGACAGAACCTGGGCGCTATCAAGGACCCGGACGGTTTCCAGGTATTCAACGAAATGGTGGCGGTGGCCAAGGCCAAGGGTGCCGGCATGGTCGATTACCGCTGGCCCAAGCCCGGAGCCCAGGAGCCGGTGCAGAAGACCTCCTATATCCAACTGTTCCAGCCTTGGGGCTGGATCATCGGCTCCGGGGTGTACATCGATGACCTGCAGGAAGAGTTCTATGCCCAGGTATTGCGTGCGTCCTCGGTTGGCCTGGTGATCGCCCTGCTGATGGGCGCCCTGGTGGTACTGATCGTGCGCAGTATCGTCAGCCCGCTGCGTGAGGCCGTGCACGCCATGGCCAATATCGCCAGCGGTGAAAGCGACCTGACCCGTACCCTGGATACCCACGGCCAGGATGAAGTCACCGAGCTGGCCCGCCACTTCAACGGCTTCACCGCCAAATTGCGTGGCGTCGTGACCCAATTGCAGGCCAGCGCAGCCGCCCTGGAGCAATCCTCCAGCGAACTGGGCAGCAATGCCTCCGAGGCCCAGGAGCGCAGCCAACAGCAATCCTTACAAATGGAACAGGTGGCAGCCGCCATCAGCCAGGTCACCACCGGCGTCCAGGACGTGGCGCGCAATGCCGAACAGGCCGCCGACGAAGTGCGCGAGGCCGAGGTCCAGGCCCAGCAAGGCCAGGTCAATATCGACAGCAGCCTGCAACAGATCGACCAACTGTCAGGCACCATCGATCAGGCCGTGGAGGTGATCCGTACCCTGGCCACCGAAAGCACCCAGATCGGTACGGTGCTGGAGGTGATCCGCTCCATCGCCGAACAAACCAACCTCCTGGCCCTGAATGCCGCTATCGAGGCCGCCCGCGCCGGCGAGCAGGGCCGGGGTTTTGCCGTAGTCGCCGACGAGGTGCGCCTGCTGGCCCAGCGCACCCAGCAATCCACTGCGGAAATCCAGGGCATGATCGAGCGCCTGCAAAATCACTCCGAAGCGGCCGTCAAGGTCATCGGCGACAGCAGCCGGGCCTCGCAACTGACCATCGAGCAAGCCGGCCTGGCTGGGGCCAGCCTCAGCGCCATCGGCCAGGCGCTGCATACCCTCAACAACCTCAATGCCTCGATTGCCAGCGCTACCCTGCAGCAAGCCCATGTCGTGGAGGACATCAATCACAACGTCGGCCAGGCCGCCGGGCTGTCCCAGGGCACGGCCCTGGCGGCCCAGCACTCCAGTACTGCCAGCCGCCACCTCAAGGAGTTGTCCGAACAGCTCAATGGCCTGCTCCGGCAATTCCGCGTCTGATTTCGCGGTGCGTGCGAATCCGCCGGTGCTGGTTGCACAGGTGGATTCGGGCAAGGCCTGACGCACGGCCCCTACTCTGGGTACAATCCGCCCCCTTTCGCCATTTCCCCAAGGAACCGCCATGTCCGGGCTTGAACTGTTTGCCGCTGCGCTCGGCGTCATCGCCGTCTGGCTGACGGTCAAGCAAAACCCCTGGTGCTGGCCCATCGGCCTGGTCATGGTGCTGCTCTACAGCTGGATCTTCTACGAGGTCAAACTCTATTCCGACATGCTGCTGCAGGTGGTCTATGCCGCGCTGCAGCTCTATGGCTGGTGGCAATGGACCCGCGGCGGCGAGCAGCACCAGGGGCGTCCAGTCAGCCAGCTGCAATACCCGGCGCTGCTCCAGGGACTGGCTCTGGGCGCTCTTGGCAGTCTGCTGCTGGGGGCCGCCATGGCCCATTGGACCGATGCCGCCCAACCCTGGCTCGATGCCGCCCTGACGGCTTTCAGCCTGGTGGCGCAATGGTGGATGGCACAAAAGCGTGTGCAGTGCTGGCCATTGTGGGTCGCGGTAGATGTGATCTTCGTCGGCCTGTTCATCTATAAGGCGCTGTATCTCACTGCGGCCCTATATGCCTTGTTCACCCTGCTGGCCATCCAGGGCTGGCGCAGCTGGCGTGCCGATCCGGCCTTGCAACCATGAAGATCCTGGTCCTTACCGGCCCCGAGTCCAGCGGCAAGAGCTGGTTGGCGGCCGAGCTGCAAGCTCACTTCGGTGGCCTTCAGGTCGCTGAATACGTGCGTCATTTCATGGAACAGGAGCGCCGCGACACCTGCCTGGCCGATATTCCCGAAATCGCCCGAGGCCAACTGGCCTGGGAGGATCAGGCTCGGGCACAGCAACCTGAACTGCTGATTCTCGATACTCACCTGCTGAGCAATATGCTCTGGAGCCAGGTCCTGTTCCACGACTGCCCGCTGTGGCTGGAAGAACAGCTACTGGCCCGGCATTACGACCTGCACCTGCTGCTATCGCCCCAAGGCGTGCCCTGGAGCGGCGACGGCCTGCGCTGCCAGCCACAACTGGCCCAGCGCCAGGCGTTCTTCGACGCCACGCAGCAGTGGCTGGAACAACACCGGCAAACCTATCGGGTCATCGGCGGTGACTGGTCGGCTCGTCGCCAGCAAGCCTTCGAACTGGTCCGGCAGTACCTGCTGGATTGATCGCTGGCGGCCAATCAAGGCTGCCAGTGTCCATTCCTGAAACACTCCTGCGCAGACCCGCCCGCCATTTTCCTGGGCCAACACGGCTAATCGGCAAAACTGTTAAGCCTGCGATACAACAGCCCAGCAACCCGCATTCCAGAGCATTGCCAGGGTTATGGCCATTGGCCGCTGGCCAATGCTGTCTCATCCATGAAACAGCTTCTTTGCGTATTCGCCTTGAGAATTCGCAAGCCCTTGATTACTCGAAATAAATGAAAACCGGCACGGCTTCTGCTCTCTCCCTCTCAACGCTGACTAGGGCCAGCACTGAGAAGAAGGAATACCGCCGTGGGGACTCTACCTAGAAGTTTTACCCGCCTGATGCTGATCAGTTGTGCCGTCAGCGCAGTGTGCAGCCTTCCGGCTCTGGCGGCAGGCAATGGCGAGATCGTGCTTGAACGCCAGGTGCACCCGACTATGGCTGGTCGCCCGCTGAACCTCGACAACAACCCCACCACCGTCAATGCCAACCCTTCTGGCCTGGTCACCAGCATGGCCAATGATGAAATGACCGACAGCGAGTTCGCCGGTATCAGCAGCGGCTCCCTGGTCCGGGGAGCGGTGATGCCCAATGGCACCGGGGTTGCCGGTATGAACGTCATCACCAACTCCGATGGCCTGCCGGGCATGGCCGCAGGCCACGGCGGTGGCTCCGGAAGCACCATTTCCAACTCGATCAATCGCTCCATCAGTGCCGGCATGGCGCCCCTGAACAATATCGGAGGCCGTTGAGATGAAATGCTCATTGATCCTGCTGGCCCTGCTCGGCTGCACCTCGGCCATGGCCGATAGCGGTGCTCCGGTCCAGGACACTGCCACCCTGAGCAATTCCGGCGCCCGCTATACCGGCAACCTCAACATCAACCAGGCCGCCGGCGATCAGCAACAACAGACCAACGCCCGGGCGATCGCCATCGGCACCAATGCCAGTGCCAGCACCAGCGTGACCCAGAAAATCACTACGCCAGCCGACCGCTCGGTCAATGCCAGCAGCACCATCGGCGGCAACTCTTTCAGTAACGGCAGCGGCGCACTGGGCGTGAACCAGTCGTCCGGCGCCAACAACCAGATGGCCAATGCCCTGCGGATCAGCATCAGCGCCAATCCGCAAGGCATGGACGACAGCGCGCTTTCGCAGCAGAACGTTGCGCTGTCACCAAACTCAGGAGCACCTGATACCCATCAAGGCAGCCGCCAGGTCGCGACCAGCGACCAGGCCTTCACCGGCAGCCGGGGAGTCGTCCAGGTGAACCAGAGTGCCGGGGTGGGGAACCAGATGGCTAACACCCTGAGCATCCGGGTCGCAGACTGACCCTTCGTAGTGCGATTAGAAAGTACCAACACTTAACCAACTAATAAGCACCGGAGAAACACCATGAAACCAACAATGGCTCTCAAACCACTGGTTTTCGCACTGGCCGCCATCATGGCAATGGCTGCCCAGGCAGGTGGAAACAACAACCACGGTCACGGCGGCCACCATGGTAACCAAGGCCCGGATCTCAACACGCTGCTGCAAATCACCGCCGGGGCCGGTGCTGCAGTGACTGACGTCCAAGAAAGCGACACCAACGTGGTGAAAAACCAAGGCACCAACAACAACGCCAAGATCGAAAGCTCGTTGAACGGTTCCAACGGCAACATGGGCGCCAACGCCGCAGCCGGCGATGGCAACCAACAAGACAATGCCGCTGCCCTGGCCACCGCCGACGAAAACTTCATCTTCGGTAGCGCCATCGCCGTCTCCAGCGCCACCCAGGTGAACAACAACAACTACGTGAAAAACTCTTCAACCCAAAACAATGCCGTGCTCAACAACTCGGGCAACAACGGCTCCGGCAACATTGGCATGAACGTCACCTCCGGCGACTTCAACCAACAGAAAAACAACCTGGCAATCGCCGTATCCGGTGGTCGTGTAGCCACCGCAGCGGCTTCGGCCAACCAGTCCTCGACCAACCTGGTGGTGGATAACAAAGGCGTCCAGGCCTACAAAACCACCACCCTCAGTGGCGGCTTCGTAGCCTCCGGCACCTACAAAGGTACCGGCAGCGGCAAGATCGAAGGCGGCGACGATCATGGCCATGGCTATGGCGACAAAGGCCATGGCAACGACGATCAAAAACTCACCTTCAAGGAACAAGGCACTGTCGAACTGGCTGGCTACTGGACCCAGCAAGTGCTGACCAAAGACGGCTGGAAAAACCCAGTGGTCAACAACGCCAGCATGACCGGCTCGATGAATGGCTTCTCGGGCAACGGTGGGGCCAACGTCTCGGCCGGCGTGGGCAACCAACAAAGCAACTCGCTGTCCATCGCTGCCGGCTGCAAAGCCTGCATGTAGTCGCGATCGTAACGAAAGCCCCGGAAACGGGGCTTTTCCACAGTCTTACCAGGCGTAACGATCATGCGTACTGCAATCCTTATTCTGGCACTGAGCCTTTGTGGCCCGGTACACGCGGCGCAGATGGCCTTTGCCGGCCTGCCCGATGGCGGCTTGCTCTTCAAGAAGGTACAGAGCGTACGCGAACGCAAGTTCGCCGACCTCGTCGAGCAGAAGACCGATTTCAGCTGCGGTGCCGCCTCCCTGGCCACCATCCTGCGCCACGCCTACTGGCTGGATGTCAATGAAGAACAGGTGATCAAGGGCATGCTAACCACGTCGGATCAGAAACTGGTCCAGACCCAGGGGTTTTCCATGCTCGACATGAAGCGCTACGCCGAGAGCATCGGCATGCGTGCCCGCGGCTACCGGATCCCGGCCGACAAGCTTGAATCCGTGAGCATTCCGGTGATCGTGCTGATGGAAATCCGCGGCTACAAGCACTTCGTGGTGCTGCAACGGGCCCAAAAAGACTGGGTATACATCGGCGACCCGGTCCTGGGACACAAGCGCTATACCCATGAAGATTTCGTCAAGGGCTGGAATGGCATCGTCTTCGCCATCATCGGCCCCGGCTATGACAAGACCAACGCGTTGCTCGACCCACCTGCCCCGCTGACCGCGAAAAACAAGCTCGATACCTTCTACCCGGTCCGAGATGCGGAGCTGATGGATTTTGGTTTCATCCAGAGCGACTTCTTCTAGAAGCCCAGACAACTAGAAAGGGGCAGGATGCTCCGGGAGCAGCAGATGAAGACTTCATACTGGCTGGCCGCGGCCTGCCTGGCAGCAGCTCTTCCGGCCCATGCGGGTTTCAAGCCCATCGAAGTGCAGGACCAGGAACTCTCGCAATTGCGCGGCCGCTATGTCATGCCCGGGCGCATCATCAGTTTCGGCATCGTCATGAGCACGACCTGGCGCAACGCCAGTGGCGACCTGATCGGCGCCAGCAGCACCCTGCAGATCCAGCAGTCGACGATCAAACCCCAGTTCTATGTCACCACCATCAACCAGACCGGCAATGGCAGCACCCCTGCCCAGGGCACCGGCAATGTGATCGGCGGCTCTGGCCTGGGCACCGGCCAGGGCGTGACCCAGGTGGTCCGGGCTGCGGGCGACGGCAACAGCGCCTACAACAACGTCAGCATCAACGTCAGCGAGGCCAATCAGGCACCGACCCAGGGCATTAGCCCCGGCCAGGCACTGGTAAACGGCCAGACCATCACCAGTAGCAACGCTGCCGGTAGCGTCACGGTCTCGGCGCTCAATAGCGGCATCCAGATGGCCATCCAGGCCAATGCCAACCAGGGTAATACCCTGCAGCAAGTGGCCCAGGGCAATGTGTTGCAGAACACCCGTCTATTGGGCAACAGCAACTTGGTGAACAACCTCACCCAACTCAATGTTGTCCTACAAAACAACGGCCCTAGCACCGGCGCGCTGGACTGCAATCTGACTACGCTGAACGGACTACGCAATTTGAAATTCTGAACTACGCTGCTTTCGACCATTGGGGTTTACAAGGGACGGTTTATTTCATGTATCGATCGGTTTCACTGCGCGCGGTTGTATGTTTGAGCACCCTCTTTCCGATGGCGCTGCAAGCAGCGCCCGACTCGGATGTAGAGGCCCTGAAACGGGAACTTCTGGAGCTGAAGCAGCGTTATGACGTGCAACAGAAGGCACTGGCAGTCTTGGAGCAACGGGTCCGCCAGGTCGAGGACCAGCCTGCCGCCCCACAGCCCAAGCGCCTGGCCAAGTCGCCTTCGGACCTCAAGGGCAACCCCCAGGTTGCCGGTACCGGGGCCGCAGCGGCCTCCGGAGGTGCTGGCGGCGGTGCCAGCTATGGGCAGTCGCTCAAGGATGATTCGACTCCCGCCCAGAGCGTGACCAACCTGTATGACGAGGCCAGTGGCTTCTTTGGCGGCGGCAAGTTCAGCTTTGAAACCGGCATGACCTACGCCCGCTACGACACTCGCCAGCTGGTCCTCAATGGGTTTCTGGCACTGGACTCGATTCTCCTGGGTAACATCAACCTGGACAGGATCAAGTCGGATACCTGGACCATGGACCTGACCGCCCGTTACAACCTCAATAACCGTTGGCAGTTCGATATCAACGCACCGGTCGTCTACCGCGAGTCGGTTTACTCGGCAGGAGGTGCTAATGGTGGATCGGCGCAGTCTATCTCAGAGAAAACCGTCACTCGCGATCCTACGCTGGGAGATGTCAACTTCGGGGTTGCCTACAAATTCCTCGACGAATCCGACAGCCTTCCTGATGCCGTGGTCAGCCTGCGGGTAAAAGCCCCCACCGGCAAGGACCCGTTCGGCATCAAGTTTGTTCAAGCAAACCCAGGCAACAGCAACCTGTTCGTACCGGAAAGCCTGCCAACCGGTAACGGCGTCTGGTCCATCACCCCAGGTATCTCGCTGGTCAAGACCTTCGACCCGGCGGTGCTCTTCGGTAGCGTGTCCTACACCCACAGCCTGGAAGAGTCCTTTGGAGACCTCAGCTCTACCGTCGGCACCAAGACACCGGGCAAGGTGAAGATGGGAGACAGCTTCCAGGTCGGCGCCGGTGTAGCCTTCGCCCTGAACGAGAAAATGAGCATGGCGTTCTCGGTTTCCGACCAGATCCAGCGCAAGAGCAAGATCAAGTACAGCGGCCAGGACTGGCAAAGCGTGGAGTCCAGCGATGCCAACGCCGCCTACTTCAACGTCGGCATGACCATTGCAGCCACCGACCACCTGACCATCGTGCCCAACCTGGCCCTGGGCATGACACAGGACGCCCCGGACTTCACCTTCAGCCTGAAATTCCCCTACTACTTCTAAGCCGCCGCAAAAACCAAGGCCCGCAGCGATTCTCCAATCGCCGCGGGCCTTGGCCTTTCTCCCGCCCTAGCGGATCTGGTGCTTGTGCAGCAAACGGTAGAAGGTCGGGCGAGAAATACCCAGGACCCGGGCGGCGACGCTGAGGTTGTCGCTATGGCGGTTGAGCACGTCGCACAAGGCCTGATGCTCGGCACGATGCTTGTAGTCTTCCAGGGTGCCCATGGGCACATCTTGGGAAGGCAGGCTGTGCAGGCCCAGATCGCTGGGCTGGATCTGCCGTCCTTCGGCCAATACCAGGCCACGGCGCACCCGATTGGCCAGCTCACGGACATTGCCCGGCCAGTCGTGCTTGCCCATGGCTACCAGGGCATCCTCGCTGAAGCTGCGCGGCCGGCGCCCGGTTTCCTGACTGTAGAAATGCGCAAAATGGCTGGCCAGCATGCCCTGGTCGCCATGGCGCTCACGCAAGGGCGCCGTGACCACCTGCAGCACATTGAGCCGGTAGTACAAGTCTTCGCGAAAACGACCGCTGATGATGGCCGCTTCCAAGTCCACGTGGGTCGCCGCCAGTACCCGGACATCCACTGGGATCGGCTGGCTACCCCCTACCCGCTCGATGTGTTTTTCCTGGAGAAAACGCAACAGGTTGGCCTGTAGCTCCAGAGGCAAGTCACCTATTTCATCCAGGAACAGCGTGCCGCCATTGGCCGCCTCGATGCGCCCCACCTTGCGCTGGTGAGCACCGGTGAAGGCCCCCTTTTCATGACCGAACAACTCGGACTGGATCAGGTGCTCCGGAATCGCTCCGCAGTTGATGGCGACAAAGGGCTTGTCATGGCGCAGGGATTGGCGGTGCAGGGTGCGCGCCACCAACTCCTTGCCGGTACCGCTCTCCCCGCGGATCAACACGGGCGACTCGGTGGGTGCCAGCTTACCGAGCAGCTTGCGCAGGTCACGGATCGAACGGCTGTCACCCAGCAGCTCGTGTTCTGGCTGGTCCACATGGATCGAACCCTGGCCCCGCAAGCGCGCCATGCCAAAAGCGCGTCCCAGGGTGACCTGCACCCGCGACACATCGAATGGCAAGGTATGAAAGTCGAAAAACCACTCGCAGACGAAGTCACCGACCTTTTGCAGTCGCAGGACTTCCTGGCTCAGCACTGCTATCCACTCGGTGCCGCTGCGGCTGATCAGGTCCTTGACCGCTTCCGGGCGCTCCAGATGGAAAGGTTGCAGGCGCAACAGGCCAACATCGCACGAGCGCTCGCGCGCAGACTCCAGGTCACAGCTATCGACGTCCCAACCGATGGTACGCAACCCGGGTAACAACCGATGGCAGTCCTCGCAGGGGTCCACCACCAGCAAACGACGCTGCGCGCAAGCTTCGAGCATGACTGTTCCTCGGTGCCCAAAAAAGCGGAAAAGTTACTAGAAACAGCGGCTTGGAAAACCTGGCTGTAACATTAGCAAGAACTTGACACCGGAATGTATCAATTGCTTATAGCGCTGATTACCAAAGGAACTAAGGTGCGCATCGAGGGTCCATCCGAGCGACTGATTGTCGCAGTTGTTTTTTAAAAACCCCGCAACTAAAGGCTCTGACACAAGCCTCTTCGACGAAAGATGTAAAAACTTGTTTTTCGGTGTGACCCGATGCCTATCTCGGTGCATCAGTACAAATAACCAGCCGAACGGTAAGCCCAACCGACGGCACATCATTTGATTGGGCACATAGAGAGAAGACCCCATGAACGCCCCGCTCCGTATCAACGAAGCACTCTTGATCGCCGACCGCGCATTCCAGCCTTTCCAATGCGTGGCCTGGGCCCCACAGGACGGTAACGGCGAGCTGAGCCTGACCGTTGTCGACCGCACCAGCACCCGTATTGGCCGTGCCCAGATTCCCTGCAGCGCCTACTCCGATCCAGCCCAGCTGGAAACCCTGCTCAAGCAGGCTCGTGACGAGCTGAGCCTGGGCGGCTATACCCTGCAATCCTGGGTCATGCCTAAGTAAGCATTGCTGTTAGCGGATCCCCTCCAGGGGATCCGCTATTTGAAGAAAACAACTAAGCACGCTATCTATTTACACCTTTCATCACAACTTCTGCCATGCAGCATTAGTTGCTTTTCGCATTCCCGCAGCAGGCGGTAGTTTCATTCTCACAGTGACTATCCCGTGCCTGCACCTGTGCGAAGACCTTCCCAGTAAAGAACCGGTTTGTCTTTAGGCCGCCCCCTCGAAAAGCGCATGGCCGGCGTACAAAACCCGTTCACCGGGACCAGCCCTTACCCCTGCCCCATCAATGGATCACTGATGCTATGGGCGCCGGTTTCCAGACGCCCGGCCACGCGGCGCAGCCAGCCACCCTCACTGTGCAATGTCAGGTCATACCAACCGCCGCTGGACTCGCAGGCAAACACTTGGCGCACCTGCGCCCCGGCAGGCACCGACAATGTCCACGGCCCCTGCTGGGTATAGGGGCAACGGTCGATGGAGATCGATACCGCATGCTCTCCAGGGTTGCTCAGGGTCAGTTGCAACTGATTGTGGCTGGAAGTCACTAGCAGTTCGGGCTGGCGCAACTGCAACTGGCCGTGAAAGCTGCGGTGAAAGCCGTTCGGCCCCAATACCCAGAGCTGATAGCGCTCCACCACCGACCAACTGTCCTGCAGCGCCTTGCCGGCCTCCACGGTGTAACGCCGTGGAATATCGCTCAGGCGCAGGCAATCGTAGACATGGAACACCGCCCCTTGCTCGCCCGTGTTCTGCAGGCTCAGGGACAAACTCCGGGCCTTGGGGTCGAGCTGGCTGTCGACATGCAGCCGGTATGGCAGGGCTCGCGAAGGACGGGCCAGGCGTTTCTGTACCGGAGGCAACTGCTTGCTGGCCGATGGCACCGGCACGGGCAACAGCTTTTCCTGACGCTGGCGCAGGCTGTCGGCGGCCTGGCGCGTGGTGGTCTGCAGCGCTGGCAGTGGTTCATGGTTGGGGTCGACGAAGTTGAACGCCGAGGTCAGGTCGCCACATACCGCGCGACGCCAGGCACTGATGTTCGGCTCACGAACACCGAAGCGTTTTTCCAAAAATTGCAGGACCGAGGTGTGATCGAACACCTGCGAGTTGACCCAGCCGCCGCGACTCCAGGGCGAAAGCACCAGCATCGGTACCCGTGGCCCGGGCCCATACACGCCGCCATCGGGGCGTGGTTGCTGGGTCGAGCCCGGTGGCGCCGGGTGCTTGAACAACTCGTTGTCGAAACCTAGCGTCGATTTGCCGGCAAAGCTGCCGTCCTGGCGTTGGGAAGGTGCCGAAGGCGACGGTACGTGGTCGAAGAAGCCATCGTTTTCATCGTAGGTCAGCAACAGTACGGTCTTGCTCCAGACCTCGGGATTGCTGGTCAGGGCCTGCAGGATCTCCTGGGCGAACCAGCCACCCTGTACCGGGCTCGATGGCCCGGGATGCTCCGAGTAGGCCGCCGGGGCCACGATCCAGCTGACCTGGGGCAGCTTGCCCGCCTGCACGTCGTTGCGAAAGCCGGCGATGATCGCTTCCAGGTTGCTGCCACTGCTGGCTGGCAGGGTATTGCCGTTGCCCTTGTACAAGGGCGCCACGGCATTGAGCGCATCGCTATAAGGCACGTAGGCATTGAAGCCACTGGGGGGCTGGGCCGGATTGCCCACCTGTACGCTGGCTGCACGGTACTGGCGAAAGCCCGCCAGAGGGTTGTCGCCAAAGTTATCCGGCAGATGCTGGTAGACCTTCCAGCTGACCCCTTGCTCCTCCAACCGCTCGGGGTAGGTTTTCCAGCTGTAGCCAACGTTGGTTGGCCCCGGACCGTCCCATTCATTGACCACCGCAGCCACCTGGGCCGCGGACGCACCATTGCTGCCGGTCCAGAGAAACAGCCGATTGGGGTTGGTGCCCGCATGCACCGAACAGTGATAGGCGTCGCACAGGGTGAAGGTATTGGCCAGGGCGAACTGGAAAGGCAATTCCTGCTCGCGGTAGTAACCCATGGACGTGCTGGTCTTGTGCGTCGGCCAGGCATTCATGCGCCCATCACTCCAGGCCGCATGGGCGTCAGGCCAGGTATGCGGCGTGCCACTGACCCGCTGGGCATTGCCACGGGAACTGTCCAGGTGATACGGCATGACGATCCGGCCTTTGCCCTGCTGCTCCCAGACATCGCGCTGGCCGGACAACGGAATGGTGAAGCGATCACTGAAGCCGCGAACCCCGGGAAAGGTGCCGAAGTAATGATCGAAGGAGCGGTTTTCCTGCATCAGGATGACGACATGTTCGACGTCCTTGATTGTCCCCGTGCGGTTGTTCGCCGGTATGGCCAGGGCTTGGCGAATGGACAGCGGCAAGGATGAAAAGAACGAGCCGATGGCGGCCGCCTGCAAGAGCTTCCTGCGTGTAAGACTGGGCATGGGTCATTGAATCCTTATGGTTGCAGCGCGATATAGGACGCTGCATGCAAAGTATTCACAGCAAATAACAATGCAGTGACATTGGCATTGCAATAACTTGATGCCGTACCCATGAACTCGACACTGTCCCTGATTGCAACGGCGCTTCTAACCCATATCGATTAGATATTGGAAGAATATTCAATGAAAAAAACACCCGAGTTCAGTGTTCCCTGAGCCAAACATGATCCGGGCCATTTAACGCCTTGGTCTTGGATTTACCGGGAAACAGGATCGACCTGTTCCCGGCCAGCTCATCTATACAGCCCACACCTTCTATTGCAGCTCATCGGCCACTTCATTGCGTTGCACTCGAAGTGGGTTGAAGATCAAGCGAATGAACTGCGGGTCCTGCGCCAGCTTGTAGTCCTTGCCCACAAAATATTCCCTGGCCGCCGGATCATTCTTAGCCACGTACAACACCCAGGCGGTAGTGATACCCGCGAATTCGTTTTCCCTGACAACCCGCACCGGGCTGAAATGCGTAGCGTTATGGGCCGTGGCGCTCCATCCCGGCACCGTCCTGATCAGGCCGCCTTGCCACAACCTGGGCCATGCCCAGGCCGGTACCACCACATCTGCCGCACCGGTGAGCACCAGTGTCGGAGTCCTCACCGTCGAGCCAAGGCCGATCGGCCCGGGCTCGATCGGCAGGGAGCCGATGAAACTCAACTGCGGGTCGATGGCCCTCAAGGTCTCTGGCGCAAGGCTCGAAGACAGGATCGAAGCCCCTCCTCCCGCCGAATGCCCGGCCACGATGGTGCGTGACAGGTCGACCTTGCCAAACAGCGGCGAGGTCGGGTCCTGATTGAGCTTGCTCAACTCGACAGCCCCCAGGACATGCATGCTCGGCGCGGTATTGATGAAGTCGGAAGACACCACCACGATGAAACCGTAGCTCGCCCATAGCCGCAGCAGATTCGTATATTGTCCCTGGTTGGAAAGAATACCGCCGACGAAATTGATCACCGGCAACTTGTCCAGGGTCTTTATATTGGAAGGGTAATAAACACTGGTGGAAATCGGATTGGAGAAACCATAAGGAAAAGACTGATTGCATTGAACGCTGTTATCCAGCAGCAGGATCCTGGCCAATACCCCCAATAACCCACGACAGTCACCAAGTACTGCATTGGTGGAAACATTGTAGGGCCCTGCCGTCTTGGCAAACTGCTCGTTTGCCAATCCGAATGCCGGAACAAGCTGAGAGGCGCCGACCAAGCCTCCATGTCCAAGAATGATCGTGCCCAGACACAAAGACAGCAGATACCTTGATATCGATTTCATGATAAGTCCCTTTATGTTCTTGCCACTCCTGCAAGACCGAATACCGATGCCTGGCCATGCTTGCGTTAGTTTCGAATAGATCCACCTCAAAAGGTGGTAGTTGAACCGCAACAGCACTGAAACATCATGGCCTTGGTTGTTCCTCAACCATCCACGACCCTAGACAAGGCAAATTCAGCGGTCAATGACTGTTGGTCGACGCGACTCACCCTGCTCCGCCTCGTTGCTCCGGCCTTGATGACTGCCGAAAAGCGAGATTGTGGCAAAAGATTTCATCGTTTCTTGATTCTCAATCCTGCTTGCGGCAACTTGCGCCCTTCTCACTACAAGGAGCAGCCAATGTCCGGCTCAATGGCCCAGGCGTTCGCCCACAATTTTCTCGGCCACTCACCCCGCTGGTACAAGGCAAGCATTGTCGCGTTCCTGGTGCTCAATCCCCTGCTGTTCTTCTGCATCAGTCCCGCCGCTGCCGGCTGGTGCCTGGTGATCGAATTCATCTTCACCCTGGCCATGGCTCTCAAGTGCTACCCCTTGATGCCTGGCGGATTGTTGCTGGTGCAAGCGATGCTGTTGGGCATGGCCACGCCTGAAGCGTTGTACGAGGAACTGGTGCACAACTTCCCGGTGATCCTGCTGCTGATGTTCATGGTCGCCGGCATCTACTTCATGAAAGAGTTGCTGTTGTTCCTGTTCTCCCGGTTGCTGCTGGGGGTGCGTTCCAAGGCCTTGCTGGGTTTGCTGTTCTGTTTTCTCTCAGCCTTTCTCTCGGCGTTTCTCGACGCCCTGACAGTCACCGCAGTGATCATCAGCGCGGCGGTCGGCTTCTATTCCGTTTATCACCGGGTAGCATCAGGCAACGATCCACGCCAGGACAGCGCCTACGGCGACGACCAGCACTTGCCGGCGCTGCATCACGATGACCTGGAACAATTCCGTGCCTTCCTGCGCAGCCTGCTGATGCATGGTGCCGTGGGCACTGCCCTGGGGGGCGTCTGCACCCTGGTGGGCGAACCCCAGAACCTGCTGATCGGCCATGAAATGGGCTGGCACTTTGTCGATTTCTTCAGCAAGGTGGCGCCCGTCTCCCTGCCGGTACTGGCCGCCGGGCTGGTGACTTGTGTGCTGTTGGAGAAACTGCGCTGGTTCGGCTACGGCACCCTGCTGCCGGACAATGTCCGCCAGGTACTGGCCAACTACGCCGCCGAAGACGATGCCCAGCGTACGCCCCGTCAGCGCGCAGCCTTGCTGGTGCAGGGGCTGGCCGCACTGATCCTGATCATTGGCCTGGCCCTGCATGTGGCCGAGGTCGGACTGATCGGCCTGCTGGTGATCGTACTGATCACCGCCTTCACCGGGATCACCGACGAACACCGCCTGGGCAACGCCTTCAAGGACGCCATGCCCTTCACCGCACTGCTGGTGGTGTTCTTTGCGGTGGTCGCGGTAATCCACCAGCAGCAACTGTTCACGCCATTGATCCAGTGGGTCCTGGCGCTGCCCGCCGATAGCCAGCCTGGCATGCTGTTCATCGCCAATGGCCTGCTCTCGGCCATCAGCGACAACGTGTTCGTCGCCACTATCTATATCACCGAGGTCAAGCAAGCCTTCCTGAACGGGCAGATGAGCCGCGAACATTTCGAGACCCTGGCCATCGCCATCAATACCGGCACCAACCTGCCCAGCGTGGCTACTCCCAATGGCCAGGCGGCGTTCCTGTTCCTGCTGACCTCGGCAATCGCGCCGCTGGTGCGCCTGTCCTATGGACGGATGGTGTGGATGGCCCTGCCCTATACCCTGGTGATGGGCGTATTGGGCTGGTATGCCGTCAGCTACTGGCTCTAGGAAAGGCTCGGCAGGCGCTGGCACGAGGCGACCCAGGGGGTCGCGCCCGGGCCTGAAGACTCAACGCAGCAGAATGTAACGCTCGATCGCCTCGGCAGCGCCATCTTCCAGGTTGCTGCCGGTGATCACGTCAGCCTGGCGCTTGACCTGCTCTTCGGCCTGGCCCATGGCGATCGACAGCCCGGCACGTTGGAACATCGCCGGGTCATTACCGCCATCGCCCAGGGCTGCGGTGCGCTCAAGCGGCACCCCGAGGTATTGGGCCAGTGTCTCCAGGGCCTGGCCCTTGTCCGCCTGAACCGCGGTAACGTCCAGGAACCGTGGTTGAGAACGCGAGACCTGGGCCTGCCCTGCCGTCTGTTGTTGCAGGAGCGCCTCCAGCTCCACCAGCAAGCGCCAGTCACTGCTGGCTGCCACGACCTTGTCGATGCAGTGCAGGTAGTCCTCGAAACTGTCCACCACTTGCGGCGCATAACCCAGGGCCTGCTGCTCCAGGGGTAGCAACGGACCGTGCGGATCGCGCACCAGCCACTGGTTGTCAGCAAAGACCCAGGTCTCGACCTGCGCATAGGGGGCGAACAACAGCAAGGCCGTCACGGCTGCCGCCACCGGTACATGGTGGCGTGCCAGGTAGCGACCATCGGGATGGACAATGCTACCGCCATTGAAGCCGGCGCAAGGCAGCTCGACACCCAGGGTTTCAATCTGTTGCCTCATGGCTCGTGGCGGGCGACCGCTCGCCAGGCTGAAGCCGATGCCGGCCTCATGCAGGGCCTGCACCGCGGCGAGGGTCCGCGGGCTGAAGCTGTGATCCGGGCGCAACAAAGTGCCGTCCATATCGCTGAGCACCAGAGCGATGGGATAGTGGGCCGCACTGTTCATCCAAGAGGGCGCCAGACGCGTCCGTCCCGGGCCAGCAGTTGATCGCCAGCCGCTGGGCCGTCACTACCGGCCGGATACTGCTGCAGCGTTGCATCCTGCTTCCAGGCATCGAGGAAGGGTTGCACCGCACGCCAGCCGTTCTCGATATTGTCTGCCCGCTGGAACAGCGTCTGATCGCCGATCAGGCAGTCATAGATCAGCGTCTCGTAGCCGGTGGACGGCTGCATCTCGAAGAAATCCTTGTAGGCGAAGCCCGACTCGATGCTGGCCATGTCCAGGGTCGGCCCGGGTTTCTTCGCCAGCAGGTCGAACCACATGCCCTCATCGGGCTGAATCTGGATCCGCAGGTACGTCGGCATCAAGCGTTCGACCTCGGTATCGCGAAACTGCGCATAGGGCGCAGGCTTGAAGCAGATGACGATCTCGGTGTCGCGCACGCTCATGCGCTTGCCGGTACGCAGATAGAACGGCACTCCGACCCAGCGCCAGTTATCGATCATGACCTTCAGGGCAACGTAGGTCTCGGTATTGCTATCGGGAGCCACGTTGCTTTCATCGCGGTACCCGGCCAGCGCCTTGCCCGCCACCAGGCCGCTGCTGTACTGGCCGCGCACGGAATTGGCCCGGGCTTCCTCGGGCGACCAGGGACGAATGGCCCCGACGACCTTGGCCTTTTCGCCGCGCACCGCGTCGGCACCAAAAGCCGCTGGCGGCTCCATGGCCACCATCGCCAGTAACTGGAACAAGTGGTTGGGCACCATGTCCCGAAGGGCACCGGTGTGTTCATAAAAGCTGCCACGGGTTTCCACCCCGACGGTTTCCGCCGCCGTGATCTGCACGTGGTCGATGTAATGGTTGTTCCAGAACGCCTCGAACAGGCTATTGGAAAAACGACTGACCAGAATGTTCTGGACCGTTTCCTTGCCCAGGTAATGGTCAATACGATAGATCTGTTTCTCGCCCATGACCTTGAGCAGGCAGGCATTGAGCGCTTCGGCAGTGGGCAGGTCGGAGCCGAAGGGCTTCTCGATCACCACCCGGCGAAAGGCCTCGGGACTCTCCTTGAGCAGCCCCGCCGCTCCCAGGCGCTGCACCACTTCACTGAAGAACCGTGGCGCGGTCGCCAGGTAGAACACCGCATTGCCCGTACCGCTGGCGGCGATCCGGGCCGCCAGCTCGGCATAGGTGGCATCGTCCAGGAAATCGCCCTGGACGTAACTGATACCCCGGGTCAAGCGGGCCCAGGCATCCACGTCGATGGAGGCGCCTTGGCCCTGCTTGTTCAGCACTTCATCGCGAAGGAAGTTTTCCAGCAAGGTGGCGAACTCGGCGTCGCTCACCGCATTGTGGTCGACACCGACAATCCGCAGCCCGTCATCCAGCAAACCATCGCGACTGAGGTTGTACAGCGCTGGCATCAGCAAGCGCTTGACCAGGTCACCACGGGCACCGAACAGAAACAACGTGGTCGCCGGCGCCGGCAACGCCTTGGACTTCCTTCGCTCTGAGGTCATTTCTTCCCAGTCTCCACATGGCCGCCGAAGCCGAAGCGCATGGCCGACAACACCTTGTCACCATAGGTGCCCTGGCCACGGGAACGGTAGCGGGAGAACAACGAATTGGACAGGACCGGTACCGGCACCGCTTGCTCCATGGCCGCCTCGATGGTCCAGCGTCCTTCACCGCTATCGGCTACCGAACCGGAGAACCCATCGAGCTTTGGATCGCTGGCCAGGGCGTCGGCAGTCAAGTCCAGCAGCCAGGAGGACACCACGCTGCCACGACGCCAGACCTCGGCGATATCGGCGACATTGAGATCGAAGCGCTGGTCTTCCGGCAGCGTCTCCGAGGCCTTGGTCTTGAGGATGTCGAAGCCCTCGGCGAAGGCCTGCATCATGCCGTACTCGATACCGTTGTGGATCATCTTGACGAAATGCCCGGAACCGGCAGGACCGGCATGGATATAGCCACGCTCGGCGCGATCATCGGTAGCGACCCGGTCCTTGGTCCTAGGGATCGTACCCATGCCAGGCGCCAGGGCGGCAAACAGCGGGTCCAGGCGCAGGACTTCGTCGGCATCACCGCCGATCATCATGCAGTAGCCGCGCTCCAGGCCCCAGACACCGCCGGAAGTACCCACGTCGATGTACTTCAGGCCTTTGTGTGCCAGGTCGCGAGCACGACGGATGTCATCCTTGTAATAGGTGTTGCCGCCATCGATGATCACGTCGCCCGGCTCCAGCAACTGGCTCAGGGTGTCGATGGTTTCCTCGGTGGGTGCGCCAGCTGGCAGCATGACCCACACCGCGCGAGGCTGTTGCAGGCCGGCCACCAGCCCTGGCAGGTCAGCGACACCCTTGGCGCCCTCGGCGGCCAGGGTGTCGACGAAGTCGGTATTGCGGTCGAAGACCACGGTCTCGTGCCCATTGAGCATCAGGCGCCGTGCAATGTTGCCGCCCATGCGGCCCAGTCCAATAATCCCCAGTTGCATGTGCTGATGCTCCTACTGCAAAAATCCAGATCAAAAATGTATAGCCCAGTGAAGGGCCCAGGTGAAAACCTCAAGGTGCGCAACTATACAAGGCAAGAGACCTCAAGACAGCGCAATCTTCCGTCATCAGGCGAGTTTTTGCTTCCAGCTGCGGTCAATCCCGACCGTTCGTCCCGGATTGGCACGAGCTGCTTGAAGATTAGTCCCGCCACCAACGCTGAAGTTTCCAAATTCTCGGGTGAATAACGCCCCTGTTCACCGCGAAGGCACAAGGACCATGAAAAATAAAAAAGTTCACTTGAGCCAGAAAATAAATAGAATTGCCCCCGTCGGACAGCCTGCCGCCTGGATCCAGCAGGTGCTGCACCGACTGCCATGGCGCTTGGAGCAAGGATGCAGACAGCGGAGCATAGTTCAGAGACACCATTTGCGAGGTGAAGCGATGGGCACCGTAGTACCTGCACGACCTGCACAGACCCTGTACGTCACCATTCGACGCGACGAACTGCGTCAACTCCAGGCAGAACGTGAGCAACTGCAACAGGAGCTCGCACAATTGCGCCTGCAGTTACAGAATCAGCAGCGCACGCCTTCGCACTAACGCCCCGCAAACCATAACGACCGGTCCTGGCCCCAAGCCTAGGGAGCTAGCCGGTGCCGGGCCGTGCGCCACAAAAATCCAACGTTCTACCGACAAACTTTTCACACTTGGCTCTCGATACTCCCGGCCATTGTGGCCGTCTTGATACAAACGACGGCCTTCATTTGCAGCGCTGAACAGGCGCGCAATGATCATGGTTTTCTGGGGAGCGCTGAATGGCATTGTTCAAACGCGGTGGCGGTGACACGCCTGCGAAAGGTTTCGACTGGATGGGCCTGCTCTGGCTCTTCCTGTTCTTTTGGTACTTCTCCGGTATCACCCAACTGCTGATCCAGCTGACCGGCACCTCAGGCTTCACCGGCTTCCGCCAGGCCTTCATCATGAGTGCCGTCTGGCTGGCACCGCTGCTGCTGTTTCCTTCACGCACCAAGCTCATGGCCGCGATCATCGGCGTTGTACTCTGGGCGTGCTCCATGGCCAGCCTGGGCTACTTCTTCGTCTACCAGCAGGAGTTCTCGCAAAGCGTCATCTTCATCATGTTCGAGTCCAACCCCTCGGAAGCCGGTGAATACCTGACCCAGTACTTTGCCTGGTGGATGCTGCTGGCATTCCTGGCCCACACCGCTTTCGCCATCTTTCTCTGGACCCGCCTGCGCCCGGTCCATATGCCCCGGCTTCAAGCCTTGGCGGCAGCGGTGGCGATCCTGGTGGCCATTGTCGGCTACCCGCTGGTCAAGCAGATTTCCCGCACCGCCACCCTGGCCGAGGGCCTGGAAAAATTCGAGACCCGCATCGAGCCCGCGGTACCGTGGCAGATGGTGGTCGCCTATCGCCGCTATCGCGAACAACTGGACAACATGCAGGGCATGCTCGATAGCGTGAGCAAGATCCCGCCCCTGACCAACCTCAAGGACAGCATGGCCAATCAGCCGGCCACCCTGGTGCTGGTGATCGGCGAATCCACCAACCGCCAACGCATGAGCCTCTACGGCTATCCACGCCAGACCACCCCTGAACTGGACAAGCTCAAGGACCAGATGGCGGTTTTCAACAACGTCATCACCCCGCGCCCCTACACCATCGAGGCCCTGCAGCAGGTACTGACCTTCGCCAACGAAGAAAACCCCGACCTGTACCTCAAGACTCCCTCCCTGGTCAGCGTGATGAAACAGGCCGGCTACAAGACCTACTGGATCACCAACCAGCAGACCATGACCAAGCGCAACACCATGCTCACCACTTTCTCCGAGCAGGCGGACGAGCAGGTGTACCTGAACAACAATCGCAACCAGAACGCCCGCCAATACGATGGCGATGTACTGGAGCCGTTTTCCAAGGCCCTAGCCGATAGCGCACCACGCAAGTTCATCGTGGTCCATCTGCTGGGCACGCACATGAGTTACCAGTACCGCTACCCGCCCAGCTTCGACAAGTTCACCGATCGCCAGGGCGTACCGCCGACTCTGCACGACGACCAGGTTCCAACCTACAACAGCTACGACAATGCCGTGTTGTATAACGATTTCGTGGTGTCCAGCCTGATCAAGGACTACGCCAAGACCGACCCCAACGGTTTCCTGCTGTACCTCTCGGACCATGGTGAGGACGTGTTCGACTCAGCTGGACATGACACCCTTGGGCGCAACGAAGGCAAGCCCACCGCGCCGATGTACACCATTCCGTTCATGGCCTGGGCATCGCCCAAATGGCGGGAAACCCACGATTGGAGCTTCGCCTCCGACCTCAATCGCCCTTATATGAGCTCGCAACTGATTCATACCTGGGCCGATCTGGCCGGCCTGAGCTTCGATGAACTGGACCGTACCCGCAGCCTGGTCAGCGACAGCTTCAAGCCGCGCCCCTTGCTGATCGGCGATCCCTATACCCGTCAGAACAAGCCATTGATCGATTTCAGCCTGATGAAACCCAAGGCCCCCACCGACAGCGCGGTGGTCCAGCAATAAGCCACGAATAGAGGGCCGCAATGGCCCTCGATACCGGGCTGCGCTCACGCCTGCATAGCCACCGTAACGGACAGCAAGCGCCCTGGCGGAAACACCATGTCAATAATGTAATGATCGAATCAGGCTGACGTTAACCCTGACTTAATAGAATCGAGTTTAACTTCCCCCGTCACTTGTTATTCAGGGATGGGGCAAGTACCGAATACTCTTAAGCAGGAAATACAGCATGAAACTCTCGACTCTTGTACTCAGCGGCCTGATCCTGGTCGGCTCCAGCGCAGCCTTCGCTGAGGGCGGTTCCGAGCGCGTACAACAGTTCTATCAGAACTTCCGTGTCAATCAGCAGCAAATCCACGGTACCCAAACCGCAAATACTGCCAAGACCGAAAAGCAGCAATCTACCTCGCAATACTCAACATCGGACGCCAAACAAGAACAACAAAGAACCCAACAGCCCGATGCCTGACTCAGTACAAACCACTCTCTGCTCCGGACCGCCATCGGTTTGAGAAGCGGACTTCCAGGCGCCTGCATAGGCGCCTTTTCTTATCGCGTTAATTCTTTCACGGCAATTACCGCGACATTACAACCTTGTAACCTGGCGCACCTGTCGATTTAACTCACTTAACATCCAAGCCAACTGGATAGGACCTCTCCTCAAGACACGAAAGGAAACAATAAGCCCCAGGGTATTTCCTGAGCCTCTATTGCGCCTGAAAATCGAATATGAATGTTCTGACAGGACGCATGCCAGTCGTCGAGAACAGATCTAATCCATTGAATTATCTGGGTTACTTTATTGACCCTGTAGCTACTTCAGGCTTCATCATCGAGCCATCGGATAAAGCCCAAGCAGTTGAAGAGGATAAAGACCATGCGCATTCTAGTGATTGAAGACGAACCAAAAACAGCTGACTACTTACATCAGGGACTCACCGAAAGTGGCTATATCGTCGATCGTGCCAACAACGGAGTAGATGGACTACACCTGATCGAACAACAACCCTACGAGTTGGTGATACTTGATGTAAATCTGCCGGGCAAGGATGGCTGGCAAGTGCTGGCGAACATGCATCGTCAATACACCGCTAGAGTCATGATGCTAACGGCCCGAGGGCGCCTTGAAGACAAAGTCAGGGGCCTGGATATGGGGGCCGACGATTATCTGGTCAAACCATTTCAATTCCCGGAGTTACTGGCTCGCGTCCGAACCCTGATGCGTCGTAGTGAACCTGTGGCTCAACCAGAAGTATTGCAAGTTGCCGACTTGCAACTTGATCCCAGGCGTCACCGGGCTTATCGCGGTGATCGTCGTATCGACCTGACGACCAAGGAATTCACCCTGTTGCATGTTCTGATGCGACATTCGGGAGAAGTCCTGACTCGCACACAAATCATTTCCCTGGTCTGGGACATGAACTTCGACTGCGATACCAACGTGGTGGAAGTGTCCATCAGTCGCCTGCGGGCGAAGATCGACGATGCCAGTGAGCTCAAGCTGATCCATACCCTGCGCGGCGTTGGCTATGTACTGGAAATACGCCAATGAACACCCACCCGCCCTCGCCCACCAACAGCAGCTTGTCCATGCGCCTGGGGCTGACCGTCAGTCTGATGGGGGCAGCGCTGGTGTTGCTGCTGGCCACCTTGGCCTACCTGTCCTTGAACCATGAACTGGACAACCTGGCGCGCAAGAGCTTGCGCAGCAAGCTGGAACAGATCCAGCACAGCCTCCTCAGCGATCTCAAGAGCAGCGACCTGGCCGCCCGCCCCCACTCCCTGCTGGATCTGGTGATGGGGCACGACAACCTGCAACTCTCCGTGCTGGGCAGCGCCCCTCAGACAGAACCTTTGCTGGACGTCGGCGGCATCGGCCAACAGCCCCTGCCCGACACCTTGAAGAAAGCCACCGGCAGCGCTTATCTGGAATGGAACGATAGCCGTGGCAGGCAGCTACTCAGTGCATCGCAAGTCATGCCACTGCGCAGTGGCGAACAGGTACGGGTGATCCTGAGTCTCGATCGAAGCAATGACCAGGCCTTGCTCAGTGCCTACCTGCGCTCCACGGTGATTGCCTTGCCGCTACTCCTGCTGTTGATCGGTATCGGCGCCTGGTGGCTGGTGCAACGCGGCTTGCTGCCGCTGCAGCAGTTCACCCGTGTCGCGGCGAAGGTCACGACCCAGGACCTTACCCATCGCCTGAACCTGGAGCGCCTGCCACGGGAGCTGGCGGAGCTGGGCCAGGGCATCAATGTCATGCTGCAACGCCTGGACGGAGGGGTGCAGCGCCTGTCGCAGTTCTCCGACGATCTGGCCCACGAGCTGCGCTCGCCCATCAGCAATCTGATGGGCAAGGCCCAGGTGACCCTATCTCGCGAACGCCCGCCCCAGGAATACAAGGCCGTGCTGGAGGCCAGCATCGAGGAGCTGGAACGCGTGACCCGGATCGTCGCTGACATGCTGCTCCTGGCCCAGGTCAGCCAACCCGCTTCCCAGGCGCGCTTTGCCCGGGTGTCGCTACGGGTGGAAGCCCGCAAGGTCATGGACCTGTTCGCCCTGAGCGCCGAGGACAAGCACGTTCAGCTGCATTTGAGTGGCGATGCCTGGGTGCTGGGCGATCGGTTGATGATCCAGCGAGCGATTTCCAACTTGTTGTCCAACGCCATCCGTCATAGCCCGCCCGGAAGCCGTATCGAGCTGGGAGTCGAACCACGACTACAGACCGTCAACCTGACCGTGAGCAACCCGGGAGCGGGCATCGCCGCCTGCCACCTGCCTCATCTGTTCGAGCGCTTCTACCGGATCGACAGCAGCCGCACTCGCGCCGAAGGTGGTACAGGCCTGGGATTGGCGATCGTCCGCTCGATCATGAGCCTGCATGAGGGGCAAGCCGAGGTCAGCAGCGTAGAGGACGGCCAGACCGAGTTCCGCCTGGTGTTTCCCAAGCTCGACCCCGCGCACCACGACCTCTAGCCGCGATCGGCTAGAGCAGCCAGGCCCCTGCTGCAGCCCCCAGAAGCACCAGGAACCAAGGCGGAACCCGGATACTGCATAACACCAGGGCCAGCAACACCAGCAACAGTTCCACTGGACCGGTGACGCTCTGGCGCCACAACGGCTGGTAAAGGGCAGCAGCCAACAACCCAACCACTGCGGCATTGACTCCGGCCAGCGCCGCCTGGAGCCCCTCGCGGTGGCGTAGCGCTTGCCAGAATGGCAGCACGCCTATCACCAAGAGCAGCCCCGGCAAAAAGATCGCCACCAGGCAAACCAGGGCTGCGCTCCAGCCATCGATGGCGGCCCCGAGAAACGCCGCGACACTGAACAGCGGCCCCGGCAGTGCCTGGGCGCTGGCGTAACCGGCCAGGAACAGTGAGTTGCCAAGCCACCCAGGTTCAACGACCTGGGCCTGCAGCAGTGGCAGCACGACATGGCCGCCACCAAAGACCAGCGCACCAACGCGATAGAAGCCATCGAACAAGCTCAAGAGTCGATTCGGCCAAAGCGCTGCCAGGACCGGCAACAGTACCAGCAACCCCAACGCCAGGCCCAGGGCCATAGCTCCCAGGCGTCGACTGGAAGGCTTGGATGGGACCTCGAGCCCCACGACGAACAGCGGCTTGATCAGCCCCCTGCCAAACAGTGCTGCCAGTAACATCACCAGCAACTGAACCTGCAGTCCCGGCCAACGCAACACCAGCAGTGCTGCCAATACCGCAATGGCGATCCGCAATGGCCCGCGACACAAGCTGCGCGCCATGCTC
>MCND01000109.1_pt1 | contig 37756 bp, 29 predicted proteins | sample 778211 | NCBI WGS metagenome assembly MCND01 (sample SAMN04296812, study PRJNA304217) | bioreactor metagenome | isolation source: activated sludge enriched with benzalkonium chloride | place: Turkey: Istanbul urban wastewater treatment plant
GGGCGCGTATCCTCATGATTGCTTCTCTTCTTGTTGCGTTGCTTCAACCAGCGGACCTTCCAGCCAGTCCACCTTCTTCATCTTGCGCAGCACCACGAACTCGTCGCGGTTGGCGCCCACGGTGCCGTAGTAGTTGAAGCCGTAGGCCTGCTGGGCGTAGCCGCCGATCATGTGCGTGGGCTTGAGCACCGTGCGCGTGACCGAGTTATGGATGCCGCCGCGCTTGCCGCTGGTTTCGGCGCCAGGCACGTTCACGATCTTTTCCTGCGCGTGGTACATCAGGCACATGCCCACCGGCACGCGCTGGCTGACCACCACCCGCGCCGTCAGGGTGCCGTTCACGTTGAAGACTTCGACCCAGTCGTTGTCGACCAGCCCGGCCTGCTTGGCCTCGGCTTCGGAAATCCACACGTGGGGACCGCCGCGGCTCAGCGTCAGCATGCGCAGGTTGTCCGAGTACGTGCTGTGGATGCCCCACTTCTGGTGCGGCGTCAGCCAGTTCAGGACCAGTTCCTTTTCGCCGTTCGGGTAGCGGCCCAGCATGGGCGCGACCGTCTTGGTGTCGATGGCCGGCTTGTACACGCAGGAGCCTTCGCCGAAGTCCAGCATCCAGCGATGGTCCTGGTAGAACTGCTGGCGGCCGGTCAGCGTGCGCCATGGGATCAGCTCGTGCACGTTGGTATAGCCGGCGTTGTAGCTGACTTCCTCACTTTCCAGGCCCGACCAGGTGGGCGCGGAAATGATCTTGCGCGGCTGCGCCTGGATGTCGCGGAAGCGGATCTTGTCGTGCTCGCGTCCGATGGCCAGATGCGCGTGCTCGCGCCCCGTGATCTTGCTCAACGCTTCCCAGGCCTTGACCGACACGTGGCCGTTGGTCTCGGGCGCGAAGGTCAGGATCATCTCGGCGGCGTCGATGGCAGTGTCCAGGCGCGGCCGGCCCTGGCTCACGCCCGGCTCGGTCACGCTTTCGTTGATGCCGGCCAGTTCATGGACTTCGTGCTCGGTGTTCCAGTTGATGCCCTTGCCGCCGTTGCCCAGCTTGTCCAGCAACGGACCCACCGAGGTGAACTTGCGGTAGATGTCGTTGTAGTCGCGCTCGACCACGGTCATGTTGGGCGCGGTCTTGCCCGGGACCAGGTCGCATTCGCCCAGCTTCCAGTCCTTGGGCTCGAAGGCTTGGCCCAGTTCCCCCGGGGTGTCGTGCATCAGCGGAGTCAGCACCACGTCGCGGCGCTTGCCCAGGTAGGGGCCGCCGATCTCGCTGAACTTCTTGGCCAGCAGCTTGTAGATCTCCCAGTCGGTCTTGCTTTCCCACAAGGGCTGCACGGCTTCGCTCAGCGGATGGATGAACGGATGCATGTCCGAGGTGTTGAGGTCGTCCTTCTCGTACCAGGTGGCCGTGGGCAGCACGATGTCGCCGTACAGGCAGGTGGTGCTCATGCGGAAGTCCAGCACCGTCAGCAGGTCCAGCTTGCCTTCGGCGGCGTCCTCCTGGTAGGTCACCTCGGTGGGCTTGATCGCTTCGGCTTCGTCGCCGAACACCGCGTTCTGCGTGCCCAGCAGGTACTTCAGGAAGTACTCGTGGCCCTTGCCGCTGGAGCCCAGGATGTTGGAGCGCCACACGAACATGTTGCGCGGGAAGTTGGCCGGGTCGTCGGGGTTCTCGCAGGACATGCGCAGTTCGCCCGACTTGAGCTGTTCGGCGACAAACGCCACCGGGTCCTTGCCCTGGCTTTCGGCCTGCGCCACCACGTCCAGCGGGTTGGTGCGCAATTGCGGCGCCGACGGCAGCCAGCCCATGCGCTCGGCGCGGGCGTTCAGGTCGATCATGCTGAGGTCGCCGTAGCGGCCGCGGTCCGCGGTCGGGCCCAGGATTTCCTGGACGTTCAGCTTTTCGTGGCGCCACTGGCTGGTGTGCGCGTAGAAGAACGAGGTGCCGTTCATCTGGCGCGGCGGGCGGACCCAGTCCGCGGCGAAGGCCAGCGGGGCCCAGCCGAACTGCGGACGCAGCTTTTCCTGGCCCACGTAGTGCGCCCAGCCGCCGCCGCTCTTGCCCACGCAGCCGCACATCATCAGCATATTGATGATGCCGCGGTAGATCATGTCCATGTGGTACCAGTGGTTCAGGCCAGCGCCGACGATCACCATGGACTTGCCTTCGGTGTCGTGGGCGTTCTGCGCGAACTCGCGCGCCACCTGGATCACCTGCGCGCGCGGCACGCCGGTGTGCTTTTCCTGCCAGGCGGGCGTGTAAGGCACGTCATCGTCATAGGAGCTGGCGACGTTGCTGCCGCCCAGGCCCCGGTCCAGGCCGTAGTTGGCCATCTGCAGGTCGTACACCGTGGCCACCAGGGCTTCGCTGCCGTCGGCCAGGCGGATGCGGCGCGCCGGCACGTTGCGCACCTGCAGCTCGCCATGCTCGCTGCCGAAGTACGGGAAGCCCACACCGACCACGGCGTCGGACTGCTCCAGCAGGCTCAGCGTGGGCTCGATTTCGCGGCCGCTGCCGCCGTCCTTGGATTCCAGGTTCCAGCGGCCGACCTTCTCGCCGCCGTTGACCGCGCCCTCGCCCCAGCGGAAACCGATGCTGCCATTGGGCGCGGCCAGGTCGCCGCTCTTGGCGTCCAGCACCAGCGTCTTCCAGTCGGGGTTGTTCTGCTCGCCCAGCGCGCCGTCCAGGTGCGAGGCGCGCAGGAAGTGGTCCGGCGCGTAAAAGCCGTCGCGCTCCTTCAGCAGCACCAGCATGGGCATGTCGGTGTAGCGCCGCACGTAGTCGCGGAAGTAATCCGAAGCGCCGGACAGGTGGAATTCCTTCAGGATCACATGGCCCATGGCCATGGCGAGCGCGGCGTCGGTGCCTTGCTTGGGGGCCAGCCAGATGTCGCCGAACTTGACCATTTCGCCGAAGTCGCTGGACACGGCCACCGTCTTGGTGCCCTTGTAGCGCACCTCGGTGTAGAAGTGCGCGTCCGGCGTGCGGGTCTGGGGCACGTTGGAGCCCCACACCATCAGGTAGGTCGAGTTGTACCAGTCGGCCGATTCCGGCACGTCGGTCTGTTCGCCCCAGATCTGCGGGCTGGCGGGCGGCAGGTCGCAGTACCAGTCGTAGAAGCTCAGGCAGGCGCCGCCCAGCAGGCTGAGGTAGCGTGCGCCGGCCGCATAGCTGACCATGGACATGGCCGGGATCGGCGAAAAGCCGATCACGCGGTCAGGGCCGAACTTCTTGATCGTCAACGCGTTGGCGGCGGCCACGATCTCCATCGCCGTATCCCAGTCGGCGCGCACGAAGCCGCCCAGGCCGCGCACGGCCTTGTAGCGCTTGGCGCGCTTGGGGTCCTGGCTGATCCATTCCCAGGCCGCGATCGGGTCCATGGTCTTGCGGGCCTCGCGCCACATTTCCATGAGGCGGCCGCGGATCATCGGATACTTCACGCGCTGCGCCGAGTAGACGTACCAGCTGTAGGAGGCGCCTCGCGGACAGCCGCGGGGTTCATGGTTGGGCAGGTCCGGCCGCGTGCGCGGATAGTCGGTCTGCTGCGTTTCCCAGGTGATCAGGCCGTTCTTGACGTAGACCTTCCAGGAGCAGGAGCCCGTGCAGTTCACGCCGTGCGTCGACCGCACCACCTTGTCATGCTGCCAGCGGGCGCGGTAGGCGTTCTCCCACTTGCGGTCCTCGTTGACCGTCTCGCCGTGACCGTCCGCGAAGGTGGACTTCACCCGCGACATGAACTTCAAGCGGTCCAGAAAATGGCTCATTCTCTATTCTCCAAGAGCGCCGGTCCGGCCGGCGCGTACTGCGATCAATGCTGTTGAATCCATTGTGGGCTCGGCCCGCCTGCCGGACCATTCGCCGGTGGCACAGGCCGGGCGCGGCAGAATGACTAGTCACTCCGGCCGCATCCGTTTCGCTCTAGCAAGGCACCGGCGCATTGCGGCGGGCGTAGTACCACCAGGTGATGACCATGCAGGTGGCGTAGAACCCGATGAAGCAGTACAGGGCGGCCTGCACGCTGCCCGTCATCTCCAGCGAGGTGCCGAAGCTGCGGGGAATGAAGAAGCCGCCATATGCGCCGATGGCACCCGAAAAGCCCAGCACCGCGGCCGATTCCTTGGCCGCGTCCGCCAGGGCCTGCTTCTGCGCCGCGGCGCCCCGCCCTTCGGCGGCCTGCGTGCGTTCGCGCAGGAAGATCACGGGGATCATGCGGAAGGTCGAACCGTTGCCCACGCCGGTCAGCGCGAACAGCACGATGAACATGGCCAGGAAACCGTGGAAATTGCCGACCTGTCCGGCTACGGGCAGGAACATCACCACGCCCAGCACCGCGACGATCATGGCCGCGAAGGTGAACAGCGTGACCCGCGCGCCGCCCAGCTTGTCCGACACCCAGCCGCCGAAAGGCCGGGTCAGCGAACCCACCAGCGGACCGAGGAAGGCGTAGGCCATGGGATCGACCTGCGGGAACAAGGTCTTGGTCAGCATGGCGAAGCCCGCCGAGAAGCCGATGAAGGAGCCGAAGGTGCCCACGTACAGCCAGCACATCAGCCAGTTGTGCTTGCGCTTGAAGATGACGGCCTGGTCCGCGAACGAGGCGCGGGCGTCGGCGATGTCGTTCATGCCGAACCAGGCGGCAATCGAGGCCAGCGCGATCGGGATCACCCAGATGAAGCCGGCGTTCTGCAGCCACAGGTTCTGCTGCGCGCCGTTGGCATTGATCACCTGCGGCTCGCCCCCGGCCACGCCGAATACGCCGATGGAAATGACCACCGGCACCACGAACTGCACCAGGGACACGCCCAGGTTGCCGATGCCGGCGTTCAGCCCGGTGGCCAGGCCCTTCTTCTCCTTGGGGAAGAAGAAGCTGATATTGGCCATGCTGGAGCTGAAGTTGCCGCCGCCCAGGCCGCACAGCAGCGCCAGGATCAGCAGGGTCGGGAAGGTGGTGGTCGGGTCGCGCAGCGCGAAGCCCATGCCCAGCGCCGGAATCAGCAGCGAGGCCGTGGAGATGGCCGTCCACTTGCGCCCGCCGAAGACCGGCACCAGGAAGGAATAGAAGATGCGCAGGGTCGCGCCCGACAGCGCGGGCAGCGCCGTCAGCCAGAACATCTGGTTCTTGGACAGCATGAAGCCGGCGCGGTCCAGGTTGACGACGACCACGCTCCACAGCATCCAGATGCTGAACGCCAGCATCAGCGCCGGAATGGAGATCCAGAGATTACGGTTGGCGACGCGGGCGCCGGTCTGCTTCCAGAAGCCCGGATTATCCGGCTCCCAGCGCGCAAGGACTTGAGTGGAAGACATAGGGATACTCTCAGGAGGTGGTGGAAGGAGAGACGGCGTGTTGCCGGGCGATGGCCGCGCTTTCCGGCCGGAAACTGAAGTGCATGAAGATGAGGGAGACGCAGACGGTGCCGTACAGCAGCATGAAGGCGCTGGAGCGGATGCCCGTCAGGTCCAGCAGGACCCCGAACATGATCGGCAGCACGAAACCGCCCAAGCCGCCAGCCAGGCCGACGATGCCCGAGACCGCGCCGATGTTTTCGCCGAACTCGTCCGAGATGAACTTGAAGACCGAAGCCTTGCCGATGGCCATGGCGATGCCGACCACGAACAGCAGCACGGTGAAGGTGACCGGTCCCAGCGCGATGCCGAAGCTGCGCGGGCCGTTGGCCGTCACGATGGTGAATTCGGTCTGCGGGTAGCTCAGCAGGAAGAACGCGACCCAGCACACCCACATCACCCACCAGGTGGTCTTGTAGGCGCCGTAGCGGTCAGAGATCCAGCCGCCCACCGCGCGCAGCACGCCGCCGGGCAAGGAGAAGCAGGCCGCCAGCAGCGCGGCCAGCTTCATGTCGAAGCCGTATTCGCCGATGTAGTACTTGGTCATCCACAGCGCCAGCGCCACGTAGCCGCCGAACACCACCGAGTAGTACTGGCAATAACGCCAGACGCGCGGGTCCTTCAGCATGGCCATCTGGGCCGACAGGCTGGCGCCGCTCTTGACGCGATGTGCGGGATCCGAAGAGGAGAACAGCCAGAACAGGATGGCGGTGACCAGCAGCGCCACGGCATAGACCTGGGGCACGATGACCCAGGCGCCGCCGGCCGCCGCGATCAGCGCGGGAGCCACGAACTTGGTGATGGCCGAGCCCGAATTGCCGGCGCCGAACACGCCCATCGCCAGGCCCTGCTTGTTGCGCGGGAACCAGCGCGCCACGTAGGGCGTGCCGACCGAGAACGAGCCTCCCGTCAGGCCGACGAACAGCGCCAGCACCAGGAACTGCCAATACTCGGTGGCATAGGACAGCAGCCAGATCGGCACTACCGCCAACAGCATCAGGATGAAGAACACCGGCCGGCCGCCGTAGCGGTCCGTCCAGATGCCCAGCGGCACCCGCACCAGCGAACCGGTCAGCACCGGCATGGCGGCCAACAGGCCGAACTCGGTTTCGGACAGGCCCAGCTGCGCCTTGATGGGTATGCCCAGCACCGCGAAGATCATCCACACCGCGAAACAGATGGTGAAGGCGAACGTGCTTGAAATCAGGACCCGCATCGGCGCGCCGGCGGAAGGTTGACTTGCTGCCATGGTTACTCTCGCTTTACTCACGAAGACATGTGGCTAGCCTAGGGACGGCGCGCCTCCAGGACCATTCGCCAGCCGACCAGAAGCCCCTTGCCGATGTGACTAGTCACCCCTTTCTTGCCGGCCCGGCTTGCGCTGGATCAAGCGGCCGCGCTGGCGGCAAGGCGCTGGACGCATTAATATGCATTTCAAATACACCTTTAAACGCGAAACCGAAACGGCGCCGCGACGACCCTCATGAGCACGCTGCTTAGCATCGAAGAACCCGCCGCAGCCCCGCGCCGCGCGCGGCCCCAATGGAGCGCCTTCACGGAAATGGGCTTTCGGCCGCTGTATCTGGCCGGCTGCTTCTGGGCGCTGGCGTCCGTGCTGCTGTGGGTGCATGCCCCTGCTCGCCTGACCGGCGTGTTGAATGGCATGTTCTGGCATGCGCACGAGATGCTGTGGGGTTTCGTCGCCACCATCGCCGTGGGTTTCCTGCTGACAGCCGGGGCCAACTGGACCGGCAAGAATCCCTTGCGGGGCACGCCGCTGGCGGTCCTGTGCGCGGTGTGGATCGTGGCGCGCGCGGGCTATCTCGTGCCCGGACGCCCGGCCTTCGTGGTGGCTGCGTCGGCGGACCTGCTGTTCTTCCTGTGGGCCGCGGGCGCGCTGGGCCGCGCCGTCGCCGTCACGCGCAATCAGCGCAATTACGGCATTCCCTTCCTGCTGCTGGGCCTGGCCGCGACCAACGCGCTCTACCTCTGGGCCTCGGTCCAGGGCGACTACTTCGCGCTGATGCGCTACTTCAACGCGGGCCTGCTGTGCATGGCGGTGCTGACGCTGCTGATCGCGCGCCGCGTCATCCCCTTCTTCGCCAAGCGCGCCGTGGCGGGGCTGGACATTCCGCCGCACACGCGCAGCGGCCACTGGCAGCTGGGCACGGGCGTCGTCGCCATCGCCTGCCTGCTTGCCGGCCAGCCGCAGGCTGCCGCGCTGGCGCTGGCTGCTACCGGCGTGATCGCCCTGGCGCAATGGATATCGTGGAAGCCTTGGGCGGTGCGCAAGGTGCCGTTGCTATGGATCCTGTACGCGGGCTATGGCGGCCTGGGCATAGGCCTGCTGGTGGGCGCGGCGCAATTGGCCGGCTATGTGCTGCGGCCCGCCTGGCCCGCCCACGTGATCGGCGTGGCCGGATTCTCGGTGCTGATCCTGGGCATGGTCACGCGCACCGCGCTCGGCCACCTGGGCCGGCCGCTGCAGACCGACCGCAGCATGGTGCTGAGCTATGCGCTGATGATCCTGGCAGCCCTGCTGCGCCTGGCCGCCCTGCTCCCGACCGCCGCCACCATCGGCTTCCTGCATGCGTCGGCGACCGCCTGGGCGCTGGCCTTCGCGCTGTACCTGTGGCGCTTCTTCCCGATGATGATCCGGCCGCGAGCCGACGCGGGCAAGACGGCCGCGCCGGTGATGAAGGTGGTGCCGGTCGCGCGGCGTCCGGCCGCGTAGGCCTCAGCCGCGCCCTTCGCGCCGGCGCGTGGCCGCCAGCTGCTGCTTCATGGCCTTGAGCCAGGCCTTGACCTGCTGCATGTCGACGAACTGCGACAGCTCGAATTCGAGTTCGCCTATGTATTCCTCGGCGTCGGCGATCTCCGCGTCCAGGTCTTCCATCAGTTCGGAAGGGTCTATGGATTGCGCGGGATCGAAATGGTACTTGGCCTTGAAGCCGTTTTCCTCGGCCGCAATGTCGCCGGCCAGCCTGGCGAGTTGCGCGTCCAGCGCCTGGTTGTACTGGGCGTAGCGGTCTTCATCGACGCCTGCCAGCTGGTCGGGACCGGCAGCGGCCAGGGCCTCGATTTCCGCCAGGACCTCGGGAGCCGGCACGGCTCCGCCGTCCGCCGGCTTGGCCAGCGGCGCTTCGGCGTCCTCGTCCTGCCCGTCTTCCAGGCCGCCGTCGTAGTCCGAGCCGGCATGCTTGAGATACAGGGCCTGCAACCTGGCCGTGTCGCACTCGGCCGGCGTGCCGTCCAGCACGATGGCGTCCAGCGTCTCCTGCGCCAGCTGTGCCGCAATCTCGGACGCCAGGGCGCGCTCCGCCTTGGTCAGCTCCTTCTGCTTGCAGGCGTGGTCGAAGCAGGCCACCAGCTTGGCCTTCAGCTCGACCTCTACCGTCTCCAGCGGCGCCAACACGTCCTCGTATTTCTTCTGGTATTCCGGCAGCACGGCCTGCCAGCGGCTGAGGCGGGCGCGCTGCGCTTGCAGCGTACCCGCGAGCGACTCGAATCTCTGGCGTTGCGGCTTTGCGGATGCCGGTTGCGCGGCGGGCGTGTTTTCTTGCATGGCGGGAACCTGGGCAGGCGGCGCAAGGCGCGCCTTGAAACGATTGGGAGCGCCATTTTAGACGCGGCGGCGCCCGCCGATCCCCGACGCGCTGTTCCGGGCCTGCGCCCGCGCGGCCGCAACCGCCCCTGCGCGCCGGCATTGCGCCCGCGCGCAGTTCGGGTATCGAGACTATCTGTCGGCCGGCCCCTCGGCGGCGTTGTCCTCGGACGTCGTGTCGGCAGGCTCGATGTCCTCGTCGGGCACCTCGTCGCCCTGGGCGCTGTCGCCGGCGTCGTCCGGGTTCTGCGGCGGCGGGCGACGTGGCGCGGTCCCGGGCGGCAGCGCCGACGCCATCGTTATCGGATGCAAGGCCAACTCGAATTGGATCTGGGGCATCGCGGCACCTGTCAGGAAACGCGGCGAAATCCACCGCAGCCTGGCATCAGCAAGCGCCATGCCCGCAAGCCGGCTCAAGCGCCTTCAGAAACGCGGATTCTTGCCGAACGGCACTTCCGTGTCCGTTGGCTTCTCGAACGACGCTGTATCGCCGTTCAAGTCCGCCACGTGGATCTGGGCCAGCCGCGTCGCCTCGTCGATCGCGACCTGGGCCGAGGAGAAGCGCTCCTCGACGGCGATGCGTTCCTCGGGCTCTCCCGCGACCGGCGGAACCAGCACGTATCCTATGCTCCAACTGCCCTGGTCCTCGATCGGACGCTCGAGCTCGAAATCCCATCTGGCGTGTTCCATGGGGCCTCCTGTCGAATCCTGCCTTCATGCTACTGCGGTTTACTTCGGCCTGGGATCGCGGATGCCCTGGTCCAGTCCTTGGAAGTCGCCACGCCGCAGGCGCGGCAGGAAATCAGCCATGGCCCGCGCCACGTTGCGCACTTCCTGCTGCACCGCCTGGTCCTGGTCCAGGTCGTCGTGGCTGGTGGCGTAGGGACGGTAGTAGCTGATGTAGCGGTCCAAGCGCGACGCCGCGCCGGCGTCCACAAGCCCCATCCAGTCCAGCCAGTCGGCGAGCCCGCGCCGCTGCGCCTCGATGCCGGCCACATCCCCGTGCACCACCAGGCCGTAGGCGCGGCCGGCCAGATGCTTGGGATAGGGCCAGCCGGCCAGTTCGACCTGCTTGGCCTTCAGTGGATCCTTGCCGCCGGTCAAGGTGGGGTCGGGATTGCCGCCGTCGGCGCACACCAGCCTGTCTATCATCAGTTTCAAGGGGCTGGGCGATTGGTACCAGTACGTGGGCGCCACCAGGATCACGCCATGGGCCGCGACCCATTGCTCGTAGATCCCCGCCATCGCGTCATTGGACTGTCCCAGCGAGTGATTCGGGTAGCAACTGCACGGCCAATGGCACAAGGGCATCGCGGTCGATACGCAGCCCTTGCAGGGATGGATCTGGTATTCGTACTCCGAGACCAAACGGCTCAGGTCCAGCATGTCAGTCTGTATCGCGCCGGCCTGCAACTCGTTGACGACGATGCGCGCCAGACGCCAGCTCTTGGAGACCTCCCCCGGACAGGTGCCGTCATTGCGCGCGGCGCCCACGATGACCAGGACGCGCGAAGGCGTCCGCGGATCCCGTTGCGCCGCCGCGGCGCGCTCCAGGCGGTCGCGCGTTTCCTTCCACTCCACGGAAAGGTCGTAATCGGGATCGGCATAGGCCGCGCCGGCCTTGACCGTGACGGGCGCCTTGCGGCCTGTTTCGTAGGCGTCCCAGGCGATCGCCTCCAGGCGCTCCAGGGCGTCACGCTCGGCCAGGAATGCCGGATCGTAAAAGCGCCGCATGAAACGCAGGCGGAACTCTCCTCGCGCCAGGGGACCGTCATACTGCCCCTTGCGCACCAAGGGTCCGTTTCCGTTCATGTCTCCCTCCTTGTGCGTTTGCGGCGGCGTTCCCGCCGGGCGCGGGCGGTGCAGGCTGCAGCCAACGCCAGCAGCTTGTCTTCGTCCAGGCGTTCGGCGTCGACCAGCCCCTCGTCCGCGCCCTTCAGCGCGATCAGCAACTCGTCCAGCTTCAGGTGCAGCGCCTCGCTGTCCTTGTTCTGGCTCTGCTGGATCAGGAACACCATCAGGAACGTCACGATGGTCGTGCCGGTATTGATCACCAACTGCCAGATTTCGGAGTATCCGAAGGCCGGGCCCGACGCGGCCCAGGCGATGACGGCGATCAGCGCCAGTCCGAACGCAATGGGCGATCCCACCCATCTGGTCACGTGCGCGGCGAAATGGTCAAAGAAGCGGAAGATCGGGTTGGCGCGGCCGGCTGAGGCGCGGCGCGGCCGCGCCCGGGATGCCTGGCGGCGGGGAATGCTGGTGCTCGGCATGGTGTTGCTTCCAGTCCTGGCAGACCGTCCGCTCAGCAAGCCGCGTGCCCAAGACGATCAGACCCGGTACAAACTGCCGGAACCTACGTCGCCCGGGACAGCCCCCAGCCCTCGGCCCGGCATCGGCAGGCCCTGCGCCCACCCTGCCGCCAGGGCCTGCGCGTCACGCACGGGATCGCCGGCCTTGGCGCGTTCGTCCCGCTCGCGGCAGGTCGCGGGATCGATGGCGAACAGGCCGCGCGCGAACACCCGCGCCTGCTCGATCAACTGCGCCGTCTTGGGAGCGCGCATCTGCGCAAAGCGCAGCAAGGCCGCGTCCAGTCCATCGCCCGCGCCGTCCAGGCAGCGGGCCAGATGCCAGGCATCCTCCAAGGCCTGGCATGCCCCCTGCCCCGAGGTCGGCAAGGGCGCGTGCGCCGCGTCGCCCACCAGCAGCACGTTGCCCCGGCTCCAGGTTGTCAGGGGCTCGAGGTCATGCACGGCGATCAGACGGACCGCATGGGCCGGCGTCGCGCGGATGATGCGGGCGACGGGCTCGGGCCATCCTCCGAACAAGGTCTCGACCTCATTGCGCAGGTCAGCGGCAGGCGCCGCCGCGCGCAAGGGCCGCGCCTGCGCTCCCGCCCAATAGACCAGCCCGGGCCGCACCGCCACGGCGCCGAAGCGCTCGCCCGCGCCCCAATAGTCCCGGATGGCGATTTCATCGACCAGCGCCTCATCCGCCTGCGCCACGCCGATCCAGTTCACGAAGCCCTGATAGACCGGCGCGTTATCGCCCGCGACGTAACGGCGCGCCACCGAATCCATGCGGCCGTCGGCGCCGATGAGCAGGTCCGGGCGGATGTGCAGCCCATGCTCGAACCGCGCCACGGCCCGGCCGTCGCCATCCGGATCGATTGCCACCGCCCGGTGTCCATATGCGACCGGAATTCCGGCCGCCGCCACGGCTTCCAGCAGCACCGCCAGCAGATCCCGGCGCAATATCGTATGGGTCGGATATCCCATCATCCGGTCCAGCAGCGCGATATCCAGGCCGCCCAGCGGATTGCCCGCCGCGTCCTGCCGGTGCATCGCGACCGGCCGGCCTCCGGCAGCCGCGACATCCTGCAGCAAGCCCAGCTCCTGGAGCACGAAGCCGGCATTGGGCCATAGCGTCACGCCGGCTCCCATAGTCGCGGGCTCGGCCCTGCGTTCATACACCCGGGGCCTGTGCCCCTGCTTGCGCAAGGCCAGCGCCACGCTCAAGCCTGCAATGCCGCCGCCCAGTATTCCTATTTCCACGCTGCCGCTCTCCTGTAAAACCCGCCTCGACGCGCCGCCGGCGGCGGTTTATCTGGCGTTGACGGCATCTTAGATTCCGCCATTTTTGAGAACTAGCATGTAAAAATAGGCTGATTTATTACCTCATTCGGGACAATCATGCGCGATGCCCTAGACCTGAACACCGTCCGCGTCTATGCGGCGGTCGTCGATGAACAGAGCTTCGCCGGCGCCGCCCGCCTGCTGGCCCTGCCCTCGTCCAACGTCAGCCGCCACGTCGCCTCGCTGGAACGCAGGCTGGGCGTGCGCCTGCTGGAGCGCAGCACCCGCCATCTGCGCATGACGGAAGCCGGCAGGCTGCTGTACGAACGCGCCAAACCCCTGCTCGACGCCCTGCTCGCCACCGAGGAAGAGCTGGGCGCGGTGCAACGCGAGCTGCGCGGCCCGTTGAGAATGTGCATGCCCGGCGAAGCCCCCAGGCTGCTGGCGCCCATTCTTGCCGAGTTCTGCAGCCTGCATCCCGGCGTGGAACTGGAATGCGACACGCGCATGAGCGGTCTGGAATCGCTGCGCGACGAGGACGTGGACCTGGCCATCGTCTTCCATCGCGGCCGCCAGGACGACAGCGCCTTCATCACGCGCGAACTGGCCACCCTGCCCAGCATCGTGGTCGCGGCGCCCAGCTTGCTGGCCCGGACCGGCACGCCCCGCCACGTGAGGGAGCTCAGATCCCTGCCCTGCATCACCACCTTGAGCGCGCTGAAAGGACAGCCCTGGCAATTCATCGACGCCGCCGGCGAGATCGTCAAAGTGCCGGTCCGCAGCCGCTACCGTGTCAACAGCGGCGAACTGGCAGGCGCGGGCGCCCGGCAAGGCATAGGTTTCGCGATACTGGCGGCCTTCGGCTGCCAGGAAGACCTTGCAGCGGGCCGCCTGGTGGAAGTGCCGCTGGATCTGCGGCCCGCGCCGCTGCAATTGCTGGGGGCTTACAGCCACCGGCATTCGGTGACTGCGCGGGTTCGGGCCTTGCTGGAGTTGATGCAGGCGCGGTTGGGATCGATAGGCGACCGTTCCTGACGTTTCCCGCTGGTAGCCACGGATAGCGCAACTCGCCTCTATGCGCGCAGACCGAGTACCACCGCGCCGGACGCCAGGCTGGCCAACGCCATCAGCGCCCACGCCCGTCCCGCGCTGCCGGCGCCGAACACGCCCACGCCGATTGCCGTGTAGACGACAAAGCTCAAGAGCGTTCCGGCCAGCACGCCGACGGCCGGCGATGCGCCGGCCATGGCGGGCCACGCCAGCGCCAGGGCCGACATCGCCAGGGCGGACAGCAGGTAGCCGCCTGCAGCCGCGGCCATCACGCGGCTGGCGATCCCCCAACGATGGGCTGCATCATCGTGGCTGGCGGGCGGCGCCTTGCGCGACGGCGGCGCGGCGGCCGTCGGCGCAGTCTTCCAGCGCCACCGCAACGCGTGGGCCATGCAGGCCAGCAGCAGGCCAAATACCAGCGCGGTGATCTCCACCGCCGCCTGCTGCCATTCTCCATGGGCGGCATGGGCCCAGGCGTGCCGGCCCGTCGTCGCCCAGTTCAGTATCGGCAGTCCGAGGCAGAGCACCGCTGCCGCGGCCAGTTGCTCGATCCACGCGCTGCGTGGCGCGCGCCACAGCGCATGGACCAGGGTCGCGGCCCACACGGCGAAGAAAACTCGGATCTCCCAGACGCTGCGTTCCGGCCAGGCGGCGGGGATCAGGCGGTTGCCGTAAAAGTAGGCGATGCTTGCCACGGCAATACCCGCCAGCGCCGCAACGTTCAGGGCTTCCACGCACCGATAGACCCGCGCCGTGGCCGCGCCGAACTCATGCTCGCTCTTCTTGCGCCGCTTGATGGAGTACAGCAACGTGCCGATGGCGATCATGGCGGTGCCCATCAGGCCGCTGAAGAAGTACAGCCACTTGATGGTCCATCCGCCGAAGTCCGCCTTGTGCAGGGCTTCGATGGTCTCGTGGACCTGCCTGGCTTCAAACCCCTCGTGATGCGCGGGCGCGACCTGCAGGACCGCTGCGCTTGCCGCATCGAATGCGACGCGGCTGGCGTCGGTGAGCAGGTGCGGCGCCGCGCCGGCCAGGGGCTTGCGGCCGAACACCTGGACGATGCTGCCCGCGTCACCCGGACGATCGATGGTGATGCGCGCCGCCTCCTGCCCGGTCAGCGCGCGCGCCTGCGACAGCAAGGGGTACAGATCCGGAACTCCCCTCAAACCGGGCCCCGCAATGCGAGGCTCCGCCGGCGCAGGCGCCAGCTCGGCCTGGTAGCGGCGATAGGCGCCTGCATCCCCGCCATACACCGCGTGCAACGGCCAAGGCATGTAGCTGGTGTAGAAGAACGCCAGCCCCGTGTAGCCGATCATGAAGAGGAACGGCAGCGTCAGCACCGCCGTGGCATTGTGCGCGTCCAGCCAGCTGCGTAGTCCCTTGCCCGGACGGAAGGTAAAGAAGTCCTTGAAGATGCGCTTGTGCACCACCACGCCCGAGACCAGCGCGACCAGCATGCACATGGATATCCAGCCCACCAGCCAGTAGCCCGGCAGGCCGCCGTGCAAGGTGTAATGGAAGGACATGAAATGCCGACCGCCCTCGGTCTCGCGTATCTGGGGCGGCGGCTGCACCGCGCCTGTGCGCGAGTCCAGCCAGATATCGTGGCGTGCGCCGTCGTCGGTGCGCCAGGACAGCTGCACGGGCCAGCCGGGCCGGGCCGGCAAGGAAATGTCCCACTCGGCGGCCGCCGCGGCGCGGGACGACAGCTCCTGCGTGGCGCGCGGCAGCCACTGCCGGGCGTCCGCGCTCTCGGCGGCGGGACTGGCCGGCGGCCCCGCTTCCATCCAGCGCGTGATGGGTTCCCGGAACACGCTGAGCGTGCCGGTCAGGAAGATCGCGCACAGCAGCCAGCCGCAGGTCAGGCCGCACCAGGTGTGCAGCCAGGACATGCTCTGTCGGAATCCCCCCTTCACGACTGGATCCGCAAGCGGCCGCAAGCCTCGCCTGCGGCATTGCCGGTCACAGCGTTCCCCGCAAGGTCAGCATCACGTTGCGAGGCTCGCCATAGTGGTTGCCGCGCCGGATCTGGCTGACCATGCCGTAGTAGTCCTTGTCGAACGCGTTCGCCACGTTCAGGCTGGCGGACCAGTGCTTGTTGATGCGATAACCCGCGCGCAGGTCCCACACGGCGCGGCCGGGCGCGCCCATCCGCACCGACATGTCGTCGTAGGCCTTGTACGAGTAGCCGCTTTGCGCCGACACGCCGCCGCCGACGCTGAAGGCATTCCAGCGGCCGGGCAGCTGGTACGTGGTGGACAGGCGGAACAGATGGCGCGGGGTTTCCGCGCTGATCGTCTCGCCTTCGTCGTCGCGGCTGGTGACGTAGGTGTAGCCGGCCATCACCTGCCAGCCCGGCGACAGTTCGCCGCTGGCTTCCAGCTCAAAGCCCTTGCTGCGCAGCGTGCCGCCGTTGCGATAGCAGTTGGGCGAAGCCAGCGAGCCCGGGCAGCTGCCCGTCGCCGCCATGTCTTCCACCGCAATGCCGGACTTCTTCACGGCGAACACCGCCGCGGACACGTTCAGGCGTCCGTCGTAGAGCTCGCCCTTCACGCCCGCCTCGTAGTTGGCGCCGATGGACGGGTCCAGCGGCTTGCCCGAAGACGTTACGTAGGTGCTCTGCGGCTGGTAGGTGTCCGCATAGCTGGTGTAGACGGACCATTGCTGGTCCAGGTCATAGACCAGTCCGGCATAGGGCGTGAATTCGTGCTTCTGCTCATAGTCCCGGGTTCTCTTGCCGGTCAGCCCATCGTCCGACCGGTACTTCAGCCAACTGAACTTGCCGCCCAGCAGCAAGTGCAGCGGATCCGCCAGTTGCAGCCGCATGCTGCCGTACAGGCTTGTCTGCTCCAACCGCGACGTTTCCCCGCCGTCCCAGGCCGGACGCGCCGGTTGCGGAATGGAGGAATGGTCAGGGTCATACACATTGATGGGCGTGTCGCTGTCCAGATACGCCCATTTCTGGTTGGTGCGCTGGCGCGACCAGCTGGCGCCGAGCAGGACCTGGTGCGTGCCCCCCAGCGCCTGGAAACCACCCGTGGTGTTCAGGTCGATGCCATCGCTCTTCACGCGCGCATCGTTGAAATAAATGGTGTAGAAACGCGAGCCCACGCCGGTCGCCCGATCCACGCCGCCGATCGGAATGGCCACACGTTGATCCAGGTCGACCTCGGTATGGTTGAGCGACAGGCGCGCCTTCCAGTCCTGGTTGAACCGGTGCTCGGCTTCGGCGAATACTTCGTTCACCTGGCCTTTCTGCCGGTTCCAATCCTGGATCAGCGAGGTTGAGCGCGAAACGTCCAGCGCGCCGCCATCGGTATAGCGCGGCAGACCGAACAGCCAATAGCCGTCCGTGTCGGTGGCCTGATGGCGCGCCCCAAACGTCAGCGTCGTGTCGCGCCCCAGATCGGCGTCGATCACGCCGTAGACCAGGGGCGATTTCGACTTCGTGCCATCGTAGAAGTAATGGCGGTCCTGGTACGCGGTCACCAGGCGGCCGCGCACCGTGCCGGACTCGTTGAGCGGGCCGCCGCCATCGAGTTCCATGCGGTAGTTGTCCCAGGATCCCACCGTGGTGGCGCCCTCGAAATGGCCTTCGCCGCGCGGACGCTTGCGCACCATGTTGATCGCGCCGCTGGGGTCCGCCGAGCCCAGCATCAAGCCTGCCGCGCCGCGCAGCACTTCGACCCGGTCGAACACGGCGGTGTCGATGGGCAGCCAGCCCACCGGTGCATAGACCACGCCAGCCACGCCGTCGACCAGATAGTTGTTGTCGTCCACCGTGAAGCCGCGGATCGAGAATTTGTGGTTGCCGAAGTTTCTTGCCGTCTTCGTCACGCCGGTGGTCTGCGCCAGCGCCTCGTCCAGCGTGGTCAGGTTCTTGTCGTCCAGCAATTGGCGCGTGAGCACGCTGACCGACTGCGGCGTTTCGCGGACCGACTGCGTCATCTTGCTGATCGTGATGGCGTCGCTGGTGTACGAGCCGGTTCCTTCGGTGGTCGGATTGCCCACGCCGCTGCCGCTGACCGTCACCGATTGCAGCGTCACCGCATCGCCCGAGGATTGCCCGACGGCCGTCAAGGTGTACACGTTCGGCCTGGCGCTGTTCACGCGCACGTTGGCGCCGGCCAGCAACTGATCCAGCGCTTCCCGCGGCGTGTAGCGGCCGTTGACCGCCGGCGCGCGCTTGCCCGCCACCACGGCTTCATCGAACAGCACCTGATGCCGGGACTGTTCCGAGAACAGCCTCAAGGCATGTTCCAGCGGCTGAGCCGCAATGCTGAAATCCACTTGCGCCGCCTGCTGCTGCGCGTGCACCGCGGCGGGCGACGCCAGCGCTGCCAGCGCGCATGCCACCATCACCGGCATGGCCCTGAGTTGCATGCCCGCCGTCAACGCGCCGCCAGCAAGCGCGTCCTTCAACAATCCCCGTGCCATTCCCGCTCCATCGTTGTTGGCCGCTACCGGCCTTGCGGGAGTAAACGGATTCCGGGACGGGATTGGGAACCCGCGCACCGCATGTAAATAAAAATAATTTTCAGGTAGACGCCTGGAAGCTCAGCGATCCAGGATCAGGTAGCCGCCGCCGGGCGCGCGCTTGACCTGCACCGGCAGCAGATCCGGCAGGGCTTCCAGGAACGCAGCGGGCGCATTGGTCGCGGCAAAGCCCGAGACCGGCAGGGACGTAAGGCCCGGACTGCCCAGCGCCACCGGCTTGCCCAGGTACTGGGCGACTTCCTGGGCCACTTCGCCCAGCGGCGTGCGCCGGTACACCAGACGGCCATTGCGCCATCCGCCCACGCCGTCCGGCACCGCCGCCACCGCCTGATAGGTGGCGTTTCGCGCATTCACGGTCACGCCTTGTTCGGCGCCTAGCGACAGTTCCGGCGTGGACTTGTCGCGGTCGGGCTGCACACGCACCCGGCCGTGCGACACCTTGACGATGACGTCCTCTGGCGTGTTGCGCACGTTGAAAGCCGTGCCCACCACCGTGATCCGGCTCTGGCGGGCATCGACGGTGAATGGCCGATCTGTGTCCGGCGCCACGTCGAAAAACCCTTCGCCCTGGTTCAGCACCAGCTCGCGGCGCCGCGGGTAGTAGCGGACCTCCAGCGTGCTGCCGAAATTCAGCGCAACATGGGAGCCGTCGGGCAGGTCCAGCTGACGCACCTCTCCCGCCGCCGTGCTCACGCTCAGCACATAGCCCGGCGTGTTGTCCCAGCGATACCAGCCGTAGCCGCCGCCCACGATCAGCGCCGCACAGGCGGCGGCGAAGGTCTTGGAAAACACGGGCTGCCCCAGCAGCGCCCCCCAGAACCCCGGCTGGACGGCGCGGCGGCCAGACGCCGTCCGCGGGGTCTTGCGTGGCAAGGGCCTGGACGGCCGGGCAGCCGCCTGCCCGTCGGAGGCCAGCGCGGGCCGGGGCGCCTGCGACAGATCCTCCCAGGTGCGCGATACCCGCGAATACGCCTGCCGGTGCGCGGGCTTGGCAGCCAGCCAGGCATGCAACTCCTGCTCGTCAGCGTCCGACCAGCTGGCGTCCTGGCGGCGCACCAGCCACTCGGCCGCCGCCTCGTGCAAGGCAAGCGTGTCCGGCGTAGCGGAGGAAGACGGGTCGGTCATGACGAGGCGGAATCGCTATTGTTGTTATTGTCCAGGCCGGCGTCATCGCCAGCGGGCCGATGCAATTGCTGCATCTGCGCAACCGTAGCATAGTGCACCCGGACCTCGCAGTAGGCGATGGCGCGCGCCAGATGCTTGACGACCATGCGCCGCGATATCTGCATGCGGGCCGCGACTTCGTCCTGTGTCAGCCCGTCGAAACGGCACAGCACAAAAGCTTCGCGCTGGCGCTCGGGAAGTTCCTGCAAGGCAGCGCCCAGCCGCTCCAGGCGCTGTTGATGCGCCGCCGCGCGCATGGGACACGAAGCTTCGCCCGCCGCCAGCGCCTGCACGTTCTCTTCGGCCTCATCGAACGACACCGTCTGCAGCCGCCGGCCCGCCTTGCGCTCGCGGAACTCGTCGGCCACGCCGTTCAACACCGTCCTGCGCAAGTAGGCTCCCTGCTCATCCGTGGACTCCAACGCAGGACTGGCCGCCACCCATTTGACGACGCCATCGTGCAGCGCATCTTCGGCGCTGCCAATGCTGCCCTTGAATCGGGCCAGGCCGCGCATGAGCGGCAGCCGCCAGCGCGCGTAGGCTTTGGCGATCGCGCTGGCGTTTCCGTTCGTGTCGTCGGCGGATGCGGGCGTCGTGTTGGACGCCAGCAAAGGGTTGCGGCTCATGCGGCGCAGGTCGTTTGAAAGTGGCCGGATTGTACTGAGATTTATTCTCAGTCGCAATTCAAAGCCGCCCCGCGCCGTTCATCGGTCAGTCCTGCAACCCTCGCGGATCACGGCGCCACTTGATACCCGCGCTGCTGCATGCAAGTGCTATACGTGGAGGCGGCTGCCGCGTTCTGCTGCGACGCTTCGGCTCGATCCTGGCGGCGGTCCTGCCGTTGCCGCGAACCGCCCACGACCATCCCTGCCGCCGCCGCGTCCTTGGCCTGGTTCTGCCGGTATTGCTGCTTGGCGTCATCGCTCATCCGGTCGTAGACCTCCTCGTGCTGATTGCCGCGCGCGCCGGCTACCGCCGCGCCCGCTGCCGCGCCGGCTGCTGCGCCACGGACGCGCCCGCCAGATTTAGGATCGTTCGTGCTGGTGCTGGCGCCGCTGCCCGCCAGAGCCTGGCATGCGCTGATGTCTTGCTGGGTGGTTTGGGGCGACTGCCCTTTGAGCGGCGTTACCGTCTGTGCGGCAGCGCACAGGCAGAACAGGGAAAGAAGCGTCGCGGTACAGGGGCGTATGGACTTTTTCATGAAAAACTCCATTGATGTCGAGGGACCCTGGATCTTTCAGTGTAGCGCCGCATTCCGGGTCGCGATCACCTGTGATTCGCAGCCAAAAGGCTGATACCTCCCCGGCAGGAATCAAGCCGCTAGCCCGCCCGCGGACTCCAGCAACAGCGCCCTGCCCGGCACCAGTTCATAGCAGCCCCGGCGCAGCTTGCGGATCTGCAGGGCCCCCCCCCAGTCAGCCAGGCGACGCTGCAACAGCAGCAGGCGCACGCCGAGGTTGTCCTGCACGTCGGGCAGTCCCAAAGCGCTTCCGGCCAACCGCAGTTCCCGCGTGGAAAAGCCCCAGCGGCCGTGACGCTGCGCATCGCAGGCAAGCTTCCACAGGATCGCTCCCGCCACGCCCTTGATCAGGTATTGCCCGTCGATGAAGACCGTGCCATCGCGCGGAAAGTAGCGCAGGCTGAGGGGCGCGCCCGGCTGAGCCAGCGGACCAATCCGCGCATCGTCCGGCAGCGGCGCACCCGCATCCAGCTCGGCGCCTTGCAGCGTGAGCAGCGCCTGAGCCAGCTGCGCGCACAACACCGCCAATGCGTCCTCGTCGTCATATCCGAAGAACTGGTCGCTCTCGCTTTCGACCAGCAGCGCGCCCACGGTGCGCCCGCGCGCACGCAACGGCACGGCCAACTGGCTGCAGGGAGTGGCCAGTCCTGGCAACGCGATGGGTTCGCCTTCGATCGGCCCCTGGCCGCTGGCCATCTGATGCAAGGTGCGGCCATACCGGTACATGCGCGCCATATGGCCGATGCGCAGCGCCACGCCTTCGCGCGCGGCCACGCCTGCCAGGCCGGCCTCGGCCAGCGGCACTTCGGCACCGACGCCCTGCTGGGCATAACCCATGCTGGCCAGGGTATACAGGGTCTGGCGCTGCTCATCCAGCAGCCAAAGGATGGCGTGGTTCACGGCCAGGTCGCGGCGCAAGCCGTCCATGGCGACCTGAGGCAACAGGCTCAGCTCGCCGCACTCGGCAAGCCGCGCCGACACTGCCCTCGCGCCGGCAGCCAGGTCGCAGCGCGGCTGCAGCGTGGATAGCGGCGCGCCGCTGTGCATGGGCCGGATATCCAGCACCTCGTAGATGTCGGCGCCCCGCAGGCGGAACACATGCTCCATGCCGGTATGCGCCGCAATGCCGGCCAGTTTGGCGCGCAGGCGCTCGAACACCGGGCCTTCGGTTTCGGTGCGCAGATAGCGTAATTGCAGGGCCAGGCTGCCCCCGGTGCAGGGGTCTTCCACCATCAGGCTGGCGCGTCCCGTGGCGAGAATGTTCTCCCGGCTGCGGTTGAAGAACTGGAAGGTCAACGCCACGTGGCCGCCATCCACGTACTCCACGTGCGACAGCAGATTGACATGGGGGATGCCGTCGGCCGAGACGCTGCACAAGGTGGGCGGAATGCCGCCATCCAGCACGCGGCGAACGGCCAGCAGGGTCAATGCGCTCATGGGCCAGGCTCCAGTTCCACGGCCTGCCCGGCATGCGGGCCCGGCGTCTGGTTCCAGGCTCCCGCCACGGTGTAGCGCAGCGCCACCAATTCATGCACCGCTACCCCGTACCAATGATCCAGGAAAGGGGCTCCGGCGAAGCCGTCGACTTCGGCCAGTTCCTGCGTCAGCGTATGGCGCCGCAACGCCAGCAGTTCGGCATGGGAGGCCAGGGCGGGCTCGACGCGCGCATCGCGGCCTTTGAGATGCAGCGTGCGGTTGGTGCGCGGCGAGGTGGCCAGCATGGCGACCTGGGCGGTCTCGCGGATGGCGGCCACGACCAGCGGCGCGGCATGCTCGGCCAATAGCACCAGTATGCGGCCATCCGGCAGCATATCCGCGGCCAAGGCCCGGCAAACGTGGGGATTGCCGTCCCGATCGCAGCTTCCCAGCCGCAGCGAAGGCAGCATGGGCAGGCACAGGCTCCATTCGGCGGGCAGTATGGGCACGGCAGGAAACCTCAGGGCTGTTGAAGCTCGACGGTGCCAGAAATCATAGCCCAAGGCCCGCGCCCGGATCGCATGCCGTTTAGCGATTTTTTAGCGCTTGATTAACAAACTCTTAGCAACGCGCGCGCCGCGGCGTTCCTACACTTTCCTTGCCCGGTTTCCACACCGAATCCGGCCATTGCCGGGGAAGCCGGCAAACGCCTCGCCATTCCACTTATCAAGGCCTGCACCATGAACTGCATTACCGAAGCCCAGTATTTCCCTACCTCCAGCGCCGGCGCGGCGCCGCGCATGGACATCTATGTCGGCATCCACAAGGCATTGCGCGCCATGATGCTGGATACCTTGCAGGCCGTGGGCCGCGTCGACGTTGACGACCCCGCCGAAACGCGAACGGCATGCGAGCGCGTGCAGGAACTGGCCGACATCTGCGTCAGCCATCTGGGGCATGAAAACGATTTTGTGCACGCGGCGATGGAAGCGCGCCGCCCAGGTGCCAGCGGGCGCATCGCCGCGGAGCATGTCGAGCACCTCGCGGCGATCGCCGGATTGCGCGCCGCGGCATCCGCGCTGCTCGCCGCCGGCTGCGGCGCCACCCAGGCCCAGGCCGCGCTGCGGCTGTACCGGCAACTGGCGTTGTTCGTCGGCGAGAACTTCGCCCATATGCACGTCGAGGAAACGCAGCACAACCAGGTGCTATGGTCCTGTTACAGCGACGAGGAACTGCGCGCGCTGGAGGGCGCCATCGTGGCATCGCTGCCGCCGGCCGAGAACCTCTGCATCATGCGCTGGATGATTCCGGCCATGACGCCCGCCGAACGCGCCGAATTGCTGGCAGGCGTACAGGCGGTCGCCCCCGCCCCGGTCTACGCCGCCGTGCTCGACGCGGTGCGGCCCCACCTGGCACACGAGGACTGGGTCAAGCTGACCCGAGCCCCGACACCGGTCGAGGCTCCCGTCCGGATCGTGGCCTGAAGGCCGCGATCAATTCGCCTTTTCGTCCTCGCCCTTGTAGCCGCTGATATAAGCCCGCCCCGAGCAGCGCACGAAGGCCACGCAGGTCAGGCCGCCGCTCTTGGCGTCGCAGGTGGCGCGCGCTTCGTTGCGCGCGGCCACCGGATCGGGATTCTTCGCGGTAAAGCTGGTGCCGCGGCCCTTGCTGCCCTTGCCCCAGGCCATGCCGACGCAGGTGTCGGTATAGGTCAGCACGGTGCGGCAGCCGACGCAGTCTTCCCACTTGAGCAAGGCGTCGACCGCCTCTTTCTCGCTCGGATAGCCGTCGGCGTACGTCAATTGGCCAGTTTCCTTCTCGGCCACGGAGCCCCAGTAGCCGCGCGAGTCCAGCTTGGCCGACAGGGCTTCGAGCTGGGCGGGCGTGGCGGTGTCGGGCGCTTTCAGTTCAGCTTCGCTGTAGCCTGGACCGACGCACAAGGGCATGACGGCCAGCTTGCACTTGCCGTCGGCGCTGTCGTTGGTGCAGGTGCGGATGGCCTTCTTCGCGGCGACCTCGGACGACACGCTGGTGCCCCAGAACAGGTCGCTACGCGAATTCCGCGAGAACGCCACGCAGCTGTCCGAAAACGACGTGACGCTCTTGCAACCCTTGCCGCCCGCCTTGTTGCACTTGGCCAGCGCGGCGTCCTGCGCTTCCTTGGTGGAGGTTTCCGGCATGACCCAATACAGCTTGGCGTGAGCTTCGTCGGTGGCCACGGCGCCGTACAGCGTGTCGGCGTGCGCCGCCGGCGCGGCGGCGAGGCCCAGGGCCAGCGCGCCTGCGCCGGCCAGTGCGGCCACGGTGGAACGGAACTGAACCAGCAATCGCGCGAGCATCATGGGTGTGCAATATCCAATGGTGGTGGCGCCGCGCGCCCCGCGATGCCTGATCGCCAAGGCGCCCCGGGGCGCAGAACGCGCGGATCGTAGCACGTTACAGTTTGTCTTCTATGCCCTGTGTGAACGCGTTTCCGCCCATAACGTAACCAATTTTTCAGCGCCCCGAAGCTGATGCGCCACTATTTTTTCGGTAACATCGGCCCCTCTCGGCGCAAGGCAATTCGGGCGAGCGGACACATCCGCCGCCCGTGCAAGGCTCCCGGCACCACGATACGACTCGTCACGAACCGAAACCAAAACAAGACAAAATCTTGCGGCCGCTGAATTATGTTGCGGCACGCCGGATCTTTGAGGGAGCTAGGGCTCAGCATGAATAAATTGCGACTCCGTTCGACCTGGTTGCTGGGCCGCGCCCTGCCGGTGTCGCTGGCCCTGGCAGCCCTGGCCGGCTGCGCGCCGATGCCCACGGGCGGCAGTTCGACGCTGCCGTCGCTGACCAATATCTTCTCGTCCGGGCTGTCGTTCTCACCCAGCGTGAACGTGGCCAAGAACATGAAGGGCCGGCCGGTGGCCGACGCCATCACGGCGCTGGGCGAACCGTCGAAAAAGCGCGGCGTCGGCAACACCATGGAGCTGATCTGGTCCGACTACCAGACTGCGCCCTATACCGAATGGGTCTCTACCGGCACCTCGCAGCAGGTGGTCGGCATGATCCCGGCCACCTCGACCAGCGCCGCCACGCCGGTGTTCCAGAATACCAACCACGGCTACTACAGCGGCCGCACCAAGGTCTACGAGTGCAGCGTGGTGATGCGCATGCAGAACAGCGTCATCATCGACAGCCAGGTGGACGGCAACGTCTGCCCCGAGTTCATCGCCGCGCTGCGCAAGTGGGCGGGTGAGCGCGAAGCCAACAACTATCGCAGCAAGTAAGGCAGCGCATCCTCTTGTCGAGCAAACTCGGAGCCCGCCAATTCGTTGCGGCGACGGCTGACGCCATACGCCAGCGAGGCCGCGCCATGCTGGCCGCAGCCCCCTGGTCGCTGGCGCTGTTCATCGTGTCGCTGCCTTTCGCCTTGCTGATCGCCAACCTGTTTCCGTACGGGAATGGGCTGTTCATGGCGCTGGCGCTGATCAACCTGATTGCGTTGGCGCGCATGACCTGCGCCTGGCATCGCGCCGTCAAGCCAGGCGACCTGAGGGGCGGCGGCGCCACCCGCGGCAGCGCGGCGCAGGCCCGTCATCTGGCCTTGCTCAGCGCGCTCGTCATTGCAGCCACTGCGATGGCTCGCGCCACCGGGGACCTGCCCTATGTGATCTACATGGTGCTGGCCGGATCGAATGACGCTGTGTTCTGGAGCGCCTTGTGCGCCGCGCTGGCGCTGATCTGGGTGCCAACGCTGTACGCGCTGGCGATGTATGGCCTGAGCCTGCCGCGCGCGGCGGCAACCGGCGAGTACGGTTTCCACGCCGCGCGCGCCGCCATGCCATACAAACCCTGGCCGCTGATGCTGGCGCTGCTCATGTTGATCGCGGCGGCCGGCCATGCCGCCTACATCCTGGGCATGCTCGCGTACGGCTACCCGGATGTTGGATTCGCGCGGGCAGCGATGAGCGCCCTGCCCTGCGTCCCGCTCGTATTTGTGGTGACGGCGATGTATGCGGTTGCCTATCGCGATTCCTGCGAACCCGCCGCGCAGGCGCTCCCCAGCCGTCCTTGAACCCGAGCGCAGGCCGGCCAAAGAGGCGTAAGGCACGCCTTCATCCCAACGCGCGCCGCGAGCCGATTACCGCGGGGACTGCTGCGAGCCCTGATCGCGAATCTGCTCGAAGCTGACATTTCACTGACGCAAAAACGCGAATAGTTATTATTCATATAGAATCCGGACTGTCCGTAACCCCCTAGACTGGCAGTCCCGATGTCCCTGCCCCCTTCCACGGGCCCTCATTTCCCACGCAAACGCCTGGTCCTGATCGCCGCCGCGCTGGCCATGTTGGCTGCCCTGGCGCTCTGGTATGCCGGATCCAAGGGTTCTCCCACGGCGCGTCCGCCCGAGTACGGGCAGATTCCGGTTGCCGTCGCGGTCGAGGCCGCCAGCGCCGGTCCGCTGCAGCGCGACCTGCACGCGCTTGGCACCATTACGCCCCTGGCGCAGGTGACCCTGCGCAGCCAGGTCGATGGCGAACTGCTGAAGCTGCATTTCACCGAGGGCCAGGCCGTGACGCGCGGCCAGTTGCTGGCCGAGATCGATGCGCGTCCCTATCTTGCGGCGCTGGCCTCGGCCGAAGGCGAACTGGCGCGCACCCAGGCCTTGCTGGAGAACGCCGAGGCCGACCTGCAGCGCTACCGCAAACTGGCGCGCCAGGAAGCGGTATCGGGCCAGCAGCTGGATACCGCCGAAGCGCAGGTGCGCGCCTATGCAGCCCAGCGGCTGCGCAACCAGGCCCAGGTCGCCGATGCCACGCGGCTGCTGGACCACACGCGTATCGTCGCGCCGCATGACGGCCGCATCGGGCTGCGCCGCATCGACGCCGGCAACCATGTGCGCGCGGCCGACGCCGAGGGCCTGACCACGCTGGTGCAGACCCGGCCGATCTCGGCGCTCTTCAGCATTTCCGAAACGCGCCTGGACATCCTGCGCCAGGCCCAGGCGCGCGACGCCGCGCTGCGGGTCCAGGCCTGGGACGCGGACGACCGCCGCCTGCTGGCCGAAGGCACTCTGGAGGCGCTGGATAACCGCATCCAGGCCGCCAGCGGCACTGTCCGGCTGCGCGCGCGCTTTGCCAACGCCGACGAATCGCTGTTTCCGAACCAGTTCGTGAACATCCGGCTGGCGGTGGTGCAGCAGGACAACGTCATTTCCATTCCCACGGCCGCGGTGCAATACGGCTCCGAGGGCGCCTTCGTGTTCGTGATCGGCGAGGACACGCGCGCCACGCGCCGCGTGCTGGAGCTGGGCCCGGCCAATGCCGGCCGCATCGTGGTGCAGGCCGGCCTGGCCGAAGGCGAACGCGTGGTGGTCGAAGGCGTGGACCGCCTGCATGACGGCCGCGACGTGCAAATTGTCGAACCGCAGAAATCATGAGCCTGTCGCGCCCCTTCATCCTGCGCCCCGTCGCCACGTCCTTCCTGATGATCGCCCTGCTGCTGTCGGGCATCCTGGCGTGGCGCATGCTGCCCGTGGCGGCGCTGCCGCAGGTGGACTATCCCATCATCCAGGTGACCACGCAGTATCCCGGCGCCAGTCCGAACGTGACGGCGCGCACCGTCACCGCGCCGCTGGAACGGCGCTTCGGGCAGATCCCGGGCTTGAAACAGATGTCCTCCACTAGCGGCAGCGGCATCTCGGTGATCACGCTGCAGTTCTCGCTGGACGTATCGCTGGGGGTGGCCGAGCAGGAAGTGCAGGCGGCCATCAGCGCCAGCGGCGCGCTGCTGCCCAATGACCTGCCGACGCCGCCCGTGTACCGCAAGGTCAACCCCGCCGACGTGCCCATCCTGACGTTGGCGGTCACGTCCGATTCCCTGCCCCTGCCCCAGGTCTACGACCTGGTCGACACCCGCATGACGCAACGCCTGTCGCAGTTGTCCGGCGTGGGCATGGTCAGCCTGGCCGGCGGCCAGCGGCCGGCGGTGCGGGTGCAGGTCAATCCCATGGCGCTGGCCGCGCGCGGCCTGCAACTGGCCGACGTGCAGGAAGCCATCTCCAAGGCCAATTCGAACCAGCCCAAGGGCAGCTTCGACGGGCCGGTGCGCTCGGTCATCATGGACGCCAACGACCAGCTGCAGAGCGCCGAGGAATACCGCGAGCTGATCGTGGCCTGGCGCAACGGCGCGCCGGTGCGGCTGGGCCAGGTCGCCACGGTCGAGGACGGGGCCGAGGACCGCTACCTGGCCGCCTGGGTCGACAAGCAGCCGGCCGTGCTCGTCAACATCCAGCGCCAGCCGGGCGCCAACGTCATCGCCGTGGCCGACCAGGTCAAGGCGCTGCTGCCGCAGCTGACGGCCAGCCTGCCGGCCGCCGCCCAGGTCCGCGTGCTGACGGACCGCACCGAGAGCATCCGCGCGTCGGTGCGCGGCGTGCAATGGGAACTGGCCTTCGCCGTGGGCCTGGTGGTGCTGGTGACGTTCCTGTTCCTGCGCAACCTGCCCGCCACGCTGATCCCCAGCCTGGCGGTGCCGCTGTCCCTGATCGGCACCTTCGGCTTCATGCACCTGGCGGGGTTCTCCACCAACAACCTGACGCTGATGGCCCTGACGATAGGCGCGGGCTTCGTGGTGGACGACGCCATCGTGATGCTGGAGAACATTGCGCGCTACCGCGAGCAAGGCCACAGCCCCATGTCGGCCGCGCTCAAGGGCGCCGGCCAGATCGGCTTCACGCTGGTGTCCCTGACGCTGTCGCTGATCGCGGTGCTGATCCCGCTGCTGTTCATGGAGGACGTGGTGGGCCGGCTGTTCCGCGAGTTCGCGGTCACGCTGGCGGTCGCCATCCTGATATCGCTGGCGGTGTCGCTGACGCTGACGCCGATGATGTGCGCACGGCTGCTGCCCGCGCACGAAGCGACCCGCCCGGGGCTGCTGGACCGCGTCCAGGCGCGCTACGCCGGCTTGCTGGACCTGACATTGCGCCATCAACGGCTGACCCTGGCCGTGATGCTGGCGACGGTGGCGCTGACCGGATTGCTGTACCTGGCCGTGCCCAAGGGCTTCTTCCCGACCCAGGACGGCGGCACGCTGCAAGGGGTGACGCAATCGTCCCAGAGCACCTCGTTCGACGCCATGTCGCGGCGCCAGCAGGCGGTGGCCGAGGCACTGCTGACGGACCCCGACGTGGCCAGCCTGTCGTCCTTCATCGGCATCGACGGCATGAACACCACCTTGAACACCGGCCGGCTGCTGATCAACCTGAAACCCTGGTCGGAGCGCAGCGCGCCGCTGACGGACATCATGGCGCGGCTGGATGGGCGCGCCCGCGAGGTCCAGGGCATCTCGCTCTATCTGCAGCCGGTGCAGGAACTCAATATCGAGGACCGCGTGAGCCGCGGCCAGTACCAGTTCACCCTGACCTCGCCGGACAGCGCGCTGCTGACGCGCTGGACCCATGCGCTGGCCGAACGCCTGGCGCAAGCGCCCGAGCTGGCCGACGTTTCCACCGACCTGCAAGGCGATGGCCGCCAGGCTTATCTGCAGGTTTCGCGCGACGCCGCCGCCCGCCTGGGCGTGACGATGGACGACGTGGCGCAGACCCTCTACAACGCCTTCGGCCAGCGCCAGGTGGCCACGCTGTTCACGCAGTCCAACCAGTACCGGGTCGTGCTGGAAGTGGACCGCAAGCTGGCGCTGAACCCGGATGCGCTGGAACGCATCCATCTGCAGACCGAAGACGGACAGGCGATCCCGCTGTCGGCGCTGGCCACCGTCAGCGAGCGGACGGCGCCGCTGGCCGTGAACCACCTGTCGCAGTTCCCCGCGGTCAACCTGTCCTTCAACCTGCCCGCGGACGGCTCGCTGGGCGAGGCCATCGCGGCCATAGAATCGGCGCGGCAGGAGATCGGCATGCCGGTCAGCGTGGAGCTGAGCTTGCAGGGGGCCGCGGCGGCCTTCCAGGCCTCGCTGTCGAACACGCTGTGGCTGATGCTGGCCGCGGTGGTCACCATGTACCTGGTGCTGGGCATGCTGTATGAAAGCGCCATCCATCCGGTGACCATCCTGTCCACCCTGCCCTCGGCCGCGGTCGGCGCCTTCCTGGCGCTGCTGCTTACGGGGCGTCCGCTGGACCTGATCGCGGTCATCGGCATCATCCTGCTGATCGGGCTGGTGAAGAAGAACGGCATCATGATGGTGGACTTTGCGCTGGAGGCCGAGCGCTCGCGCGGCCTGACGCCGCAGGCCGCCATCCGCGAAGCCGCGCTGCTGCGCCTGCGTCCCATCCTGATGACGACGCTGGCCGCGCTGTTCGGCGCGCTGCCGCTGATGCTGGCCACGGGCTCGGGCGCGGAACTGCGCCAGCCGCTGGGCTGGGTCATGGTGGGCGGGCTGCTGGTCAGCCAGGTGCTGACCCTGTTCACCACGCCCGCCGTATACCTGTTCTTCCACCGCCTGGGCCAGCGCCGCGGCGCCGCGGCCGCGCAACCCGGGATTGAAGGCCCGGCGCCATGATCCGCGCCTTGCTGCACCGCCCGATCGCCTGCATCTTCCTGGCGATCGCGCTGACCTTGCTGGGCGCGGTCGCGTGGCGGCTGCTGCCCGTGGCGCCGCTGCCCCAGGTCGACTTTCCCACCATTGAGGTGCGCGCCGAGCTGCCGGGCGCCAGTCCCGAAAGCATGGCCAGCACCGTGGCCGCGCCGCTGGAACGCGCGCTGGGCAGCATCGCCGGCGTCAGCGCCATGACGTCCTCCAGCAACCAGGGCGCGACCCGCGTGCAGCTGCAATTCGACCTGGACCGCGACATCAACGAGGCCGCGCGCGACGTGCAAGCGGCCATCAACGCGGCCCGCGCCGAGCTGCCCGCCGGCATGCCGGGCAATCCCAGCTATCGCAAGGTCAACCCGTCCCAGGCGCCCATCATGGCGCTGGCGCTCAGTTCGCCCACCCGTCCCGCAGGCGAACTCTACGACCTGGGTTCGACCGTGCTGGCGCAGAAGATTTCGCAGATCAACGGCGTGGGCGAAGTGACCCTGGGCGGCAGCTCGCTGCCCGCGGTACGCGTGCAGGTCAATTCCAACGCGCTGGCCCACTACGGCGTGGCGCTGGATGAAGTGCGCCAGGCCATCGCCGACGCCGCGCCCATGCGGCCGCAAGGCCAGCTGGATTCCGCCAGCCGGCGCTGGGAAGTCGGCACGCCCGAACAACCCCGCGCCGCGCGCGACTACGAAAGCCTGATCGTGCGCCACCAGGACGGCGCGGTGATCCGGCTGTCGCAGATCGCCCGCGTCAGCGACTCGGTGGAAAACCGCTACAGCAGCGGCTTTCACAACCGCAACCCGGCCGTGGTCCTGACCATCAGCCGCCAGCCCGGTTCGAACATCATCGAAACCATAGGCGCCATCAACCAGGCCCTGCCCGGCCTGCGCGCGCTGATGCCGGCCGACGTGGACCTGACCGTGGCGCTGGACCGTTCGCCCGGCATCAACGCCACCTTGCGCGAAGCGCACATCACGCTGGGGCTGGCCACCGCGCTGGTGATCCTGGTGGTGTGGGCGTTCCTGGGCAATGCGCGGGCCGCGGCCATCCCCAGCGTGGCGATTCCGGTATGCCTGATCGCCACCTTCGCCGTCATGTACCTGTGGGGCTTCTCGCTGAACAATCTGTCGCTGATGGCGCTGATCGTCGCGGCCGGCCTGGTGGTGGACGACGCCATCGTGGTGCTGGAGAACATCTCGCGCCATATCGAGCGCGGCCTCTCGCCGCGCAAGGCCGCGCTGCGCGGCGTGCGCGAAGTCGGCTTCACGCTGGTGGCCATGACCGTGGCGCTGAGCGTGGTCTTCGTGTCCATCCTGTTCATGGGCGGCCTGGTCGAGCGGCTGTTCCGCGAATTCTCCATCACCCTGGTCGCCGCCACCGTCATCTCGCTGGTGGTCTCGGTGGCCATCATTCCCAGCCTGTGCGCCCGCTGGCTCAAGCCCGCCGGCCCGGCCGCTCCCAAAGCGGGCGGACGCGCCTCGCGCATGCAGGCGGCCTTCGAACGCCTGCACGCCTGGTACGGCAACACCCTGTGGCGGGTGCTGGGCCATGCCCGCCTGACGCTGTTGCTGCTGGCCGGCGTGGTCGGGTTGAACGTCTATCTGTACGTGCAGGCGCCCAAGGGCTTCCTGCCGGTGCAGGACACCGGCCAGCTGGTGGGCTTCGTGCGCGGCGACGACGGTTTCTCGTTCCAGGTGATGCAGCCCAAGATCGACCAGTACCGCCAGCTGGTGCTCAAGCATCCGGCGGTGCAGGACGTCATCGGCTATAACGGCGGCAGCCTGGGCATCAGCAATTCGTTGTTCCTGATCCGCCTGAAGCCCGCGGCCGAGCGCCGCGAATCGTCGACCGAGGTCATCAACTGGCTGCGCACCCATGCCCCGGCCGTGCCGGGCGGCATGTTCTTCCTGAACGTGGACCAGGACCTGCGCATGCCCGGCGGCTTCGGCAACTCCGGCGACCATGAACTGGCCATCATGGCCAGCGACGTGCCGGCGCTGCGGCAATGGTCGCGCAAGATCTCCAAGGCCATGCAGGAGATCCCGGAACTGCGCGACGTCGACGCGGAAGGCGACGGCGCCACCCAACAGGTCGTGATCGACATAGACCGCGCCGCCGCGCAGCGCCTGGGCGTGGACATGGGCACCATCAGCAGCGTGCTCAGCAACTCCTTCAGCCAGCGCCAGGTCGCCACGCTGTACGACGCCATGAACCAGTACCGCGTGGTGCTGGAGCTGGACCCGCGCTACACCGAGGATCCCGAGGTGCTGGAGCAGGTGCAGGTCGTCGCCGCGGACGGCACCCGCGTGCCGCTGACGGCCTTCGCCACCTATGACTACGGACTGGTGAACGACCGCGTGTTCCACGACGGCCTGTTCGCCGCCGTGGGCGTGGGCTTTTCACTGGCCGAGGGCGTGTCGCTGGAACAGGCCCTGGCCGCCATCGACAAGACCATGGCCGAGCTGATGGTGCCCTCGTACATCCAGACCCGCCTGGGCGGCGACGCGCGCAACTTCCAGCAAAGCCTGCAGGACCAGCCCTGGCTGATCCTGGCAGTGCTGGTGGCGATCTACCTGGTGCTGGGCATCCTGTACGAGAGCCCGCTGCATCCGCTCACCATCCTGTCGACCCTGCCCTCCGCCGGCGTGGGCGCGCTGCTGGCGCTGCGCCTGGCCGGCATCGAATTCACGCTAATCGCGCTCCTGGGACTGTTCCTGCTGGTGGGCATCGTCATGAAGAACGCCATCCTGATGATCGACTTCGCGCTCAGCCTGGAGCGGCGCGAAGGGTTGACGCCGGAACAGGCCATCCACCGCGCCGCCATGCTGCGGCTGCGGCCCATCGTCATGACCAACCTGGCGGGGCTGCTGGGCGCCCTGCCCCTGGTGCTGGGCCTGGGCGAAGGCTCGGAGCTGCGCCGCCCGCTGGGCATCGCCATCGTCGGCGGGCTGATGATCAGCCAGTTCTTGACGCTGTACACCACGCCCATCGTGTATCTGGCGTTGGAGCGGTTGCGGTTGAAATGGAAGGCGGCCAAGCCCGGCCGCGCAGGCTATCCGCCGCCATGATCGTCCGCCCCCCGTTGCGCGCAACGAACGAACGCCTCACGCCGCCGTCTGGATGCCGGCTTCGCGGATCAGGCGCGCCCACTTCTTCTGCTCTTCCTGGATGTAGCGCTGCGCGGCCTCGGGCGAACCGCCCATGGCCGTGCTGCCCTCGGCGGTGAACATGGCCACGGTGGCTGGATCGGCCAACACCTTCTCCACGACCGCATTGACGGCCCGGACGACCTCGGACGGCGTGCCGGCCGGCGCCACCAGCGCCTTCCAATCCAACGCCTCGAATCCCTCGTAGCCGGACTCGGCCACGGTGGGCACATCGGGCAGGATCGCCAGCCGCGCGCGCGAGCTGACCGCCAAGGGCCGCAGCACCTTGCCCTTGAGCATTTCCTGGGCGGCCTGCGGCGTCGCGAACATATAGTCGGTATTGCCGCCCAGCAGATCGTTGAGCGCGGGCGCAGCGCCCCGGTATGGCACGTTCAGCACCTGGAACTTGCCCTGATAGGCGAGCAGTTCGCCCGCCAGATGGCCTACCGTTCCGGAACCTGCCAAGGCTTGCTTGATGGCGCCGGGGTCGCTGCGCGCATCCTTGATCAGGTCGGCCAAGGTCTGCCAACGCGCGTTGGCCTTTACCACCAGCACGACTGGCAGCGATGCGATCAGGGAAACCGCCGCGAAGTCTTTTTCCGCGTCGAAGGGAATCTGCGGCATCAGGGCGGGATTGATGGCCAGGTTGGCGGTCTGGCCCAAGCCCAGCATGTAGCCGTCCGGCTTGGCCTTGGCCACGAAGTCCATCCCGATGTTGCCGCCGGCGCCGGGACGGTTCTCCACCACCACCGACCAGCCGACCATCGTCGTGACCTTGGCCGCGATGGCGCGCGCCACCGAGTCCGTGCCGCCGCCCGGGGTATAGGGCACGATGAGGCGCACGGGCCGGCCGTTCGGATAGCCGCCCGCGGTCTGGGCGCGCAGCGGCAAGGCGGCGGCGCAAAGCGCGGCGCCCAGGAAGGCGCGGCGGGATAGCGTGATCATGGTTAGTCTCCTTGTGTAATTTGCCTTGCTTTCAAGGCCGCGATTTCATCGTCGCGATAGCCGACGCCGCGCAGCAGCGCGTCGGTGTGTTCGCCCACCGCCGGTGGCTGCAGGCGTATTCCGGGCTGGGCGCCGCCCAGCGTGAAGGGCGCGAGCGGCACGCGGGACTCGCGGCCGTCTTCCAAGACGATGGGCGCGAGGCCGCCGGTGGCCGCCAGGTGGGGATCATCGAACAGCTGTTCGGGCCGCGTGATCGGCGCGAAAGGCAGGCCTTCACGCTCGAATACCGCCGCCAGCTCGGCCGCGCTGCGGTCCGCCAGATGCGAGCGCAACTGCGGCATCAACCAATCGCGCGCCTGCACGCGATCGTTGTTGCTGGCCAGGCGGGGGTCGGCCAGCAGTTCGCCCAGCCCGAAAGCGCGGCAGAAGATGCCCCATTGCTTGTCGCTGACCACGGCCAGGAAGATCTGCTCGCCGCCCTTGACGGTGAAAACGTCGTAGATGGCCCAGGCCGAAATGCGGCTGGGCATGGGCGCGGCGGCCCGGCCGGTGACGGCGTACTGCATCATGTGCTGGCCCGCCAGGAAGACGTTGTTCTCGAACAGCGAGGCCTGCACTTCCGTGCCCTCGCCCGTCTGTTCGCGCTGGGCCAGCGCCGCCATGGCGCCGATGGCGCCGAACATGCCGCCCATGATGTCGTTGACGCTGGCGCCCGCGCGCAGCGGATCGCCGGGGCGCCCCGTCATGTAGGCCAGGCCGCCCATCATCTGCACGACTTCATCCAGCGCCGTGCGGTGTTCGTAGGGTCCGGGCAGGAAGCCCTTGTGGCTCACGTAGATGAGGCGGGGATTGCGCTTCTTGAGCGTGGCGTAGTCCAGGCCCAGCTTCTGCATGACGCCGGCCTTGAAGTTCTCGCTCACGACGTCGGCGGAATCGATCAGGCGCAACGCGGCCTCTATGCCCTCGGGCTGCTTCAGGTCCAGGGCGATGCTTTTCTTGTTGCGGTTGAACATGGGGAAGAAGCCCGCGCCCGACCCGAGCAGCCGGCGCGTGCTGTCGCCGCCTACCGGTTCGACCTTGATGACTTCGGCGCCCAGATCCGCCAGCAGCATGCCGCAAGTGGGACCCATGACCATGTGGGTGAATTCGACGACGCGGATATGTTCGTACGGAAGGCGCGGATGGACGTGGCTGGACATGGGCGTGAATCTTCTGCAAGTAAGGGCTGATCCGGCCAAGGCCGGTTCGGCCGCATGTATCTGGTGTGTGGACTCGCGGGGAATGGCCGATCAGGTCCGCTGGACGAATCCCTTGGGCAAGCCGGCGTCGGGGGTCATGCCATACAACGGCTCGCCGGGCAGGCCGGCGGCCAGCGGCGCGCGCGCGGCAATGATTCCATCCAGGTCGATGCCGGTACGCACGCCCATCGCCTCGAACATGAAGACCAGATCCTCCGTCACGACATTGCCGGACGCGCCTGGTGCATACGGGCATCCGCCCAGCCCGCCCAGGGAGCTGTCGAACGTGCGCACGCCCTCTTCCCAGGCCACCAGGCAGTTGGCCAGACCCAGGCCGCGCGTGTTGTGCATGTGCGCCGCGCCAGCCTGCTCGCCGATTTCGGCGCGCAAGCGGCGGAACAACCTGCGCACTTGCGCGGGATTGGCATAGCCCACGGTGTCCGACAGCCCGGACTCGTCGGCGCCCGCGGCCACGCACAGCGCGGCCAGTCGGATGACCTCGTCTTCCGGCACCGCGCCCTGCAAGGTGCAGCCGAAAGCCGTCGAAATGCCGGCCTCCAACTTGACGGCGGGAGCCAGCTCGTCGCGCAGCCGCGCGATGGCGCGGACCTCATCCACCATTTCTTCGGGCGTCTTGCCCACATTCGCCAGCGAATGCTCGCGGCTGGCCGAGACCGGCAGGGTCAGCTTGTGCACGCCTGCCCGCAGCGCCGCTTCGGCGCCGCGCACATTGGGGACCAGGGCCATCACCGTGACGCCGGGATGTCCCGCCGCATGGCGCACCACCTCGGCCGCATCCGCCATCTGCGGCAACAGGCGCGCCGGCACGAAGGAAGCCACTTCGATTTCGCGCACGCCGGCCGCGACCAGCGCATCGATCCAGCGCAATTTGTCGGCGGTGGGCATGGTCGCCTTGACGGACTGCAAGCCATCGCGCGGGCCCACTTCACTGATCAAGACGTCGGGGTTTCGGTCGCAGGGATGGGCCATGGTCTGATGTCTCCAAAAATTCTATCTTATAGAACGCTGTTTCTTTAGATAGAATTATGAAATTCACCGGCCGCAAGTGTCAAGCGCCGGCTCGCCCGGGAAAACCACGAGCCGCACGCCAGCCCGCGCCTACAATGCCGTCATTCGTTCTAAAGGATGGAATATGGCCCTGCCCTGGAGTCAACCCCGCGGAGCCGCGCATGCCCCGTAAAGCCGCCACCGAATCCCTGGCCGATAGCGATGCCGCCCAGGGCGGCGTGGCCGCAGTGGACCGCGCGCTTAGCCTGATGTCGGTTTACGCGCCTGGGGACAAGGCCCTGTCACTGGGGGAACTGGCCGAGCGCACGCGCCTGTACAAGAGCACGGTCCTGCGACTGCTGGCGTCGCTGGAGCATGCCGGATGGATCCAGCGTCTGGACGACGGCCGTTATGCCCTGGGCGGAGAAATCGCGCGCCTGCACGGCATCTACGCCGCCTCGTTTTCGTTGGAAAATGTGGTCATGCCGGTATTGCGCGACCTGGTCGCCGCAACCGGCGAAAGCGCGGCCTATCACGTCCGCCAGGGCGATGCGCGCCTGTGCCTCTACCGCGTGGATTCGCCGCATCCGGTGCGCGACCACATCCGTGCGGGCGATCTGCTGCCGCTGGACCGCGGCAGCGGCGGACGCGTCCTGACGGCCTACGATCCCGTGCTGGGGCGGGCGCCGGGACCGGACCAGGAACTGCATGCGCGCATCCGCGCCGACGGTTATTTCGCAGCCATGGGCGATCGTCTGGCGGAAGTGGCGGGCATTTCCGCTCCCGTCTTTCTGCTCAATGGCGAGATCGCGGCGGCAGTGACGCTGACCGCGCCCGTCCATCGTTACGTTGCCGCCCATCTGGCAGCGGTACAGGACGCGGCGCGGCGCCTGACGGGGAAAGTCGGTTAGTGGCCCCGGAGCCGGAGCTCCACTGAGGAAGGGTTCTTGAGTCGCCGGCGTCCGGACTGCGGGATTCCGATGCTCGCCCCAGTGGGGCTGCG
>MCND01000110.1_pt1 | contig 37632 bp, 51 predicted proteins | sample 778211 | NCBI WGS metagenome assembly MCND01 (sample SAMN04296812, study PRJNA304217) | bioreactor metagenome | isolation source: activated sludge enriched with benzalkonium chloride | place: Turkey: Istanbul urban wastewater treatment plant
TTTAAAAGTTGCGCTAGGTGGTATGCCGGGGAAATACATGGCTACTTCAGACCATCCTTAGGATGTTTGTGAGGGCTCTCCAGTTTTTTTGTCGCAGACAGGTTATTGGAGTCGATCCTCAGCAAGAGGCGAAGTATATCTGACAGTATTGTTGCCAGCTTAATCGCTGCGCTCTCTTCAAGATTTTTAACTGTTCCGATCAAGCAGCCTGTTCGGTGGATGTTCTGGGTTTGGATTTCTAAGGCAGCTAAAGCTCCTTCAATGAAACCGTCCATAAAACCGTCAAGACGCTCACATTGCATGCGCATGGAAAGTATGTTTGGCGCGCTCTGATAGTTCCAGTGCACTTCATAGAACGCACCTTTCTTTCTTATCAGTATGTCCTCCTGATGCTCAATCCGGCTCTGCATGCTTCCTCCTACATAACGATGCGCTCGTTAATTTGTACACGGCAAAAAGTCGAGTATGTGATCAACTGTTCTCATCAAGCAGAAAGCTGGCTAGCTCGGGCATCCTTTCCCCTAAGTCGCTATTGCGTAACAGTCGTAAGGTATTTTAGTGGGGCAAATATGTCTCATGCGAGCCCTTTTTGATTCTTTTTCGACCGTTCGTCTGTTCTTGCATGCTTCTTTGAGGCTTGTTCAATTGAACCTGACACGTATCACTGCCAGGCTCGCTTGACTGAAGGGCAGCTACTCGCTGCTCCAGGTGTTGGGTTTCTGTGGGCATGGGGAGTCCTGTCCGGCCGTCACGACCAGAATCGATGTCAAGTTGAAAAGTTGTAGGAAGCGAAACGACAAGCCCTCGATGTACAAACCAGTCTGTCGTGACATCAGAATCAGTGGCACCTCAACTAAAGGTGCAAGACATGAAACGACTGATTGAAGAGATCCTGGTTCAAGTACTGGCAGAGGCTCTGTTTGAACTTCTTCCCTGGCTGTGGTCGCTACTGGCAGGCTTGCCTTGGTGGTGAGTTATGCGACTTTCGCGGTTGAAGGGTGCCAGTCAGCCCAGCCGACCATAGGGGCTTTAGTCTTGGGGTTGATCACGGGCTTCCCCTCAACATCCGTAAGCACGGCCTTTGCCCTGATCCGCAAATCTCGGCAGGGGCCGGCTTTCCTTGCCAGCTCTATGAACTGCTGCGCGTACTGAGGCGCATCGAACAGCTGGCTGAGCTGCTTTACCTTCTCGCCGCCTAAGATTGCTGCAGCCTGCTTTTCCACGGCTTCGCTCCACTCAGGGAGTGTCAGCTCTAGGGGGGGTAGCCAGCTTTGCCGCTGGGCTTGGTGGTCTTGGTGATCTTCCTGGCCTCGGCCAGCGCTACACCGGCTGTCATGCCGAAGACTGCGAATGTGCTCATGAGGTTTCTCCGGGCGGCCGATGGCCGTGGCCTGGCTGGTGTGATCGATGGGGTAGGGGCGCGGACAGACGGCCTTGGCAGGTACTTGGAATGACCTACCCTTCATGGGCGGTTCCCATATCCAAGGAGGTCAACATGTCCAAAGGTGGCGGCGGTAAAGGTTCTGGCAACTCTGGAGGCAAAGGCTCTGGCGGTTCCTCTCGCGGTCCTTCAAGTCATCCAGGCCCAGGCGGAAACTGGCCTAGCACAACAGGCAAAGTGTCTGGTGGCGATAGAGGTAATGCGCCGACCGGCAAGAAGGGGTAGCGGAAGGGAGGTAGCTGCCCGCTGGAAATGCTGGCGGGCAGTGCCGGAGGGTCAGGCGGCTTTTGCTTCGCCCTGCTGGGCAACGATCGCCTTGGCGGCGTGGTTGATCAGATACAGCCGGTTGATCAGGCTGTCGTGCGGCTTGTCGATGGTGATCTCCCAGTAGTCGCAGCCCAGGCCCAGTACTTCGTGGTGCTCGCTCATGAGGAGGCTGGCCTGTTCGGTGCATTCGACGTGGTCGGCTTCGTACAGGCGGTCATTCAGCTCATCCCAAAAGTCATACCCTTCGTCACCAAACTTAAGCGGTCTCAGCTTCGCTTTGACCAGCTCACGCAGCTCTTCCCATCGACCGGCTTCACCTATACCGCCGTCATTGCGCATCCATTCAGGCAGGGCGGCGTATGGGTCGGCGTCATGGGTGTTCTCGCAAATCTGGCTGCAGATGCCAGTAACCAGGGCGGCTCGAAAGGCTTCTTCGTCGAATTCTCGCTCTTGGCAGTGCCGCTCCAGCTTCGAGTGGATGTAGTAGCCGATGTCATCACCGGCCAGGAACTCGATGCCGTAGGAGAGGCCGACGCTGAAGGTCAGGCCATCGATGTCGCCCACGACGGCGACGCCGAAGCGAGTGATCAGGATGTCGAAGGCGTAGCAGATCGTGCGCGGAGCCTTGCAGCGCCATGCTTTCAGTTGGTCGGTGTCAGCAAGGACGGTGTATTCGTGGTCCTCCAAACACTCGGCGGCGCGTTCGCGGCGTTTGGCTTCTTCAGCTTTGTGCTGAGCGATCCATTCTTGGTGGCGCTGTTCGTCGTTCATGGCTTTCTCCATGCATGCGCCGACCTCCGTGGTCGTTACGACCTTGGTATGATGGCGTTCTGATGTTGGATGGGGTGTTACGGGTGACCGGCATGGAGCCGGATCAAGGAGCACAGTGATGCCATCGCACCAGGAAATCGAAAGCCTGTTTGTAGCCAGAGGTAGCGATCTGTTGGTTTACCGCAAATCGGAAGGAAACGGTCCTGTTTATCTGGTCCGATCTAGTGACGGAACCCACACCATAAGCCTCAAGTCTGGGCAGTATGGCTTTGGCTCGAATGAGACTGGGCCAGGCGACGCAATCATCTCGCTCAAGGGAGGAGGAGTTCACGACGCGAAGGTCGTATCCACTGTCCCAGAAACCCTTCCTGAGGGATCAACTGATGCGATCAACTTGGTTCTCAAACTAAAGCTGGACTGAGTACCTCATCCCCCGGATCCTGCTGAATCATCAGCATGCTCTTCCGGTCGAAGGCAAGGGCCAGCCTTGGCGAGATGCTGATCTCATGGCGCGGCGGGGTGAGAAACTTCGCCGCGTGCAGCCGGCCTAGGGCGTGGATGCCGTGGATCAGTGCCTCGATCATCTGGCTGTAAGTGGCGTCCGCCCAGCCACAGATCGCCCGCAGGTGCTGGCCGGTTCGCTTCCTCGCTGACAGCCGCAGCGGATCATTCCGCGCCACATCCCGGTGAGCTTCGATTTCGTGGCGCGCGATCCTGAACAGTGCGTGATGCCCGAGCGCCTCGATGTGATGAATCATCAGCGTCATCGCCTCGCCCTGTTCCTCGATCCCGGCCCACTCCATCAGCTCCAGTAGGGCCTGTTTAGTCCCAGGCCGAACCTTCAAGCGCAGGTCTTCTTCCTGCAGGCGCTCGGCCTTGGCTCGGCGCTTCTCGTCTCGGGCCTGCTGAGACATCGCCATACAGCACCTCCTTCAATCCGCTGGGCGGCAGGTGAATGTGCAACTGGCTTCGACGCTGCTGCACGCGATTGTTGATCCGTTTCAAGCCCGCTTCTCCCAGCGCTTTGGGAAGCTGAACTCATAGGTGAGTTCCAGGCGGTGCAGGAGTGAGTCAGATATCCCGACCTTCCTACATGCTGCGATGCGTGAAAGATCTGCATCCCTCAATGCACTCAGGCGCTCAATGAGCTTCAGATCCCGTTCCCGGTCCACGATCTTGCTCTTGAACATGAAGCCGCCCTCATGGGCTGCCCGACGCATTGCTGATTCCGATTTGCCGGTGGCAGCCATGGCCTCGTCGATGGTCATGGTTTTGGCCAGCTCACGGATCGTATCGACGTAGGCTAGGCGCCGCTTGAAGTGGCTTTCGCTGGTGCGTTTGAATGTGCCTCGTGGGCCATGCTTGCTAAGTGGGCTATCAATGTCCTTGCGTGGTCGGCGGGGCTTGAAATTGAAGGACTCCAGAACCTCGATCTTATTCCCAGACATAAAGAAGGCAGCCTTAGCTGCCTCCAGTTCTTCCTGGCGCTCGGAGCGGACCAGGATGTAGTTGTTGGTCATGCTGCCACCTTGACCAGCCTCACGCCGGCCACATTGAACGCGCTGCCCTGGGCCGCAACCATCGCGTCCAGCTTCTCCCAGTCCACGGTGAGAACCGAGATGGGGGCATGGCCACCGGCTACGGCATGAATCAATGCCTCCAGATCGAAGACCTCAGCCTGAAGGGCTACCGGTACTGCTGTTGTGGTTGATGTACTCGACGCCGACTGAACCGGTGCTGCAGCTTTCACCGGTGCCGGATTGGCGACCGGGGCATGCTCCATTGGCGCCTTGGCCTTTGCCTCATCTTCGATGCGCTTCAATTCCTGCTGGCGGATCTGCTCCCGCTGGACCTCGGCTTTATGTTCTTCGGCCTTCTGATGTTCCGAAATGCGCACCTTGATCAGCGCGACCAGATCGTCATTGGCCTTCATCACCAACTGCTGAACGTCGTTGAAGAGGAAGGCGTGGTCGACCGCCAGTTCGGCCAGGCTGGCAAGGTTCAAACGAATGCTGTCGGCGATCTGACTGGCGGCGATTTTTGCCCTGGCCAGCTCTGTATCTACGGCGTCCTGCAGGCTTGCGATCGTGCGCTTGTTCTTCATGGCTCCAGCGAAGTCGGCATCCACCGCGGGCAGCATGACCCGGCCCAGGGTTCTGTTGATTGCCGCGACGTGATCGGCCAGCGACTGCTCTGCTTTCTGCTTGATGCTGGCTTTAACCAGCAGTTCTTGAGCCTTCACCAGTTTGTCGACCTTGAGGCGCGTTTCGCGGGCGTGTCCACTAATGCGATCCAGCGAAGCGAACAGCTCATCGATAGTCTGGGTCTGCGACAGCGCCTGCTTCTTGGCCGTGGCTACAGCGCTTTCGACGTCGCCGCACCATTTCACAGCCTTCTTGGCATCGGCGAAGTCTTGGTCTGTAACCAGTGTGGTTTTGACCGAATCGATCACCGCCAGCGCCGACTCCTCGAACACCTTGAGGTTGCTCGCAGTAACCATGCCGGTCAGCTCGATGCGCAGGGCTGGCAGCTCATCCGGCGACTTGCCGACGACAATCGACGGCGCTTCAGCCACTTCGAAGGTGGCCAGGTCGGCCTCAAATTGCTTCCAGCCTTCGATCAACTGGGCGGCGCGGCCGGCGACGGGCCGGTACTCCATGTGTACGAAGTTTTCGGCAGTGCCATCGGAGCAAACGAAAATCACACGCTCGGCGCCGCTGACCAGCAATTGCTGCTCAAGCTGCCAGAAGTAGTGCGGCTCCAGCTCTTCAGCTTTCACTTGAGCGACCAGTGACTCGTTCCAAAGCTTATGCTCGAACAAGGTTTCGCCAAGCATTGTGGCGCCATCCATGGAGGCCAGTAGGTTGCCGTCGGTGCCGACCACGGGATACAGCTCTTCGCCGATCATTTCTTCGACGATTGGTCTGGCCATAGCTTCGGCAGAGTGGCCTCTGTCGAAGATGTGCTGCTGGGCTGGAGTGATGTCTGGAGCGATGCCGGTTTTCTTCACGGTCAACAGTTCGGTTCGGGTTTGGTACTTGGAGGCGCCCAACATGGCGGGAGCCTCGGAAGCAGTGAAGTACTGACTGCGGAGTGCATGCCACTCCGGGGAACCTTGGGCTACGTTGTGAATTTTCATACTGGCTCACCTTCAATCGGCGCGAGGCCTTCGATGGTTTCGATCTGCTGATCGGTCAGGGTGTACTTGCTGCGGACGTTGGAGATGATGTGTTCAGGGCTAGTCCTGCCCGCATCGATGAGTGGCTGCCAAACAACGATGTTCTTTGCCAGAAGATCATCCGGGTATGCTGGTAGCGCCTCTGGCTCCGGCTCAGGCTCTGGCTGCCTTTGCGGGGTTACGTCGCCGGGGACTTCATCGAATGATTTCCCCTCCATCTCGTCGGCGGTCGGTGCCGAGCCAACCTCGGGAAAGGCTTTACGCAGTGCCTGGGCCTCGGCGCATTTTGCGAGTTGGGCAAATGCCCGGCGTTTCCACATGGCATTTGGGGCGACAGTGTCTTTCCCTGATGTGGCGTAGTTCTCGAGCCAGCGCTCATTCGCCGTAAACTCAGCGACGAGCCCGTTCGACATCTGGCGCTTGACTGTCACCCGGCACCATTCCGGGTATGTGACCTCAACGCCGCCTAGCTTGGCAGTGACCGGCGGACCATACTCGGGGTCGCTGATTCCAGCGTATTGCCCGGTACGCGCCGCCTGGATGCGGTAGAGGCCTATGCCTGGCATCACCGTGTCCTGCATCTTTTTCGTCTTGGCGTTCCAGATCGGCACGATGTGAACGGGTTTCAGCATTGGATCGAGGTGTGCGGCTTGGCAGTAGGCCAAAACCATCACAACAGAGTTCTTTTCGGCTCCTGGGTAGAGGCTGCTACTCAGCACTTCAACGAGCGCTGCCTCCGACAATGCAGGAAACTGGTCATCCTGCTTCATTACTGCGGACATGGGAGATCCTTGCCGCGAATCTCGCAGCGCTTTATCAGAAGGGGTACTGGGTGAGGTGATCGGCGAGAGCACTGATCAGCATTGCGGCAGTGCAAAGGGCGAGGGCTGGGAAGGAGCTACGCCAGTAGAGAAGGGCGCTCACGACTCAACGAGGGACAGAAGCCGCTCACCCAGCGTTACCTTGGCGTTGACCTGCTCTTTGTTGATGCTGGTGAGGCGTGCTATGTCAGATAGCGACACGCCTTCACGGCGGAGTTTTGCGCAACGGATAGCCAGTTGCTGGCCGCGCTTATGTGCACCGTTCCCGCTCATGGTCGTTGCTCCAGCTGAGACGCGCGATAGCGCAGAACCTGCAGCACCCGACCGCGGTAACCCGGCTCTGCATACTGTTCAACTGGCGGCCCGAAGAAGCCTCGGCGCTCAGCCAGGCTGTAGGCATCGCGCAGGTTGTGAGCGGTGATATCTTCCAACTGCTCGTCGATGAGCGACTTGACTGGGGATGTGGTCATTCTGCCTCCTTGCGCTTCTGACAGACGTCCATCAAGCGCTTGCAGTAGTGGTTGAATTCATCAGTGGTGATTGCCCCGTCAGTGAAGAGGCGAGTGATCAGGCCTTGCACCAGGACATCGATGCCGGGCTCACTGTCGGGATCAGCAACACCCTCGATGGCCTGGTCGATGAGGATGTGCGGGCTCAAAATCCGCACTCCTGCTGTAGGCGTTCTTGCTCCTGCTCAAATGTCAGGGCTGCCTCGGCGTGTGGCCTTAGAAGCTCGAGCGCGATGTCCTTCAACGCAGACTTCTTGCCGAGCAGGTATTCAGCCAGATCCATCAACAAGCCCGCGCTGCGATAGCCCATGGCATTGATCACCAGCTGGCCGAAGGCGTCCTTCTGATCCTCACCGTCGATCTGGCGTTGGTTCAGGTGGTCCTGTACAGCCTGCGCAAAGTCGGCTTGGGTAACTTCACCGTGCTCTGAATGCCGGTAACCCCAGAACATCCCGTAACCCATCAGCAGACGTTCAGCGTTTGCATCCAGCCATTCCGATTCGGCCAGGTCGTCTTCGCTGATAGGTGGAGGCAAGCGGTTGTCGTATTCGTACTGTGCCTTGCGTAGTGCTGACATGATTGCCTCCAGAATGGCGGATGCTGGTTCAACAAAACTCGAATGCACTCATCCGCTCCGCTGGTTGCCGATGGGCGCGGAGGGGAGTGCATGCGGGTATTGTCGGGGGGAGAGGGGCCTGTTTTTACAGGGTCAGGCTCCCTGTTTCCTCGCTTTCCACAGTCGAGGGAAACCGGCTAGGATCGTGGGTCCACAGTCGAGATAAGGAACATCGTTATGGCGGAATACATGGTGCGCGTTGAGCTGTTTAGGGCTGATGGCGATGAGTACAAAGAGCTTCATGAGAAGATGGAGATGCTCGGATTGAAAAGGACAGTGGTCTACGAGGACGGAAGCGTCAGAAAACTTCCTATTGGCACCTATTTCGGATCAAGCAGCTTCGGCATAGGTGACATTCGAGACCGGGTCAGAGCAATCGCAACTCCGCTTTCTCCTCCAGCGGGGCCATCAATTTTTGTTTCAGAATTAAAGACATGGGCGGCTTTTCTACCTCTGGCGTGAGGCGGCCCCGCCCGCAGCGCCCTTTCCTTTAGGAATGCTGTCGATGGCGTGCAGCCTGAGTACACCGATTGAAACCTTGAAGGCCTCGTCAAAGCTGACTCCCATATCGTCAGCTACTTCCTGAACAATCTCTTGAATTTGCTTTGCTTGGGATTCATTCATTATCTAGGCCTCTTGGTGGGTATGTCGGTGCATTTGAATTGCGGCACCCCTTATTCAGCGGCTGAGATAGCCTGCTGTAGTTTTACGAGGAACCCAGTAGGCAGGTTCAGTGTTGGCCCCGAGTTTTCCAGGCAATTCGGCGGTATCGCTTTGATGAGGTCGTGGGTATCGCTTTAAGCCGCTGGCGGGAGGCTGTGGGGCCGTGCTTCGATCCGGCGGTGCCGCATCAATCGGGCGGGCCTAACCTGCACAAGACAAGTTGAGTAGACGCATACCCCAATTCCATCGGAGAGCCTCATGTTTAGCCATGTCACAATCGGCACAAACGACCTCGCCAGCGCCACAAGCTTCTATGGGCGGCTACTTGCGCCGCTAGGCATCACGCTGCTTGCCCTCAAGCACTATCCAGAACGCGCCCTGTTCACCTTAAGTACGAGTGACTCAGGTACGGCGTTCTGTATCTATAGCCCTCTAAATGGTGAACGCGCGACATCAGGTAACGGGTCGATGGTTGCGTTCGAAGCCCAAACGCGAGCGCAGGTTGATGACTTCTACGCGATCGCCATGGCTAATGGGGCATCAGATGAAGGCGCGCCAGGGCTGCGCCCTCAGTACTCTCCAAATTATTACGGTGCTTACATCAGAGACTCTGACGGCAACAAGATATGTTGCGTATGTCACGTCGATTGCTAAACAGCTTCGCTAACCACCCGTTGGAGCTTGAGGAGTAGTGCTGTGGGAAGGCTGATCTCTGGCCCCGAACTATCCAGGCTGCCTTCAGGCAATGCTTTGAAGATTTCCTGTGCTGCTGCTTGGATGGCCTCCAGCCTCTGACGTGGAGTCGTTGGCCCGCGCATCGATCCTGCCGTTACCTTTGACTTGCCGGTGGCCTTGGCCTTTTGCAGTTCACCGCCGAGCACCTTGCCTGCTTCTTCGCCGTGTTGGCGTACTACTTGGACTGCTGTAGTCGCGGATACCTGACCCGAAGCAACCAGCTGCTGGACGTCGGTGTTGGCGTTTCCGAGCGTCATCACCTGTTCGACGTGCTGGCGGGTCTTACCAACCTTCTTGGCGATCTGATCTGCCGTCCAACCAAATGCGGTGAGTCGCTTGTAACCGTCGGCTAGCTCAAGAGGTGAAAGCTTCTTTCCTTCCTGGCTGGTGATGACCCTGGCCACTTGTTCGGCGTCGTTGCCCTCGAAGGGAACAATCGAGATCCAGGCCTCCAGGCGATCTGGGTCGTCCTTGCTCGGCACCCTTGGAAGGCGACCCGTCTGATCCAGTTTCAAGTAGGCGCGGCGACGCCGGTGGCCATCAACAACCCACATGCCACCTTCTGCGCGGGGCCTGACCTCCAGAGCCGGAATCTGGCCGCCGGCGAAGATGAACTCAGCCAGGGCATTGATGCTTTCCTCCAGCTCTTCACCTTCAGCGCGAAGGTTGAAACCTGGCTCTTCGTGGAGATCTTCCAGGCGGGCCTTCATCGCATCTGCGCGCTTCAGGTCCCCGTCCTTGATCATTTGCTTGAAAGACTTGGCCATGCAATTTATTTCCAAGTGGTTGTCATCCCAAGCAGCCCTCGCGAGAAGGCTGCTCAGTGATGCTTTCCAGTCGGGGCCCGCTACTGGCGTCGGCCTCCGGCTATCTTCTGATTGTTGACTCCAGCCGCGGGCCTCTCGGCTTGTTCTCCCGCTGGATAACTGGTCTTGGCGCTTTACGCTGCACGCCCGGGTCAGTTGCCAACCCTCTGAACCATTGAGGCCGGTTCATCGCTGCCTTTGAATCTGGGCCGGTGGTGATCCGGCAAGGTGTGTCGATAAAGAGCGGCGCGGCTTTCGCTGCTGGGCCGGTAGTGCGTTGGCTTGGGAGTGATATTAGGCATAGGCTAATTCCATGTAAATAGGTAATGCCTAATTATTTTCGATTAGGCATGAAAAAGCCCGCAACGGGCGGGCTGTTCTCTAAAGCTTCAAGTAGCTACAGATTGGATTTGGCTTGGTTGACTGTGATGTCGTCAACGGCAATCACATCGGTTCTCAGGATTCGGTTTTTTTGTTCGGACGAATAGTGGAAGAGACGAATAGGGCTAGAATCGCGAAGCGCATCAAATAGCTGATTAACCTTCCCTTGATCAAACTTAGACAAGTCAACTCGGCCTGGGAAACTGTAGTCGGACCCTGGCAGCCTTAAGGTCAGAGACAGATAATCCGGGTGACGTTTCACCATGTCGATGTAAACGTCTTCCCTGCGCTCCTGACGGCTCTTCGGTTGGGGCTCTTGCGTCCTTATCTTTTCTAGCTCATCGGCGTTGAAATGTTCACCCTGGATATCCATCGATGTAGCGTCTGGTGCTCCAGCTACAATGGCCCTGTATCCTTCGGCTGCTCTATCCTTGATAGCTACGGCCTCGGGCGGCAGGCTCTTAGAGGCAAGCGCGTCAGCCAGCTTGCTGATGAGCATTGCCTGCGTGGTCGACTGTCGCTCCTGGCTAGAAATTTTAGCCTTCTCCAAGTCTGACTGGTTCCATCCAGAAAAGACCATGTAGCCCGCCAAGCACAAAACCATAACGATTAGCAGGGCTGTGACGTTGCCTCCGCTCATCTTATTCATGGGCAGCGCCGAAATGATTTTATTAAGGACTTCATCAAGCGGACCCTGTCCATTAGTGCTTCCCTTCGTTATCGCTAAGACTATCTCAAGATCTGCCTTATCGGCAGCGCTCAGCTTACTAATAGATGAAGAACCGTAGCGAATCTCGGCGTACGTACGTAACAGTTGGTCCTGAAATTCAATGAGCCCCGCCATTAGCTTGGGGGTCAGAGTGCCCTTGTAGCGGTCACCTTCGACTTTTACATCGAATTTAGGCCAGCCACTGAAAACTGGAAAGGATTCGCCGAGAAGATCCATGCGGTCCAAGGCCGCCAAGAAGGATTCAGGCCCATCAACGACAACAACATCACTCATTGAATGCATTCCGTGCTCGGTTTTTAAAAGCTGCGCCTAGCTTTCAGGTCGCGGCGCAGCTGCTGGCTGGGTAGGGCGAGGGACATGGGTGCTCCTGGTGGCGATTGGAGGCATCACTCTGTTCGCATGCCAGCAGTGTTTCCGTACTTCTGGCCGTGCGCCTGTGTCATTCGCCTGCACGCATCTCGCATTGCTCTTCTGGCATCTAGATTGGCCAGATTGTCGTCTACATCTTTCCAGCACAGATCAATTGCTTGTTGGGAGAGATCCTCTTCGGACGGCTCTAGTGATCCAGTGCTGACGCTTTTCGTGATAAGGGCATACGCCCCCATTACAACCACAAGCCAGAAAAGCGCAATCTTCTGCGTTGATCTTGCCTTGTCAGCCTTTGATTTTGGCGGTCTTGCTGGATCTGATCCGCAGTGCTTGCACTTCAGTGCGTCCAGCTTAATCTGTTCCGCGCAGTGCGGGCATTTTCGCTCGCCGGCTTCCATCATTTCCTCCCTGAAACATCAAGACTTTATCGAGCAAACATCCCCCACCAGAACACATGACCTAGGATCGAAATCTGCTGCTCCTGGATCTCCTGGAACGTGTAGTCCTCATCTGGGTGTTCGTCGCGGTTGAAGCTGCGCAGGCGTAGGCCGGTGGGCAGGCGGTAGACTTGCTTCACGCGCAATTGCCCATTGTGGTTGATCGCGTAGAGGTCGCCATCAACGATATCGCCAAGCGAGTTCTTGCCAGTGTTCACGCCGACCGTGGCGCCATCACGTAGCACGGGGAACATGCTGTTGCCGCGGGCGATCACGCACTTGGCATTGCTGAACTGCACATTGTTGCGGCGCAGATCACTCTTGAAGAAGCGCAGCTTAGCGGTGTCGCTTTCCTCGATCACAAACCGGCCAGAACCGGCTGCCAGCTCTACTTCGCGCAGGAAGGGTACGTAGACCTCGTCGTCAGGGAGCGGGGTTGTGTCATCCCAGGTCTCGATGCTGGAGAGCTTGACACTAGCCTTTGGTGAAGAGTCATAGGCGGCTGGAGTTTCAGCGACGCTCAGAATATCCCCCATGCGCTCGCTCAACCCCCAGTGCGCAGGGGGAACGACATCTGAGAAATACTCAATCAGCTCCATGAGCTTAGATTTGTCGATTCGCCCCGTCTTCACCCAGCCTTGGACAGAGGGGCCCGCCACGCCGAAATCTTCGGCGAGCTTTTTCTTTGTAACGCCTTTGGCGACCCGAGCTCGCTCGATGGCTGCGCCTAATTCTATTCCTGTAAGCATTGCCTAATTAAGCCTAGTCCGTTGCCGGTTAGGCAATGGCTTGTTAGTGATTAGCTAATGCCTTGTATTTGGCGCATGACAAACCGGAGAATTCCCATGACACCAGCAGAAGCGGTTCGGAAGGCAGCCGGGATTTTGGGCAGCCAAACAGCGCTGGCCAGCCGTCTTGATGTTCGAACTCCGACTGTTAGCCAGTGGTGTTCAGGAGATCGGCCCGTTCCGGCAGCAAGGGCGCTTCAAATCGAGGCGCTTACAGGTGGCGAAGTTAAGAGGGGGCAGCTTTGCCCCTCGTTTCCCTGGGGCGAGATGGTCGCTTGAGCGGCTACCCCGTCCACCTTCTCAGTAAGTCCAGATTAGAAGAGAGCAGTCCCCATGGAAACGTCCAGTCCAAGACACACCGCGCAAACCCGTGACCAAGTGCTGGTGGCGCATGCGGCAAACCAGATTGCCCGAACCAGCCTGAGCCAGGACGATTTCGCGCAATCACTGGCCCGAGAGATCTATCTGCGAGTTCCGGCGGAGAAGATCAAGGAATCGAAAGTTCCTGACTTCAATGAGTTGGCTCGCCTTAACGATGTGAGCGAATTCGTGAAAGCGACCGGCCGCTGGCTGAAGCGTGTGCAGCGCTGGCTATCTGGCGAACAGGAAATGCCGTCGTGGCTTGAGGAGTCCTGGGTGAATGCGCTGGAGCCGGAATTCCGCGACCACTGCATCAACGAGCTGGCCGGTCGCCACGGCCTGACCGGCGCTCGCCAGATGCAGAGCGATCAATGCGCCAACAAAAGCTTCGGTGCACTGGTTCGTGCTCTGGGCGATGTGATCGATACCGGCAGCGAAGTTTTTGACGACCAGGTGATGTGTGAAGAGGACCTGCCGCATCTGCCAGCGTTCGCCGAGCAATGCCGTCAGGTTGAAGCGCGGGCAGGGGAGCTTGGTCGCAAGGCTGAAACACTGATCGCAAAACACCGACCGAATTTGAAGCTTGCCTGAATCCCGGGCACAAAAAAGCCGGGATTGCGCCCCGGCTCTCTGCAACATCACACATGTGAGAACAATTATGCATATGCAGACCCAGAGTGTACATGCCCTGATCAAGCCCGCGCCACAAAATGCGAACCACGATTCTGTGGCGCGCACCATGAGCACCATCAAGCTGCGCGACATCATCAACGAGGCCCGCGTTGATGCTGGTGAGCCAAAGGTCAGAAATGATCAGTTCCTTGTTCGCGTCGAAGACGAGTTGGGCAGCGATCTTGACGGGGTGCAAAAATATTGCACCCCCCTCCATGGCAACCAGGTAGCCACTTACGACCTGACGCTGGACCAGTGCATGTTGGTCGGGATGCGCGAATCGAAGTCAGTTCGCCGCAACGTTCTAGAGAAGCTCAAGTCACTCGAAGCGCCTCGCGTCATTGCCACGCTGCCTGACTTCTCCAACCCTGCCGCAGCAGCCCGGGCCTGGGCCGAGCAGTACGAGCTGCAGCAAGCAGCCAGCCAGGCCCTGGCTATTGCCGCGCCCAAGGTCGAGTTCGTCGACAAGTACGTCGAATCCACTGGGCTCAAAGGCTTCCGCCAGACCGCCAAGCTGCTGAGGGTCAATGAGGCCCGCTTCCGCGAGTTCCTGCTCGACAAGAAGATCATGTACCGCATGGGTGGAGAGTGGCAGGCCTACCAGCAGCACATCGATGCTGGTCGCTTCGAAGTCAAAACCGACACGGCTGACAACGGTCACGCCTTCAACCAGACCAAATTCACTCCCAAGGGCGTCACCTGGGTGGCGGGACTGTGGGCTCAGTACAAGCTGGCCGAGGCCTGACATGGAATACAACGTCGCGATCAGCCGGGCAATGGTGCCCGGGGGTGTTACATGAGCATGGGCCTTATGGTCGCCGCGATGAAGATTCGCGTCGGCAATCCACTGCGCAAGCTGGTACTGATCAAGCTGGCCGACAATGCCAGCGACATGGGGGAGTGCTGGCCGTCCTATCAGCACATCGCCGACCAGTGCGAGATCAGCAAGCGCTCCGTCATGAACCACATCACGGCCTTGTGTGAGGCGGGCCTGCTGCGCAAGGAAATCCGCAAGGGTGGCCCGAAGGGCAACTCGTCGAACGTCTACTTCCTAACCCTTGATGGTGGTGCACCTCCTGCACCAGGGGTAGTGCAGCAGATTCACCAGGGCAGTGCAGCAGGTTCACCCCCTAGTGAATCTCCTGCACCAGGGGGTAGTGCAGGAGCTGCACCCAGAACCAGTCACTCTTCTGAATCAGTCAATGAACCGGTCATTGAACCAGTTGCGCCCCAGGCTGCCGCCAAGGCCGCGATGGGTCAGGTTGTCCCGTTCGCCCCACAGCAGCCACGCTGCGAAATTCCAGCCGACATGCCAGGCCCGAAAGATCCGACCTGCAAAACCTTCAAGGCCTGGGCCAACTACGCCATGGCCTACCGCAGCCGCCACGGGGCATGGCCAGTCTGGAACGGCAAGACCAGTGGCCAGATCAGCCAACTGGTTGGCCGGCTGGGCGTCGACGTTGCCCATCACGTCGCCGCGTACTTCGTGAAGATTAACGACAGCAAGCTGGTCAGCCGCATGCACAGCCTTGGCGACCTGCTCCAGAACGCCGAGGCATACCACACCCAGTGGGTCACCAATCGCCAGATGACTGGTACCACTGCCCGCCAGATCGAGCACACCCAAGCCAACTACAGCGCCGCCGAACAGGCCCTGGAAGCGCTGCGAGCCAAGAGGGCTGCAACCCATGCTGAATGACACACAGCAAGATAAATTGCTGCTATCCCTTTTTGCCACTGCTGAGGTGATGGGACAGCAGCTCACCCAGGCTGCGGCGCTGCTGATGGTCGAGGACCTGTGTGAATACACCGAGCCTGTGCTTACCGCAGCGCTTCGCAGCTGCCGTATTGAGGGCGGCCGCCTCACGGTTGCATCGATCCTGAAGCATGCCCAGTCGGAAGATGGGCGCCCGGGAAAGGATGAAGCATGGGCTATCGCCATGACCACGAATGACGAGTTCGAAACCGTGGTGCTAACCGACGAGATCCAGTTGGCCCTGGCTGCGGCGAAACCGGTCCTGGATGCCGGCGACAAGGTGGGGGCCCGCATGGCGTTCATCAGCGCCTACGAGCGCCTGGTAGGCCAAGCCCGAGAGGACAACAAGCAAGTGAACTGGCATGTGTCTGTCGGTTTCGACGCGAATCGCCGCACTCAGGCGATCACCAAGGCTGTGCAGATGCAGCGCATCCCGCATGAACGCGGGCAGCTTTACCTGGCTGACCTGAGTGTCGCACCGGTTACCGAAGACGGCCGGGCCGTTGCTGCACTGCTCACCGGTGAGGTCGCGCGGCCTTCGCCAAAGCTGCGCGAAAAGCTCGCCGCGGTGAAGGAGTCGATGCTGGCCATGCGCAGAGCTTCTGCCGAGAAAAAAGCAGAGCAACGAATTCAGGCGGCCAACGAGTTGGGGGAACGCCGGGCGCTGCTGATTCAGCAGTCCGAACAGTTGGAAGTAGCGAGGTCGACTCAATGAATGAAGCCAGGCAACTACAAATGCTCGCCGGCCAGACTGCCTTGGCGCGCAAGGTGTTTCAGGTTGTCCCGATCCAGTCGCACTGGGCGGCGCTTGAAATCCATCGAGCTCTGCAAGCCTCGAGAGCCAGCAGCGCCCAGTTTCCGACGGTTCGCGCCTGCCTTAGCGAACTGAAAGAGCAGGGCCTTATCCGCGAGCCGGTCAACGGGCACTTCCAGCGTGCCGCCACCACCCCAAAGCCAAGGAAAGAACAAGCCATGCCGAAGCAAGCAGCTCAAACCGTAGTCTCCATCAAGAAGCCTGAGACCGGCGCCCTGGATGTCTTGGCCGGCCTTTCCGGTGAGGTTGTCGTTCTGGCTGATGAGTTCGGTAAGCGCATGAAGGCTTTGTCGACTCGAATCGAAGAGGTGGCGTTGTCCGTTGAGGCTGAGCGCGAGGCCAATGCCGAGGCCGTGGGCAAGCTGAAGCAGTTGCAGGATCTGCTTAAGGGGATCTCGCAATGACTGACGGCGCAATTCACGATGCAGCCATGAGGAAGGGGAGGGATGGTATGAACTCCAGCCTCCTGCTGCGTACAGACTTCCGCAAGGCTTACGAGCGGTGGAGGCTGGTACTGCGGATATTAATTTCCTGCAGTTTCTTCTGCAAGGAGGTCAGTCATGGCTGAGCTCGCCCTTATCCGCACCGCCCAGGGCCTGGTACCGGCCACCGAGGCAGACCGTGAAACCATTCAGTGCTGGAAAGCTGGGCAGGTCATCCACGGCAAGCTCACCAAGATGAGGAACGCCCGGTTCCACGGCAAGTTCTTCGCGATGCTGGATCTGGCCTGGGAGTACTGGGAGCCTGTCGGGGGCCTGATCCCGCGCCAGGAGATGCGCGGCATCCGTGGCTTGGCCAAGTTCTTCGAAGCGCAGAACGGCAGGCCAGGACAGCTATCGAATGCAGTTGATGCCTACATCGCTGGGCTCGAGCAGGCCCGCGCCGAACGCTTCCCCTCAGTCGACAAGTCCCGCGAAGCCTTTCGTGAGTGGGTGACCATCGAGGCCGGCCACTTCCACCTGGTGCGTACACCCGACGGCGTCCGTAAAGAGGCCAAGTCCATCAGTTGGGCCAACATGGACGATACCCAGTTCGAGCCCTTGTACCGCGACGTCTTCAACGCCTGCTGGCGCCTGGTGCTGTCCGCCCACTTTGAGACCGAAGACGCTGCTCTGGCTGCTGCTGATCAGATAGGGAGCTTTGCGTGAAGCGTACGCCACTGCAGCGCAAAACCCCGCTCACTTCCGGCGGCCAGCGCCGCAAGCGCTGCCCAACCTGTCGGGTAATGTTCACGCCGGTACGCGCCTGCCAGGTCGTATGTGGGGAAATCGAGTGCGCCATCGCACATGGCCAATCAGAGAAGGGGCAGGCAATCGCTCGGAAAGCCCTGGCTGATGTTGAGCGCCGGGAGATCAAGCTACGTAAGGAGAAACTGAAGAGTAGGGCGGATCACCTGCGAGAAGCCCAGGCCGTGTTCAACGAATGGGTACGCCTGCGCGACGCAGATCTACCCTGCGTCAGCTGCGGACGGCACCACGACGGCCAGTACCACGCCGGCCACTATCGCACCGTAGGTGCTAACCCAGAGATCCGCTTCGAACCCTTGAACGCCTGGAAGCAGTGTGCCCCGTGTAACACGCACCTGTCCGGCAACTTGGTGAACTACCGGCTTTCGCTTCTACAGCGAATCGGCGCCGAGAAACTGGAGTGGCTGGAGGGGCCGCATCCTGCACGCAAGTACACCATCGAAGAGATCAAGGCCATCAAGGCTGATTACCGCGAAAAGATCAAAGAACTGAAGAAGGGGATAGCAGCATGAGGCTGATCAACGCAAGGCAGGTATGGACAGAGGCGCAGCACGAATCGAACGCGTCTATCAGCGCTGTTGCCATTGAGCGGGCCGAGTCGGCACCGGTGAAGACTCGGGGGCGTATCAGCAAGCGTGAGGTGCAGTTCCCGGCGCTGGGCAGTGAGAAAGGGGAGGAGGCCGCGCGCTTCGCTGTACCTGGGCAGCGCATCAGCATCAGCGAGACGCGCCGCACGCCGATTGGTCGCTCCACAGCCCGCGCTGCGCACCTTGCCACGATCGGCAAGGTACTGCGCGCTATCGACACGCTGCCGTTCCAAGTGCAGCAATTCGGGCACTATCTGTACCACCCGGCGATGAACATGAAGCACCTGCTGAATGCTGTGCTGTTGATCACGGCCAAGGCGGCGCTTCCCGATCTGACATCAGCCAAGCGCGTGAAGGCTCAATACTTGGTGACCCTGGCCCTGCAGTCCTACAAGGGGGAGGCTCATGGTGCGGCAGAGTGGGGGCCGGCCCGGGTCGCATCTGAGATGAAGGAGTTCTTCGGTGTCACTATCGAGCCTAAGCATTGGAATCGTGACTGGCTCGCCTTATGGGAATCACTGAAAGCAGTGATCAAAGAAGTGGATATTCAGGCTCAACAGCCGATCTGGCAGGTGATTCACTCGGAAAATGATGAAAAGGCGGCATAAAGATATTGACATGGTGGGGTTTTGAGCGTACTTTTCCCATAGTGCACAAGTAACGCGAAACGCACACTAAATAATGAGCCCGGCCATTGAGTCGGGCTTTTTGTTGCCCGGTTGATCCTTGTTTGGCATCATCCGGCCGCCATTCCTCATGCCCAGTCCTCCATCCCTCTCTTTTGGGGGCTGGGATGAGGGGTGGCCCAGACCCCGCCAGCGAGCGAGTTTTCGTTTCTAGAGGTGGCGTTATTTTATTAGTGATATCATATTGACATCACAATGTGCATGCATGAAAGTTAACCGACTTATCGAGTAGGTTTTTTCATGCGTAAGATTTTTGTTATTGCTGCACTACTACTATCGTCGACTGTTATGGCTGACAACCGTGTTACGGTTTCCAATGTTCAAGTTGACGCAGCGCGTCCTCTCTCTGCGATCCAGGGCACGGCACACAACAACTCAAGTGCAACGCTTGCCAATGTTTTTGTGAGGTTCAAGTTGTACGATGGTGCGGGTAACGTCGTCGGCAACACAGTTGCTCATGGACACAATATTGGCTCAGGAGAGAACTGGAAATTTTCAGCTCCAACCGTTCAATCTTTCTCCAAGGCAGAGTTGAGTAGCGTGACAATTTACTGAGAAACAACGCAGTAAGGCCCCGTTAAGTGCGGGGCTTTTTCGTATCTGAAGCGCCAATAGGTCGGACCAGATCCGGGACCGGCGCAGCATCCCAGATGTGCGTAGTGACGAGCCAGGCTACGTTTTCAGCCATGCGCGAACGCGGTTTCGAGCATTGGCATAAGGGGATGATGTGTTGAGCTGGATCATTCGGCCCTTGGTCCATTTCCCGTACCAGCCTGCTCCATATAGCTCTTCATTTGACCTGACCGTCACTGTTGCTACTAGCTTTGACTTTACCTCCGCCAACAGGCTGAGCAGATCACACCATCCGAGTGCGCTGTAATCTGCATAGAATTTTTGCGCTAGAAGGCCCAGCTGGTTCCATTTGAAGCCGACCTCGGGGTACTCAACCGATTCATTCCGGTCATCGTGGTTCAGCCATTTCAGTACCAGCTCGTTCCACCCAATCAAATAGGCCACCAGATTAGCTGGACTCATGGTGGTGTCAGCGACATGACCTTTCATCGTTGTCTCACGCGTACGATCAAGCGGAATCTTAGAAAGATCGTTCATCAGTCTGTCGAATGTCTTCGTGATAGCCGCAAGCAATTCTGCTTTTGAGGTTGGAACGGTCATGATCTTCCTTGTTTCTTTTGCTCTCAGAGCCGCGTCGTGATGCAGGGGTTAAGGGTAGTAGCTTAGGCGCAGGACTCATCATGGTCATCCGGGCGTACCAGTGATCGCTTTCGAGCTGGGTTGTAGTCACGTGTTACGGAGGAGTTCCGGCAGTTTCAGCAGCTGACTCACGCTCTTGGGGGGATTGAATATACTGGTTGCATATACAGTTTCTTGGTGAGATAGTAATTCCACTCCTCGAGTACAAGGCAGTGAGAGCCAGCTGCTATTGCTGACCTGGTGGAACGAGTGAAGGCCCTGAGCTTCGAGCAATCGCCTTTGAGCGACATGAGTGCGGAAATCTCCGCAATCACTTACTCGACTCAAAGGTGAAAATCATGGAACCAGTAACACTTGGCCAAAAGTTCATTTCTGCCAACGTCACACGGAAACAACAGCTTATTGCACCGTCTGCGAACGTTAATGGAATCATTCTGCGTACTACTCAGATCGTAGGCAGTAGCCTCTCGTTTATTTCGACCGGTACAACTGAACCTTCTTATTGGAGTGGTCCGGGTGTCCCGGTGCTGTTGATGGCGTGGTCAAGTTCAGAGAAACTCCAAAATCCAGTCTATCTACCTCCTGGTAACGGCCTCTGGGCTTATGAGAATAATGGCCAACTTCTGGTCTTTATTACTTATGATGTGTTGCCCGCGCCCAGCACCCAAAACGTGGACTAGTTTCCATTAGGCAATCACTGAAAGCCAAGAGCTTCAAGCCATCGCCTTTGAGCGACATGAAAGCGGAATCCTCCGCGCCAAATCATTCGACTCAATAGGTATTCATATGGCTATACCAGCACGTATTCCGTTCGCGCAGAACGGTACTTCTACCTTGCTACCAAAACGCGAAATGACTTGGAACCAGTATCTGGACTCGCCCAATAAGCGATTCCGGCTGATCCTCCAAGCCGACTCGAACCTGGTTCTCTATGATGGTCAGACCGCCGTCTGGTCGGCTCAAGCAAATCAGCCTTACACCCAGTACGGTAACAAGGTTTATGAGAACACCCCGACCTCGTTCTACATTCTGTACTACGCAGTCCTGAAAGATCGTGAGCACGTCCGCACTTGGTCGACCTTCAACAGTACCCCACCGAATCGTGACGAGACTTCTGCTGCAGAGCGCACCTATCTCCGAGTGCAAGATGACGGCAACATTGTCATTACAGACTCCATCTCAGTATGGAGCAGTAACCCAGCGATTCCTCAGTCGCCTGGCGCCGAAGACTCCATCATCATTCCGCCAGGCACACTTGAGCGAGATAAGAAGTATGTGGCGGGTGGCACTACTTTCATCTTTCAAACTGACGGGAATCTGGTGATTTCCAACGGCCCGCTCGGCGTACTGTGGGCAAGCTGGACGCAGAACAAGGGCGCTGAGCGAGCGGTTATGCAAACCGATGGCAACCTCGTTATCTACGGACCGAATAACACCCCGCTTTGGAACAGCGGCACCGCTGGGCATCCGGGTGCGTTCCTGCGTGTTCAAGCAAACGGCAATCTGTCGATTGTTAAAGAACAGCCAGTCTGGGCGCGTTTTGGCTATACGCCAACCTTGGTTCCGAAGAACGTTTTCTACTTCGACAACTCCACCTGGACGACAAAAAACTTCTGGACCTTTCCCTTCTGAGATTGGGCCAAAAGGACTTTTTGAAACGCAACAAATCGGAACCCGGCCACAGCGCCGGGTTCTTTGTTCTTCGAATTTATCTGTCGCCAGGACAGCCCTCGGGAATGCCTGGGCGTCGATAGCCGGATAGTACGACGTACGGGCTTATCGCCGAAAGATTGTAATACCGCACATTGCATATGTTGGTACGGTGTGATGCCGACGACCGATTACTCTAGGCTTTTTTAGGTATCCCCAATAGGTGTCGATAAGCAGCTTCGTGTAACTCGTAAAGCTCAGCAGCGGTAAGCTCTAGCCACCTATCATCCGGTTCCATTCCGCTTGGCATCGACGAGTAGTTGAAAAGGATTCCCGCGTTGGCTTTTTTGCCTTTGTAGGAAATTGACGGATACGCCCAGTATCCGAAATGATCTTTTATTACTTGTGCGAGAGAAATCCGTAGCGCTTCAGGTGCTTCCTCGGATGCAAGGGTATTCAAGACGATCTCATTTGCTTCTTTGGTTGTGATTCGTGGGTCGTGATACGCCCACATGCGAAGCTTGTCGAAATCACGACCATGTTTGTGAGGGGCGTAGAAGAAACGTATTGGTTGGTACGGTGCTGGTGCTGACAGGCCGAGATGCTTCAGAGCATCCTCCACCTGTTCAATTTTCGATGTGTGCAAGAAATCAACTAGCCGATCACTTTGAACCTGGTGGACATCGAGTAGCCGACGCAGATCAGCTTTGCGCATGCCACGTTCCATCATTGCATTCCAAAGTGTGATTTTCGCCACCGTGACTGCGGGCAATCGGACGACATACTCGCCCGGCTCTGGTAAGGATGCAGATGGTATGGCCTTACGCTCATCGACATAAGTCGAGAGCGTTGTCTCTATAGCGTCCAACGCTTCCGATAGTGCATGAGCCTGATTATCACCGAAGCTATTTAATTGCGGGAGATCCCGGCAGAAGACAGCTATGCCAGTCGCGTCTTGTTCAAATCTAATCGCGTAGTCGTACATGGTCACTTCCTCTGAAGGTGATGAGTTCAATTCAGGCATGGTGAGGGGGGCTCAGAGCCCCAGCTGTTTAATAATCGCCTTGCGGGTCGGTTACGGCATGTCCTTGGAGCCGTCATCCGCGGAGGTTGTCCTTTGGCCGTTTAGGGGCGGTGACTTTGAAGTGGCTTCCTTTGCCGGCTTCGAAGGTCACCCTTTGGGCCTTCAACCATCGTCTGAACTCGCTGAACTACATCACCTAGCCTCGTTGTTTGGATGGACTCACAATACAACGTTTTTGTTGTAATACAACTATTTTGTGGTATTTCTCTAATCGTGCCCACGGAGTCGAGTGCATGGAGCTTCTGCAACGCCTGCTCGACAGGCTGGATACATGGTTCATGGCTGGCTTGCTTGGGGCGTTCGCCGCGAGCTGGTGGCACCGGGATGACCTGGTGGACCGGAAGGCCTGGGCCGTCTTCATCTTCTCGGGTGCAGTCTGCGCCCATTACCTGACCGGATTGGTAAGCGCATACCTGGGAGTAGTCGAGCCCCGCAGCGTTGCCGGCATCGGTTTTCTGCTCGGCACCTTCGGCGGATCGTTGATTGCCGCCATTACCCGGGCAATCAAAGCTGCTGACCTTTGGGCGTTCATTCGTTCGAAGTTCGGGGGAGGTGGCACATGATCCTGGAACACGTTGCAACGTGGTCGGCTGGACTGATCGCTCTATGGGCGACCTGGTGTTGCTTGAGTGGGAAGGTCCGCGACGGCGTGCTGGGAAAGTTGATCTACGCGACTATCGCGCTGAGCGGCTACGCGCTTCTGGTGCGCAACGAGCGGCTGATCATGTCCCAGTCGGTGGCAGAGGCTACCTTGTACGCCTCCCTGGCCCTGGCCGGCGTTCGGCACGTCTTCATGGTCACGTACTGGAAGCGAGTGAAGGTCTGGCTGTGCCGAGCGTTGAACTGCGAGCACTGCCTTAGCTGTGATAAGGCAGTGGGTGGAACTGATCGCAGAAGCAACAAGTGGCGCGCTATAAACCTTTTCATCACTCTGAGTGACTTGGCTTCTCTATCTTGTACAGCAGGTACTCTTGAGTACGATCGATGAGCTGTCTGGTGGCGCGATGGAAGAGGCGGCCCCCGATTTTCTCCATGGCTCGCTGAGACCGGATGTTTTGACTATCAACGTGAAACCAAACGGTATCCACCAGCTGAAATGCGTAAGTCAGCATCAAGTCCTTCAGCTCTTTGTTGGTTCCTCCGCCCCATTTGGCGCGCGCGAGGAAGGTGTACCCGATAGCTACTTCTCGTTTTCCTTCGTCGAATTCGTAGAAGCGGGAGGAGCCAATAACCTGATTATTGCTGCGATCGAGAACGACGAGCGTGCATTGTGAAGCAAGTGCTTCCTTGAACCACTCGCTGAAAACAGATTCCTGATAGCGCATTGGGCTTGGATGCTGAGCCCAAAGGAGGGGATCGGACGCGACGCTGTATAGCGCCTCGAAATCAGTCGCCTCTAGCGGACGCAGTTCTATCGACTCACCAACAATTGATTTTGGTACTGGTAGCGATTGCATCATTTTTCCTTTGGGCTGGAGAGTGGTTTTCCATTTCCGGGGGGCGGCGTGCTACAGCAGGGGCCGGCACTGAAGCATGTCTTGGGAGAATCGTTCTGACTGGCATATAGACCACATCATACCGCTGGCTTCCTTCGATCTGACTGATTCAGGGGAGCGACGTGCAGCAAACGCCCTTGCCAATCTGCGCCCTATTTGGGCTGCTGACAATTTACAGAAGTCCGACAGAATCCTGACTCTCCTTTAGAGATATCAGCTGCCAAAAATGGCTTCCAATTTAAACCCTGAAGAGGGCGGTTTGTTTTTGAGGATTTTCTATGGCGCTGACAGCAAAACAGCAGCGCTTTGTCGACGAGTACCTGAAAGACCTCAACGGTACGCAAGCCGCTATCCGTGCGGGTTACAGCGCAAAGTCGGCAGCAGTGATCGCTGCTGAGAACCTAATAAAACCTAATGTCCAAGTAGCTATCTCAGAATGCATGCAGCAAAGGTCATCCAGAACTGGCATAACGGCTGACCGTGTGCTCCAGGAACTGGGTCGGCTTGCCTTCCTGGACATCCGCAAAGCCTACAACGCTGACGGCTCTCTGAAGCCTGTACACGAACTCGACGATGACACGGCGGCAGCTGTCGCTGGAATGGACGTCGCAGAGATTGGGTCGGGCGAAGACGTCATTGGCTTCGTGAAGAAGATCAAACTGAGCGACAAGAAGGGCGCCCTAGAACTGGTGATGCGTCATCTTGGAATGCTTAGTCCGCCGGGCCATGTAGCCCTTGATGCTGAGTTGAAGCGCCTTGAGATCGAGAAACGCAGGGCTGAACTCAAGCTGATCGAGAAGGGTGGCGGTAATTCCAACGCCCAGCTATTGGCCGATCTTATCGCGAGGTTACCCTCATGATGGCCAATACGGGTAACTTGCTGTTTGATCGCCAGCTGTCACGCTGGTATCCGCTTAAGGATCACCCGGTACAGCTTGCCCTGGTGGCTGCCGTATCGGAGGGCATCCGGTTTCCTCTGGTTCCTGCCGGGCGCCGGAGCGGTAAGACCGAGCGATTCAAGCGCTTTCTCGTTAAGCAGGCGTCTGCCTATACCGGCATGTACTTCGCCGCGGCGCCAACCCACGCCCAGGCCAAGAAGATCTTCTGGGATGACCTGAAGGCCTTCACCCTGAGCTGCATGCACAGTCGCCGGCCTTCTGAGTCGGACCTGATCATCTATCTGGACAACGGTAGCGAGATCCATGTCATCGGCCTGGACAAGCCGCAGCGGATCGAGGGTATCCCGTGGACGGGTGGCGGCATCGATGAGTTCGCCGACATCAAGCCGGATGCCTGGGAGGCCAACATTCTCCCAGCGTTGAACACAGTAAATCCGACCATGCCTGATTATCGGGCATGGTGCTGGCTGCTCGGCGTGCCGGATGGCCTGAACCACTACTACGACCTGTGCATGCAGGCTGAGTCGGGCAATGACCCGAACTTCCGAGTGTTTCATTGGAAGTCGGCCGAAATTCTGCCGCCTGATGTAATGGACGCAATGAAGCGAGCCATGTCAGCCAAGCAGTTTAAGCAGGAATTTGAAGCCTCGTTCGAAACGGCTTCTGGCCGGATCTACGAGGACTACAGCAAGGCGAACATTACGAATGCAGCCATCGAGCCGCATGAACAACTGATGTGGATGCACGACCAAAACTTTACGCCTCTGTCGTCGGCCATTGGTGTGCGACGTAACGACGGTAAAGATCTCTATCTTTTGGACGAGATCGTGCTGATCAGCGCCGTATCGAAGCAGTCAGCTACCGAGTTCGTGGACAAGTTCAAGGACCACAAGAACAAGCACGTCTTGATCTACGGCGACCCGGCGGGTAAAGCGGGCGAGAAACACGGCCACGCATCTGACTACACCGACATCGAGGGCGTGCTGAAGGCCAATGGCTGGACGTACACGCGTAAGGTCAAGCCTGCCCACCCAGCCATCAAGGATCGGCAAAACGCTGTCAGGGCGAAGATCTTGACCGCTTCAGGTGAAACCAGCCTGTTCATCAATCCACTCACTGCTCCTTGGTGCCACAAGGGGTTGAGCACGGTTCAGCTTCAGGCCGGCTCTACTTTCCAAGAAGACCAGAAAAACGACTATCAGCACATCACTACAGCTATCGGCTATTGCATCGATGTTGAGTGGCCGTGTTCCAAACCTGTCACCTCCATCAAAATGGGATACGCCCGATGAGCAACGACGTCTCCTTCAAGCGGGCGGACTACATCGAGGCCCTGGGCCGCTGGGCAACAGTCCGCGACGTCTGTGCCGGCCAGCACAGGGTTGTCGATCGGCTGCCGTACATCAATGCACACGACAAGTCGCCGGAGAACCAAGACCGGAACCGGGCCTACCGCGAGCGCGCAGTGTTCAAGAACGCCACCGGGCACACCCGAAACGGATTGCTGGGCCTGGCGTTCCACAAAGACCCGACACTGGCGGTATCGAAGAAGCTGGAGTATCTGCAGGACAACGCCAACGGCTCCGGCGTGAGTATCTACCAGCATTCCCAGGGCACGCTTGAGAAGGTGCTGGAGGCCGGAAGGCACGGCCTGTACGTCGACTACCACCAGGACGACGGCATCGGTGGCCACTCAGTGATCTTGTCCTACTGTGCTGAGGACATCATCAACTGGCGTACCGGGATGGTGAATGGCCACAGCGTGCTGACCCTGGTGGTGCTGCGAGAGGCGCCGGAGGAGGAAGACGGCTTCGGTTTCAAGGTGATTGAGCAGTATCGAGAGCTGGCATTGGAACCCGATGGTTTCGTCTGCCGAGTCTGGCGTCGATCTGGCCCGAAAGGCGGCGGTCCGCTGGCCGTCGTTGAGGAGTTCAGGCCGGAAGGTATCACCGGGCGCCTCAAAGAGATCCCGTTCACTTTCGTCGGTGCGCAGAACAACGACCCGAGCATTGATGAATCGCCGCTCTACGACATCGCCATTATCAACCTGGGCCACTACCGGAACAGCGCCGACTATGAAGACAGCGTCTTCTGGTGTGGCCAGGCTCAGCCGTGGATCTCCGGCTTGGATGAGCAGTGGCGCGACTGGATGGAGAAGAACGGCGTCTATGTGGGCTCTAGGGCGCCGATGATGCTGCCTGTAGGTGGTTCCTTCGGGTACGCACAGCCCCTGCCTAACACGCTGGTCAAGGAGGCCATGGCCGACAAGAACCAGATGATGATCGAGCTGGGCGCTCGCATGGTTGTGGCGTCGCTGTCGTCCAAGACCGCAACCGAGGCCCGTGGCGATCAGTCTGCATCGACTTCAGTCCTTGCTGGTTGTGTGGCCAACGTCAGCGAGGCCTACACCCAGGCGCTCATGTGGTGCTGTGCCTACATGGGTATCACTGACAAGAAGGTCGCCTACCAGGTCAACCAGGAGTTCGTGGAGCTGACAGCGGATCCGCAGATGATCACCGCGCTGGTGGGACTCTGGCAGAACGGCGGGTTCGCGAAGGCGGACCTGCGGGCCTACTTGCGCAAGCTGGGGCTGATCGCACCTGAGCGCACGGACCAGCAGATTGATGGCGAGCTGCAGGAGCAGGGCGACGGCCTGGGCTTGGACGATGAGGATCCACTAGATGGCAGCAAACCAAGCAATCCTTGATGCCACGATCCGGCACGCGGTCTTTCTCGAGAAGCTGAAGGCGGGGGAGGTGGGCAAGTTCGCTCCCTTCCTCAAAGAGATTGATCGCTCGATCCGGGATCGGCTCACCCGGTCGGACCTGACCGAGTACAACGTCAAGCGCCTGGAAGCGCTGCTGAAGGAGGTCGATAGCCTGCTGCTGGGCATCTTCGACCGCTACAGCACGCAACTGAACCTCGACCTGGTGGACATCGCCAACTATGAGGCTGAGTTCGAAGCCACCAGCATTGCTCGGTCGGCGCCGGTTGGCGTATCGCTGGATGTGGCGGCTCCGACTGTTGCCGCTGTTCGCACGGCAGTCCTGACAAACCCGCTCAGCGTGCGCGGCACCGGTGGCGGGAAGCTGCTGAAGGCCTTCATCAAGGGCTGGACCACTGCCGAGCGCGAGCGCGTCACAGGCACGATCCGGCAGGGCTTCTTCGAAGGGCAAACGAACTTCCAGATCATTCGCAACATCCGCGGCACCAAGGCGGCCGGCTACAAGGACGGCATCCTGGCAACCACCCACCGCAACGCTAGTACCGTGGTGCACACCGCAATTCAGCATGTATCGTCTCAGGCACGCATGGAGGTGGCCAAGGCCAACACGGACATCGTGTCCGAGGTTGAGATGGTCGCCACGCTGGACAGCAAGACCAGCCAGACCTGCCGATCGATGGATAAGCGGCGGTTTCCGGTCGACTCCGGGCCCAGGCCTCCGTTCCATCCGAACTGCCGGACGTCCTTCGTTCTCATCACCACGCTGAGCGCGGTTTTCGCCAAGGGCGCTACCCGGGCCTCTGTCGGTGATGACGGGCCACAGCAGGTCAGCGCAAGCCTGGACTACTACCAGTGGCTTCAGCAGCAGCCAGCGGCCTTTCAGGACGTTGCAATCGGGCCTGTCCGGGGCAAGTTGTTTCGGGAGGGTGGGTTGACCGTGGAGCGGTTCGCAGAGCTGCAGCTTGATCGCAACTTCGCGCCGCTGACCCTGGCTCAGATGAAGAGTTTGGAGCCGCTGGCATTTGAGCAGGCTGGCATATAGAAATCATGCAAACCACGCAATTTTGCCTTTCCAAAAGAGCTTTACCATATCGCCTCAATCAACAGCGAGGTGTTACATGTGCATGGAGTTTGAGCGAGTTGTAAGGGTGACGGGCGATCTGATTGAGTCCTTTCTGAGGATGTTGGCGCGTTATCCAAGCGGTACAGGAGGCTTTGATGACTTTCCAATCGATGGGCCATCTGATCACAAGGAGGAAGTCTACCGACTGGTGAGCCAGCGACTACAAGAAAGCTACCCGTGGGTGGCATTCACGCTCACCGCGGATGGAAAGATTCGGTGCTCTGGTATCGCTCCGTAGTGTTTTCGGCAACTCACTAGCCCTGGCATCTGCTGGGGTTTTTTTATGCCTGCAAAGCGGGCAATACATACCCAAGGGGTGCATCAACGTGGCAGAAGAAAACGAAATCGACCTGGAAAACCCGGCAGTCAAGGCCGCTATCGCGACTGCTGTTGAAGCATCCGTTTCCGGGTTGAAAACCAAGAACTCCGAGCTGCTGGGCAAGCTGAAGGAAACCACCGGCAAGCTGACCCAGTTTGAAACCCAGTTCGAAGGCATCGACATCGATGCGGTCAAAGTACTGCTGAGTCGGGCCGGCCAGGATGAGGAAACCAAGCTGCTCACCGAAGGCAAGGTGGACGAGGTTTTCAACCGCCGCACCGAGCGCCTGCGTGTCGACTTTGACAAGCAACTGAAGACGGTCACAGCGCGGGCGGAGAAGGCTGAAGCCTTCGCTGCCAAATTCCAGGGCAAGGTTCTGGGTGATTCGGTGCGTGGCGCAGCGCTGAAGGCCGGGGCTCTCCCCGAAGCAACCGACGACATCATTCTGCGCGCCAAGGGCGTGTTCACGCTGAATGAAGAAGGTGAGGCGGTCGCTGTCGATGAACATGGGGAAATTGTTCGTAGCAAAGACGGCAAGACCCCTCTGACACCGCTTGAATGGGCGGAATCCCTGCGCGAAAGCGCGCCTCACCTGTGGCCAAGGGCCTCAGGCACTCAAGCCCCGGGCGGGGGTAGCGGCCAGGCTGCATTCAAGCGCTCCGAAATGACTGCCGCGCAGAAACGCGACTACCAGCGCAAGCACGGCCAAACCGCATACCTGCAATTGCCCAAGTAAGGGGACTCACCTATGGCAACGACCGTAAACAGCGACCTGATCATCTACAACGATGAGGCGCAAACTGCCTACCTGGAGCGTGTCCAGGACAACCTGGATGTGTTCAACGCATCCTCTAACGGCGCGATGGTGCTCGACAACGAACTGGTTGAAGGGGATTTCCGCAAGCGTGCCCTGTACAAGCTCAACGGCTCGCTGGAGCATCGTGACGTCAACTCCGAAGGCAAGGTGACCGCGAAGAAGATCACCGCCAGTGAGGCGGTGGGCGTCAAGGCTCCTTGGAAGTACGGCCCCTATCAGACCACCGAAGAGGCATTCAAGCGCCGCGGCCGGCCGGTTGATGAGTTCTCCCAGATTATTGGTGCCGACGTAGCTGACGCTACCCTGGAAGGCTTTATCCAATACGCCACTGCTGCGCTGCGTGCTGCCATCGGATCCAATGCCGACATGGTGGTTTCTGCCAACATCGAAACCGACGGCAAGAAGACGCTCACCCGTGGCATGCGCAAGTTCGGCGACAAGTTCGGCCGCATCGCCCTGTGGGTCATGCACTCCAGTGCCTACTTCGACATCGTCGACGAGGCCATCACCAACAAAATCTACGAAGAGGCCGGCGTTGTGATCTACGGCGGCCTACCGGGCACCCTGGGCAAACCGGTGCTGGTCACCGATACAGCTCCGGCAGATGTGATCTTTGGTTTGCTGCCAAACGCCGTCACCATCACCGAATCCCAAGCTCCGGGCTTCCGTTCGTACGAAGTCAACGACGAAGAAAACCTCAGCATCGGCTACCGGGCTGAAGGTACCGTGAACATCGATGTTCTGGGCTACAGCTGGAAGGCTGCGACTGGCGGTTCCAACCCAACTCTGGCCGCTGTTGGTTCCGCAGCTAACTGGGTCAAGCATGCCGGCAGTAACAAGGTCACTGCGGGCGTGATGATCAAGTTGACTGCCACGCCTCCTGCTACTGGCGGCTAATTCTCACATCGTTGAGCGGCCAGAAATGGCCGCTATGGAGAAATCATGGAACTAATTTATACCAATCAGTTGGATGGCTTCGACCCGAACAAACGCTACCGTAGTGCCGATCTATTCCGTTGTGTGGAAAGCGGCGTTACCGCAGTCATTGTTGTTGGTGAGCATCCAACAATCGTTGACGCCTATGAGGCTATCGGCGTGGAGGTGTCTGTTGTAGACCTGATCTCTCAGGACAAACAAGAAACTGATCCGACCAAGATGGGCGTCGCTGATCTTCGTGATTGGCTCACTGCTAAGGGTATCGAGTTTGATCCGAAGGCCCCGAAAGCTGAAATTGTGAAACTCATTCCAGCGAGCTGATTTATGGCACTCATAGTGGAGGATGGTACCGGCAAGCCTGACGCCGAAAGCTACGCATCCGCCGAGGATCTGGCCATGTACGCCGTGAAGTTCGGCGTGACCATCCCTGTGGAAGTGCCTGTCCAAGAAGCGCTTCTTCGCCGGGCCGCCTTGGCAATGGATGGCATGACCTGGAAGGGCCGCAAGTCCAGCAGCGAGCAGGCTCTGGCCTGGCCGCGCAGGGAAGTGCTGCTGGACCAGGAGATCAAGCCCAACAACTACCTGCCGGCGCGGATCCAGTACGGCCAGATGGCCCTGGCTGCGGAGATTCATCAGGACGATATCGATCCGGTGGATCAGCGTCAGGGGGCGGTCATTCGGGAGCGAGTGGAGGGTGCGGTCGATGTCGAGTATGCCCCGATCAGCAACAGTAGCGGCCGGCTTCTGCCAGCAGCACCGGACCGACCGAGCCGAACCCAGTTCGCCGACTACCTGGCCAAGCGAGGCCTTTTTGCTGTGAGGGTATGATCATGAGCGCGTTCTATGACCGCACGGCTGAAACCGCGTTGCGGTTGATTACGCGCTTCGGCCAACCCGTGACCATCCGCGACATCAAGCCCGGCGAGTACGACCCTGAGACAGGATCAGCCGGCCCCGACACTGTCACCGAGCAAACCGCTCAGGGCATCCTGCTCGACTTCACAGGCTTGGAGTTCCAGAACAACAGCCTCATCAAGCAGGGCGACAAGAAGCTCAAGGTCGCTGCGAAAGGGCTGGAGTGGGCGCCGGATCTGCTGAACAAGGTGGTCATTCAGGACAGGACCTGGTCCATCGTTCCGCCGCTGAAAGAGATCAACCCCGCCGGTACGCCGATTCTGTACGAGTTGCAGGTGCGGTCATGAACCGGTACGCGGGCAGGAACGGCAGTTTCGCCGAGAACATTCGCCAGTTTGCCGAGCAGGCCCAGGCCGGCATCGACGCAACCTTTCGCGAGATCGTGATCGAGATTGGCAGCAGCGTGATTCGCATGTCACCGGTGGGCAATCCGGAGATCTGGGCGGCTAACGTGGTGCACCGTACGGCCAATACGCGCGCGGCCGACGATTACGACTTCAAAGTCGCTGTACGCAACACGCTGATCAACCTGGACGAAAGCAACTTCACCAAGGCCGGCAAGCTGCGCCGAGGCGTGAAGTATGCCAAGCCCTTGACCAAGACCGAGCGCGACCAGAACTTCAACGTGAACGGCCTGGTCGCCGGCAAGGACTATGTCGGCGGCCGCTTCCGGGGTAACTGGCAGTTCTCTATCGATACGCCGGCTCAAGGTGTACTGGATCAGATCGACCCAGCAGGAAATGTCACCATCGCGGTTCTGCGCACCCAGGTGCAGTCGCTGACCGCTGGCCAGACCGCCTACATCGTGAACAACCTACCTTATGGGGTCGCCCTAGAATATGGCCACAGCAAGCAGGTTCCTCCCGGCGGGATGGTTCGTACGACTCTGGCCCGTTTTCAGCAGATCGTCGATGAAGCCATCAGGAACAACCAGGTATGAGCCACAACACTATTGCCTCGATCTATGAGGCCAAGTTGATCGCCTGGGCGAAGGCCTTGCTGACACCGCTCAAGGTTGTGGTGGAGAACGAGGCATACACGCCCGTGGAGGGCGCTACATACCTGAAGGCGTTCACGTTGCCAAGTGATACAGCGAGCAGCACGCTTGCCGGCGATCACAGGCTGTTCACTGGCGTGTTTCAGGTCAGCATCGTGACGCCGTCCGGCAAATATCGCGGCGCTGCCGGTGCGCTGGCTGACCAGATCGCCGCACTGTTCCCGCTGTACGAGCGAAATACGAAGGGCGCACTGACCGTGGTGACCATGACACCGGTTGACCAAGGGCCAGGTATTCCAGACGACACAACCTACACCGTTCCGGTTTCGTTCGCGTACCGGGCCGACACCAACTAATCCGCCCATTGGGCAAAACCAGAACCCGCCATTGAGCGGGTTTTGTCATTTCTGAAGAGAGGAAAACCCCATGGCCGGCATTCAAATGCCCAACGGCGCAACGTTCGAAATTGCTTCCGCCTATGGCACTGCAATCCCATTCACTGCCCTGACCAATGCCAACGCGGCAGTGGCTACCGCTGCGGCGCACGGACTGGCCGAGGGCGACATCATTGCTCTCAGCTCTGGCTGGACCCGCCTGGACGGCCGCGCCGTACAAGTCGGCGAGATTGCGAGTGGCACCTTTGCGCTTGATGGCGTGAACACCACGAACATTCAGCAGTATCCGGCCGGTTCGGGCGTCGGTACCGCGCGCGAGGTGACCACCTTCACTGAAATCTCGAAAATCACCGAGCTCGGGTCGAGCGGTGGCGACCAGCAGTTTCTGACGTTCGGCTTCCTGGCTGACGATGATGACCGCCAGATGCCGACCACCAAGAACCCGATCACGCTGACCATCACCGTCGCGGACGATCCTTCGCAGCCCTATGTCGATGTCTGCGAGGCGGCGGACGACGACAAACAGGCCCGCGTTCTGCGCCTGAACCTGCCAGGCGGTAGCCGCATCATCTACAACGGCTACGTTTCGATCACTTCGACGCCGACCATGTCGCGCAACAACCTGATGACTCGCGTTATCAGCATCGCGCTGACCGGCCGACCAACCCGTTACAGCGCCTCGGCGTAAGGAAGGCACATGGCAAAGTTCACACTCGCCCGGAATCCAACCTTCAAGCACGTCGTCATGCTGCCAACGGTCGGCGGCGATCCGGTGAGCGTCGAGTTCGAGTTCAGGTATCGCGATCGCACCGAATTGGCTGGCCTCTACGCGGAGTGGGGGGAGTGTCATAAGGCCCTCAAAGAAAAAGCGGAAGAGGCTGGCATTGAGCATTTCACCGCTTTGCTGATCGACCTGCAGGTGGAGCAGTTGAAGGCGATCGTCGCCGGCTGGGATATCGCCGAAGACTTCACCGACGAAAACCTGCGCATCCTGGTCAGCTCCATCGCCGCCACTCCGGGCGCGGTGCTGGCTGCTTATTCCGATGCCTTCAGCAACGCCCGCTTGGGAAACTCCTAAGCGTCTCCCGCAAGCTGTACGAGCCGGGGCCGTCAGCCGAATCGCTGGCGGCCTTCGGCCTCTCTCTTCGTGACATACCCGACGAAGTCTGTGAGGTCTGGCCTGATGTCTGGCAAGCCTTCAAAGTCTTCGAGGCCATGGGCACCCAGTGGCGTACAGGCGCGTGCGGCGCTACCGGACTCGACTACACGTCAATTCGCCATGTCGCGGGCTTCCTCGGGCTTACCCGGACGGAGGTCGCCGGCGTCTTTCCAGATATCCGCGTCATGGAAGCCGAAGCCCTGCGGGTGATGGCGGAACAGAGGGACAGTAAATGAGCACCACCTTCGCTTCCCTCGGCATCGAGGTGAACTCCTCGTCTGCATCCAAAGCGGCTGACGATCTCGACAAACTGGTCGATTCGGCGGCCGATGCCGAAAAAGCGATCGATGATCTCGGCAAGTCTGGCGAGGAGCTGGCCAACACCGGCAAGAAGATCAGCCAGGCCGAGAATGAGGCTGCTCAGGGCATCGACAAAGCCACCGGCGCCAAAGAGCGCCAGGTCGATGCAAGTCGCAAGGCCGGTGCCAGTGCGGCGAGTGAAATTGCCATCATCAGCCAGCTCGATAGGGCGATGACGGGCAACATCGACAGCATGGAGAAGCTGGTTCAGGCAGAGGGACTGCTTGAGCGTGCTCGCAAGGGCGGCTTGGTCACCATTGAGCAGCAAGAGGCCTACCAAGAGCGTCTCGGCAAATCCTTCGACAAGATCGAGAAGGCCGAAGCCAAGGAGGCAGCGCAGAAGCAGCGCCTGATCGACGCCGAGAACCGGCAGATCGAAGCGCTGAAGCGCACAGTCAACAGCATCGATCCCTTGAATGTGAAGCTGGCCAAGCTGGAGGCACAGGAAAAGGCCGCGCATGAGGCTTTCCGCGTTGGCGCAATCAACGCTGAGCGCTACAGCGAGGCCCTGGCCAAGGTCGGCAAGGATCGGGCCGGCATCACTGCTACAGAGAGCGCATTCGACAAGCTGAAGCTCGGCACCCGCCAGGCCCAAGAAAACGTCATGCAACTGGCCAACGCCCTGCAGTCAGGGGATTGGGGGAGTGGCGTTCGCGCAGTTACGCAGCTTGGCGCTGGCGCCGGAGCTAGTGCTGCAAGTCTTCTCGCGCTCGCGGCGCCTATCGCTCTTGTAACTGCCGCAGTCGGTGGGCTTGCCTACGCCTACTACAAGGGCAGCGAAGAGCAGGATGCCTTCAACAAGTCACTGATCTTAACTGGCGGATCGGCTGGGCTTACCGCCTCTCAGCTTGGTGTTATGGCCAAGCAGGTCAGCGATACGGTTGGGACCACGGGACAGGCTGCGGAGGTTCTAGCCACCCTGGCGGGCAACGGTAAGATCGCCGGAGAGAGCTTTCTGAGGATCACCCAGGCAGCCGTGTCGATGCAGGAGGCAACGGGCAAGGCGGTGAGCGAGACGGTCGCCGAGTTCTCCAAGCTGGCTGATGACCCGGTGAAGGCCTCCGCTGCGCTGAACGAGCAGTATCACTACCTAACAGCCTCGGTTTACTCGCAGATCGCCGCACTGGAAGAGCAGGGCGATCATGCTGGGGCCGTAAAGCTGGCAACTGAGCAGTATGCTGATGCAATCAATGAGCGGACGCCAAGGATTCTGGAGAACCTCAGCCTCTGGGAGAAAGGCTACAACCTCGTAGCGAAGGCTGCGGACAATCTGAAGAACGCAGGGCGTAGCCAATCCAACGCGGAGCGGATTCAGACCGCAAAGGAGGCTCTTGATCGCCTTGAAACTCGAGGAGGCAGCGAGAGAATACCGGGCGAGGACCCTGTCTACATTGGTGAGAAGGGAAAGCAGAGCCTTCGTGATTACATCAAGGGGCTGGAGGTAAAGGACGCGGCAGAGACTGATTACGCGAAGAAGCAGAAAGAGCGTGATGATGCTGAGCTGGCCTCTCAGCGGGCGATGATTAAGGTCGATGCCCTAGCTAAGTCTTCATGGACCAACCAGCAGAAACGCAACGAGGCCCTGAAAGAGTATCGCCAGCAGCTTGATGATATTCGCAAGACTGATCCCAACGACAAACGCTTGGACAAGGCTGTTGTTGATAAGAACATTGCGAACATCAACGACAAGTTCAAGGACACGAAGACCGCCGCCGGCGCGGTAGACCTGACGGCCTTCAACAACTCGAAAAATACCCTCACCGGCATCCTGTCCGAGTACAAAAACGCCCAGAAGGAACTGGACGCAGCACAGAAGGCGGGGCTGGTGTCCCAGGCCGACTACTTGCTCAAGCGTGAGGCCATGATCGGCAATGAGCGGGACGAAGTCACAGCGGCCTATGAGGCGGAGATTGCGGCACTTGAGGCCGCCAAGGGCAAGGCCAGTACCTCTGCCGCCCAGCGCATTCAGCTGGATCAGAAGATCGCCGATGCCCGCGCCGCCATGGTCAAGGCTCAGCAGGATGCTGACACCGAGCTGAGCGTACTGGCCAAGAACGAAGAAGGCCGGCTGAAGAAGCAGGAACTAGCGGTCAAGACCTACACCAGCGCCCTGCAGCAGCAAGTCGATACTCTGCGTGAGCAAGGTCTGCGAGCTGCAGCCGGCCTTGGCCAGGGTGATCGTCAGCGGGATCTGACCAACCAACAGAACGCGATCGACGACCGCATCAACCAGCAGAAGCTGGACCTGGCCAACCAGTACGGCGATGGCTCCCGGGGCATGAGCCTTGATGAGTACACGCAAAAGCTACAGGCGCTGGAAGCCACCCAGCAGAAGCTGCACGACACCGTGGTCAGCAACTACGACGAAATGACGGCTGCCCAGGGCGATTGGACGAATGGAGCTTCTTCCGCCTGGCAGAACTACCTGGAGTCAGCGCGGGATGTTGCCGGCCAAACCAAGAGTCTTTTTACCAACGCCTTCGGCTCCATGGAAGACGCGATCGTTCAGTTCGCCACCACCGGGAAGTTTTCGTTTGCGGACTTCACAAAGTCGGTTCTGGCCGACATGGCTCGGATTGCAGCACGGCAGGCGGCTTCTTCTGCGCTCAGCTCGTTGTTCGGCATGGCTGCATCGGCTGCTGGGTCGTACTTCGGTGGCGGGGCGGCCTCGGCAGGCTCAACTCAGGCTGGGTACACCGGGGTCGACTTCTCCGGGTACCGGGCAGCGGGTGGTCCAGTGGCACCGAATTCCCTGTACGAGGTGAACGAACTCGGCCCCGAGCTCTACAACGAGGGGGGACGCTCGTTCCTGATGACTGGTGCCAACGGAGGTAGCGTCACACCGCTGACTTCTGGGGCGCTTGCTGGCGCCGCTAGTACCCAGGGCGGCGGCAATACCTACAACTTCCCT
>MCND01000111.1_pt1 | contig 37522 bp, 32 predicted proteins | sample 778211 | NCBI WGS metagenome assembly MCND01 (sample SAMN04296812, study PRJNA304217) | bioreactor metagenome | isolation source: activated sludge enriched with benzalkonium chloride | place: Turkey: Istanbul urban wastewater treatment plant
CAAGACCGCCGATGAGGTGCGCGAATACAACGGCGCCTTCCTCCAGCTCTACCGCGAGGAAGCCTTCTACCTGGAGCGCACCGTGCACTACCTGGAGCGGGTCGGCCTGGAGCACGTGAAACGCGCCGTGCTGGAAGATCCGCAGCGGCGCCAGGCGCTGAACGAACGCCTGCAGTTTTCCCTGTCCTTCGAGCAGGACCCCTGGCAGCAACGCCTGGCCGAGCCGCAGCTGAAAAAAGAGTACGAGACCATCCCCCTCAAGCAACTGGAGGTGCCGGCATGAACTGGCTGGATATCTGCGCCCTGGAAGACATCAACATCCTGGGCTCGCGCATCATCAAGGGGCCCCGGGGCGATATCGCGATTTTCCGCACCAGCGACGACCAGGTGTTCGCCCTCGACGATCGCTGCCCGCACAAGGGCGGGCCACTGTCCCAGGGCCTGATCCACGGCAAGCGGGTGGCCTGTCCGCTGCACAACTGGCAGATCGACCTGCAATCGGGCCTGGCCCAGGCGCCGGATGTCGGTTGCGCCCACCAGCACGCGGCCCGGGTCGCCAGCGGCCGGGTGCAACTGGCCCTGCGGGATGCCGGGTGATGGAACGCCAGAGCACCGCCTCGACCTGTTGCTATTGCGGGGTCGGCTGCGGCGTGCTGATCGAGCACGATGGCCGGCAGATCCTCGGGGTCAGCGGCGACCCGGCGCACCCGGCGAACTTCGGCCGGCTGTGCAGCAAGGGCGCCAGCCTGCACCTGACCGGCGACCCGACAGCCCGCGCGCTGTACCCGCAGTTGCGCCTGGGCAAGACCCTGGCCCGCAGCCGCTGCGACTGGGACAGCGCCCTGGACCACGCCGCCGAAGTCTTTGCCCGGACCATCGCCGAGCACGGCCCGGACAGCGTGGCGTTCTACCTTTCCGGGCAATTGCTGACCGAGGACTACTACGCCTTCAACAAGCTGGCCCGGGCCCTGGTCGGCACCCACAACATCGACAGCAACTCGCGGCTGTGCATGTCTTCGGCGGTGGTGGGCTACAAGCGCAGCCTGGGTGCCGATGCGCCACCGTGCAACTACGAGGACCTGGAGCAGAGCGATTGCGTGATGATCGTCGGCAGCAACATGGCCTATGCCCACCCGGTGCTGTTTCGCCGCCTGGAACAAGCCAAGAGCCAGCGCCCGGCGATGAAGGTCATCGTCATCGACCCCAGGCGCACCGACACCTGCGACCTGGCCGACCTGCACCTGGCGATCCTGCCCGGCACCGATGTCGCGCTGTTCCACGGCATCCTGCATCTGCTGTTGTGGGAGGACTGGGTCGACCGGGACTTCATCCAGGCCCATACCGAAGGCCTGGCTGAACTCAAGGCCCTGGTGCGCGACTACACCCCGGCCCTGGTGGCGCAGCTGTGCGGCATCGGTATCGAGCAACTGCAACAGTGCGCCCAATGGATCGGCACCGCGCCGAGCTTCCTGTCGCTGTGGTGCATGGGCCTGAACCAGTCCAGCGCCGGCAGCGCCAAGAACAGCGCGCTGATCAACCTGCACCTGGCCACCGGGCAGATTGGCCGGCCCGGCGCCGGGCCCTTCTCCCTCACCGGCCAGCCCAATGCCATGGGTGGCCGGGAAACCGGCAGCCTGAGCAACCTGCTGCCAGGCCACCGGGAAGCCGCCAATCCCGGAGACCGCGCCGAGGTTGCCAGCTACTGGGGCGTGGAGCGCCTGCCGGAGACACCCGGGCTGAGCACCATCGAACTGTTCGAACAATTGCACAGCGGGCGAATCAAGGCGCTGTGGATCGCCTGCACTAACCCGGCCCAATCGCTGCCCGACCAGAATCGCGTACGCGCGGCTTTGCTCAAGTGTCCCTTCGTGGTCCTGCAAGAGGCCTTCGCCACCACGGAAACCGCAGCCTTCGCCGATCTCTTGCTGCCAGCGGCCAGCTGGGGCGAAAAGGAAGGCTCGGTGACCAACTCCGAGCGCCGGGTTTCCCATGTGCGCCAAGCGGTGCCGCCGCCTGGAGAAGCTCGTGCGGATTGGGCGATCACCCTGGATTTCGCCCAGCGCCTGGAGCGCCGCCTGCGCCCCGGGCTACCCAGCCTGTTCGCCTTCGAGAATGCCCACCAGCTGTTCGATGAATACAAGGGCCTGACCCGGGGGCGCGACCTGGATCTGTCCGGCCTTAGCTTCGAACTGCTCGACCGGCTTGGCCCGCAGCAGTGGCCATTTCCAGAAGGCGCCGACCACGGCACGCCACGTCTGTATGGCGACGGCGTATTCCCCACGCCCACGGGGCGCGCACGCTTTGTCGGCGACCCCTACGTGGCGGCCCGGGAACAACGCGAGGCGCGCTTTCCCCTGACCCTGATCACCGGCCGGCTGCGGGACCAATGGCACGGCATGAGCCGTACCGGCACCGCAGCGCAGGCGTTCGGCCATGTCGGCGAGGCGCTGCTGAGCCTGCATCCGGATGACCTGCGCCGCCAGCGCCTGCAAGACGGTGACCTGGTGAGCCTCAAGAGCCGACGCGGCAGCGTGATAGTGCCCGTGACCGGCGATGACAGCGTGCGCCCGGGCCAGGCTTTCTTGCCGATGCATTGGGGCGATCGCTTCCTCAAGGGTGGGGTCAATGCCGTCACCCAACCGGCCTTCGACCCGCTGTCCAAGCAACCGGAGCTCAAGCACAGCGGCGTGCGCCTGGAGCCGGTGCACTTGCCGTGGCAACTGTTCGCGCTGGTCGAAGGCGATGTCCAGGCCCGCTTCCAGGCCCTGCGCCCGCTGTGTGAGTCCCTGGCCTATGTCAGCCTCGCCCTGACCGGTCGCGAGCGCCCGGCCTTGGTGATTCGCGCCGCCCACCTGCAGGCACCGGAATCCCAGCTGCTTGCAGCCATCGACCAGCACCTGGGGCTGGATGCCGGCCCAGTGCTGGCCTATGACGACCCACGCCGGGCCATCGGCAAGCGGGTGCGCATCGAGCAAGAGCGGATCACGGCCATCCGCCTGGCCGGGGAAACCCTTGCCCGGCATTGGTTGCAGCAGCTCTGGCTCGAAGGCCGTGCCGACGAACAACTGCGCCGCTGGCTGCTGGCCCCCCTGAGTACTCCACCGCAAGCCAGCGGCCTGGGCGAGCCTGCAGACCGCACCTTGTGCAACTGCAAGAACGTCGGCTATCGCGCCGTGCAAGCCGGCATCGCCGCCGGCCTGGATCTGGGGCAACTGCGACAACAACTGGGTTGCGGCAGCCAATGTGGCTCCTGCGTACCGGAGATCAAGCGTCTCCTGGCCACTGCAGCGCAACCTTTGGCCATCCCTGTGTGAGAGGAATTCCCATGAGTGCAAAAGTCTGGCTGGTCGGCGCAGGCCCTGGCGATCCGGAGCTGCTGACGCTCAAGGCGGTACGCGCCTTGGGCGAGGCCGATGTGGTACTGATCGATGACCTGGTCAACAGTGCCGTATTGCAGCACTGTCCCGGAGCGCGAGTGATTGCGGTGGGCAAGCGTGGCGGCTGTCGCTCCACGCCCCAGGCCTTCATCCATCGCCTGATGCTGCGCTACGCCCGACAGGGGCGTTGCGTGGTTCGCCTCAAGGGTGGCGACCCATGCATCTTCGGACGCGGTGGCGAAGAGGCCCAGTGGCTCCGGGAGCACGGTATCGAGGTGGAACTGGTGAACGGCATCACCGCCGGCCTGGCCGGTGCCACCAGTTGCGATATCTCCCTGACCTTGCGCGGCGTGGCCCGCGGCGTGACGTTACTCACCGCCCATACCCAGGATGACAGCCCACTGGACTGGCAGGCACTGGCCCAGGGCGGAACGACCCTGGTGATCTATATGGGAGTGGCGAAACTGACAGAGATCGGCGAACAGTTGCGCGCCGCTGGCATGCCGGACCGGACACCGGTGGCGATGATCGAGAATGCCTCGTTGCCAGAGCAGCGGGAATGCCGCAGCGTACTGGGGAACATGCAACAGGATGCCCTGCAATTCGGGCTCAAGAGCCCGGCGATCCTGGTAATCGGCGCAGTAGCGGCAACTGCTGGCGCTAGCGCCGCCTGCCTGCTCCAGGCCTGAACCCCTGGGGTAAAAAATCCAGGCAAAGAAAAACCCGGCCTAGGCCGGGTTTTTCCAAGCTACAGGGCTAATTACTTAGCTTGAGCTTCTACCGAGGCTTCTACGCGACGGTTTACAGCGCGGCCAGCTTCAGTTGCGTTGTCGGCAACTGGGCGGGACTCACCGTAACCAACGGATTGAACGCGGTTAGCGCCAACGCCGTACTGGTTAACCAGAACTTGCTTAACGGCGTTTGCACGACGCTCGGACAGTTTCTGGTTGTAAGCGTCAGGACCGACGGAGTCAGTGTGACCTTCAACAACGGTGGTGGTTTGTGGGTACTGCTTCATGAAGTCAGCGAGGTTCTTGATGTCAGCGTAGCTGTTAGGCTTAACAACAGACTTGTCGAAGTCGAACTTCACGTCCAGCTCAACACGAACAACTTCAGCAACCGGAGCTTCTGGAGCTGGTTCTGGAGCAGGAGCCGGAGCTACTGGAGCTGGAGCAACCTTGCCACCGCTACCGCCGAAGTTCACACCCAGGCCGATGGTCGGAGCGTAGTCCCACTTGCCGTTATCCAGCTTGTAGTCAGCTTCAACGCCAGCACGGGCGAACAGGTTGTCGGTGAAGTAGTACTTAACGCCAGCACCTGCGGTCAGGAAGGTCGACTTGTCGCGGCCGCTGTGACCGTCGGCGATCACGTTGGTCATGCTCTTGTGAGCAACACCGCCGGAAACGTATGGACGCAGAGCGTCACCCACAGTACCAAAGTGGTACTGAGCGTTCAGGCCGAAGTTGTCGCCTTCGATTTTTTGCTTACCAGTGCCGTCGTTGGAACGGGTGTGGTTAGTCTTGTCGTAGGTCAGGTTCAACGACAGGTCGTCGGTCAGAAAGTAACCGATCGATGCGCCTGGGTTGTAACCATCTTCGACGTGCTTGACGCTGTCGTTGTACTTCTTCTGGTAGAAGAGTTCACCTTCGACCGCGCCTTGGCCTTGCGCCAGAACGCCGAACGAAGTCACGGCAACAATAGAACCAATGGCAATGCCCAAGGTGTTTTTCAGTTTCATCCGTTAAATCCCCATCTGGTGATTGTAAAGCAGTCCCACATACCGGGGGACAACTCGGCGGTAAGTCTATCAGAACTCACCTAGACGTAAGAGATATTTGCGCCGAACTAAGTTTCAGCAATGCCTGCAAATTTCTCACGCAATTTATCAAGAGCACGTTTGTAACGCATTTTTGTAGCACTCAACCCCATGTGCATGATGTCCGCGATCTCCTGAAATTCCAGCTCTGCGACAAAACGTAGCACCAGAATTTCCCGATCAATCGGGTTCACATGCACCAACCAGCGGTCAAGCCCGCCCTTTTCCTCAGGTTTCGGGGCCTTCTCTTCAGAGGCCTCCTCGAGGGGGTCAAGACTTAAAGCGTCCATCAACCGACGCTTGCGCCGCTCCTTGCGATACTGCGTGATGCACTCGTTATACGTGATGCTGTACAGCCACGTTTTGAACTTCGATTTACCCTCAAAGTTCTTAAGGCCATACAGCACCTTCAACATCACTTCCTGACAGACATCATCTGCGTCCCGATCGTTCCCCAGATAACGCGCACAAACATTAAATAGGGTTCGCTGATAGCGTCGCATCAACTCTTCATAGGCGCGTGTTACGTGGAACAGCTCCGTATGTGAACGCGCAACCAACTCCTCATCAGAGAGCTCACGGGGGTCATAGCGCGTGGATAGCGGTTGGGTTTTATTCAAAACGAGTCGTGCCGACAGTCAGGTCAATGTCCGCCACAGCCCGGTGATGGGCATTTTTGCGGCGACATACATTAGCAGGGTGCCGGGTTAGCGGCTACTTACATGCTGCTCCAGCAGGATCCGATTGGAGAGAGAGACTAGCTCACCCTCCTCGGTCAGCAATGTAGTTTTCACCGTGCCAATCTCTTCGATCTGCCCTTCGACCTCTCCAACTCGCACTTGTTGCCCAACCTGGTACAACTCACGCACATAGATTCCCGCAAGAATCTGTCCTGCAATTTCCCGACTTCCCAACCCCATCGCCAGCGCAACGGCCAGACCAACGGTAATCAAAACGATCACGATCACGTGGTTGAGCAGGTCTGTCTTGACCTCCAGCTGGCTGATCGCCACGGAAATACTGATGATGATCACCAGCCCCTGAGCGATCCGCCCCACGCCAGCGGCGTACTCCAAACCCACGCCTTCAGCCGCTCCGCGCACCAGCCCGTTGGCCAACTGCGCCAACAAGACTCCCACCAACAGCACCAGCGCAGCACCGAAAACCTTTGGCAAATACAACGCAAGCATGTCGAGCGTAGCCGAAACTCGCTCAAGGCCAAGGGATTCAGCAGCAGAAACCAGAAAAATCAGCAAGACGAACCAATAGACGATCTTGCCGATCAGGGTCGAAATAGGTACTTGCAGGCCCGCGCGAGACAGCAACTTGGTCAAGCCGGTACCGCCCATCAAGCGATCCAGGCCCAGCTTGGCCAGCAATTTGGACAACAGGGTATCGAGCAGCTTGGCCACCACGAAACCCAGCAACAACACTACCAACGCACCGAACAGGTTCGGAATGAAGTTCGCCACCTTGGTCCACAAGGCGGTCATCGCTGTGACGAGGCTCTGCGTCCAGAGATCAAGTTCCATATTCAATCAGCCTTATCAGCAGTGCGAGCAGTAGGTTTAAGACGGGAAACCGGCGCGACATGGGCCGATCCGTTATTCAAGGCGATCATCAGCGCCGGCAGCCAACGGCCCAGCAAGCTGAACAGATCCCCTGCCCCAACCTGGCGGTTGGCGGTTTTCAATACGCGGCCCAGGCAGGCATCGTCATCGCGGCTTGATGGCGAGGCTTTGAGCATGTCACGCAACGACTGTTCAAACGGATCGTGCATACGCACCTCTGGTGATGTCTGAAAAAGACGCGATCAGATTTATTCGGGTCACATGGCGCATCGTTATACCCAGCGCAAACGTCGGAATAACCACCATTGTCCCAGCGCTACCGCTACCAACAACAGGCAGGCGATGATGAAGCCATAGGGGCTTGCGGAAAATGGAATACCGCCGACGTTGATTCCCAGAAGGCCAGTAAGAAAGCTCATGGGAAGGAAGATCCCCGTGATGATTCCGAAGCGATACATGGTGCGATTCATGCGCACGCTCAGACGCCGGTCTTCGGCCTCCAGCACAAGCCCCACGCGCTCTCTGGCCAGTTCCAGCTCTTCCAGGTAGCGGGTCAGGCTGTTGTGCAACTCGTTCCAGTAGTCCCCATCATCGGCGGCGAACCAGAGCAACTTGATGCGGCTCAGTTGAGCGAAAATATCCCGCTGCGGAGCCAGGAAGCGCTTGAGCCCGGCAGCCCGCCGACGGATCTGCAAAATGCTGCCGTGCTCGGGGGTATACCGTTCGTCGGCATCCAGTTTTTCTTCTTCATCATCGACCACTTCAGAGAGGTCGCTGACCAGATTCTGCACTTTGTCCGTCAGGTACTCGGCCATGTAGAGCAGCAGTTCAGCGGCATTTTTCGGCCCCTTGCCTTCGGCCAGCTGCACCAATAGCTCATCGGTCGCGCGCAAGGGTCGCAAACGCAAGGAGATCACCCGCTGGGCACTGGCGAAGATCCGCACCGAGACCATGTCCTCAGGCTCGGCCCCGGGATTGAGGTTGATGCCCCGTAGAAACAGCAACAGCTCCGAATCAGGCAGGGCCAAGAGGCGTGGACGGGTATTTTCCTCCAGCAGCAGGTCACAGCTGAACTCGCTCAAGCCACTGGAGCGGCGCAGCCAGGTCTGGGTCTGCGGATGACTGCGATCCCAATGCAGCCACAGGCTTTCATGGGCCTGCAGCTGCAATTCGTCGAGCTCTGTCCGGGCAATCGAGCGCGCACCGCCTTCACCATCCAGCACCAGGGCATGCACTAGCCCCCATTGCGCGTTTTCTTCCTCGAACATCCTCATCCCTTGTCAGGCCATTGGCTCATTCAGGCATTTTCAGCGGGCTGGGCGAAACGATCACGCCGTTGTTATCGGCATAGACATACTCGCCCGGGCGGAAAGTGACTCCGGCAAAAGTCACCGCGACATTGAGGTCGCCAATGCCACGCTTGTCGGTTTTCATCGGATGGCTGGCCAGGGCCTGCACCCCCAGGTCAGTCTGGGCAATGGCATCTACATCACGGATGCAGCCATAGATCACCAGGCCTTCCCAGCCGTTCTTCGCAGCCTTTTCGGCCAGCATGTCGCCCAGCAGGGCACGCCGTAGCGAACCGCCCCCATCGACCACCAGTACCTTGCCATGCCCCTTGAGATCCACCTGCTCCTTGACCAGCGAGTTGTCCTCAAAGCACTTGATGGTGACGATTTCACCACCAAAGGAGTCGCGACCACCAAAGTTGCTGAACATGGGCTCGACGACTTGCACCAGGTCCGGGTAGGCATCGCACAGGTCGGGAGTAAGGTAATGATTCATCGAGAAGCTCCTGTAACAGTAAGAACACGATCGACGGTGTCACTGATTCCTGGGACAGCCTAGGAGATACGGGCCCAGACACTACATGTCCAGCCTGCATGCCTGACCTGCCCCATCGACGCGGCCAGTATTTTCTCAGTTCTGTCGACAGAACGGAAAGTCGAGCCCATCACCGAATGTGACCGAAATAGCGCAGCGCGTCATATCTTAGCCGCAAGCAACATGCAACGAAATGCCCTTGTCAGAGCCCTGGCTTCAAACCGTAGCCAGTTGCTCGGTGGCACAAGCCAGTAACGGCGACTGCTGGTCCTTGAGCCAGCGTGCGACCAATGGCCAGACTTCGGCCTGGGCCGGCTTGCTCACCAGCATCTCGACATGCCCGAAATTGCCACTGAAACCCTGCTCTCGCCCCAGGCACACAAACTGTTTGTGCGGGCTTGCCAATTGTTCGAACAACTTGCGGCACGCCCAGGTCGGGTCCTGGTGGTCTCCCGCCGCACTGACCGCCAGAGCCGGCACCGCAACCTCAGTGAGGCCGGCCCACCAATCCTTGTCGGCATCGCCAAAGCGACCAAACAATCCGTGCCAGCGCATGCTTTCCAGCGCCAGGCCAATAGGCTCGTCTTCTGGACCACGCTTGAGCCGTGAACCGGACAACTGGGCGAAACGCTTGATAAGTAGGCGTCCGCCCCACTCCACGAGAGGAATCTTCAAAGGCCAATAGATTCGGCTGACCTGGGTACCGAAAAACGCCGCGGAGGCCACGCCCGCCTCCCCCAGGTATTGTCCACCCAGCGCCGCCGCCAAAGTGGTGCCCCCCAGAGAGTGGCCGATCCAATGAGGGATCTGCCCGCTTTGCTCGCGAACGAAGGCGGCAATCGCCGGCAGATCGTAGCGCGCGTAGTCGGCCACGCGGTTCTGGCGGTACCCGGCATTACGCCGGGACAGGCCGTGGCCACGCATTTCCGGAATCCACACGTCAAAGCCGGCTCGTGCCAGATAGGCCCCCAAGCCAATACCCTTGGGTGAATACCAGAAGCGCCGGTTGGAAAAGCTGCCATGTAGCAGGATCACGGGCACGCCCCGGACTTGAGGCTCGTCGGCCATCCCCAAGCGGGTGACAGCCAACTCCACCGAAGGATCGGGGCTGTTGCCAGGTTTCAAGCGATAGACATCTTCGCTGAGATCGCCTCGACGTTCGGCACTGGTCAAGGCGACAGGAAATAGGTTGCTGCTGCTTTGCATATTCTTCTTGCACAAAAAAGGGCGGCATTCGGAAGAAGCGCGCCCTGTTTGAATCTACGAGGGTCGGCCGCCTCGCGACGGACCGACCCTGCACTCACCGATTACGCGGCGCCCTGGCCCTCGGCCAGGAAGAACCAGGTCTCCAGTACCGAGTCCGGGTTCAGCGAGACGCTCTCGATCCCCTGCTCCATCAACCACTTGGCCAGGTCAGGATGGTCGGAAGGCCCCTGCCCGCAGATACCGATGTACTTGCCAGCCTTGTTGCAAGCGGCAATGGCATTGGCCAGCAGCTTCTTGACCGCAGGATTACGCTCGTCGAACAGGTGGGCAATGATGCCGGAGTCACGGTCCAGGCCCAGGGTCAGCTGGGTCAGGTCGTTGGAGCCGATGGAGAAACCATCGAAGTACTCCAGGAACTCCTCGGCCAGGATCGCGTTGGATGGCAGCTCGCACATCATGATCACGCGCAGGCCGTTCTCGCCGCGCTTCAGACCATTTTCTGCAAGCAGATCGACCACCTGGCTAGCTTCGCCAAGGGTACGCACGAACGGCACCATGATCTCGACGTTGGTCAGGCCCATCTCGTTGCGCACGCGCTTGAGGGCACGGCACTCGAGTTCGAAGCAATCGCGGAAGGATTCGCTGATGTAGCGCGAAGCCCCGCGAAAGCCCAGCATCGGGTTTTCTTCTTCCGGCTCGTAGAGCTTGCCGCCGATCAGGTTGGCGTACTCGTTGGACTTGAAGTCCGACAGGCGCACGATGACCTTCTTCGGGGTGAATGCCGCTGCCAGGGTGCTGATGCCCTCGACCAGCTTGTCGACGTAGAAGTCCACCGGATCGTGGTAGCCGGCGACACGCTTGTCGACGCTGTCCTTGATCTCTTGTGGCAGGCCCGCGTAGTTCAGCAGCGCCTTGGGGTGCACGCCGATCATGCGGTTGATGATGAACTCCAGGCGGGCCAGGCCCACACCGGCGTTCGGCAGCTGGGCGAAATCGAAGGCGCGATCCGGGTTGCCGACGTTCATCATGATCTTGAACGGCAGGTCCGGCATGGCGTCCACGGAGTTCTGCTTGACGTCAAAGCCCAGCTCGCCCTCGAAGATGAAGCCGGTGTCGCCCTCGGCGCAGGACACGGTCACGCCCTGTCCATCCTTGAGCAGCTCGGTGGCGTTACCGCACCCGACGACTGCGGGAATGCCCAGTTCACGGGCGATGATCGCCGCGTGGCAGGTACGACCACCACGGTTGGTGACGATGGCGCTGGCGCGCTTCATCACCGGTTCCCAATCCGGGTCGGTCATGTCGGAGACCAACACGTCGCCGGCCTGGACCTTGTCCATCTCCGACACGTCCTTGATGATCCGAACCTTGCCGGCGCCGATGCGCTGGCCGATGGCACGGCCTTCCACCAGGACGGTGCCCTTTTCCTTGAGCAGGTAACGTTCCATCACGTTGGCCTGGGTGCGGCTCTTCACGGTTTCCGGACGGGCCTGCACGATGTACAGCTTGCCGTCGTCACCGTCCTTGGCCCACTCGATGTCCATCGGGCACTGGTAGTGCTTCTCGATGATCATCGCCTGCTTGGCCAGCTCGCTGACCTCGGCGTCGGTCAGGCAGAAACGTGCGCGATCGGCCTTGTCCACGTCCACGGTCTTCACCGAGCGCCCAGCCTTGGCTTCGTCGCCGTAGATCATCTTGATCGCCTTGCTGCCCAGGTTGCGACGCAAGATCGCAGGGCGGCCGGCGGCCAGGGTGTTCTTGTGGACGTAGAACTCGTCAGGGTTGACGGCGCCCTGAACCACGGTTTCGCCCAGGCCGTAGGCACCAGTGATGAACACCACGTCACGGAAACCCGATTCGGTATCGAGGGTGAACATCACCCCAGCGGTACCGGTTTCGGAGCGGACCATGCGCTGTACGCCAGCGGACAGGGCCACCAGCTTGTGGTCGAAGCCCTGGTGAACACGATAGGAAATGGCGCGGTCGTTGAACAACGAGGCGAACACTTCCTTGGCGGCACGGATCACGTTGTCCACGCCACGGATATTGAGGAAGGTTTCCTGCTGGCCGGCGAAGGAGGCATCCGGCAGGTCTTCGGCGGTAGCCGAGGAGCGCACGGCCACGGCCATGTCCGGGTTGCCGGCCGATAGCGCGGCAAAAGCCGTACGGATCTCGGTATTGAGGCGCTCGGGGAACTCGGCTTCCATGATCCACTGGCGGATCTGGGCACCGGTCTTGGCCAGGGCATTCACGTCATCGACATCCAGCGCGTCGAGCGCGGCATGGATCTGGTCGTTCAGACCGCTCAGTTCCAGGAAATCCCGATAGGCCTGGGCGGTCGTGGCGAAGCCACCCGGGACCGAGACGCCGGCACCCGCGAGGTTACTGATCATCTCGCCCAGGGATGCGTTCTTGCCCCCCACATGCTCAACATCGTGTTTGCCGAGCTTATCGAGGGAAACTACGTACTCTACCAAGGTGATCTCTCCACTAACTGTGTTGGAAAAGCTCAGAAGCCGGCTGCTCCAGGGAGCGTTTGCCCGCTATATGGCCTGGACTTGGAAAATAAGTGAGAATGCGGGCCATTCCCGGCCGACAAATCGCGCCTATCATATCCAAGAATCGTCACTAGCTTAAGGCCCAAGCCGCAAATGAAACGATCTGCTTTCTTCATCTCTGACGGTACCGGTATCACAGCGGAAACCCTCGGCCAGAGCCTTTTGGCGCAGTTCGAGAACATTACGTTCAGCAAATTCACGCGGCCGTACATCGACAGCATGGAAAAAGCGCGGGCCATGGTACAGCAAATCAATATAGCCGCCGAAAAAGACGGCTATCGACCGATCATTTTCGACACCATCGTCAACCAGGACATTCGTGAGATCCTCGCGACCTCCAACGGTTTCATGATCGACATTTTCTCCACCTTCCTCTCTCCCCTGGAGCAGGAGCTGAGCGAGCACTCGTCGTACTCCGTGGGCAAGTCCCACTCCATCGGCCATAACTCCAATTACATGGAGCGGATCGAGGCGGTGAACTTCGCCCTGGACAACGACGACGGCGCACGGACCCACTACTACGACAAGGCCGACCTGATCCTGGTAGGCGTGTCACGCTGCGGCAAGACCCCGACCTGCCTGTACATGGCTATGCAATTCGGCATCCGCGCGGCCAACTACCCGCTCACCGAAGAAGACATGGAGCGCCTGCAACTGCCCAACGCCCTGCGCGCCCACAAGCACAAGCTGTTCGGCCTGACCATCGACCCCGACCGCCTTACCGCGATCCGCAACGAGCGCAAGCCCAACAGCCGCTACTCCAGCTTCGCCCAGTGCGAATTCGAAGTGCGGGAAGTAGAAAACTTATTGCGCCGCGAGAACATCCCCCATATCAACTCCACGCATTTCTCTGTCGAGGAAATCTCGGCCAAGATCCTGGTGGAAAAAGGCGTTGAGCGCCGCTTCAAGTAAGCCTCGCTCCTACAATCTGACATTCCCTCCTGTTACCAGGGGCCTTTAAGGCCCTGCGATCCCGGACAGGCAACGCTCCAGGCGCTGCCTCCCCCGCCTCAGATCACCAACCAATCGACGAAGCGATGCACCGGCATGGCCGACAACCGTGCCGGGTCGCTGCACAGATCGAAGATCTGCGCCGAGCGCTGGGCGCTGAAGCGCGTGGCCAGGTTGGCCTTGAACTTGTCCTCCAGCAGCGGGATGCCCTCGGCCCGGCGGCGACGGTGACCGATGGGGTACTCCACCGCCACCTGCTCGGTGCAACTGCCATCGGCGAAGAACACCTGCACCGCGTTGGCGATCGAGCGCTTGTCGGCCTCCAGGTACTCCCGGGTATAGCGTGGGTCCTCGACGATCTGCATCTTGTCGCGCAACTGGTCGATGATCGGATGGGCCGCGTGGAAATCATCCTCGTAGTGCTCGGCCACCAGGGTGCCGAACGCCAGGGGCACGGCGGTCATGTACTGCAGGCAATGGTCGCGATCGGCGGCATTGGCCAACGGCCCGACCTTGGAAATGATGCGGATTGCCGATTCATGGGTGGTGATGACGATTCGCTCGATCTCCTGTAGCCGATCGCGCACCTGGGGATGCAGGGCCACCGCCGCCTCGCAGGCGGTTTGCGCGTGGAACTCGGCCGGAAAGCTGATCTTGAACAGGATGTTTTCCATCACATAGCTGGCGTACCCCTGGGGCAGGCTGAAGCGCCGCTGGCCCTCGGGCTTGAGCGCCAGGTCCTTGTTGGTATGGCTGAACAGCACATCGTAGAAGCCCCACTGCGGTGCGCTGAGCACCCCGGGAATGCCCATTTCGCCGCGCAGGGCCATATCCGCCAGGCGCACCCCGCGGCTCGAGGCATCCCCCGCCGCCCAGGACTTGCGCGACCCGGCATTGGGCGCGTGGCGATAGGTACGCAGCGCCTGGCCATCGACGAAGGCATGGGACAGCGCGGCCAACAGCTGCTCGCGATTGGCCCCCATCAAGCGGGCGCAAACGGCCGTGGAGGCCACCTTTACCAGCAGCACATGATCGAGCCCGACGCGGTTGAAGGAGTTGTCCAGGGCCAGCACTCCCTGGATCTCATGGGCCATGACCATCGCCTGCAGCACATCGCCCATGCTCAGCGGCGCCTCGCCGTTGGCGACGCGTTTCTGCGAAAGATGATCGGCCACGGCCAGGATGCCGCCGAGGTTGTCCGACGGGTGCCCCCACTCCGCCGCCAGCCAGGTGTCGTTGTAATCGAGCCAGCGCACGATGCAGCCGATATCCCAGGCGGCCTTCACCGGGTCCAGCCGATAGCTGGTACCCGGCACGCGGGCGCCATGGGGCACCACGGTGCCTTCGACGAGCGGCCCCAGGTGCTTGGTGCATTCAGGAAAACGCAATGCCAGCAGGCCGCAGCCCAGGGTATCCATCAGGCAATGGCGGGCGGTATCGAGGGCTAGGGGGGAGTCGACGCGATACTCCAGGACATAATCGGCGATGTCCTGCAAAACCGGGTCGTAATTGGGACGGTTGTTCAGATCAACGTTGGCGCTCATGGAGCGTGCACTCCAATGACGGGGTTATGGGTAGGTTGATTCCTCAGGCTGCAGGTTCAGGTCAATAACGGCATCGCAGGTCTGCGTCTGCTCAATGATTCGATAACGGCATCGGTGGCGAGGGAGCCGGCTCCCTCGCCACCGCCGGTCCTTAGAAGGTGTCGCCGGGCACTCTCACCCAGCCTTCCATCAGCACCCGCGCGCTGCGGCTCATGATCGCCTTGACCACGCTCCACTCACCGCCCTCGAGGGTGGCCTCGGCGCCTACGCGCAAGGTGCCCGAAGGATGGCCGAAACGCACGGCGCTACGCTCGCCGCCACCGGCCGCGAGGTTGACCAGGGTCCCGGGGATCGCCGCCGCCGTGCCGATGGCCACCGCCGCGGTGCCCATCATCGCGTGGTGCAGCTTGCCCATGGACATGGCGCGCACCAGCAGGTCGACATCCGCCGCCTTGACCGCCTTGCCGCTGGAGGCCTGGTAGTCCGCCGGTGCGGCGACGAAGGCCACCTTCGGCGTGTGCTGGCGCTGCGCGGCCTCGTCCAGGTGCTTGATCAGGCCCATGCGCAAGGCGCCGTGGGCACGAATGGTCTCGAACATCGCCAGGGCCTTGGGATCGCCGTTGATCACGCCCTGCAGTTCGGTGCCGCGATAACCGATGTCCGCCGCATTGACGAAGATGGTGGGGATCCCGGCATTGATCAGGGTCGCCTTGAGGGTGCCGATACCCGGCACTTCCAGGTCGTCCACCAGGTTGCCGGTGGGGAACATCGAACCACCGCCGCCCTCCTCCTCGGCCGCCGGGTCGAGGAACTCCAACTGCACTTCCGCCGCCGGGAAGGTCACGCCGTCCAGCTCGAAGTCGCCGGTCTCCTGGACCGCGCCGTCGGTGATCGGCACATGGGCGATGATGGTCTTGCCGATGTTGGCCTGCCAGATGCGCACCACCGCCACCCCGTTGTGGGGAATGCGCGCCGGGTCCACCAGGCCGCTGCTGATGGCGAAGGAGCCCACCGCCGCCGACAGGTTGCCGCAGTTGCCGCTCCAGTCGACGAAGGGCTTGTCGATGGCGACCTGGCCGAACAAGTAGTCGACGTCATGGTCGGGCTTGATGCTCTTGGACAGGATCACCGTCTTGCTGGTGCTGGAGGTGGCGCCGCCCATGCCGTCGATCTGCTTGTCGTAGGGATCGGGACTGCCGATCACCCGCAGCAGCAAGGCATCGCGGGCCGCGCCGGGCAGCTGCGCCGCCTCGGGCAAGTCCTGCAGGTTGAAGAACACCCCCTTGCTGGTGCCGCCACGCATGTAGGTGGCCGGAATCTTGATTTGCGCTACAAATGCCATGGATTTCAGGTCCTGATAAAGACCGGGGGCGGTGCCTTGCGGCCCGCCCCCGGTACGTCGCTTAACTGGCTGTGGCCGATTCCAGGAAGTCCTGGGCAAAACGCTGCAGCACACCGCCGGCCTCGTAGATCGACACCTCCTCGGCGGTGTCGAGGCGGCAGGTCACCGGCACCTCGAGCCGCTCGCCATTGTGGCGGTGGATCACCAGGGTCAACTGCGCCCGGGGAGTGCGTTGGCCGAGCACGTCGTAGGTCTCGGTGCCGTCGATGCCCAGGGTCTTGCGGTCGGTGCCCGGCAGGAACTGCAGCGGCAGCACGCCCATGCCCACCAGGTTGGTGCGATGGATACGCTCGAAGCCCTCGGCGACGATCGCCTCGACACCCGCCAGGCGCACGCCCTTGGCCGCCCAGTCGCGGGACGAACCCTGGCCGTAGTCGGCACCGGCGATGATGATCAGCGGCTGCTTGCGCTCCATGTAGGTCTCGATGGCTTCCCACATCCGCGTGACCTTGCCTTCGGGCTCGACACGGGCCAGGGAACCCTTCTTCACCTCGCCATCGACCACCGCCATCTCGTTCACCAACTGCGGGTTGGCGAAGGTCGCGCGCTGGGCGGTCAGGTGATCGCCACGGTGGGTGGCGTAGGAGTTGAAGTCCTCCTCCGGCAGGCCCATCTTCGCCAGGTACTCACCGGCCGCGGAGTCCGCCAGGATGGCGTTGGACGGCGACAGGTGGTCGGTGGTGATGTTGTCCGGCAGCACCGCCAGCGGACGCATGCCCTTGAGCGTGCGCTCCCCGGCCAGCGCGCCTTCCCAGTACGGCGGACGACGGATGTAGGTACTCATCGGGCGCCAGTCGTACAGCGGGCTCTCGGCTTCCTTGACGGTGCCCAGGTCGAACATCGGGATGTAGATCTGGCGGAACTGCTCGGGCTTCACCGAGGCGGCGACAATCGCGTCGATCTCCTCGTCGCTCGGCCACAGGTCCTTCAGGGTCACCGGGTTGCCGGCCTGGTCATGGCCCAGCACGTCCTGCTCGATGTCGAAGCGCACGGTGCCGGCGATCGCATAGGCCACCACCAGCGGCGGCGAGGCGAGGAACGCCTGCTTGGCGTAGGGGTGGATACGGCCGTCGAAGTTGCGGTTGCCCGACAGCACTGCGGTGGCATACAGGTCGCGGTCGATGATTTCCTGCTGGATGACCGGGTCCAGGGCGCCGGACATGCCGTTGCAGGTGGTGCAGGCGTAGGCGACGATGCCGAAGCCGAGCTTCTCCAGCTCCGGCAGCAGGCCGGCCTCTTCCAGGTACAGCTTGGCGACCTTCGAACCCGGCGCGAAGGACGTCTTGACCCAAGGCTGGCGCACCAGGCCCAGGGCGTTGGCCTTCTTCGCCACCAGACCTGCAGCCACCACGTTACGCGGGTTGGAGGTATTGGTGCAGCTGGTGATCGCCGCGATGATCACCGCGCCATCGGGCATCAGGCCCTCGGCTTGTTCGACCTTGCCGGCGGCCAGCTTGGTTTCGTCGGCGATACCCCGCTCGGCCAGGGCCGAGGTCGGCAAGCGCCGGTGCGGGTTGGACGGACCGGCCATGTTGCGCACCACGGTGGACAGATCGAATGTCAGCACCCGCTCGTATTCCGCAGTGACCAGGGCATCGGCCCACAGGCCGGTGGTCTTGGCATAGTTCTCCACCAGGGCCACCTGCTCCGGCTCGCGACCGGTGAGCTTGAGGTAGTCGATGGTCTGCTGGTCGATGTAGAACATCGACGCGGTGGCACCGTACTCCGGGCACATGTTGGAGATGGTCGCGCGGTCGCCAACGGACAGGCTGTCGGCCCCTTCGCCGAAGAACTCGACGTAGGCACCCACCACCTTTTCCTTGCGCAGGAACTCGGTCAGGGCCAGGACGATGTCGGTGGCGGTGATCCCGGGCTGGCGCTTGCCGGTGAGCTTGACGCCGACGATGTCGGGCAGGCGCATCATCGACGCGCGACCGAGCATCACGGTCTCCGCCTCCAGGCCACCGACGCCGATGGCGATCACGCCCAGCGCATCGACGTGGGGGGTATGGCTGTCGGTGCCGACGCAGGTGTCGGGGAAGGCCACGCCGCCGCGCGCCTGGATCACCGGGCTCATTTTCTCCAGGTTGATCTGGTGCATGATGCCGTTGCCGGCGGGGATCACATCGACGTTCTTGAACGCGGTCTTGGTCCACTCGATGAAGTGGAAGCGGTCCTCGTTGCGGCGCTCCTCGACGGCGCGGTTCTTCTCGAAGGCGTCCGGGTCGAAACCGCCGAATTCCACGGCCAGGGAGTGGTCGACGATCAGCTGGGTCGGCACCACCGGGTTGACCAGGGCCGGGTCGCCACCCTGGTCGGCGATCGCATCGCGCAGGCCGGCCAGGTCCACCAGCGCGGTCTGGCCGAGAATGTCGTGGCAGACCACGCGGGCCGGGTACCAGGGGAAGTCGAGGTCGCGCTTGCGCTCGATCAGTTGCTTCAGCGAGTCGGTGAGCTGCGCCGGGTCGCACCGGCGCACCAGTTGTTCGGCCAGCACCCGGGAGGTGTACGGCAGGCCGGCGTAGGCACCCGGGGCGATGGCATCCACCGCCTCGCGGGTGTCGAAGTAGTCCAGCGCCGTACCAGGCAGGTTCTTGCGGTATTGGCTGTTCATGATTACTTGCGGTCCTTCAGGGGCACGAACTTCAGGTCTTCCGGGCCAACGTAGTTGGCGCTCGGGCGGATGATCTTGCCGTCGATGCGTTGCTCGATGACGTGGGAAGACCAGCCGGAAGTACGGGCGATCACGAACAGCGGGGTGAACATGGCGGTGGGCACGCCCATCATGTGGTAGCTGACGGCACTGAACCAATCGAGGTTGGGGAACATCTTCTTGATTTCCCACATGGTCGATTCCAGGCGCTCGGCGATGTCGAACATCTTGCTGTTGCTCTGCTCGACGGACAGCTCGCGGGCCACTTCCTTGATCACCTTGTTGCGCGGGTCGGACACGGTGTAGACCGGATGGCCGAAGCCGATCACCACTTCCTTCTTCTCGACGCGGGCGCGGATGTCAGCTTCCGCTTCGTCCGGGTTGTCGTAGCGCTTCTGGATCTCGAAGGCCACCTCGTTGGCGCCACCGTGCTTGGGACCGCGCAATGCGCCGATGGCCCCGGCGATGCAGGAGAACATGTCGGAACCGGTACCGGCAATCACCCGTGAGGTGAAGGTGGAGGCGTTGAATTCGTGCTCGGCATAGAGGATCAGCGAGGTGTGCATGGCGCGCACCCACGACTCACGCGGCTTCTCGCCGTGCAGCAGGTGCAGGAAATGGCCGCCGATGGAATCGTCGTCGGTCTCCACGTCGATGCGCTTGCCGTTGTGGCTGAAGTGGTACCAGTAGAGCAACGCAGAACCGAGGCACGCCATCAGCTTGTCGGCGATGTCACGGGCGCCCGGATGGTTGTGGTCGTCCTTCTCCGGCGACAGGCAACCCAGCACGGAAACGGCGGTGCGCATCACGTCCATCGGGTGGGCGGACGGCGGCAGTTGCTCCAGCGCCACCTTGACCCCGGCCGGCAGGCCGCGCAGGGCCTTGAGCTTGGCCTTGTAGCCCGTCAGCTCGGCGACGTTCGGCAGCTTGCCATGGACCAGCAGGTGGGCAATTTCCTCGAATTCGCAGGAGGTGGCGAAGTCGAGGATGTCATAACCGCGGTAGTGCAGGTCGTTGCCGGTACGGCCGACGGTGCACAGGGCCGTGTTGCCGGCGGCGGTGCCGCTCAGGGCCACGGATTTCTTCGGCTTGAAGGCGGTGGTGGTTTCGCTGGGGCTCATCGCGTGAATCTCCTCATTTTTATCCGGTTGCTTGCGTCTTGTTATATCCGCAGGCCGCTCCCGGGGAGCGGCCCGGGTCCGGTCATTTCTTGGCAGCGAACAGGGCGTCGAGCTTCTGCTCGAAAGCGTGGTAGCCGATGCGGTCGTACAGTTCGGCACGAGTCTGCATCAGATCGATGACCTCTTTTTGATGGCCATCGCGGCGAATAGCGGTGTAGACCGCCTCGGCCGCCTTGTTGGCGGCACGGAAGGCCGACAGCGGGTAGAGCTGGATGGCGACGCCCACCGACGCCAGCTCATCGCGGGAGAACAGCGGGGTGGCGCCGAACTCGGTGATGTTGGCCAGCACGGGCACATCGAGGGCATCGACGAAGCGCTTGTAGGTCGGCAGGTCGTAGGCGGCCTCGGCGAAGATGCCGTCGGCGCCCGCCTCCACATAACGCTGGCAGCGCTCGATGGCGGCGTCCACGCCCTCGGCCTGGATGGCGTCGGTCCGAGCGATAAGGAAGAAATTCGGGTCGGTCTTGGCATCGGCGGCGGCGCGTACGCGATCGACCATCTCCTCGGTGGAAACGATTTCCTTGCCCGGACGGTGGCCGCAACGCTTGGCACCCACCTGATCCTCGATATGGGCGGCGGCGGCGCCGGCCTTGATCAGGTTCTTGACGGTGCGCTCGATGTTGAAGGCGCTGGGGCCGAAACCGGTGTCGATGTCCACCAGCAACGGCAGGTCGCAGACGTCGGTGATGCGGCGCACGTCGGTGAGCACGTCGTCCAGGGTGTTGATGCCCAGGTCCGGCAGGCCCAGGGAGCCGGCGGCGACACCGCCACCGGAGAGGTAGATGGCCTTGAAGCCGGCACGCTTGGCCAGCAGCGCGTGGTTGGCGTTGATGGCGCCGATGACCTGCAGCGGATGTTCCTCGGCAATGGCGTCGCGGAAGCGCTGGCCGGCGGTTTTCTGACTCATGACTCACCTCGTGTCTTGGACGGGTTGACGAGCGCTTCCTGGTAATGGCGCTCGATATTGCGCTTGGAGGCACCGATATGACGGCGCATCAGCAACTCGGCCAGTTCGCCGTCTCGGTCGGCGATGGCATCGAGAATTCGGTGGTGTTCGGCGAAAGCCTGGCGCGGCCGGTTCGGCACGCTGGAGAACTGCAGGCGGTACATGCGCACCAGTTGGTAGAGCTCGCCGCAAAGCATCTTGGTCAGGGTCTGGTTGGCAGCGCCCTGGATGATCCGGTAATGGAAGTCGAAATCCCCTTCCTGCTGGTAATAGCCAACACCAGCCTGGAACGCCGCATCGCGCTCATGGGTCTCCAGCACGCGGCGCAGTTCGTCGATCTCGGCCACGCTCATGCGTTCGGCCGCCAGGCGACAAGCCATGCCTTCCAGGGATTCGCGGATTTCGTAGAGTTCGATCAGCTCGGCATGGCTCAGGGAAACCACCCGGGCCCCGACATGGGGCACGCGCACCAGCAGGCGCTGGCCCTCCAGGCGGTGGATGGCCTCGCGCAGCGGACCACGGCTGATGCCGTAGGTGCGGGCCAACTCCGGCTCGGAGATCTTGCTGCCCGGGGCGATCTCGCCCTTGACGATGGCGGCCTGGATACGCCGGAAGACGTTTTCGGAAAGGGTCTCGGAGTCGTCTTGGGCCGGCGTCGAGGGTTCCAGTTGATCCAGCATATTGTCGACACCTTTAAAATCAATGAGGCGAAAATTAGCCAATAGCCCCATCGCAGTCAAAGGAAAAATAGAGATTGTCGACAATCGTCTAATAACTGATTGCATCAAAACGAGACAAAAGGCCCACCCCCGGCGCTGGCGCCATAAAACCAGCATGCTAGAATGCCGCCCGCATCGGCCTGTCATCTTTTTATGGCAAGCACACGAGGGAGCTTGCGCAGCAATGCCGGTCGCCTTGAACTGAAGAACCCATGACCACCAGGATCTATGACTCTCAAGGCCCTTCTCCCACTGCTCTGCCTATTCATCCTTCCTGGCACCGGCTTCGCCGCCGGCAAGACCGTCTACGGCTTGAATGAATACGCCCAACTTGCAGGCATCGACCTGGAGGTCGCCGCCAAGCTCGACACCGGGGCCAAGACCGCCTCCCTGAGTGCCCGCGACATCAAGCGCTTCAAGCGCGATGGCGAATCCTGGGTGCGTTTCTACCTGGCCATCGACACGGCTCATTCCCACCCCATCGAACGCCCCCTGGCACGGGTCAGCAAGATCAAGCGCCGCGCCGGCGACTATGATCCCGATGAGGGCAAGAACTACACCGCACGCCCGGTGATCGCCCTGCAGGTCTGCATGGGCAGCGCTTTACGCAGTATCGAAGTGAACTTGACCGACCGTAGCGCATTCCAATACCCGCTTTTGATCGGCTCCGAAGCCCTCAAGCGCTTCGATGCGCTGGTCGACCCCAGTCTTAAATACGCTGCTGGCAAACCTGCCTGCGCCACTGACGCTCATACCGCAGAGTAATTCCAATGCGCTCTCTTACCCTCCATCTGAAAGTCCTGATCGCCGTATTGGTGGTGCTGGGCATTTCGATCACGGCTTATCAGATCTTCGTGCTTGGCATTCCGGTGACCGAGGACGCCACTGACGATCTGTGGAACATCGATGCCAAGGTCGAGTTCGTCGCCAACGGCAAGGACCCGATCAAGATCCAGATGTTCGTGCCGCCCCTGAGCCGCGACTATGTGAGCCTCAACGAGAGTTTCATTTCCAACAACTATGGCGTGGCGGTGAACCGCGTCGATGGCAATCGCAAGGTCACCTGGTCGGCACGCCGGGCCAAGGGCAACCAGACCCTGTACTACCGCCTGGTCCTGACCAAGCGCTACAGCGCCGAGAAAGCCAAGGTCAAGGGCCCGACCTTCCGCGACAGCATGGCCATCGAAGGGCCGGAGAAGATTGCCGCCGACGCCCTGCTGGCGCCGATCCGCCAGCATTCGGCGGACGTCGAGACCTTCATCAGCGAAGCCATCAAGCGGGTCAACAACGCCAGCGACGACAATGCCAAGCTGCTGCTGGCCGGCGACTCCTCCAGCGCCAACAAGGCCAAGATTGTCGAGCTGCTGCTGTCCATCGCCCATGTGCCGGCCGAGAAGGTCCACACCATCCGCCTGGTGGCCGACCAGCCGCAGACTCCGGAGCTGTGGCTGCGCAGCTTCAACGGCACCGACTGGCTGTACTTCAACCCCGAGACCGGCGAGCAGGGCCTGCCCAGCGATCGCCTGCTGTGGTGGACCGGCGACGACAACCTGATCACCGTCGATGGCGGCAAGAAAGCCAACGTCACCTTCAGCATGAACAACAGCGAGATGAACGCCATCCGCCTGGCCAAGCTGACCGACGAGAACACCGACGCCAACTTCCTCGAATACTCGCTCTACGGCCTGCCGCTGCAAACCCAGCAGACCTTCATGATCATGGTGATGATCCCCATCGGCGTGCTGGTGATCCTGGTGCTGCGCAACCTGATCGGCCTGCAGACCCTGGGCACCTTCACCCCGGTGCTGATCGCCCTGGCCTTTCGCGAGACCCAGCTGGGCTTCGGCATCGCGCTGTTCACCGTGATCACTGCCCTGGGCCTGTCGCTGCGCTCCTACCTGGAACACCTGAAGCTGCAGATGCTGCCGCGCCTGTCGGTGGTGCTGACCTTCGTGGTGGTGCTGATCGCCGCCATCAGCCTGTTCAGCCACAAGCTGGGCCTGGAGCGCGGCTTGTCGGTGGCGCTGTTCCCGATGGTGATCCTGACCATGACCATCGAGCGCCTGTCCATCACCTGGGAAGAACGTGGCGGCGGCCATGCGATGAAAGTCGCGATCGGCACGCTGTTCGCCGCCTCCCTGGCGCACCTGATCATGAGCGTGCCGGAGCTGACGTACTTCGTCTTCACCTTCCCGGCGATGCTGCTGATCCTGGTGGGCTTCATGCTGGCCATGGGTCGCTACCGCGGCTACCGGCTGACGGAGCTGGTGCGTTTCAAAGCCTTCGTCAAGGCTGACTCCTGATGTTCGGCCTGTGGAAGACCTGGAAGGCCCTGGAAGCGCGCGGGATCATGGGCATCAACCGGCGTAACGCCGACTACGTGCTCAAGTACAACAAGCGCAGCCTGTACCCCATCGTCGATGACAAGATCATCACCAAGGAACGGGCGCTCAAGGCCGGCATCCACGTACCGGAACTGTACGGGGTGATCTCCACCGAGAAGGAAATCGACAAGCTCGACGAGATCATCGGTGGGCGCAACGACTTCGTCATCAAGCCAGCCCAGGGCGCCGGCGGCGATGGCATCCTGGTGATCGCCGACCGCTTCGAGGGCCGCTATCGCACGGTCTCCGGGAAGATCATCAGCCATGAGGAAATCGAGCATCAGATCTCCAGCATTCTCACCGGCCTGTACTCCCTGGGCGGCCACCGCGACCGCGCGCTGATCGAGTACCGGGTAACCCCGGACCAGATCTTCAAGAGCATCAGCTACGAAGGCGTGCCGGACATCCGCATCATCGTGCTCATGGGCTACCCGGTGATGGCCATGCTACGCCTGCCGACCCGCCAGTCCGGCGGCAAGGCCAACCTGCACCAGGGCGCCATCGGCGTCGGGGTCGACCTGGCCACCGGCCTGACCCTGCGCGGCACCTGGCTGAACAACATCATCACCAAGCACCCGGATACCACCAACGCGGTAGACGGCGTGCAGCTGCCCTACTGGGACGGTTTCATGAAGCTGGCGGCCGGTTGCTACGAGCTGTGCGGCCTGGGCTACATCGGCGTGGACATGGTGCTGGACCAGGACAAGGGGCCGTTGATTCTCGAGCTCAACGCCCGCCCGGGCCTGAACATCCAGATCGCCAACGACTGCGGCCTGACCCAGCGCACCCACGCCATCGAGGCCCACCTGGAACAGCTCAAGGCCCAGGGCATCGAGGAAAGCGTCGAGGAGCGGGTGCGTTTCGCCCAGCAGCTGTTCGGCCATATCCCCGCCGTGGAAGGCTGATCGCGGCTGCCTGAAGGTCCTGGCGCAGCCGGTGGCCATGGCCAATGCAAGCGGTACGTCGCAAACCACTCCATTGCCGACCTCCCCCCTAGGAGCAAATCCCCGGGGGGACTACAATCGCCAGCCGCGCCCCGATGGCTGATCTGCCCCGCATGTTGACCTGTTCCGTACACCCGCTCCCCTATCGTGACAATCCCGCCGACTACTTCGCGGCAATCGAACACGCCCCCGGCGCCGTGCTGCTCGATAGCGGCCGCCCCAGCGCCGAGCGCGGCCGCTACGACCTGCTCAGTGCCTGGCCCCTGGCGCAACTGACGGTGGCCGCCGAGGAAAGTGGCGGCGCATTCCTCCAACGCCTGCGGGACAACCTGGCGCAACTGGGCCCGGCACAGATTCCCGCCCCCTACGACCTGCCGTTCGCCGGCGGCCTGATCGGCTACCTGAGCTATGACTTCGGCCGGCACCTGGAGCGCATGCCCAGCCAGGCCCGGGACGACCTGCACCTGCCCGATGCACGCCTGGGCCTGTATGCCTGGGCGCTGGTCAACGATCACCAGGCGGGCACCAGCCAACTGGTGTTCCATCCCAGCCTGGCACCGAGCGAGCGCCAGCGCCTGCTCCAGCTATTCAGTCAGCCGCTGCCGGCACCCAGCACCTCGTTCCAGCTGACCAGCCCCATGCAGGCCGACCTTGGCGCCGATGACTATCGCCAGGCTTTCGAACGCATCCAGCACTACATCCGGTCCGGCGATTGCTACCAGGTGAATTTCGCCCAGCGCTTTCGCGGCCGGTACCAGGGCGATCCATGGGTGGCCTACCGTGCGCTGCGCGCGGCCTGCCCCACGCCGTTCTCCGGCTTCCAGCGCTTGCCCGACGGTGGCGCGGTGCTGAGCCTGTCACCGGAACGCTTCGTTCATGTCAGCCAGGGCCGGGTGGAAACCCGGCCGATCAAGGGTACCCGCCCCCGCGGCCGGGATGCCGCCGAGGACGCGGCCAGCGCCGCCGAACTGCTGGCCAGCCCCAAGGACCGGGCGGAAAACCTGATGATCGTCGACCTACTGCGCAATGACCTGGGGCGCACCTGCCGCATCGGCTCGGTGCGGGTGCCGGAGCTGTTCAGCCTGGAGAGCTACCCCAACGTCCACCACCTGGTGAGCAGCGTCACCGGCGAGCTGGCGGCAGACAAGGACGCCCTGGACCTGATCGCCGGCAGCTTCCCTGGCGGCTCGATCACCGGCGCGCCGAAGATCCGCTCGATGCAGATCATCGATGAGCTCGAACCCACGCGCCGGGCGCTGTATTGCGGCTCGCTGCTGTACCTGGACGTGCGCGGGGAAATGGACAGCTCCATCGCCATCCGCAGCCTGCTGGCCAAGGACGGGCAGATCAGTTGCTGGGGCGGCGGCGGAATCGTGGCCGACTCGGACTGGCAGGCTGAATACCAGGAGTCGATCACCAAGGTGCAAGTCCTGCTGGACACCCTGCAGCAGCTCTGACGACAGCTGCCCGCAGGAGCTGATGGTAGCGGCTACCCGATCTCGCGGCCGCCACGCGCCCGTACACAGCCTGCGGCAGCGGCTACGCGAAGCCTGATCCCCCGCGCGATTGCCGCCGCACGCGGCCTGGTCGTTACAGGCTCAGGCTACGGTTGGAGGCCTTGAGGAACTCCTGCTTGAGCTCGGCGAAGCTGTGCACCGCCGGGAACTGCGGGAACTCGCGGATCACGTTGTCCGGCGCGTGGAACAGGATGCCGGCATCCGCCTCGCCGAGCATGGTGGTGTCGTTGTAGGAGTCGCCGGCGGCGATCACCCGGTAGTACAGGCTCTTGAAGGCCAGCACCGACTGGCGCTTGGGGTCCTTCTGGCGCAACTGGTAGCCGGTGACGCGACCGCTGTCATCGGTGACCAGGCGGTGGCACAACAAGGTCGGGAAACCCAACTGGCGCATCAGCGGCTGGGAGAACTCATAGAAGGTGTCGGAGAGGATCACCACCTGGAAGCGCTCGCGCAGCCAGTTGACGAACTCCACCGCGCCGTCCAGCGGCTTGAGGGTGGCGATCACTTCCTGGATGTCCGAGAGCTTCAGGCCGTGCTCGTCGAGAATGCGCAGGCGCTGCTTCATCAGTACGTCGTAGTCGGGAATATCCCGGGTGGTGGCCTTGAGGGATTCAATCCCGGTTTTTTCAGCAAAGGCGATCCAGATTTCCGGGACCAGTACACCTTCCAGATCGAGACAGGCGATTTCCACAAGACACTCCCATTGGTTCTGATTATTGATATTGAGCGAGCAAAAGGACGGCCGAACTATAGGGTCTGTTGCCGTTTCGGCGCAAACCGCGTTGCCGCGTCAAATGGCGCCAGGCTAGGCGTAGGACGCAGGCAATGGTCGCTCCCTTGCCAAGTCCTGCAACGACGCATGGCGCCATTTGTCGCGCAACCCGAAGGGACGGGCCGGTTTTAGCGCGGCGCGTCGTTACTCGACGGCTCATTTGGACGGCCAAACTTCGCGTCTCGTGCCTAGCTCCGCGCTAAAACTGGCTCCGGCGCGGTCGCGGCGAAATGGCAACAGACCCTAGCGACTCGCCCCCATGGGCGCAACGCAGACGAACGCGCCAGGGCCGGGTGGATTTTGCTAAGATCGCCCCCCTATAGAGCGCACAGCGCCACCGACCTGTAGGAAACCGCCCTGATGACCCCATCGTTCGATGTCGCTGAACTCGCCGCGACCTATGCCAACAAATCCGCCCAGGACATTCTCAAGCTGGCTTTCTCCCAGTTCGGCGATGACCTGTGGATCTCCTTCAGCGGTGCCGAGGATGTGGTGCTGGTGGACATGGCCTGGAAGCTGAACAAGAACGTCAGGGTCTTCAGCCTCGACACCGGGCGCCTGCACCCGGAGACCTACCGCTTCATCGACCAGGTGCGCGAACACTACAAGATCGACATCGAGCTGATCTCGCCGGATCACAGCAAGCTCGAACCCTTCGTCAAGGAAAAGGGCCTGTTCAGTTTCTACAAGGATGGCCATGGCGAATGCTGCGGCATCCGCAAGATCGAACCCCTGCGGCGCAAGCTGTCCACCGTCAGTGCCTGGGCCACCGGCCAGCGCCGCGACCAGAGCCCGGGCACCCGCAGCCAGGTAGCGGTCCTGGAGATCGACAGCGCTTTCTCCACCCCGGAGCGCACGCTGTACAAGTTCAACCCGCTGGCGCAGATGAGCAGCGAGGAGATCTGGGGCTATATCCGCATGCTCGAACTGCCGTACAACAGCCTGCACGAACGCGGTTTCATCAGCATCGGCTGCGAGCCCTGCACCCGCCCGGTCCTGCCCAACCAGCACGAACGCGAAGGTCGCTGGTGGTGGGAAGAAGCCACCCAGAAGGAATGCGGCCTGCACGCCGGCAACCTCATCGGCAAAGCCTGAACCCGCCCGGCGCTCGTTCGAGCGCCGACAGAGCAAACGTGTACACATAAATGTCACCCAGAGTGCCATTTTTGTGTGCACTTCAAGCACCATCCGCCCTGAAAAGTTACACCGCGATCTCCTCGCGGATTCCACGGCTGGCACCTGAAAAATAAATACCTGTTCAAATGGTCAATTTTTATTCACACCATTTCAACGAGTTATGCCTTCTAAATAACGAAACGAAATCAGCAGTAAAAAGCATAGTGCTGGAACTGGCATAGAAGTGGCTTGAGTCGAAGCATGTTTTGTATACAAAAATAATCAAAACATACATACACTCACTGTCCGCACGCTTGCCCCGACTCAAGCTGCAGACGTCCCGAACCCAGTGATTCCCCACCTGCGACGAAGATTGTCCGGCCCAGGCTCGGCAGTGTCATCCAGGGATGGAATCAGGAGTACGCCGGCATGCACACCCGCCCTTCCAATGACATCGCACTGGACCCGCCCTCCTCCCTGCACTCCCACAACCTCCAGCAACCGGTGGTCGACACGTCTTGGGAACCCGTCACCCTCAGCCCACGCCTGCATAACAACGACTTGGCCCCCACCAAGATCGAAGGCCGGCGCTGGGGCGGCTACAGCATCTTCGCCCTGTGGACCAACGATGTGCACAACATCGCCAACTACTCCTTCGCCATCGGCCTGTATGCCCTGGGCCTGGGTGGCTGGCAGATCCTCTTGGCGCTGGCCATCGGCGCGGCTCTGGTCTATGGCTTCATGAACCTGTCCGGCTACATGGGACAGAAGACCGGCGTACCGTTCCCGGTCATCAGCCGGATCAGCTTCGGCATCCACGGCGCGCAGATTCCGGCATTGATCCGCGCCGTGATCGCCATCGCCTGGTTCGGTATCCAGACCTACCTGGCCTCGGTGGTGTTTCGCGTACTGCTCACCGCCATCCACCCGGGCTTCGCCGCCTACGACCATGACTCGATCCTCGGCCTGTCGACCCTGGGCTGGGCTTGCTTCGTGATCATCTGGCTGGTGCAGCTGGCGATCCTGGCCTACGGCATGGAGACCATCCGCCGCTACGAAGCCTTCGCCGGCCCGATCATCCTGTTGACCGTGGCCTGCCTCGCCGGATGGATGTACACCCAGGCCGACGGGCACATTGCCTGGTCGATCCGCGAGCCACTGAGCGGTGGTGAAATGTGGCGGCAGATCTTTGCCGGCGGCACGCTGTGGCTGGCGATCTACGGCACGATGGTGCTCAACTTCTGTGACTTCGCCCGCTCCGCGCCATGCCGCAAGACCATCACCGTGGGCAACTTCTGGGGCCTGCCGGTGAACATCCTGGTGTTCGCCAGCATCACGGTGCTGCTGTGCGGCGCACAACTGCAGATCAACGGCAAGATCATCGCCAGCCCCACCGACATCATCGCCTCGATCCCCAGCACCCCATTCCTGGTCCTGGGGTGCCTGGCGTTCCTGATCGTCACCGTGGCAGTGAACATCATGGCCAACTTCGTAGCCCCGGCCTTCGTTCTCAGCAACCTGGCTCCCAAGTACCTGAACTTCCGCCGCGCAGGACTGATCAGCGCCTCCATCGCGGTGCTGATCCTGCCGTGGAACCTGTACAACAGCCCATTGGTGATCGTGTACTTCCTGTCGGGCCTGGGGGCGTTGCTGGGGCCACTGTACGGCGTGATCATGGTGGACTACTGGATCCTGCGCAAAGGCCGGGTCAACGTGCCGCAGCTGTACAGCGAAGACCCTCAAGGACCGTACTTCTACAGCCACGGCGTCAACCTGCGAGCAGTGGCGGCATTCGTTCCCGCCGCGCTGATCGCCATTACCCTGGCCCTGGTGCCCGGGTTTGCCAGCGTCTCGCCATTCTCCTGGCTGATCGGCGCCGGCATCGCCGGCCTGCTGTACCTGATCATCGCCAGGCGCCAACCCTACTATGCGGACATCGACGGCGAATCGATCGCCGTGGACAACGCCAGCCATTGATCGATGTAAATGGCCCGGCATGCCGGGCCTGGACTCAGCCAACCACCAAGGAACCCCAATGCGAATTCTCGTGGTCAACGTCAACACCAGCGACAGCATCACCCAGGCCATTGCCCGCCAGGCCCAAGCCATAGCCGCCCCCGGCACCGAGATTGTCGGCCTCACCCCCTACTTCGGCGCCGAATCGGTAGAGGGCAACTTCGAAAGCTACCTGGCCGCCATCGCCGTGATGGACCGGGTTCTGGCCTACGACCAGCCCTACGACGCGGTCATCCAGGCCGGTTATGGCGAGCACGGCCGCGAAGGCTTGCAGGAGCTGCTGAATGTACCGGTGGTGGATATCACCGATGCCGCCGCCAGCACCGCCATGTTCCTCGGCCACGCCTACTCGGTGGTCACCACCCTGGACCGCACCGTGCCGCTGATCGAGGACCGCCTCAGGCTGTCGGGCCTGTACGAACGCTGCGCCTCGGTGCGAGCCAGTGGCCTGGCGGTGCTGGAGCTGGAGGAAGATCCGGCGCGGGCAGTGCAAGCCATCGTCCACCAGGCCGAGCTGGCCGTGGCCCAGGACAAGGCCGAAGTCATTTGCCTGGGCTGTGGCGGCATGGCCGGGCTCGACGAGCAGATCCGCCAGCGCACTGGAGTGCCGGTGGTGGATGGGGTGACCGCCGCCGTGACCATCGCCGAGTCCCTGGTACGCCAGGGGCTGTCGACCTCCAAGGTACGCACCTATGCCACGCCACGCCCCAAGCGCGTGATCGGCTGGCCGATGCGCCAGGGACGCTGAACCAGCCAACCGCTATACGGCGCTGAAGGCTTGGGCCAGGCCCTGCTCGGCAAACTGCTGGATCACGAAATCGACGAAGGCCCGGGTCTTGCCCGGCAACATCTTGTGCTCGGCGTAGTAGATCGAGGTGAAGCCATCGTCCACGTACCAGTCCGGCAGTACCCGTTGCAAGGCGCCGGAGCGCAGGTGGTTGACGGCGAACGGCATGCTCACCAGGGCTACCCCCAGCCCTTGGCCTGCGGCGATGCAAGCCGCCTCGGAGTCGCTCATGGTCATCGCGGCCTTGAGCTCCAAGGGCTGCATGGCCCCTGCTCGTCCCGTCAGCTGCCAGGTACGGATGCGCCCGGTCTGGGGCGAACGAATCAGGATGCCGCGGCAGTCGCGCAGGTCGGCGGGCTCCTCGATCGCCCCCCGGGAGCGCAGATAGGCGTCGCTGGCCACCAACACGCGATGGGCAGGCGACAAACGCCGAGCCACCACGCCTGGCGGTAATTCGAAACCACCACCGATGGCGGCATCGAACCCCTGGCCGATCAGGTCCACCTGGCGATTATCGAAATGCCAATCGGGGTGGATGTCCGGATAGCGCGCCAGGAACACCCCCAGCAGCGGCACGATATACAGGCAGCCGAACACCGTGCCCACGCTGACCTTGAGCGTGCCGGCAGGCCGCCCCTGGGCATTGGCCAGGCTACCCACTGCATTCTGGATCGTATGCAAGCTGTCGCTGACCTCAGCCAGGAACACCCGCCCGGCCTCGGTCAGGACCAAGCGTCGGGTACTGCGCTGGAACAGCCTGACGCCCACCCGCGCCTCCAGCTTGGCCACGCTCTTGCCCACCGCCGCCGGCGTCAGGCCCAGGCGCCGCGCCGCTTCGGCAAAACTGCCGACCTCGGCACTGCGAACGAAACACTCGATACTGCCGAAGGCTTCCATACTGCCTCACTCTAAACTTTTGGTTTACACAGAGTATAAGGATTACCCGCTACACAGGGCTGGATCAGCGGCCGATACTCGACCCCAGACACGAGGCAATCCGCCTTCGACTTCTGGAGATACACATGAGCACGTTCAACCTGAGTGGCAAAGTGGCCCTGATCCAGGGCGGTTCCCGCGGCATCGGCGCGGCCATCGTCGAGCGCCTGGCCGCCGAGGGCGCCAGCGTGGCCTTCACCTACATCAGTTCCGCAGGCAAGGCCGAAGCCCTGCAGGAGCGCATCATCGCCCGGGGTGGCAAGGCCCTGGCAATCCGCGCCGACAGTGCCGATGCCACAGCCATTCGTCGCGCCGTGGGCAGTACGGTCGAGGCTTTCGGGCGCCTGGATATCCTGGTCAACAATGCTGGCGTACTGGCCGTGGCGCCATTGGACGAGTTCTCGCTGGAAGACTTCGATCGGACCCTGGCGATCAATATCCGCAGCGTCTTCATCGCCACCCAGGAAGCGGCCCGGCACATGGGCGAAGGCGGTCGCATCATCAACATCGGCAGCACCAATGCCGATCGCATGCCCTTTGCCGGTGGCGGGCCCTACGCCATGAGCAAGGCTGCCCTGGTAGGCCTGACCAAAGGCCTGGCCCGGGACCTGGGCCCTCGGGGCATCACCATCAACAATGTGCAGCCAGGGCCAGTGGATACCGACATGAACCCGGCCGACAGCGACTTTGCCGCCAGCCTGATGGACTTCATGGCGGTGCGCCGCTATGGCCGTGCCGAAGAAGTGGCAGGCTTCGTGGCCTACCTGGCCAGTGCTGAAGCCGCCTATATCACTGGCGCCAGCCTGAGCATCGACGGTGGCTTCGGCGCCTGAACAGCCCGACACAAAAACGCCGGATCCCCTCGCGGTCGATCCGGCGTCATAACCCGAGTGCCACCTAGCCAGCCTTCAGCTTCAGCTCCACACCAGGTGCGGCAGCCCACAGGCCGCGGGCTGGAAACTCTTCAACGAGCGCAGGATCGCATCGGCGTGGGCGAACTTGCCATCCTCCATGGCCGGGTCGGGTATCGCAATGGCGCTCATGCCAGCGGCCTTGGCCGCCGTCACGCCAAAGGGCGAATCCTCGAATACCAGGCACTCTGCAGGTTCCACCCCCAGGCGCCGGGCGGCCGTGAGGAAGATATCCGGCGCGGGCTTGGCCGCCGTCACCTCTGGATCGTCGGCAGTGACGATGGTGTCGAACAGCGCGAACCAGTCGCCATGGCGGGTAGTTTTCTCAGCGAAGGACATCTGCGAAGAACTGGTACCCACGGCAATCGGAATGCGGTGCTCCTTGAGATGCTGCACCAGTTGCCGGGCACCGGGCATCGCCTGCGCCCGGGGGAAACGCTCGCGCATGAGCGGCTCGCGCATCACCAGGAATTCCTCGGCACTGATCGGCAAGTCCAGGGCCTGGACTATATAGCGCGCCAGATCGCCAGCCCCACGCCCGATGATGTTCTGCTTGATGCTCCAATCGTAGGTACGCCCATAACGCTCGGCGATCAGTTGGGTGATCTCGGTGTAGATGCCCTCGGTGTCCAGAAGCAGACCGTCCATGTCGAATATGACCGCCTTGATCGGTCCTAAATCGTTCAACTGTGCATTCATCGCATCTGATCCGTTAGCAAAAGTACATTCCAGGGAGCGGCTCAGGTACGACCCGTAGCACTGGGAAGCCTTTGGGTTAAAGGGTTCAGCAGCATAGCGGTGGCATTGTGTCAGGGGCAACCTGGGCTGGGACGACAAGACGACAGCCATCAGTCGCGCTTGTCGGATTGGCGATCTTGCGCGTCGGTCTCTTCTTGCAGGGGCACTCGCGCATCGTCGAGCAGGGAGCCGGGGTCTTCGTTGCCCGGATCATTGATTACCTGGGGATCGTCGTCCCCCGGCTGAGCACCCTCTGAAGTCTGCTGGGCCATGGTCGCCTCCTCGCCTTATGGGCCATGACCCCAAGTATGGCGAAGCCCGGCCAAGGCGCACAAAAAAGTTCTGGTGTCAAGTCTTTCGTGCAAAGCACGCAAGGATTGAAACCGTATATGGGACAGTAGGTTAGCTCTTTTTGGGGCCGCGTCGCAGGACTGCGGCTTGATTGGCTAGGAGCCACATAGGAGCGTCGGGAGAGAAAGCCGGATCGCACCTGATCGTGCTGGATTGCCGAGGGGCGGCGGGCTTGTTTCACCATCATAGTCCAGTGGATTGGTGGCATCCAGAATGAAGAACGCGCAGCTCCAAGGCTGCGCGTTCGATGAATGCCGCAGGGTGTGAGCGACGCCATCACGTCGGCTTCGATGGCGCGCTCCATGTTGCCGTGTCCTTCCTGAATCCACGATCTCCCGCCATGAATGCCTCCAGCATGTGCGGGATGAGTGTTGTCGCATCGACTGCTTCGCCGTAGGTCTGCGCGTGTAGCGCGGCATAGCGGTCGAGGTCGGCTTTCAGGCTGGCCGGGCACGCAAAGGTCAGCTTCGTGGACTCCAGTTTTGGCAGCGGCCCAAGCCGCAGCTTCTTGGTCGTGCTCATTGCATTGCCCCCCGCTGGAAGAACATCGGTTGGTACGGTCGCAACACCAGATCGCGGTTGACGATGATCCTCACCGGCAGGCCCGGCCGCTCGGTCAGCGTCGGCTGGATGTTCATGTTGCGCCGGGTCATCTCCTGACCGACCTGATTGATGCTGTCCTGCGCGCTGTCGCGCCCGGCGATCACGATGCGGTTGCCGCCCTGCCGGTTCTCCGGCGCGGCCAGCTCGGCGCCTACGCCCAGCAGCGTCGTCAGCGCCGCGCCAGCAAAGACCCGATCCCAATGCCAATCGACGCCATCTTCAAGGCCGGAATATCCGGCCGGGTCAGTGCCCGCAAGGTTGTCGAGCTTCAGCGAGGACGTGTCCGGCAGGATGACCCGGTTCCACACTACCTGCACGCGACTCTGCCCGTAGCTCACCTGGCTGTTGTATTTGCCCAGGATGCGCGAGCCCTGCGGGATCAACAGGAACTTGCCCGTCGCCGTGTCGTAGACCGGCTCCGTCACCGTGGCGATCACGTCGCCCGGCAAGTCGGACTTGATGCCTGTCACCAGCGCACCGGCGATCACCGTTCCGGCCATTACCTGATACGGCGATGCTGGCAGCGCCAAATTGCCGGAATTGCGGGTTTCCGTAGAACCGCCTTTCAGGAACGCCTCTTTCTGGTCTTGCCGGTTCTGCATGGTGGTCGGGTCGGCAGGCTGGGCCGCCGTCGAGGCCGGCCCGGCGGCGAGATGGTCGAAGGCCGCGAGCGTGCTTGCGCCGCCAGGCGCACCCGGCGCGGCCTGCGCCACGGTGGCGGCGCTCTGGCCTTGGCCATCCGAGCGGAAGAACACTGACGAAGCCGCCGCCGCATCCGCTTCTTTGCGTCGCGCATCCTCCGGGTCGTGCCCCGGCGGCGCATAGGTTGGCGTCACCGGCTGCTGCGACTTCACGATGGCCGGGCCAAGATCGCCCGGCAGCGGCGGCCCCAGCTCTGGCACCTTCGGCGGCAGCTTCGAGTAGTCGGTCGGCAGGCCATCCAGCCCTTCGGACTTCGAGACGCGATCGACGTTGTAAAGCTCGGTCTGCTCGCCCGCGCCGCGTCGATGCGGCTGCAATGACCAGATCGTAGCCCCGAGCACAGCGACCGACAGGCCGCCGGTAAGCATGGCCAGCGTGCGCCGGTTCAGCCGCGTGACCGGGCGCGGCTGGGCGCGCAGCGCAACCGCCTCGGGCGCCACCTTGCCCGCCTGTGGCGCGGCATGGTCTGGAGTGTCGTCCTGGCTCATGTCAGTTCCTCCGCGCCACGCCGTCCGTGCGCTCGATCCGCACCACGTCGCCCTTGTCGCCTCCCAGGCGCAGTTCGGCCGCGCCGAACAGGCGATCCACGATGTAGTACGGCGAGCGGAAGCGGTAGTTCACCAGTTGCCCATCGCCCTGCGCGCCGATGACGAACAGCGGCGGCAGCTCGCCTTGCGCGATGCCAGCGGGAAACTGGATATAGACCTTCTCGCCGTCATCGAAGGCGCGCAGCGGCTTCCACGGCGGATTGCTGCCGCTGACGGCGTAGCGAAAGCGGATCTTCTCCAGCGACAGCCCGGCATCGACTGGCGCAGCGGCACTCGCCGCCTGCGCCTGGCGCTGCAAGGCCAGCATCTTGTCCTTCGGGTACTCCCAGGACACCGATGCCATCCACGTCTTCTCGGTCGAGGTCAGTTCCAGCAGGTAAGTGCGCCGACTGGTCGTGATGACCAGATTGGTCTTCAGGCCCGAGCGGATCGGCTTCACCATCACATTGACCCGCAACGCATCGCCGCTGCCGCTCGATGTGTCTCCGACGATCCAGCGCACGGTATCGCCGGCGGCCACCGTCACCAGTTCCTCGCCCGGCTGGAGCGCGATCACGGTTACGCGGCCCACGGCCGCATAGACCTGATACAGCGCGCCATCCGTGAAAGGCCACACCTGAATCGCGTTGACGTAGCCCTCGCGCGTGGGCGCAACGCGGGCCTCCGTATTGGCCCGCGAGACGCGCACCTTCTCGTCGGTCGGTTCCGGCGCGGGCTTGGCGTCTTCTGCCTCGGGCATTGGCTTCAACTGCGCCGGCAGCGCCAGCGGCTCGGGCACTTTGACCACTTCCACCGGCGCGGGTGGTTCCGGCAGCGGCTGGGCCTGCACGGTTTCATCGAGCGAGATAACGGGCGGCGGCTTGCCCTGCGTGGCGCAGCCCGCCAGGACAAACAGAATTACCGGCAGGACGGATTTACGGAAAAGATCATTCATGGTTTTGCTCCTTCGTTCGCTTCCAGTTCACGGCTCCACGACAGCCCGTTGACGTAGATGCCCAAGGGGTTCTTGCGCACGCGCTGCTCGGTGCGCGGCGTCTGCTGCACTATGGAAACCACGGCGTTCCAGCGTTCGGTGCGATCCAGCGCGCCATTGACAAAGCGCGTCTCCGTCCAGCGCACGTTGAAAGACGTGTCGCTGGCGCGGGTCACGCTGGTGATCTGCACCGTCACCGACTCCTTGCCGATGCGCGCGAACGGATCGTTCACGCGGGCGTACTCGTTGAGCACCACAGCGCCCTTGTCGGTCGTGTAGTCGTAGGCATCGAGCCAGTTCTGGCGGACGACGATGGGGTCAATGGATAGCGAGCGCACCAGCCCGATAAAACGGCCCAGGTGATAAGCCACCTGCGCATCGCTGGGCCGGTACGGCGTGGCGGCTTCGCCCACGGTACGCACCTGCCCAGCCTGATCGACCTCGATCACATAGGGCGTCACGATGGACTGCGCCGA
>MCND01000112.1_pt1 | contig 37457 bp, 38 predicted proteins | sample 778211 | NCBI WGS metagenome assembly MCND01 (sample SAMN04296812, study PRJNA304217) | bioreactor metagenome | isolation source: activated sludge enriched with benzalkonium chloride | place: Turkey: Istanbul urban wastewater treatment plant
CCTGCCGGCGATGCTTTAAAGCGCTTTGACGTCGATAATCTCGACATCAAAGGTCAAGGTCTTGCCAGCCAGCGGATGGTTGAAATCAACGGTGACCTGGGCTTCATCGAAGCTTTTGACCACACCGGGCAACTCAGTGTTCGCCGCGTCGTTAAAGATCACCAGCAACCCCTCCGACAACTCCATATCCTGGAACTGCGAACGTGGAATGACTTGTACGTTCTGCGGGTTGGGCTGGCCAAAGGCGCTTTCCGGCTCGATGGTCAGGTTACGCTTGTCGCCAGCCTTGAAGCCGAACAGCGCCGCCTCGAACCCCGGGAGCAGGTTGCCATCGCCCACCTTGAAGGTCGCAGGAGCCTTGTCGAAGGTGCTGTCCACCGTATCGCCGTTCTCCAGGCGCAATGCGAAGTGCAGAGTGACTTCGGTGTTCTGGCCGATGCGTTGCCCAGCCAATGCCTGTTCAGTCATGAACGGTTTCTCCGGTTTTCTTGCTCTTGAACATATCCAGGGCCAGCATCACGGCACCGACGGTAATAGCGCTGTCGGCGAAGTTGAATGCCGGGAAGTACCAGCGGTTCTGCCAGTGCACCAGGATGAAATCGATCACATGACCCAGGACGATGCGGTCATACAGGTTGCCCAGGGCACCACCCAGCACCAGGGCCAGGGCGATGGCCAGCCAGGTCTCACCCCGGCCCAGGCGCTTGAGCCAGACCACCAGCACCGCGCTGACCACAATGGCGATCAGGGCGAACAGCCAGCGCTGCCAACCCGAGCCGTCGGCCAGGAAACTGAAGGCGGCACCGGTGTTGTAGGCCAGGGTCCAGCTGAAGTAGTCGGGAATCACCACGATCTGCTGGTACATGGTCAGCGAGTTTTCGAAGTGCAGCTTGCTGACCTGGTCAATGACCAGGACCAGCACGCTCAGCAACAGCCAGCTCAGACGACCGAAACGGCCTGCGGCATTAGGCATAGTGACGGACCTCGCCTTCGCCGCTGATGTTATCTACGCAGCGACCGCAGATCTCCGGATGCTCAGGGTGGACGCCGACATCTTCACGGCAGTGCCAGCAACGGGCGCACTTGGCGAAGCTCGACTTGACCACTTTCAACTTGAGACCGCTGACCTCAGTGGCCACTGCGTCCGCCGGCGCCTGTGCAAGAGGCGCGACACTGGCGGTGGAGGTGATCAGCACGAAGCGCAGTTCGTTGCTCAACTTGGCCAGGTCGGCCGACAGTGCGTCTTCGGCATACAGTGTCACTTCGGCCTGCAGGTTGCCGCCTACCGCTTTCGCAGCACGCTGGTTCTCCAGTTCCTTGTTGACCGCGACCTTGACCGCCATGATCCGCTCCCAGTAGGCACGGTCCAGTTCGAAGCCTTCCGGCAGCTCGCTCAGCCCTTCGTACCAGGTATTGAGCATCACCGACTCATTGCGCTCGCCCGGCAGGTACTGCCACAGCTCGTCGGCGGTGAAAGCCAGGATCGGCGCGATCCAGCGCACCAGCGCCTCGCTGATGTGGAACAGCGCGGTCTGGCAGGAGCGACGGGCCTTGCTGTCGGCGCCGGTGGTGTATTGGCGGTCCTTGATGATGTCCAGGTAGAAACCGCCCAGCTCCTGCACGCAGAAGTTGTGCACCTTGGAGTAGACGTTCCAGAAGCGGTATTCGCCGTAGTGCAGCTCCAGCTCACGCTGCAGCAGCAAGGTACGGTCCACGGCCCAGCGGTCCAGGGCCAGCATGTCTTCGGCTGGCAGCAGATCGGTGGCCGGATTGAAACCGCTCAGGTTGGAAAGCAGGAAACGCGCGGTGTTGCGGATCCGCCGGTAGGCGTCGGCACTACGCTGTAGGATCTGGTCGGATACTGCCATCTCGCCAGAGTAGTCGGTCGCCGAGACCCACAGGCGCATGATGTCGGCGCCCAGGGTGTTGTTGACCTTCTCCGGCTCGATGGTATTGCCCAGCGACTTGGACATCTTGCGCCCGCTTTCGTCCACGGTGAAACCATGGGTCAGCAGTTCGCGGTACGGCGCATGGCCGTCGATGGCGCAGCCGGTCAGCAAGGAGGAATGGAACCAACCGCGGTGCTGGTCGGAACCCTCCAGGTACAGGTCGGCGCGCGGACCTGTGGCGTGACCGATATCGTGGGAGCCGCGCAGCACGTGCCAGTGAGTGGTGCCGGAGTCGAACCAGACATCCAGGGTGTCGGCGATCTTGTCGTACTGGCCGGCTTCATCGCCGAGCAGCTCGGCGGCGTCCATCTTGAACCAGGCCTCGATGCCTTCCTTCTCGACGCGCTTGGCCACTTCTTCCATCAGCTCGACGGTGCGCGGGTGCAACTCGCCGCTTTCCTTGTGCAGGAAGAACGGAATCGGCACGCCCCAATTGCGCTGGCGGGAAATGCACCAGTCCGGACGGTTGGCGATCATCGAATGCAGGCGCGCCTGGCCCCAGGCCGGCACGAACTGGGTGTTCTCGATAGCCTGCAGGGCACGCTCGCGCAGGGTGTCGCCGGCCACCGGTTGCTTGTCCATGCCGACGAACCATTGCGCAGTCGCGCGATAGATCAGCGGAGTCTTGTGACGCCAGCAATGCATGTAGCTGTGGCTGATGGTCTCGGTGTGCAGCAACGCACCGACTTCGCTCAGCTTGTCGACGATGGCCGGGTTGGCCTTCCAGATGAACTGGCCGCCAAAGAACTCCAGGGAAGGCGCATAGACGCCATTGCTCTGGACCGGGTTGAGGATGTCGTCGTTGACCATGCCGTAGCGCTTGCAGGTCACGAAGTCGTCCTCACCGTAGGCCGGCGCGGAGTGGACCACGCCAGTACCGGCACCCAGCTCTACGTAGTCGGCCAGGTATACCGGCGACAGGCGATCATAGAACGGATGACGGAAATTGATCAGCTCCAGGGCCGAACCCGGGGCAGTCACGATCACCGAACCTTCCAGGCCGTAACGGGCCAGGCAGGACTCCACCAGCTCCTCGGCCAGGACCAACAGGCGCTCACCGGTATCCACCAGGGCGTAGTTGAACTCCGGATGGATGTTCAGAGCCTGGTTGGCCGGGATGGTCCACGGGGTGGTGGTCCAGATCACGATGGCCGCGGGCTTGGCCAGCTTGGCCAGGCCGAAGGCAGCGGCCAGTTTGTCCTCGTCGGCGACCGGGAAGGCCACGTCGATGGTGGCGGACTTCTTGTCCTGGTACTCGACTTCCGCCTCGGCCAGGGCCGAACCGCAATCGAAGCACCAGTTCACCGGCTTGAGGCCCTTGAACACGAAGCCACCCTTGACCATCTGGGCCAGGGCACGGATTTCACCGGCCTCGTTGGCAAAGTTCATGGTCTTGTAGGGGTTGTCCCAGTCGCCCAGCACGCCCAGGCGGATGAACTCGACCTTCTGGCCCTCGATCTGCTCGGAGGCGTAGGCGCGGCACAACTCGCGGGTCTGGTCCGAGGACAGGTTCTTGCCGTGGGTCACCTCGACCTTGTGCTCGATCGGCAGGCCATGGCAATCCCAGCCCGGCACGTACGGAGCGTCGAAGCCCGACAGGGTCTTGGAACGGATGATCATGTCCTTGAGGATCTTGTTCAGCGCATGACCGATGTGGATCTTGCCATTGGCGTAGGGAGGACCATCGTGCAGAACGAACTTTGGACGGTCCTTGCCAATCTCGCGCAACTTTCCGTACAGGCCAATGCTGTCCCAACGCTGCAGAATCTGTGGTTCGCGCTGAGGCAGGCCGGCCTTCATTGGGAAGGCGGTGTCCGGAAGGTTTAACGTGGCTTTATAGTCGGTCATTTAAGGCTCTTCATTAGCGATTGGCGCTATGGATACGTGCCACTTGGGCACGGGCGGCGGCAACATCCGCATTGATCGCCGTCTTCAACGCCTCCAGGGAGGCGAAACGCTGCTCTTCACGCAGCTTATGGTGGAAAACCACCGTCAAACGCCGGTCATACAGATCGCCGGCAAAATCTAAAAGATGAATTTCCAGGTGGGCCTTGCCATCACCTGCGACCGTGGGGCGGACGCCGATATTGGCAACTCCCGGCCAGGCCTTGCCATCGATGTCGACACTGACCAGGTAGACCCCGGAGAGCGGCACACGACGACGCTTCAATTGCACGTTGGCCGTGGGCGTACCCAACTGGCGCGCCAGTTTCTGGCCATGCAGGACCCGACCGGCAATCCGGTACGGGCGACCGAGCAAGCGTTCGGCCAGCTCGAAATCAGCGGCAGCCAGTGCATTGCGGACCTGGGTACTGCTGATACGCAAGCCATCGAGTTCAACAGTCTGGGCCGCCTCGACGGTAAACCCGTGGGTCACGCCCGCCTGCTGCAGGAACTCGAAGTCGCCCGCCCGATCACACCCAAAACGGAAGTCGTCGCCGACCTCCAGGTGCTGTACCCCCAGGCCATCCACCAGGATCCGCTCGACGAACTCGCTGGCACTGAGCTTGCTCAGGCGCTGGTTGAACGCCAGGCACAGGACCCGGTCGACCCCTGCCTGAGCCAGCAACTGCAACTTGTCGCGCAAGCGTGCCAGGCGTGCAGGAGCAGACTCGGGAGCGAAGAACTCTCGCGGCTGTGGCTCGAAAATGACCACACAGCTGGGCACGCCCAGTTCAAGCGCACGCTCACGCAGTCGACCCAGGATAGCCTGGTGACCAAGGTGAACACCGTCGAAGTTGCCAATAGTGGCGACGCAGCCCCGATGCTGGGGGCGCAGATTGTGAAGGCCTCGAACCAGCTGCATAACGCGCTTCTTGCTCATAAAGTGGCCGATTATAACCACACCGGGCGGCTGACGACAGGCAGCACCACACCCCAAAGTGATCGAACCGACAAAACCTGTGTCAACCCCGCCCCAACAACTAAACCGTCGTCAGTTCAGAGCCTTGCGATTGAAGTCCCGCAGGCGAAAGCCCAGTAACGCCAACATACCGAAATAAGCCACTACACCGGCTGCCACCAAGGCTCCCAGGCGCAGAAAGCGCTCGAGCATATGCCCCTGATCCCAGGCCGGCATGAAATACATCGCCCCCAGCAACACGCCCGACATCACCGCTACCGCGACGATCAGCTTCAGGGTGAAGACGCCCCACCCCGGCTGGGGCAGGAACATCTGCTGCTTGCGCAACTGGTAGAACAGCAGGCCCGCATTGATACAGGCACCGCCGCTGATGGCCAAGGCCAGGCCCGCATGCTTGAAGGGACCGATCAGCATGAGGTTGAGCAACTGAGTGATAACCAGGGTAAAAATGGCGATTTTCACCGGCGTGCGGATGTTCTGCTGGGCATAGAAACCCGGCGCCAACACCTTGATCACGATGATCCCCAACAAACCGACGGCATAAGCCACCAGCGCGCGCTGAGTCATGGCGGCATCGAAGGCACTGAACTCACCGTACTGGAACAGGGACACCGTCAAGGGCTCTGCCAGGATCCCCAGCGCCAGGGAGCAAGGCAGCACCAGGATGAAACACAGGCGCAACCCCCAATCGAGGATCCGCGAATATTCGTGACGATCCTTATTGGCGTAGGTCTTGGCGAGCGTTGGCAGCAGGATGGTCCCGAGCGCCACGCCCAACACACCCGAAGGCAGCTCCATGAGGCGATCGGCGTAATACATCCACGACACCGAGCCGGCCACCAGGAACGAAGCGAAGATGGTGTTGATGATCAACGAAATCTGGCTCACCGACACCCCGAGGATCGCTGGCAGCATCTGCTTCAGCACCCGCCACACCCCAGTATCACGCAGACTCAGGCGCGGCAGCACGAGCATGCCGATCTTCTTCAGATGCGGCAGCTGGTAGAGCAACTGCGCCAGCCCCCCAGCCAGCACCGCCCACCCCAGAGCCATCACGGGGGGATCGAAGTACGGCGTGAGGAACACCGCGAAGATGATCATGCTGACATTGAGCAGGGTCGGTACGAAGGCCGGCACCGAGAAGCGATTCCAGGTATTGAGGATCGCCCCGGCCAGGGATGAGAGGGAGATCAGCAATATATAAGGAAAGGTCACCCGCAACAGGTCGGAGGTCAGGGCGAACTTTTCCGGGGAATCGACGAAACCCGGCGCCGTGGCCCAGATGACCCAGGGCGCTGCGATCATTCCAAGGGCCGTGACCAATGCCAGCACCAGGGTCAACAAGCCGGACACGTAAGCGATGAAAGTACGCGTCGCCTCTTCGCCCTGCTGGCTCTTGTACTCCGCGAGGATCGGTACGAAGGCCTGGGAAAACGCTCCCTCGGCAAAGATCCGCCGCAACAGGTTGGGCAACTTGAAGGCAATGAAGAAGGCATCCGTGGCCATCCCGGCACCGAAGGTACGCGCGATGATGGTGTCACGCACAAACCCCAGCACTCGGGAAAGCATCGTGATAGAGCTGACGGCGGCCAACGACTTGAGCAGGTTCATGAAAAGCTTTGTGCCTTAGTAGATAAACAGCAGGCGAAAGGATGCCCACCTGTGCGATACTCCGCGCCGCAACAGCACAGAGCCAAAGCTCGCGAGTTTACAGGTCAAGCGCCGGAAATAAATATCCCGCCTCTTCAGATCGACCACTCAGCGGAACGCATCAGCTGCCCTTGACAACACACCAACTCATCGGCATGATTCGCGGCCTATTTTGTTTGCTATTTCCCAAAAAGTCTTTCGAGGAGCTCGACGGTGGCCAACTCACCTTCCGCCAAAAAACGTGCAAAACAGGCTGAGAAGCGTCGCAGCCACAACGCCAGCCTGCGTTCCATGGTTCGTACCTACATCAAGAATGTAGTTAAAGCCATCGACGCAAAAGACGCCGAAAAAGCGCAAGCTGCTTACGTTCTGGCCGTGCCAGTTATCGACCGTATGGCCGATAAAGGCATCATCCACAAGAACAAAGCTGCTCGCCATAAAGGCCGCCTGAATGGCCACATCAAGGCTCTGAAGCTCGCTGCTGCAGCCTAAGCGATACGCTTGTTGAAAAACCGACCCAAGGGTCGGTTTTTTATTGCCTGTAATTCAACCCGCCCGACGAGCCAGCCCAACATCCACAGGGCCGACTCGCCAGCGATCAGATTACTGATGCGACCAAGGCAGGATCGGAATCGCCGTCACCGCATTCTGCGGACTACCCTCGATCAACCGATCGCTATAGACCAGGTACACCAGGGTATTGCGCTTCTTGTCGAGGAAGCGCACCACCTGCATGGTCTTGAACACCAATGACGTGCGTTCCTTGAATACCTCCTCGCCATCCTTCAGGTCACCCTTGAAGGCAATCGGCCCCACCTGGCGACAGGCAATGGAGGCCTCGGCTCGATCCTCGGCCAAACCCAGGCCACCCTTGAGACCACCCGTCTTGGCCCGCGACAGATAGCAGGTCACGCCATCGACCTTGGGGTCATCGAACGCCTCGACGACGATCCGATCATTCGGCCCAACAAACTTGAAGACCGTGGACACCTGGCCAATCTCCTCGGCCGACGCCATGAGCGGCATCGCCAAGAACAAACCCAACAATCCCTTTGCCATGCGCATTCGATTTTTCCTTATGCCACTCAAACCAGAATCAGATTGTCGCGATGAACCAGCTCCGGCTCGGCCATGTAGCCCAGCACACCGACAATCGCATCGGAAGGCTGGCCAATGATCTTCTGTGCCTCTTGCGCACTGTAGTTAGCCAACCCACGAGCGATCTCGCGCCCATCAGGCGCCACGCAGACCACCATCTCACCACGCCGGAAGCCACCCTGGACCTGCTTGACACCAACCGGCAGCAAACTCTTGCGGCCCTGGGCCAACGCAGACACTGCCCCCTCATCGAGCACCAGGGTACCGCGAGTCTGCAGATGCCCAGCCAACCACTGCTTGCGCGCAGCCAGCATGCCGCGCTCCGGCGACAGCAAGGTGCCGATCCGCTCGCCCGCCTTCAACCGATCCAGGACCCGCTCCAGCCGCCCACCCACGATGATCGTGTGCGCCCCGGAACGCGCCGCCAACCGCGCAGCGCGCAGCTTGGTCTGCATACCGCCACGCCCCAGAGCACCGCCAGTACCACCAGCCACCGCATCCAGGGCTGGATCATCGGCTCGCGCCTCATAGATCAGCTGGGCGCCTGGATTACTGCGCGGGTCAGCATCGAACATGCCATCGCGATCAGTCAGGATCACCAGCAAATCCGCCTCCACCAGGTTGGCCACCAGTGCCGCCAGGGTATCGTTATCACCAAAACGGATCTCATCGGTGACCACGGTATCGTTCTCGTTGATCACCGGGATCACCTTGAGCTCGACCAATGCGCGCAAGGTGCTGCGCGCATTGAGGTAACGCTTGCGATCCGACAAGTCGTCATGGGTCAGGAGGATCTGCGCGGTATGCCGACCATGCTCGGCGAAGCTCGATTCCCAAGCCTGCACCAGCCCCATCTGGCCAATGGCCGCGGCAGCCTGCAACTCATGCATCGCACTCGGTCGTGCGGTCCAGCCCAGGCGACTCATGCCAGCAGCGACAGCGCCGGAAGAGACCAGCACCAGCTCGACACCAGCCTCATGCAAGGCCACCATCTGCTCAACCCACACACCCATCGCTGCGCGATCCAGCCCCTTGCCGTCCGCCGTCAGCAGCGCACTGCCGATCTTCACGACCCAGCGCTGTGCACCCGTCACCTTGCTCCGCATCTCATTCAACCTTTGCCAGCGAGCGACGCGACCGAGCGCCACTCATGGGGTTATTCGTATGTACGCCGCGCAGACACCAAAACGCCGCTCAGATGAGCGGCGCATTGAAAGCTGGCCCGGCAGCGATGATAACACCGCGCCAAGCCAGATAAACCGTCTTCGCGGGCAAGCCCGCCAACGATGAATCAGTCGCGGACGTAGATGATTTCCGGGCCATCCTCGTCATCCACATCCTCCTCATCCCAGTCATCGTCGCCGATATCATGGACGCTCTTCACGCCAGTGCGGCGCAGGGCCCGCTGGTCATCCAGGGCCTGCAGCTGGGCACGCGCCTCATCCTCGATACGCTGATCCAGCTCGGCCAGCTCATCGGCAAAGGCCGGGTCGGCCGCCAGACGATCGGCACGATCTTCCAGGTACCGCATGATGTCACGGCTCAGGCGCTCGGTGCCTTCCTTGGAGATAGCCGAGATCACATACACAGGACCGGTCCACTCCAGGCGCTCGACAACCTCCTTGACGCGCTCCTCCTGTTCCTCCTCAAGAAGCATGTCGCTCTTGTTCAGCACCAGCCAGCGCTCACGCTCAGCCAGGGACGGACTGAACTTCATCAGCTCGTTGACAATCACCTCGGCAGCATCGGCAGGACTGCTCTCATCCAGCGGCGCCATGTCCACCAGGTGCAACAGGATGCGCGTACGCGCCAGGTGCTTGAGGAAGCGGATCCCCAGGCCAGCGCCATCGGAAGCCCCCTCGATCAACCCCGGAATATCCGCGATCACGAAGCTCTTCCAGCGATCGACGCTGACCACGCCCAGGTTCGGCACCAGGGTCGTGAACGGATAGTCGGCGACTTTCGGCTTGGCCGCGGAAACCGAACGAATGAAGGTACTCTTGCCGGCATTCGGCAAGCCCAGCAGACCAACGTCCGCCAGCACCTTCAACTCCAACTTGAGGTCACGCTGCTCGCCCGGTTTGCCCGGTGTGGTCTGGCGTGGCGCACGATTGGTACTGGACTTGAAGCGGGTGTTACCCAGGCCGTGCCAGCCACCCTGCACCACCATCAGGCGCTGGCCCGCCTTGGTCAGGTCACCGATGACCTCCTGGGTGCCAGCATCGATCACCGTGGTACCAACCGGAACCCGCAACTCCAGGTCCTCGCCCTTCTTGCCGGTGCAGTCGGTGCTACCGCCATTGGAGCCACGCTCGGCGTCAAAATGGCGGGTATAGCGGTAGTCCACCAGGGTATTGAGGTTTTCGTCGGCGACCATGAAGATCGAGCCGCCATCACCGCCATCACCACCGTTGGGACCACCGTTCTCGATGAACTTTTCCCGACGGAAACTCATGCAACCATTGCCGCCGTCGCCAGCTTTTACTCGGATCGAAACTTCATCAACAAACTTCATGATCAAACGCCTCTCGCCGCACGGGCGAGCTGAAAAAACCAAGACATAAGACTCTTGCAAAAATGAGCGCAGCGGCCTCAATCAACGACCGAAAATTCCAACGCTGGCAGCCCGTACAAACAGCTTTGCAAGAGACTCATCCCACAAACGAAAAAGCCCCGTCGCGAGACAGGGCTTTTCCAGCGATCGCGCAATTAAGCTGCGACGACGCTCACGTAACGACGACCGAAGGCGCCTTTTACTTCAAACTTGATCACGCCTTCGATTTTCGCGAACAGGGTGTGATCCTTGCCCATGCCAACGCCGTAGCCAGCGTGGAATTGGGTGCCGCGCTGACGCACGATGATGTTGCCGGCCTTGATGACCTGGCCGCCATACATCTTCACGCCAAGGCGTTTGGCTTCTGAGTCGCGACCGTTACGGGTACTACCACCAGCTTTTTTGTGTGCCATGAGTTCAATTCTCCTAGTGAGGAATTAGGCTGAAATTAAGCCTGAATACCGGTGATTTTGATCTCGGTGAACCACTGGCGGTGGCCCATACGCTTCATGTGGTGCTTACGGCGACGGAACTTGATGATGCGGACTTTATCGTGACGACCTTGGGCGATCACTTCAGCCTTGACGGTTGCGCCAGCAACAACAGGTGCGCCGATGTTCACGTCATCGCCATTGGCGACCAACAGAACGCGGTCAAAAGTCACGGATTCGCCAGTGGCGACTTCCAGTTTTTCGATCTTCAGGTATTCACCTTCAGCGACCTTGTATTGCTTACCGCCGGTAACGATTACTGCGTACATGGTATTTCTCCGATAATCCTGCTCACCCAGCTCTTAATAAGAAGAGGTATTGGCTGGCATGGCTGCATGGGGCTGGAACGGCCCAAGTGCAATTGCGTAAGGCAGGTGCTGCCCAGGAAGTTCAGGGTGCGCGATTGTACGCAAGGCACAATAACGATGCAAGTGCCGCTCAGGAGCGCGAAAGATGCTGTCAAGCCCTTGTGCCAAAAGAAAAGAAAGCATGCCATCAGGCTTCAATGGCAAAACAAGAGCATTAACCTAGTATTTTACCTTGGCAAATTACGGCATACCGGGGCTTTACCCTCTCGGGAACGCGCCTTGACACCTGCGGACGTGGGTCCTAGCATGCCGCGCATCCCTTCTGGAGCACCTGTCACTGATGCAACCCCAAGCTTTCTACCGCGCGGTGGCGGAAGATTTTAACGCCGTCGACGGCATCATCAAGAAACAATTGACGTCCCGAGTACCGCTGGTTTCGAAAATCGGCGACTACATTACCTCGGCCGGCGGTAAACGCCTGCGTCCTCTATTGGTGCTGCTGTGCGGCAAGGCCCTGGGTCGCGAGGGCGACGATCTGCGCATGCTGGCCGCCACCATCGAATTCCTGCATACCGCCACCTTGCTGCATGACGATGTAGTCGACATGTCCGGCATGCGGCGTGGACGCTCGACCGCCAACGCGATGTGGGGCAACGCCCCAAGCGTGCTAGTGGGCGACTTCCTGTACTCGCGCTCGTTCGAAATGATGGTCGAACTGGGCTCGATGCCCGTCATGCGCATCCTGTCCCATGCCACACGCATCATTGCCGAAGGCGAAGTACTGCAACTGTCCAAGGTACGCGACGCCAGCACCACCGAAGAAACCTACATGGAAGTCATCCGCGGCAAGACCGCGATGCTCTTCGAGGCCTCGACCCACAGTGCCGCGGCCCTGGCCGGCGCGACGCAGGAACAGGCCGAGGCGCTGCGCACCTTTGGCGACCATCTCGGCGTAGCCTTCCAACTGGTCGACGACCTGCTGGATTATCGCGGCGATGCAGACACGCTGGGCAAGAACGTCGGTGACGACCTGGCAGAAGGCAAGCCGACATTGCCATTGATCTACACCATGCGTGAAGGCACCCCGGAACAAGCGGCCCTGGTTCGCCAAGCGATCCAGAAAGGCGGGATCGAAGATCTTGAAAGCATCCGCAATGCGGTCGAAGCCTCTGGCTCCCTGGACTACACCGCGCAACTGGCTCGTGATTACGTCGCTCGTGCCATTGCCTGCCTTGAAGCCCTGCCAGCCAGCGAATACCGCGATGCCCTGGTGGAGCTGAGCGAATTCGCGGTGGCCCGCACTCACTAAGATGCACCCCGGCTCCTGCCAGTGGCAGGAGCCGGTCCTACCTCCAGGCCCTGCGCCCCCGCTTCCCGGCAAAACCCTATATAATGTGCGCTTTTTAGCCATCCTGACTTTGAGGAGCCTAAGTGAGCACTTTGCCACCCTGCCCAAAATGCAATTCCGAATACACCTACGAAGACGGTACCCAGCTGATCTGCCCCGAGTGCGCCCATGAATGGTCCGCCAGTGGCGAAGCCGAAGCCGCTTCCGATGAAGCAGTGAAAAAGGATTCGGTGGGCAACGTACTGCAGGACGGCGATACCATCACCGTGATCAAGGACCTCAAGGTCAAGGGCACTTCCCTGGTAGTCAAGGTCGGTACCAAGGTCAAGAACATCCGCCTGTGCGATGGCGACCACGATATCGACTGCAAGATCGATGGCATCGGCCCGATGAAACTCAAGTCCGAGTTCGTCCGCAAGGTTTGAAGCCACGCCTCTCGCGCCCAGCGCGAGAGGCCTCCCCATCCTCAAGCACTCCCCTGCTAGCCAAAAGCCATTCGCTTTGAGCGAAAGCAATTTCTGCGCAGAAAAAAGCAGAAACCGCCAATAGGCACTTGCTATTCATTGAATAAGAATTATTCTCATTGAACCCCATTCAAGGAGATGAGAACCATGACTTATTTGATTGATGCCTGGCTGGATCGCCCACACCCCTACCTGCGAATCCTGCATCGGGAAACCGGGGAAGTCTGTGCGGTGTTGGAAGAAGAAGCCCTGAACGAGCTGCAGGACCAGGGTGATCTGGACCTGAATGGCTTGAGCTCCAGCGAACCACTGGTTCTCAAGGAGTTGGTGCGCAACCTGTTTTTGTTCTGCTACGCCAGAGCCTTGCGGCCGACCGGCACCGACAGCCAGGGCCTGAGCGCAAGAATCCGCCTATGACCCCGCTGCCGATCAAGGAGCCTGCTCGCAGGCGATGACGACAGTTTCGTCGCCAACGGGCAGGCTCCTCTACCGATTACAGAACGTCCAGCAACTCGACGTCGAATACCAGAACGCTGTGCGGAGGAATGCTGCCAACGCCTTGCGCACCGTAAGCCAGCTCGCTCGGTACATACAGGCGCCATTTGCTACCGGCATTCATCAGTTGCAGGGCTTCAGTCCAGCCCGCGATCACGCCGCCTACCGGGAACTCGGCAGGTTGGCCACGCTCGTAGGAGCTGTCGAATACGGTGCCGTCGATCAGGGTACCGTGGTAATGAGTACGCACGCTGTCTTCACGGGTCGGCTTGGCGCCTTCGCCCTGGGTCAGCACTTCGAACTGCAAGCCGGAAGCCAGAGTGGTGATGCCTTCACGCTTGGCATTTTCAGCCAGGAATGCCAGGCCCGCACCTGCTGCGGCCTCAGCCTTGGCAGCGGCCTCAGCCTGCATGATTTCGCGAATCACCTTGAAGCTGGCGGACATTTCGTCCTGGCCAACGCGGCTTGGCTTACCATCAAAAGCATCGGTCAGGCCTGCCAGGATCGCCTCCAGGCTCACGCCCGGCGGTGGGTTATCACGCAGTTGGTCGCCCAACTGACGGCCAATACCGTAGCTGACGCGGGTTTCGTCGGTAGACAGGTTTACTTCGGACATGACGCTGCTCCGCTGTGCGGACGGCTCGCGAAGCACCGTGCGAAAGCACGTTCCTCCGGAGCGCCCGGAACCAAAAGGGCGAGCAGACTAGCACAGAAGGCCAGCGCGGATCATCGCCGCCGGGAGCTCAGCCCCCGGCATGCAGGGTGATGGGGACTTTCAAGCGATCATCAGTCCCGGCAGCCAGCCCGCACATCTCGTCGTGCACCAGGGTATGGATCAGGTTGAATGGTAAATCAGGAAAGGCCTGCAGCACCTCACGGGCATGTTCTACCGAACGCAAGTGGAATGTCTGGCCCTGGGCGTCGATCAGTGGAAAGGCCATCCCATGCATTCGAGCCTCAAGCAGGTAGATTCCCCCCTCCAGGGAGATCAGGTTCAACTCGTCGACTTTTCCGGCAAGAGCGTAGGCATTCATTTCCTGCAGGTTCATGAGCGCACCTCGTGCAATCCACTCCCGTGACCTGTACAGGGATATGCCCCGGCCAGGAAAAGCACAAGCCACAAACGACACCGCCCGTCCGTTTCACAACGGACGGGCGGTATTCATCCCGCTCACAAGAGCCCTTAGTGCTTGGTCAGCTTGTCCAGGTAACCCATGGCAAATGCGGAGACAACGAAAGTCATGTGGATAACCACGTACCACAGCAGGTATTCGGTAGGAATGTTCTTGGCATCCATGAACACTCGCAGCAGATGGATCGAGGAAATCGCCACGATGGACGCAGCCACCTTCATCTTCAGCGACGAGGAGTCCATCTTGCCCAGCCAGCTGAGCTTCTCCTTGTTTTCATCGATGTCCAACTGCGACACGAAGTTCTCGTAGCCGGAAATCATCACCATCACCAGCAAGCCGCCCACCAGCGCCATGTCGATCAACGACAGCAGCACCAGGATCAGGTCGGACTCGGCCATGGAAAACACATTGGGAATGACGTGGAAGACTTCCTGGAAGAACTTCAATGCCAGCGCCAGCAGGCCCAGGGACAGGCCGAAGTAGATCGGCGCCAGCAGCCAGCGTGAGGCATACATTGTATTTTCGATAAAACGTTCCATTGAAATCTCGTACCTGATGTGAAAGCGGCGCCGAGTATATCAGCGCTCAAAAAGCCCATAAACCATGGCCCTACCGGTTTTTCCGGGCCGTTTTTCTGCTAGTGTCGGAACCATTCCTAGCACTCACCGACATTGGACAGGACGACTGGAAAATGGATTTGCGATTGCCTTTGGCAAGCCTTGGCTTGTGCCTGGCCGTACTGAGCAGCAGCGGCTGTTCGCCCAGCGAAGAAAAGAAAGAGGCCAATCTCAAGGACGAGGCCGCCCAGCTGGAAAAGTCCCTGGCGGCCATCCAGGACCCCAAGCTCAAGGACGCGTTCGCCGACCTCGGTGGCTCATTGCTGCTTCTGGAACGCGCCCAGCTCAAGCTCGCCAACAAGCCGATCGAGACCGAATATGCTGATGACGCGCTGGCCTTGCTCAAGCACTACCCGTCTCCCCAAGCGTTGGTGGATACCTACGTCAACGGTCTGTTCGTACTGCGCAAACAATCGAACTCGGACTACCTGACCGACCTGCAACCGGTCTTCCCGTTCAGCTTCAACATCCCGGGGCAGTTCCCCTTCCCCCATGATCTGCAATGGCAATCGGTGACCTTGAGCAACAAGAAGGTGGTTGCCTTCCAACCAGAATGGTCGGAAACCGATTCGGGAATCCAGTTGAGCCCCTCCAGCGCCAACATGACCAACCCGGACGACCTGACCGTGGCCTACCCCTTTGTCGAAGGGCTGGAGATCGACAACAAGAGCCAACCGCAACCTGTCTCCCTGCAAGGCAAGCTGGAAGTGATCGCACCGGGACGGGTGTTGAATCTCGAACTGACCAAGGCCGACGTCGGCAAGCCTCGCAAGGATGGAAACATCACCCTGACCCTGCTGGTCCTGGAGAAAAACGTCGCCGAGATCGTCGTGGACAACAGCACAGCGCTTCCCGAAGAACTCAGCGATGCCTCCGCTACTCCGTTGCTGGCCCAGGCCCGCGATAGCACTGGGCAGGTTCTCTCACGCTCCGGCTCGATCAATGAAGATGCCGAGCAAATTGCCTTTTATCGACAGCAACTGGCCGAGATGCAACAACAGAAGGCCTGGAGCGATGCCTTCGAAAAACAACTGGAAGACGAACAGCAAGCCTTCGACCGAAAGCACACCCGGCACTATGCCAAGGTCTACTTCAACGGCCTGGTGGACAAACTGGAGGTCGCCGTTCTCGACTTCGCCCAGGCCCAGGTCACGCGCAAGGACCTGGACCTGCCCGTGCATCGTTTCGAGAGCAACACCACGGACAAGCTCATCCAACCATTGCCAATGCCGGTGGTGGTCTATGACGACCAGGCAGCCAGCTACCTCAAGGGCGCGCAACTGGACGAGGAATCACTGAAAAAATCAGTCAGCATCAGCCAATCGGTGGAGGATGCCAGTGCGGCTCGCATCGAATTCAACCACCCTCGCACCTTCAACGATGAGCTACTGGGCTCACAGTTCAACACTGGGGACACGCCGCTGACGTTCTTCACCCAGAACGACAAGGGCGAACGTGGCGAACCCATCGAACTGCCGGACGAGGCCATCGAGATCGACGCCATGCGCGGAGTCATCACCTACGACCTGAACCTGTTCCCGGAAACCCCGGCCTACGCCGTCGGCTCGGTTCCACTGTTTCTGGCCAATATCGAGAAAAAGAGCATAGGCACCGAACAATTGCCCAAGGGGCTCGAACTCAAGGGCAATGCCCTGATCGTCGACCAGAAGCTCTTTCCTTCGGACGCCTGGCGCTTCTATGCCAAGGACGCAAGCGGCCAGTACCTCAAGGAGATCCTGGCGGTCTCCCACAGCGCTCCGAATGCCGGTCCAGCGCTGTATGACGTGCACTACTTCTACGGCCAGCCAAGCCAACTGGAAACCTACAACCGCAGTGACCTGAACACCGTGGAATACGGTTTCGAGGTCAAGCTCGACAAAGTCGAGTCAGGACCTCCCGCGCCCTAGCCAAGCGACGGGACCTGTCCTTCAGTGCTCGGGGTGAAACTGGAAGTCACCGCCACTACGTCCCCGGTCCCCGTTCATCTGCCGCAACTGGGCCTGCAAGTGCAGGCACCAGATCTGTGGATCGTCGGCCAACTGGTAGCCATGGGTCGTCAGGCTTTCGACGATGGAGTCGAGGATGGACTCGGCGAGCACTGGACCACAGAACGGTCCCTGGGACTTGATTGCCGAAGGTTGTTCACCAGCCATTCCGGCCGCGAAGAGAAGGGTCCACATACCGTTGTCACCAGCCAGAGGGCGGACACTGCATTCGATACGGGTAACCAGGCCAAGGCATTGGCGAGTGAGGCAAAGGTTGCGCGACATGGCGGCGACCCTCGGTAGATCCACTATTCAGCCTTCAGCCGAAGACTGTTTCGATCCAGCGACGATTGTCGTTCTCCTTGCCCTGAGGATAGAAGAAAAGAGCGATAAACAAAGTTGCCCCATCCAACAGGCGCCGAATGGTCTATTTTGAAAAATTGGCGCCAGCGCATCGACGCCAATGGCGAGGGCACAGGCCCCCGCCATCCACTATCCTCAGGCCGGCTTGGCCTCGGACAGCGCCTCTTGCGCCGACTCCTTCTCCGCCTCCTTCAGGTCTTCCTCGCTGATCATCTCGGCGATGACCCGCAGGCGCTCCACCACTCGGGCATTGACGCTGCCCTCGGGAAACTGCCCATCGGCATCCGGCTCACCGGCAGGCTCGCCCACCAGCAGGCTCAGCGCCTCATCGGCCTGGCGCACCGCATAGACGTGGAACTGCCCACTGCGCACGGCCTGCAGGACCTTCTCGTCGAGCATCAGGGTGGCAACGTTGGCCTGGGGAATGATCGCCCCCTGCTCCCCCGTCAGGCCACGGGCCTCGCATAGGCGGAAGAAGCCTTCGATCTTCTCGTTGACCCCGCCAACCGCTTGTACTTCGCCAAACTGGTTGATCGAGCCGGTAATGGCAAAACACTGCTTGAGCGGCGTCCTCGACAACGCCGAGATCAGCGTGCAGGCCTCGCCCAGCGAAGCACTATCGCCATCCACGTAACCGTAGGACTGCTCCAGGGCGATGCTCGCGGAAATCGCCAGGGGGAACTCCTGGGCATAGCGACTACCCAGGTACCCGGTCAGGATCATCACCCCCTTGGAGTGAATCGGCTGGCCCAGGTTGACCTCGCGCTCGATATCGACGATGCCGCTGCCGCCAGGGTAGACCGTGGCGGAAATCCGCGCTGGCACCCCGAAAGCCGAGTCCCCCACCTCAAGTACGGTCAGGCCGTTGCACTTGCCCACGGCAGCCCCGTCGGTATCGATGAGGATGATGCCGGCCAGCATGTCGTCGAGAATCCGCGCCGAGACGCGCCCGGTACGAGTCGCCTTGGCCTTGAGCGCACGCTCGATATGCCCGGCATCGGTCATTTCGTCCGAGGCCAGGTGGCGGATGAAGTCGGCCTCGCTGACCAGTTGGAACAAATCACCGATTCGCGCCGACAAGCGCCCCTGGTGCTCGGCAAGGCGGGCACTGTAGGTGGCCAGGCGCGCCACCGCATCAGCGGTCAGGGGAGCCATGCCCTCTTCGGAGGTACGGGTCTTGAGCAGTTGGGCAAACTGTTCCAGGCTTTCGTCCACCATCGGGATGTCTTCATCGAAATCCACCAGCACCCGGAACATCTCCTGGAAGTCCGGGTCCAGGTCCTGCAGCGTGTAGTACAGCTGGCGGGCACCGATGATGATCACCTTGACCTGCAGCGGGATCATCTGCGGCGTCAGGGTCACCGTGGCCAGGCGGCCCATCTCCCCCAGGGGCGACTCCATCTTCAGCTTGCGCGACTGCAAGGCACGCTTGAGGGCATCCCAGACAAAGGGCTCGCTGAGCATCTTCTCGGCTTCCAGGATCAGGAAGCCGCCGTTGGCCCGATGCAGTGCCCCAGGGCGCAGCTGTCGATAGGTGGTGTAGAGCGCGCCCTGGTCGGTGCTGTACTCGATCCGCCCGAACAGGTTGTCATAGGTCGGATGGGGCTCGAACACCACTGGAGCACCGCCGCTGGCCGGATGCCCCACCACCAGGCTCGGGCAGTATTGTTCCTCCAGCAGCTTGCGCGCCACAGCGTCGGTCTTGCTGTCGTCCACCAGTTGCTCGACCACGGTCTTGAGCAGATACACCTGCATGGCCTGCAGGTAGCCGCAGACCGCTGCATTCTCCGCGTACTTCTCCGACAACGGCGACAGCAACGGTTGCAGGGCCAGGGTGATGGTCTCCTCGTTGAGCTGGCGCAGTTGGTTGCTCGATTCGCGCTTCCACTGCGGCAGGCTTGCCAGCTCTTCGTTGAGGCGCTCCTCCAGGGCGGAGATATCTTCATGGAAGCGCTCGCGGTCGGCTTCCGGCAACTGGGCGAATTCAGCTTCGTCCAGCGCCTTGCCCTCGTACATCGGCGTGAAGGCGATATTGCTGCTATCGCGGTACAGCGCCACGTCCTTCTCCAGGGCCAGGCGCTCGATCACGTCCAGGGCACGGTCATAGCGCTGGTTGAAGGCCCGGTCGATGGCACTCTTTTTCTGCTGGTAGGACGGATGCTCGAATACCGCAGGGAAAGTCGCCAGCAAGTTATCGATCAGGACATTGATATCGGCGATGAAGCTGCCCGCCGCACCGGCCGGTAACTCCAGGGCCCGCGGCTCGCGCGGCTCATCGAAGTTATTGACATAGACCCAGTCCGACGGCGTCTGCAGGCGCTTGCCTTCGGCCTTGAGGTAGCGCTTGACGAACGAAAAGCGGCCGGTGCCCGGCTCGCCCATGACAAACACGTTATAGCCAGGGCGCGGCATGGCCACGCCAAACTGCAAGGCCTCTACAGCACGTTCCTGGCCAAGCACGCCGCGAAAGGGTTCCAGATCATTGGTGGTAGAGAAGCTGAACTGTTCAGCAGAAAAGGGGCGGGTCAGCGCTTCAGGCGCTAGACGCAAGCTGGCAGCAACAGGATCAGGCATCGGGCTTCCTTACATCAGGCGGGGCGGATGACGGCATTCTGGCGCCGGGTATGCCCGGCTGGCAAGGCACGCCTGGCGGCAAGGTTCAGGCCGCACAGGGACTGTCCCCCCATGCCGTGCACCCCCCGGCCCCAGGCATTGTTTTGTAAATTGTTACGGAACCCAAGGAATCTGCCTAAACTCCAACCTGTGCGGCTGGGTGATAACCGGCCCCCTGGTGCCGGTACGGACCAGTCCCCCTGTCCATTGGTATGCACACAAAGAGAACAACGCTATGAAACGGATCCTTCTCGGTACTCTTTTCACCGTCGTATCCCTCAACGCCATGGCCCAGGCCCCAGGCGGCCCGGATTGCGGCTGGGGCAACATGCTGTTCAAGGGCCAGCGCGGCACGCCGGCGCACTTCCTGGCGTCGACCACCAACGGCACCTCGGGTAACGCGACCTTCGGCATGACTTCCGGCACCAACGGTTGCTCCACCAACGCGGCACTGACCTACGGCGGTAAGTCCTGGTTCGCCATGAACGGGATGATGAACGAGCTCTCCGAAGACATGGCCAAGGGCCAGGGCGAAGCCCTGACCACCTACGCCGTAGTCCTGGGCGTGGCTCCCGAAGACCGCGCGCACTTCGCAGCGGTCACCCACGAACACTTCCAGCAGATCTTCAACAAGGCCGACGTAACGGCCGAAGACGTGCATACCAACACCCTGGCCGTCCTGAAGGGCGATTCGCGCCTGGCCAAGTACGCCACCCCGGTTTAAGTCCGGCTCGCCCGCTCCCCTTGGGAGCGGGCTTTTTTTATCGACCTTGCCCCACCTTGGGTCTTTGTATTTCCGACTTAAGTTGCCCGATATGCTCAAACGCCTTGCCTACCTGGCGCTCTGTGCCTGCGCCCCGTTGTACGCCGCGCCTCACATCGACCATCAACGTTTGCAGCAACTGGCCAACGACCCCTTCTGGATCTCCCTGGGCCACTACGAAACCGCCAAGCTGGGAGGCTGGCGCAGCTATGTCAGCGACCCGAAGTTCTTCCTGGCCGCCGATGGCGCCCATCACCCCGATGCCGAGTTGCAGGCGACCCTGGACGCCCTCTACGCGCCCGCCAGTGCCGGGGAACGACATGCCCAGTGCGTCTATCCAGCCCGTACCCGCTGGCTCAAGGCACAGCTGAAGCTGGACGACCTGCCCAAGGTCGAATGCGCCGAGTTCACCCAGTGGTTCAAGGACGTCGCGCCCCACAGCACGATGATGATCTTTCCGGCCGCCTATCTCAACAGTCCATCGTCAATGTTCGGCCACACCCTGCTGCGTATCGACCAGGCCGACGTGCAAAGCAATCACACTGCCCTGCTCAGTTATGCCATCAACTTCGGCGCCTACATCGAAGGCTCCGACAACAGCATCCTCTATGCCTGGAAGGGCTTGATGGGTGGTTATCCCGGACTGTTCGCCCTGGTGCCCTACCAGGAAAAACTGGCGGAGTACCGCAGCCTGGAGAACCGCGACCTGTGGGAGTACCGGCTGAACCTCACCCAGGTGGAAACCGAGCGCATGGTGGAACATGTGTGGGAACTGAAGCAGATCAAGTTCGACTACTTCTTCTTCGACGAGAACTGTTCCTACCGCCTGCTGGAACTGCTGCAGGTCGCTCGCCCCAGCCTGCGCCTGACCGGCCAGTTCCCACTCACCGCGATCCCCACCGACACCGTCAAGGCAGTCAAGGACGCCGGATTGGTGGAACGAATCGACTATCGCCCATCCAGGGAGCGCGAGTTGCTCAGCCGCGCCCAGCCCTTGAACCCCGAAGAGCAACAATGGGTACTCAAGGTCAGCGCCGACCAGAAACAACTGCAGGACCGCGATTTCAAGGCCCTGCCCCGGGACCGACAAGCCCTGGTCGTGGACGCGGCCTATCGCCTGGAACGTTATCGAGCCAATGGCCAGGAGCGTGATGCCGAACGCTCCCAGCGCAGTTTCGAGCTGCTCAGGGCCATCAACCAGAACCCCGCTCCAGAGTTGCAGATCCAGCGGCCAGGCCTGCCGGAAGACGGCCACCAGTCCCGCACCTGGCAACTCGGGGTCGGCACGCGCGACGACAAGGCCTTTGCCGAGTACGGCCTGCGCATGGCCTATCACGACCTCAATGACAACGCCGAAGGCTTCCCAATGGGCGCCCAGATCGAGATCCTGCAGATGAAGCTGCGCCAGTACGAAGGTAACCACTGGCAATTGCAGCAGCTCGACCTGGCCACCATCCGCTCCCTGACCCCACGTACGCAGTTGCTGCAACCCTGGTCCTGGCAAGTTACCGGCGGCCTGGAGCGGGTACCGGGCAAGCACGACGACGAAACCCTGGTCAGCCACGTCAATGGCGGTGCCGGCGGCACCTGGCAATTGGGCGAGGACACCCTGGGCTTTGCGCTGGGCACGGTACGGGTCGAGCACAACGCCGATTTCGCCGGTTTCATCGCTCCGGCGGCAGGCTTCAACTCCGGCCTGCTATGGAAGAATCCACTGGGCAACTTCAGCCTGGAAGCCAAGGGCGACTACTTCACCAATGGTGAAGTCCGCCGCAGCCTGAGCCTCAACCAGCAATGGGAGCTGTCGCGCAACCTGGGCCTGCGCCTGAGCGCACAGCGGGAGTTCAGCCAACTGGCCAGCCCGGCCAACGAAGTCATGCTCGAACTCAAGTGGTACCACTACTAACGGCAGCTGCGAGCGTCAAGCTGCTAGCGACAAGGTTTTCACGCGTCGCCGACAAATGCCCTTCTAGACTTCACTCATGTGAAGTCTGGGAGTTCCTCGATGTGGCGTTACGCTTGGGCATTGCTGGCACTGGCCCTGATCGGTGGCTGTGAATCAACCCACGAGCATCTGCTCGCGCAGGGCTATCCGCCAGCATTTGCCGACGGCTTCGATGCCGGCTGCGTCAGTGGCCGCCAGGCCGCGGGGTCCATCAGCGGAGAGTTTCGCAAGGACGTGCCCCGCTACCTCGAGGACCGGCAGTATGCCGAAGGCTGGGATGATGGCTTCCGTCAGTGCCAGGCCATGCTGGAAAACCAGGACCGCGAACAGTATCGCGAACGGCATTGGGATGAGCGGGAACGGGCCTGGCAACAGGAAAAGGATCGCGATGCCGCGCGGGCCTATCGCTCGCAATAGGTCGTTTTCAGCTAACTGCAGGGGGTAAAAGCCTGCAACCATGGCTCGACCCTCCAGCCAAGGAGCACACCATGAGCCGCGCTTTCGTCAACGAGGACCAGGCAGCCGCCCAGGCCGAGCAACCGATCGAGCGCCAGGTCAGCCCGCACCCCAACTATGTCACGCCCCAGGGCCTGGTGGAGCTTCAGGAGAAAGTCGCTCAGCTGCAACTCCAGCATCAGCAACAAAGTGACTTGCGCGATAGCGCCGATCCGCAGCGCCTGGCCGACCTGGAGCGAGACCTGCGTTACTTCTCCCAGCGCTTGCGCAGTGCCCAGGTGGTGACAGCCACCGCCACCGACAAAGTACAGATCGGCAGTCGGGTGACCTATGTCGATGAACTGGACGACCAGCACAGCGTGCAGTTGGTCGGCGAAGACCAGGCCGATGCCGCCCGCGGCCTGGTCAATTGGGCCTCGCCCCTGGGTCGGGCACTGTTGGGCGCGCAACCTGGGGACGAAGTTCTGTGGCAGCGACCGGCCGGGGACCGGCTGATCGAAATCATCCGTATCGAACCGGCCTGAGTCGCCTCAGACCACGCCCTGGGCCAGCATGGCATCGGCGACTTTGACGAAGCCCGCGATATTCGCGCCCTTGACGTAGTTGACCCGACCGTTTTCTTCGCCGTAGTGGACGCAGGCGTGGTGGATCGACTGCATGATGGCGTGCAGCTTGCTGTCCACCTCGCCGGCGGTCCACAACAGGCGCATGGCGTTCTGCGACATCTCCAGGCCACTCACCGCTACGCCACCGGCGTTGGAAGCCTTGCCCGGGGCAAACAGGATGCCGGCGTCGATGAAGATATCCACAGCCTCCAGGGTGGTGGGCATGTTGGCCCCCTCGGCAACACAAGTGCAGCCGTTGCGCAGCAGGGTCCGGGCGGCCTCGGCGTCCAGCTCGTTCTGGGTCGCACACGGCAGGGCAATCTCGCAAGGCAGGTCCCAAGGCGTCTTGCCAGCCCGGAACTCCAGGCCGAAGCGACCAGCCAGCTCGCTGATGCGCCCGCGCTGGACGTTCTTGAGTTCCAGCACCGCTTGCCATTGTTCTTCGCTCAGGCCGGACTCGCAGTACAGGGTGCCTTCGGAGTCCGACAACGAGATCACCTTGCCCCCCAGGTCCATGACCTTGCGGGCGGCATACTGCGCAACGTTGCCGGAGCCGGAGATCGCCACGCGCTTGCCTTCGACCCGATCGCCCCGACGCTTGAGCATTTCCTCGGCGAAGTACACGCAACCAAAACCCGTGGCTTCCGGGCGGATCAGGCTGCCGCCGTAGCTGATGCCCTTGCCGGTCAGTACCGAGGTGAACTGGTTGCTCAAGCGCTTGTACTGGCCAAAGAGGAAGCCGATTTCCCGGGCACCGACACCGATGTCCCCGGCCGGTACGTCCACGTCCGCGCCGATATGCCGGTACAGCTCGCTCATGAAGGCCTGGCAGAAACGCATGACCTCGGCGTCGCTCTTGCCCTTGGGGTTGAAGTCCGAGCCGCCCTTGCCGCCGCCCATGGGCAGGGAGGTGAGGGAGTTCTTGAACGTCTGCTCGAAGGCGAGGAATTTCAGCACGCCCATATTGACCGACGGGTGGAAACGCAGGCCGCCCTTGTACGGGCCGATGGCGCTGTTCATCTGGATACGGAAGCCACGGTTGACCCGGACCTTGCCTTGATCGTCGACCCAGGACACGCGAAATACCACGGCGCGCTCCGGCTCGCAGATCCGTTCGAGAACACCGGAGTCCAGGTAATGCGGGTTGGCCTCGAGAAACGGCCACAGGCTACGCAATACCTCTTCCACCGCCTGGTGGAATTCGGGCTGGTCCGGATCGCGCTTTTTCAGGCGGGCGAGGAAGTCTTCGACGGATTCGATCATGGAAAGTCTCAGCAGATTTATTGTCGTTAAGGGGGAGATTTGCCAAGGACTTTATCAACTCAACCCGCACCGCGACAGCGCAAAATGTCGCAGATATGAATTTAAATGGTGCATTTAATATAAATTTGTTGATTTTGCTGGGCTTGAGCGCACTGAATTGGTGACAAAAAGTCGCAGGTTTGCACTCACTTTGAACGTCATTCGCCCCACTGGATTTACCGGAAAACATCGTTCCGGGCATAAAAAAACGGAGCCCGAAGGCTCCGTTCTGTTCCAGCAGCGGCTCGATCAAGCCAGCTTCTTGTGCCGTACCCGGTGCGGTTGCGCCGCGGCTTCACCCAGGCGCTTCTTGCGATCGGCTTCGTACTCGGTGTAGTTGCCTTCGAAGAACACCGCCTGGGAGTCGTCCTCATAGGCCAGGATGTGGGTCGCCACACGGTCCAGGAACCACCGGTCGTGGGAAATCACGATGGCGGCGCCCGGGAAGTCCAGCAGGGCTTCCTCCAGGGAACGCAGGGTTTCGACGTCGAGGTCGTTGGACGGTTCGTCGAGCAGCAGGACGTTGCCGCCCTCTTTCAGGGTCAGGGCCAGGTGCAGGCGGCCACGCTCACCACCGGACAGGTCCTTGACGAACTTCTGCTGGTCGCCGCCCTTGAAGTTGAAACGACCGACATAGGTGCGCGACGGGATCTCGTAGTTGCCGATGCGAATCTGGTCGGAACCGTCGGAGATCTGCTGGAACACGGTCTTGCTGCCGTCCAGGTCCTCGCGGCTCTGGTCCACGCAGGCCAGCTGCACGGTTTCACCGATCTCGATGCTGCCCGAGTCCGGAGTCTCCTTGCCCATCAGCATGCGGAACAGGGTCGACTTACCAGCGCCGTTGCCGCCGATCACGCCAACGATGGCGCCCTTGGGCATGGAGAACGACAGGTTGTCGATCAGCACGCGATCGCCATAACCCTTGGTGACGTTCTTGAACTCGATGACCTTGTCGCCCAGGCGCGGACCGGCCGGGATGTAGATCTCGTTGGTCTCGCTGCGCTTCTGGAATTCCTGGGACTGCATTTCCTCGAAACGCTGCAGACGAGCCTTGGACTTGGACTGGCGGGCCTTGGCGCCTTTGCGCACCCACTCCAGCTCTTCCTTCATGGCCTTTTCGTGGGCCGACTGCTGCTTGGACTCCTGGGCCAGGCGCGCCGACTTGGCTTCCAGCCAGCCGGAGTAGTTGCCTTCGTACGGGATGCCGGCGCCGCGGTCCAGTTCCAGGATCCAGCCGGCGACGTTGTCGAGGAAGTAACGGTCGTGCGTGATCGCAACCACGGTGCCCGGGAAGTCGTGCAGGAAGTGCTCCAGCCAGGCCACGGAATCGGCATCCAGGTGGTTGGTCGGTTCGTCGAGCAGCAGCATGTCGGGGGCCGACAGCAGCAGGCGGCACAGGGCCACACGACGCTTTTCACCACCGGACAGGTGCTCGACCTTGGCGTCCCAGGCTGGCAGGCGCAGGGCATCGGCGGCGACTTCCAGCTGGCGCTCCAGGTTATGGCCATCGCTGGCCTGCAGGATGGCTTCGAGCTTGGCCTGCTCGGCGGCCAGCTTGTCGAAGTCGGCATCCGGATCGGCGTAGGCAGCGTAGACCTCGTCCAGGCGCGCCTGGGCGTCCTTGATTACGCTGACCGCCTCCTCGACCACTTCACGCACGGTCTTGGCCGGGTCCAGCTGTGGTTCCTGGGGCAGGTAGCCGATGTTCAGCTCCGGCATCGGGCGGGCTTCGCCCTCGAACTCGGTGTCGACGCCAGCCATGATTTTCAGCAGCGTGGACTTACCCGAGCCGTTGAGGCCCAGTACGCCGATCTTGGCCCCGGGGAAGAATGACAGGGAGATGTTTTTCAGGATTTCCCGCTTCGGCGGAACAACCTTGCCCAGCCGATGCATGGTGAAAACGTATTGAGCCAAAATATGGACCTCGTGAAGAAGGTGAGAACAGGCCAGCTAAGCCTCATGGTGCGGTACACAGCACTCCCAACCTTCAAGGTTAACCTAACTGAGCGACGGCGGGCAGACTGCCGGGTGCTTTCAGCCCAGCTTTTTCTTGCTGTAGACCACGTAGAACAAGGTGCCCAGCAACAATCCCCAGAATGACGAGGACACATGGAAGAAACTCGGGAAATACACCGTGATCATCAAGGTGGCCACCGCCGGGTAATAAAGGTCGTGCCTGAGCGAATCCCGCAGGGCATCGGCCAGGGTGCTGAACAACGCCAGGGCCGCGAGCGCCAGGATCACCGGCGAGGGGATCAGCGACAACAGGCTCACCAGGCTGGCGGCAAAGAGCGCCATGACCAGGTAACTGACACCTGCGGCACAACTGGCGATGTACCTCAGGGACTTGTCGCTGGACGCCAGCGGGCCTGCACACATCGCCGCCGTCAGCGCCGCCAGGTTGAGGTTATGGCAGCCCAGTAGCGAGGCACACGAGGTGGCCAGGCCGGTGACGAACAGCGTGCCCGGGAAATGCGTCGTGTAGCCATTGTTGCGCATGATCAGGTAGCCAGGGATGTTCTGGGAAAACAGGGTGACCACGAACAGCGGGATGGACAGGTTGATGAAGGACGAAAGCGTGAAGACCGGAACCACCCACTCGAAACGATAGGTCGACAGTTCGATGGCATATCCCGCTGGTTGCTTGAACAGGAAATAGACGAACAGCACTGCCAGGGAGGTCGGCAGGGCAAACAGCGGCTTGAAGATGAACAACAGCAACCAGACCAGCATTACCGCTCCAACGATCAGCGGATACTGCTCGAAGGCCGGCACGAAGGACTTGGCCAATGACAGCAGGACTCCCGCCAGCATCGCCGACGAAAGGCTGGCGGGGATCTTCTCGATGTACCGGGCGATCCTCGGCACCATGGCCAGTGCCAGCATCAGCATGCCGGACATGCAGAACGCCCCGACCGCTTCGTCGAAGCCCCCCAGAGGCTGGCTATAGCCAAGCAGGATCGCCGATCCCGGCGTCGACCAGGCGAAGGCATAGGGCTTGCGGGTAGCCAGGGAGAACCCGATGCCCATCAGCCCCTGGAACAGGCACAACATTGCCAGCGCACTCACCGCCTGGCTGGCCGAGGCCCCAACGTTGTAGAAACCCTGCAACACGATGAAGAACGTGCTGATGAAACCGATCAGCGCAGCACTGGCACCGGTGCTGATAAGACTCCACCACTCGCCGGACCAGCCGCCACCCGACACTCCCGCCCTGCTCAAAGCACCCATGTTGCCACCCCGTTCACAGAATCTGCGGCGAAAGAGCCAAGCCGCCTTGCATTCCCTAAAAGCTGGTGCTACAACCAATATCCATTGGATATTGGATACGCAAATTAATAGTAATGAGAAAGACTTGAAAAGCAAACGACTAAGCAACCTCGGTGAGATCCAACACAAAACAGCAAGTGAACAGATTGAACAGGTGTTAAAGCAGGCGATCCTTGAGGGGCGCCTTCCCCCCGGCGAGGTCCTGCGCCAGGAGGAGCTGGCGCAAACCTTCAATGTCAGCCGAATGCCGGTTCGCGAAGCACTGAAGAAACTGGAAGCACAGGCACTGGTGGACTTCGTTCCCTACAAGGGCGCGATCGTGACGCAGATATCCAAGGCCGACGGCCTGGACAACTACGCCATCCGGCTGGCCCTGGAACCTGCGGCCATCCGGTATTCGATTCCACACTTGACCAGTGCCGACCTGCAGCAGGCCAAGGACCTGATGCAGCAGATGAATGAAGAAACCGAGATGGACCAGCTAGGGGACCTGAACAAGCGCTTCCACATGTGTCTCTACGGGAAAACGCCCCACCTGAAATTACTGCAGTTGGTGGAGAAGCAGTTGTCCGTAGAGGACCGCTACTTGCGCTTTCACTTATCGGCCATGGGCCGTGAACACATGTCCCAGGATGAACACCTGGCGATGATCGAAGCCGCTACCGAGCAGGACCTGGACCGGGCCGAAGCCCTGGTACGCAACCATTTGATAAAGGCCGCCAAGGCCCTGGAAGACTTTTTCGACCGCAAGACCTGAACGTACGCTCATCACACAAGGAGGTGGACCATGGCCCAAGTCATGTCGGCATCAGCAATCGACTCTGCACAGAACCTGGCAGGCAAATCGATTTTCCTGGAGATGGGCGCACGCCTCGGGGTCATCGACCTGCTCATGCAAGGCGAGCCTTTCGATGTCGAGCAGGTAGTGCGCATCAGCGGTGCCAACCGGCACTTCGTCGTGTCCTACCTGGCCGCCTTGTGCAAACTGGGGCTGGCGACCCAGGAGGCTCGTCCCGACCGCTACAGCGGCACGCCTGCCCTGCCGGTGGCCGTCAACAATTGTGGCTACCTGCTCTGGGCCCTGCAGTCCTGCGCCCCCTTGATCGAGCATCCGGTGCAGTTCGCCAACAACATGCCGGACGCCATCAACACCTATGTGCGCAACGGCGAACATGTGGCACGCACCTCCAAGTGGATGGGAGCCACCGACTTCTACCCCCATGCCGAACAAGAAATTCTCCAGGCCAATCCGAAGAAGATCATCGACTTCGGTTCAGGCACCTGCGGTTTGCTGATCCGACTGCTGGAGCGCCTGCCCCAGGCCACCGGGATCGGCATCGACCTGAGCGCCAGCGCCTGCCAGAAGGCCCGGGAAATCATCGAGGCAAAAGGCTTGAGCCACAGGCTCCAGGTGATTCATGCACCGGTGCAAAGCCTGATCGACGATCCGACCCTGCTCAAGGATGTCGATGTCGTCCATGCCGGATTCGTCTTCCACGATCTGGACCCCACCCAAAGCCAGGTCCTGCCGAGCCTGCTGGCCACCATCAAGGCCGCCTCGCCCCGGGCCAAGCTGGTCATCGCCGATGCCATACCCGACGATGCCCCCTGGGAAAACAACGCCTATTCATTGGCCTTCACGTTCCTGCACACCCACTTCATGGACCGCAAGTTCCCTTCGGAGGAAGGCTGGAAGGCCTTGCTCGAAAAGGCCGGGTTCATGGACGTGACCCTCTCTAAACCCGGCCTTTCCGGCAGTCGCCTGATCGTCGGTCACTAGAGCAACACCCAACTCCAAGCAGTAAGGAATCCTATGTAGCCGCCACTCATCGGGAGATCGATCATGCGCGTGGAAACCCTTGTAGAGCGTGTCAAGAACCATCGCTGCTATAGCCATCCGATTTTTCACAACTGGGCCCGGGTCAATCCCGGCACCGAAGCCATCGGCGCCCTGTTCCACCACATCCGCAGCTTTTGCGATGCCACCCGCCCAGGCTGGAACCTGCCCCAGGGGCTGAAGGAAATCGGCCTGTCCACGGAAAGCCACCTGTTGCAGGAGATCGTCGACAGCGAGGAAAACCATGGCCCTGAACTGGCGATGATGGCCGGGCACATCATCAACCGCTCGGTCCCCGGCAAGGCGATCTTCGACGACTTGAGCGACCAGATTCATATCGAATCCATGCTCAAGCGCTGCTCCGATGAATTGCTGGGCCAACTCCCCGGCTATGACTTCGCCACCGGCCTGATGCCCCAGACCAAAAGGGCTATCCACACCTTCGAGGCCCGCAAGTCGACAGCCGCCCAGGATGTCTACAAGAGCCTGGGGACCGCACTGGCCCTGGAGATCATCTCCAATCGCCAACTGATCCCCGGGGAAAAGGCCTGCCTGGTGGACAGCGGCCTGTACCGCGCCAGCTTCGACGAGCCGGCCATGCACTACCTACTGGAGCACTACGGCGAAACCGGAGCCGAATGCCAGCACGAGCAGAACGCCATCGAGGCGGTGGGCTCGGTACTCAACCCGCAGAACAGCGCCGCCATCGTCCAGGGCGCCGACGACTTCCTCGATAACCTGGAAGCCCTGTGGGACCTGCTGGACTCGACCCTGTTGCAGGCCGAGGGTGACCGCGCTGCAGCCTGACCCCTTCCCGGGCCGGGCAACCGGCCCTCTTCCCGACAACGAGGCAGGTCAATCATGAGTAGCGAAAAGCTCGACAAACTCTTCGAAGACGTCTTCCGCCGCCCGGTAGCCAATGACCAGGACATCTTCGAACTGGGCGCCAACTCGCTCACCGCCATCCAGCTGGTCAGCCAGGTGAACGAGACGTTCGGCGCGAACATCAACATGGAGCAGTTCTTCCTCAGCCCCTGCAAGCAAACCATCCTGGACCAGTTGCCCGCTGCCGCGACAGCGCGCTACGCCTGAAGAGGTGCTCCATGCACAGTCTGTTCACATCGACCTTGGATTTGCAGCGTGCCGGCAAGGTGATCTGTGTGCGGAGCCTGCCTTTTGATCCCACCCGCGAAACCCTGCTGCTGCTGGCGCCAGTGGGTACCCAGTGCTTCTACATGAAGAATGCGGCGCTGTTCCTCATCAGCCACTTCAACCTGGTCATTCTGGAAAGCGACGCCCTGCTGTCCTATGCCGCGGCAGCCGGGTTGGCGCCCAGCGAGGGCGTCGCCGACTTCGTCAGGCAACTGCACGCCGCCCTGCCCGAAGCCGTCAGCGTGGACGCCGTGGTGGGCTACTGCTCTTCGGCCCCCCTGGCGCTTCTGGCCGCCGCCCAAGGGGTGTGCAGCAAACTGCTGTTGCTCAACGGCGCTTACTTTCTCAAGGGCGACGACATCGCCAAGAGCCAGTACGAGCGCGATGTAGAACGCATGATGCAGTCGATTCCCCAGGGCAACTGGGCCCAGGTGTACGAGGCGGTCAGCCTGTTGCACGACAACAGCGGCCTGGCCCCCAGCGACTATCGCTACCAGCAGATTCGGCCCTTGCGCGAGCGACAGGCCTTTCATCAGTACCTGACCTTCCTCAACCACCTGGCGACCCTGGAAGTAGCCGCCACCGCCCAGGCCGTCGAGGCCCCGACCCTGGTCTGGTGCGGCGGCAACGACAGCTACACCGACACCGCATCCTCCCGATACGTTGCCAGATGGCTGCCCAACGGCGAGCTGGTCGAAGACCCGGCCGGGCACCACCATGACTTCGTCGATGGCCACGAACGGCTGTACCAGGCGATGACGCATTTCCTCACCCGCCATCAACCGAGGGCTGCCCGATGAATGCGCACACCTCGTCACCGACCAGTGTCTTTCGCAAGTTCCAGTCGATCTGCACGGTGACGCCCCATGCCCTGGCAGTGGTCGACAACGGCAACACGCTCACCTACCAGCAACTGCACGAGCAGGTACTGGGCTTGTCCCAGCAACTGGTCCGCCAGGGCCTGGCCGACAGTTCATGCCTGCCGCTGGTCGCCAGTCGTTGCCTGCCCTACCTGGTCACGCTACTGGCCTGCTGCAAGCTGGGGATCGCCTATGTATCCATCGATCCGAGCACGCCAGCCCAACGCATCCTCGCGCAACTCGAACAGCTCGACTGCCAGCACCTGCTGCTGATCGGCCAGGCCGAGGACCTGGAGATCGACCCGCGCCTCACCTACCTGCACCTGGACGCCAAGGGCCGCCTGCTCAGCCGGGGCCCGACCCTGCGCCGCACCAGCCAGCGGCGCCCTGCCGACGCCGACAGCCTCACCGTGATGTTCACCTCAGGGACCACCGGGGTGCCCAAAGGGGTCCGGGTGTGCCATGCCGGCCTGCTGAACCTGGTGGAAAACGTGCAAGGACAGGTCCAGGGCAAGGCCCACAACTATGTTCATCACTCCTCGATCAGCTTCGATGCCGCCTTGTTCGAAGTCTGGGTGCCACTGCTGACGGGCGCCTGCGTCACCCTCCACGCCCCGGCGTTCAACATCGAGAGCCTGGCCGACTGTGTACGGGCGAGCCACTGCGATGTGCTGTTGCTGACCACTTCACTGTTCCACCTGGTGGCCCAACATCGCCTGCAAATGCTCGATGGCGTCCGCGTGCTGTATGTCGGCGGCGAAGTGCTCAAGCCCGCATACGCCAGGGCACTCTTGGCCGCCAACCGTGAGATCACGCTGGTCAACGGCTACGGCCCGACCGAAAACACGGTGTTTTCCACCTGGCACAGCATGAGTTCCCCCAAGGACATCGTCGGCGATGCGATCCCCATCGGCCGCCTGCTCAACCACGTGCACGCCAAGGTCGTCGATGCCCGGTTGCAGGAAGTGGAGCCCGGGGCTCCTGGCGAGCTATTGCTCGGCGGGCGCAACCTGAGCCTCGGTTACCTGGACGAAGAACTGACCCGCACGCGCTTCCTGCACCAGGCCGAGGGGGTCTACTACCGCACTGGCGACCTGGTGGTGGAAAACGAACAGGGGGTGTTCTTCTACCAGGGACGCCTGGACGAACAAGTGAAGATCCAGGGCTACCGCGTTGAAATCACCGAGGTCGAACAGGCATTGGGGCAGTTGCCCGGCATTGCCCAGGCCGTCGTACTGGCGCGCCCCATGAATGCCCTGGAAAACTGCCTGCATGCCTTCGTGGTGTTCCAGCATGGCTGGCCGGACATCGACGAAGGCAAGCTATTGAGCCTGCTGTCGGCTCGACTGCCCCACTACATGCTGCCCGCCCGTATCCACCGGTTGTTCGAATTACCGGTCACGGCCAATGGCAAGCTGGACAAACGCACCCTGCACTCCCTGGCAGGCGAGCAACCCAAGGCCCACAGGCCGTCACCACCTGCCGGTTCGGCCGTCCTGGAAGCCTGGTCAGGCATCCTCGGCACCCGCGACCTGCAATTGGAGCACTCGATCTATGCCTACGGCGCCTCATCCTTGAGCGTCGTCATGGCCCATACCCGGATCAACCAGAGTCTTGGCAAGAAAACCCCATTCGATGAAGTCGCCCGGTTGAACACCTTGCAGGAGTGGGTGCAGTACTACGTAACGCATGAAAACCTCAGTAACCTCTCGTAGGAGCCGACATGGACATCACTGACTTTTCGTTGACGGAACAGGAACTCCAGCAATTCGACCGGGACGGCTTCATCGGCCCCTTCACGCTCTACGAGCCTGAAGAAATGATGCAGATGCACAAGACCGTCCGGGCGCAACTGTTCAACCGGACCCATGCGCCCTATGACGCGCCCCTGGACGTGGCGATCACCAACTACGATCGCCACCTGGATGTCGAACTGCTGACCCGCCATGTGTTTCGCAAGGAGATCGTCCATCGGCTGCGGAGCATCCTCGGCCCGGACGTGATTTGCTGGCGCAGCGAGTTCATTCCCAAGTACCCCGGCAATGAAGGCACCGACTGGCACCAGGCCGACACGTTCGGCCATGCCTCGGGACAACCCCAGCTGGTATGGCCCCAGGACGAGGCATTCGGTGGCGCCATCAACGTCTGGACCGGCTTCACCGATGCCACCCAGGAAAACGGCTGCATGCTGTTCATCCCCGGCACCCACAAGAAGATGAACTACGACGAATCCATCGGCATGACGTTCGACCCGGTCGCCAACAAGGACGTGGTCAAGGGCCAGTACGCACGTGGTTTCAACGGCTATGACTACAGCACCCTGCAAAAGGACAAATCCTGGCGGCCGGATGAAGCCGCTGCGGTGCCGATCGTGATGAAGGCCGGGCAGTTCGTGATCTTCCGCTCGATGCTGATGCACTCCTCGCTACCCAACTCGACATCGGACAAGACCCGCCTCGGCTATGTGGCGCGCTACGTGCCCGGGAGGGTGAAGGTCTATCCCGGCACCGACTACGTGAAAGAGTTCGGTGGTGAATATCGCCTGGACAAGTTCGGCGTGGTGCAGGTGGCCGGTACTCGCACCGACCAACAGAATCGGGTGGCGAGCCAGAGCCTTAGCGGCCTGGACCTCAAGCCCCTGGCCTGCAGCTGAGGAACGACCATGGAACAGCACTCCTACCTGGGGATCGACCACATCGCGTACGCCACGCGATCCACGCAGAAGACAGCCGCATTCTTCACGGCCCTGGGGTTCGAAGTGCTGTTCCATCGCCAACCGATCGACAAGTTCGGCGTGCTCATCACCAAGCTGCGCTCGCCGACCGGGGAGATCGTCGAGGTCGTCGAGCCCTTTCGCCCCGACAGCGTGGTCAGCCGCTTGCTGGTCAACGTCGAGGCCTGCATCTATCACGCTGCCTTCAGGGTCGACGACCTGGCGGCGACCCAGGCCTCGCTAGCCGGAATCGGGGGCGTGACGGTGACCAACGTCATGACCATTCCCTACCCCGCGACCGAGGAGCATCGCTCGCTGACCACCTCGCACATGTTCCATCCGGCGGTGGGCCTGTTCGAGATCACCGGATAGGAACCCCCCATGGCCACAGCCTCGATCACCCAGCCGCGCTGGCTCGCCCCACTGTCCACAGCCCCCTGCCGGGAGGGCCAGGACATACTGCTGTGCTTTCCCTATGGCGGCGGCGGCAGCTCGGCCTTCCACGGCCTGGAGGCGCTACGCTACGCCGGCATCACGCCCTGGGTGGTCAAGCTGCCCGGACGCGAGGAGCGGATCCAGGAGCCCGCGGCCACCTGCATCCACGGCCTCATCGATGCCATCGTCGAAGCGCTGCAGGCATTCACCCGGCCACTGGCCTTCTATGGCCACAGCTTTGGCGCGGGCCTGGCCCTGGATGTTGCCCACGCCCTGGTCGAACGTGGCTGCCAGCCTCCAACACGGCTGGTGCTGTCCGGGCGCATGCCTCCCCACACCGGGTATTCACCGCTACTGGGCGCCATGGACGACGAGCAGCTATGGCAGCACGTCTGTGCCGAAAGCGCGCTCCCCCTGCCCCGGGACGCCTCCTGCGGGTTTGCCCGGCAAGCCCTGGTCAAGCTCAAGGCCGACCTTGTACTCAATGCCCAGCTGACCTACAGGTTCATCCGCCCCCTGCCCATACCGCTGTATACCCTCAATGGCCTGGACGACCCGTTGATCGACACCCACCGCCTCGACGAGTGGCAGCGCTATAGCAGCATCCGCTACCAGGGGCAGTGCCTGCCCGGCGGGCATTTTTTCTTCGAAAAAGATTTCCAACGCTTCTACGCGACCCTCCTGACCACCCTCACAGAGCAAGACAGCTAAGCCCTATGGAACGTGCCTTCTGGAATACCCCGTATCTTTCGACCCTGGATGCCCGAGTGCTGAGCATCGAAGGTGCCGACGTCACGATCAGCCCGACGATCTTCTTCGCCGAATCCGGTGGCCAGGAATCGGACCGGGGCACCATCAATCGGATCGAGGTTGCCCAAGCCACGGTGGTCGACGACCGGATCGTCTATCGCCTGGCGACCGAGCCGGACTTCGCCGTGGGCGACCTGGTCAACGTGCAGATCGATTGGCCCCGGCGCTATGCCCTGATGCGCCTGCACTTCGCCGCCGAGATCGTCCTTGAGCTGTTCTACAAGAAATTCCCCGGGCTGGAGAAAGTCGGCGCCCACATCAGCCAGGGCAAGGCTCGCATCGACTTTGTAATGGAGGACAACGTCAGCCAGTACTTCCCTGAGATCCTCGAGCAGGTCGAGCGATTGGTGGCCGCCGACCTGCCGATCGAAAGCCGCTTCACCGATGCCGAACACCTGCGTCGCTGCTGGCACATCGAGGGGTTCTCCCAGGTACCTTGCGGCGGCACGCACCTGCGCAAGACCGGCGAAGTCGGACGGATTCGCCTCAAGCGCAACAACATCGGGGCGCACAAGGAGCGCGTCGAGATCTATCTAGTGGACTAGCCATCGCCCGTTGATCGTGGCCCGGCGTGCTTCAGGAGACCGCCTGCATGCTGAACATCATGCCTGCACTTGGATTGTTGCTGTTGATGCCGGGACCGACCAATACACTGCTGTTGCGCTCGGGGGTGCTCAGCGGGTTCAGGCATGCCTGGCCGCTGAGCCTGCTGGAGTGCCTGGCCTACCTGCTGCAGATTTCATTCTGGGGCTACCTGCTGGGCCATATCGGCGACAACGCGCCCTGGTGCCTGAGGCTGGTGCAGTTCGCCTCGGTCTGCTACCTGGCCAAGACGTCGTACCTGCTCTGGCGCAAGCCCGACGGTAAACTGTCGCCCCCCGCGGAGGGCCGAGTGTCCAGGCTGCACTTCTTCCTGCTGACCCTGATCAATCCCAAGGGCTTGCTGGTGGTCTCGTTCATCGTTCCGGTACAGACCTTCACCGACCCTGGCCTACCTGCATTTTGTCGTGCAGTTCACCGCCGTGGTGATCCCGGTGGGGTGTGCCTGGGTGCTGTTCGGCGCCCGGATCAAGCGCAGCGGCCATGCCTGGCTGACGCCCCACGCCATCAACCGCACGGCCTCGGTGGTCATCTGCTGCTTCGCGGTGGCCATCCTCTCGCGACTGGCGGATTCCCTGATCAATAGCGGCCTGGCGCTGTAGTCAGCCAGGCGGGTCTGGCACTTTGCCACAACTCAAGGCATGCTAGCCGCCCTTCGGGCGTCCGGCTTATAGTGCACGTCGCGCCAGTCCAGCCAAACCGCAGGATCACAGCTTGTCCAACGTCACTTCGCCACAGCCCGCGCGCGCTAAGGATGGTCTGAAGTAGCCATGTATTT
>MCND01000113.1_pt1 | contig 37182 bp, 32 predicted proteins | sample 778211 | NCBI WGS metagenome assembly MCND01 (sample SAMN04296812, study PRJNA304217) | bioreactor metagenome | isolation source: activated sludge enriched with benzalkonium chloride | place: Turkey: Istanbul urban wastewater treatment plant
AGCATCAGGTATGGCTGCTCCATGGCTAATCCACCGCTGGCTGTGGATATGTTGTGGTCGATGGCGCGTAGTGCGCCAGAAAGCGAACGGTCATAGGCTATGTCGACCTGGTTGCGCAGCTGGTGGTTCGACAGCCACAGGGCGCCCATCATCACGAAGACCAGTGTCGGGATCAGCCACCAGAGGAGCTGGGTTTTCAGGGTGCGATTACGCTTTTTTGCGGCGAAAAACCCCTTTTTTTCCGCACTTCTAGTTGTCAACAAGGTTCTCCAGGCAGTAGCCCATGCCGCGCATGGTCACGATCTGCACACCGGTATCCGCCAATTTTTTTCGCAAACGGTGCACCAGGACCTCGATGGCTTCCAGATTGATGTCCGCGTCGTCGGTCAGGATGCGGTCCAGGATCTGCTGCTTGTTGATGGGTTCGCCGCTTTTTTGGATCAGTACCCGCAGAACCGAGTGTTCACGTGGGGATAACTGCAAGGGCTGTCCGCTGACCGTGAATTTTTGAGCGGAAGTCTCGAAAACCAGGTTTCCCAGCGTAAGCCGCGGGTGTTCACGCCCACGGCTGCGCCGGATGAGTGCGATCAATCGCGCTTCCAACTCTTCCACAACAAACGGTTTCGGCAGGAAATCGTCAGCTCCCTGGTGGAGCGTCCCGATTTTTTCGGCCAGCGAATCGCGCGCGGTCAAGACCAGGACCGGCGTACGGTCGTCCCGCGCGCGAATCTTCGCGAGCAAAGCATGGCCATCCATGCCCGGTAGTCCCAGATCGAGGATGACCGCGTCGAATTCTTCCATCGCCAGTCTTCTTTCGGCGACCAGCCCGTCATCTGCCCACTCAACGACGAAACCTGCGTGCCTGGCCAGGCTTCTTGAAAGCCAGCGGGCAAGTTCTGCTTCGTCTTCTATCAGGAGGATGCGCATGGACGGAGTCCGGGGGGGGATGGCTGGGCGGAATGGGAGAGCATGTTTGGCTTTTCCTTTATTTCTCTTTATATAAAGACTAATGATTAATAAGGCCTGTGGATAACTACCTTAACCTTGAAAACCTCTTTTCTTTCATCAGCTTGCAGCCGTTTTTGGCTGTGCAAGAACTCTGTGTGGGAAAAAAGCTGAAGTTGGACAAGATTTTGGACCCTGTCCGAAACCCCTGCTTGTTCAACTTGCCTCCACAAAATGTGCACAAGGCGTCTACTTAGGAGTTATCCACAGCCCCTTTCTGCCGAACCGGTCTCAAAAACGGCACTTTTACCCCGAAAAACGCCTCGCTGCCTACCTGCGTTTTCGCCGTTCAGGAGGCCTTTAGCGGCCCCACAAGGCGTTCGCGAACCGGGGGATTCGAGGGGAGACGCGCAGCCGTTCTTGACTGGGAACTGAACAAAAAGTGAGCAGGTTCCGCCGTAGAATTCCGCCATGGCGACAGAAATCAGAATCAAGAAATCAGGGTGGGCAATCTGGCTGAGAAGCCGTTTGTTGGCGGACAACTTGCCGGCCACGCTCTGCGCGGCGGCGCTGATGGGCCTCTTGGGTGCACTGGCCACCGTGGTGTTCCGGGAGATGCTGGCGTGGACGCAGATGCTGCTCGGGGGCGAGGACACTCCCCATGGCATGGTGTCCCTGGCGCGGGGGCTGAGTCCCTGGCAACGCTTTCTGATGCCGGCCATGGGCGGCGCCATTGCCGGGGCCATCCTGCAAATGGCGGCCAGATGGCTGCCCAAGCGCGGCGCAGCGGACTATATGGAGGCGATTTCCATCGGCCGCGGAGTCATCGGCTTTCGCCAGACGGTCGCGCGCAGCCTGTCGTCGATTTTTTCCATCGGCTCCGGCGCCTCCATCGGCCGCGAGGGTCCCATGGTGCAGCTGGCGGCGATGCTGTCATCCCTGACGGGACGTTATCTGGTGCTGCCGCCGCGGCATTTGCGCTTGTTGGTCGCCTGCGGCGCCACGGCGGGGATCACTTCCGCCTATAACGCGCCCATTGCCGGCGCCTTGTTCATTTCCGAGATAGTTTTTGGCGCGATCGCTTCGGCTACTCTGGTGCCGTTGGTCGTATCGTCGGTCGTGGCAAACATTGTGACGCGCCAAATACTGCATTACGACGCGGTTTTTCACATGCCGCCCTTCACTTTCGTGTCCGGCTGGGAAGTCATCAACTATCTGGGCCTGGGGGTGATCGCCGGCCTGGCGGCGCCGCAATTCCTGCGCTTTCTCGACACCGCGCGCGCCGCGTTCGGCCGCGTGCCCGCGCCGCTATGGGTGCGCATGGCATTGGGCGGTCTGATCGTCGGCGCCTTGTCGGTGGTGAACCCCGAGGTCTGGGGCAATGGCTACAGCGTGGTCAACAGCATGTTGCATACGCAGTGGGCCTGGCAGGCGGTCGCCGCCATCCTGCTCTTGAAAACGCTGGCCACCGCGGCCAGCGTCGGTTCGGGCGCGGTGGGCGGCGTCTTCACGCCCACGCTGTTCGTGGGGGCGGCGCTGGGCGCCTTGTACGGGACTGGCCTGCAGGCCTTGTTTCCGGCTGGAGATCTGTCGGCGGTATCCAGCTATGCGGTGGTGGGCATGGGCGCCCTGCTGGCCGCCACCACCTATGCGCCATTGATGTCGATCCTGATGATCTTCGAGATGACGCTCAGCTATGAGGTCATGCTGCCGCTGATGCTGGCCTGCATCACGGGCTACGTCATTGCGCATCGCATACGGCCGGACTCGGTGTACGCGAAATCGCTGGCCAGCAACCGGCGCGCGCAGCGCGTCGTTGCCAAGGAGCGTGACGAGTGACAAGGTTTCATTAATACGAGTAAATACTCGCATTAATGAAGAATGAAGAATAGCCCTTAAATCAGGGCTTTTTTCATGAAGACGCGCTTCAATCCGATCTCCTCGGCGCGATGGGTTTCCACATAACCGTATCGCTTGTAGATAGCGATGTTCTCGGTCATTTTCTCCTGCGTGTAGAGACGGATGCTGGCATAGCCGGCCCGGCGCGCCACGTGTTCCGCGAACTGCATCAAGTCGCGGCCATAGCCTTTTCCCTGCGCTTGCGGAGCGACTGCGATGTTGTCCAGCAACAGGCAATCGGCCTCCTGAATCAGGACCAGCACAGCTTGCACGGTATCGCGCACCCGCAGTACATGGACCACGCCTTGTGCGATGCGGGCTGGGTAATCATCGAGCATCGGTCCAGGCGTCGCGCCGATGCGCGCGACATAGTGGCCGTAGGCTTGCGCGACGATCCGCTCGATGTCGGGCAGGTCGCGGAGGGTGGCGATGCGTATGTCGGGAGGCATGCGAGTTCCGGTTAGTGCGCCGCCCGGCGTGGACGGATTTCCCAGAAATATAAGACGCTCGGACCGTCCAAAGATTGTTTTGCGAATTAGTTATAAAATTTATAACTAATAGTTCGCGTATATACCCCGAAGATGATGTGCGATCACCGAAGAAAATGCTGAGTGATCCCGCAAAGGAGTGTCAATGGCACCTAATACGTCTTTTCCGGCGAATGGCGCGCCCGACAACCTGTGGAACGAGTATGCAAGGTTCCACGAAGCTTGTTCAGGCGTGCTGGACCGGATCGAGCAGCACAGGGATAGCGGTATTGCCTTGTCGGAGAACGAATTGTCGGAGTTGAGAACCATGGTGCTCAACCTCAATGCATTCGGCCGGGTGCTGCATGGCAAAAGAGCGCGCGAAATGCGCCAGCTGGCCGAGCGGGCCGAACAGGCATTGGGCAAGGCCGGATCAGCTGCTGCCGCACGGATCAAGGAAGAGAGCGAGTCCCAAGACGATTCAGCCATAGTGACGGGCTGAGCCGGTACGCAGGATCTTGCGTGGTCATGCGTGCCGCCGGCGCAGGACTGAGCGCCCCATCGCCCCGACCATCTTGAGCGTGTACAACACGAACAAGGATCCCGTGATGTCGCCGGTCAGCATCGCAATGTAGCTATCCGCGAGCGCGGCCCTTTCTCCCTGGAGAAAGAACCAGAGATGATGAATCGTCGTGTTCATCAGCGCATAGACCGCCGCGCAGACCAGCAGGCGCCAGGCAGTAAGGTTGCTCAAGTCCGGCTGCAGTCGCAGTGCCGACCTGGCCCAGCGGTAGGCCAGATAGGGAGCGGCGGCGGCCATGAGGCCGCCGGCCACCGAGCGCAGGACGTCGTCGGGGAAGTAGTAGAAAAAGCAGGCGAGCCAGGATCCCGCCAGCAAGCCCAGCGCTGCCGGCAGGCCAAACAGCAGCGTGCATATCAGGCGCACGCCCGCGGGCAGATAGATCCAGTTGATGCCGCGCACGAACTCAAGGTTGGTAAACACCCATTCATTGACTACCAGACTGCCCAGGAACAGCACTATCGTCACCAGAGCCCATTTACCCTGATCTAGAATGTTTTCCATGCCTCGAATTCCGCCGCTTATCGGTCGCCGCGTCCATTATCCATGAAAGAAAAAAAGAGACCTGCCGATATCTACTTGCGCTTTCTGCGCCTGGCCGACGCGCTGCGCGGCCTGCCTGCGCTGCCATCGCTCGATCCCATGGAAGAACGCATACTTACGCTGATCGCGCGCGCATCGCAGGAACACCGCCGCTTGTCCGTGCGCGACGTGATGGCGGTCGATAGTATCGGTTCGCCTGCTACCCTGCACGCCCGCTTGAAATCCATGCGCGAGAAAGGCTGGGTATTGCTGGTCGACACCGAGGACGCGCGCCGCAAGCAGGTCGAACTCAGCCAGGCCGCGCTGTCGCATTTCGACCGGCTGTCCGAATGCCTGGTCGAAGCGGCGCGCAAGCACTGAGTAGCAGGGCTGCGGCGCCGCAACACGCGGGATTTCGGGTTATTTCCCGATGCAGAAGCGGCATTTATCCCGCATGTCGTTGATTTTCAAGGAATTCATGGCGGTTACGAAACGCGCTTGGACCTATTCTTGGACCCAAATACCAAGCGTGTCCCTTGGTGGCGGCGGATGGCTCTCCTTGTACGCTCCCCGCGCTCTCGTCGCCGGTGCAGCGCGCCAGTAAGCGGTCTGATCAAGGACGGCGAACATGGCCATCGGCGTTCAGCAACGTCCAATGACCGTAGCGAAGGCTCATTTTCCCACCTCCTGATCCGGAACACCAAGGATGTTGCGCTCTGCTTCAACTCGAAAAAACGGGAGGAGCGCAGTTCGGATTGATGGCTGCGGCAGCGGTGATGCCGGGGTGAGATGACGGCTCCTTTGGCCAGTTGGCCGATACCGATAGGAGCCTCACCATGTCACACCAAACCTCGGACATCATCACCCCGAAAGCCCTGTTGCTCGATGAGCGGCTGACACCACTGGAGCGCAACGCCTGGCTGACTTTCCGTGCGCTGGCCGGCAGCGACAGCACCGTGGTTCTCAGTTACGACGCGCTGCGCGGGTACCTGCCGAGCGCGCCGGGCAGCAAGCGGGCTGCCCTTGAAACCGTCTCCAGGGCCGTGCTGTGCCTGCGGCTGTCCACGTGGATTGCGCTGGTCGAGTACCGCCGCAACCCGATGACCGGCTTCTCGATGGCCAGCCGCTACGCGGTGCGGAATCAGCCCCTCGCGTTCGACGACGCCTGCATGGAGGACGAGGACTACCTGCCCTTGCTGGAACGGGCGCTCGGCCATGCCAGTGCGACGATTCGCCAACTGGCACAGTCCATTCTCGACGAGGCTATGCGCCATCCAGACAGGTTGGGAAAGCTGCCCGCAACAATGCAAGTGCGGATCAGGCGCTTGCAACACCGGGGCGATGACCATGATCCGGGCAGTCCTGGTGGTCCTACTTCGCCTGATGCTCGCGTGCCCGAAGCCAGCAGCGACATTCCGAAACCCGTACCGGCGTCTGCGACAGCAGTACGTACTGTAAAAGAAGTATTAAAAGAAGTACGTACGTACCGCTCACCAACCGAAGAGCAGGTATCCAGGTCAGATGTGCCAGCCCGCTTCCGGCAACTGCCGCAGGATCAGCAACGGGTTCTCACCGCGCGTCTCAGGGGCTTGCCTCCGGAGCAACGCCTGGCAGTGCTGGCCGAGTGGAACGTGCGCTGCGAATCAGGTAGCGTGCACAACGCCATCGCCTACCTCTACGGGTTGATCAAGAAGGCCGTGGAAGGCGTGTTCAAGCTCTGGGCGGCGCGCAAATCCACTCCACAGCAGACACCCATGCAGGCCATCAGCAACAGCCAGCATGGCTCGCCGCCGGCCCCTTCTCCAGCGTCCAGCAACCAAGCCGCAAAACCTGCGTCGCGCGAAGTGGCGCAACGGCATCTGGAGCAGATCCGGCGCATGCTGAAGACGCCATCGCTGCCCATCGGGCAGATCATCGGATGCATGGCTGACAGCGGAACGCTGCCAACAGGCCCAGGGAACACGCATGCTGCTGCAAGGCTCGATCCGCTGGGTGCGACGTAAGGCCGATAGGGCCGTCACTGCACGCCGCAGTGACGGCCCGGCAAACTGCAGCAGCAATGCGGGTTGGCGCAGCATCGCATTGATGGCTGCGCACATGACGATGCCCCGACACACTGGCCCAGCAACGACCTGCCGGTGGGTATGAACACCGGAACCCTGGCGCAGGTTCCTGCAAGCGCCGACCCGGTTCGCCGGACGGAACCAACCAGGCACACCCAGGCTCGCTCTGTGTGCCGCCCTACCCATGGGCAGAGCTTTTCTCATTCTCGGCGTGGTTCGTCCCGCCATCGTCGCAACACACATCCCCGTTCTAGGCGCTCATCGCTGGTCGCCCGACCTTGCGCAGCCAGCCGGCACCTTTTCCACACTGCACCACAGGAGGTACCCATCCCAGCACATCGTGTTGTCGTCTCTCGCAATTCCTCCGCTCGGCCTTCCCACAGGAAGCAAGGCGGACGTCTCATTCGAGGCCACAGGTGAACTGAGCACCTGGCCCTTGCCCTTCGGGGATCTCGCCTTGGCGAGTTGGCAAAAACACTGACCCTTGTATCTCAGCCCCAAAGCCGATGGAGGTCCACACCAATGGACGACCTGACCTATACCCTGCGCCAGCTCTGCCTACGCAACCGCGACGGCAGCCACGCCACCCAGGCGGATCGGCAACGGTCGCTGACCCTGGCCGCCCGTCAACTGCGCGAAGCAGGCTTCCGCCAGATGCAAGCCACCTCGCTCAAGGGCAAGCATGTCGAAGCCTTGTTGCAGCGCTGGCAAGCCGAAGGTCTGTCGGCCGGCACGCTGAAGAATCGTATGGCGCACCTGCGCTGGTGGGCCGAAAAGGTCGGCAAGGCAGGCATCCTGCCAGCGGACAACACCAAGCTGGGTATCCCTGAACGACGCTATGTGACCGGCGAAAGCAAGGCCAAGGAACTCGATGACAGGCTGGACCGGATCACCGATCCGCACGTCCGCATGAGCCTGCGCCTGCAAGCGGCCTTCGGCCTGCGCCGCGAAGAGTCCATCAAGTTCCAACCCCGCTATGCCGACCGTAGCGACCACATCGCCATCAAGGGGTCATGGGCCAAGGGTGGACGCGACCGGACGGTGCCGATCACGACACCGGAGCAGCGTGCCGTGCTGGATGAGGCCCATCGCTTGGCAGGCCTGGGATCATTGATTCCATCACACAAGACCTACATCCAACAGCGCCATGCCTACGACGGTCAGTGCAAGGCAGCAGGGCTGAGCAACATGCACGGGCTGCGGCATCGGTATGCGCAGATGCGGTATGAGGTGCTGACGGGATGGAAGGCGCCGGCGGCGGGTGGCCCTGATAAAGCTCAGCTCAGTAGCAGTCAGAGAATGAGTGACCAACACGCCCGACAGCAGATCAGCCATGAACTCGGGCATGAAAGGCTGAAAGTGACGTCTATCTATCTGGGAACCTGAGGCTTATCCGCCATCTCTGGTGTTTGACTCACCGGCCGTCAGTTTTTTCACTGCTTTGTCGAAATCGCTTTCAAACAGGCGATCCTGCACAATTCTGTACTTCTCAAATTCGCTTTCCGCATGTGTCTGGGCAAGTTTCGCAGAAATCTTGCCGCTGCTCTGTAGCACTTCCCGTTCATCAAATTCTAGGAAGGCGTCCAGCCGCTTGGACCAGTCTTCCATACTCATGGGAATCTTGCGGCGAGCACGATCCTCGGCCAACTCCAGATAGGCGTTGACGATACGACCCAATGAATCCAACTCGTCCTTGGTCAAGTAGTTCTTGGCCACGGCTACGTCGGTTTTCAGGATCTTGCCTTCGGGCGCGCTCGCCCAGGAAGTCAGCCCCATATGTGGCTTGCTGCTATCGGCCCGTTTGCGGATCAACTCTGCCGCGGTATGGCCGTGGATGGCGTAATGCAATTTGTTCTGTACTTTGGCGAAGAATGCCTTGGTAGTTGGTGCGTCCTTGTTGTAATCCACGCTGGTGGCGTAGATGTCGGTGATCTTCTGGTAGAAGCGTCGCTCGCTGAGGCGGATCTCGCGGATTTCCGCCAGCAGCCGCTCGAAGTAGTCCTCGCCCAGGAAGCTGCCGTTTTCCATGCGCTGACGATCCAGCACATACCCCTTGATGGCGAACTCACGCAGGACGCCGGTCGCCCACTGGCGGAACTGCGTTGCGCGTAGGGAGTTGACCCGATAGCCGACGGAAATGATGGCATCGAGGTTGTAGAAGTCCACCGCGCGGGACACCTCCCGCTGGCCCTCCTGCTGAACTATCCGGAATTTCCGGATAGTTGCCTCAGGCGCGAGCTCATGACTGGCAAAGATGTTCTTCAGGTGCTCGCTGACGGTGCGCACGTCCACCCCGAACAACTCGGCCATCAGCTTCTGCGACAGCCACAGGGTTTCGTCCTCGTAGCGGGCCTCGATGCTCTGTTCGCCGGCCTGGCCAGTGAAGATCAGAAACTCGGCTGTGCTGTTGCGGATCAATTTTTTGCCATTCATACCAAGTATCTCAACGTGGTCTGTACGTCGACCAGGCACGCTTTAACGCCAGTGCGATAACTCTGGCCGGTTACACCTGCCCACCTACCCCTTTGAATTTTTCGACGAACGCGGCGATCTTCTGGAAGACGCTTTGCTTTTTTGTCAGGTACTCCGGATTGAGCGGGCTCATCTTGGGCAGCAGGGCATTGAGTTCGGTGCCGTTCTCGCTGGCGAACTCGCGTCTCAGTGAGGTGCTGATGTACCGTCTGGCCGCCTCTGCATTCAGCGTCTCGTCGTTGATCAACTCCTGAGCCTCGCGCTGCTGCTCGGCCTGGGCAAAGCTAAAGAATGCCTCGATCACGCTGGCCTTGTCGCCCAGCCCATCCAGGTCGGTCTGGTTGATGAAGTCCACCACCAGGCTTTCCTTGGCGCGATTACCCAGGCTGGCGCGGATCACCCGACGCACGTCCTCGATCAGAGCCACCTTGTCCTTGGTCTTCTTGTTCTTCTCGAAGATCAATTCCAGGATGTAGTCCAGGTTGATTTCCTGCGACTTGAGCAGATCTACCTCGAACACCACATCATCCCAGTCGATGCTGGATTTCTCTTTTTCCGCCGAGGCTTTCTCTCGGCGCAGCCAGTCGCGGATGTCGTTGTAGGTGGATCGGTAATCCTGGATTTTCCGATCGGCGGGAATGTGGATCGCCTGCAATACGACCAACTCTTCGTCGCTCAGGTAACGTTCCGCTTTGAAGTCCTCCACCGCCTGCGGGTCGCTCGTGTCAATGTCCTGCAAGGCTTTCAGGCTGGTGAATTCATCGTAGTTCTGCAGCACGTTTTCCACGCGCAGGTATTCGCCGAACAGTTTGGCAAAGGCCTTTTTGTCGGATTCCTTGACGATATTCGCCGGATCGGGAAAGCGCTGCTCCAACTCACTCACCACATCCTTGAAGCCACGTCGCGCCTCGCCCGTGACGACATCGGTGAAGCCCTCCATGTACTCGGCGTAGCTTTTCTCCAGCACCACGTTCCGGGTGTTCTTGTCACCGAACAGGGTGATCGCAGCAACGGTCGGCTGTTCCAGATCGCGGAAGGTGACGACGTTACCGAAGGTCTTGGTGGCGTCAAAAATGCGATTGGTGCGCGAATAGGCCTGGATCAGGCCGTGGTAGCGCAGGTTCTTGTCCACGAACAAGGTGTTCAGCGTGGGCGCATCGAAGCCGGTCAGAAACATCCCGACCACGATCAGCAAATCGACATCCTGCTCTTTGACGCGCTTGGCCAAGTCTCGGTAGTAATTCTGGAAGCCCTTGCTGTCCACGCTGAAGCTGGTCTTGAACAGCGCGTTGTAATCGGCAACGGCCGCTTCCAGGAATTCCTTGGCGCTGCTGTCCATGGCCGAGACTTCAAAGCCTTCGTCCGCGATGTCACCCACCGCATCCTGCTCCTCGTTGGCGGCGTAGGAGAAGATGGTGGCAACTCGCAAAGGCTTGTCGTTGTCCTTCTGCAGGGTCTTGAAGGCTTGGTAGTAGAGCTTGGCCGCATCCACGCTGCTCACGGCGAACATGGCATTGAAGCCCTTGGCACCCGCTTGCAGGCGGTGGGTCTTCTGCCGGAAGTTGTTCAGGATGTACTGGGTGATTTCGCGGATGCGATCCGGGTGCAGCAAGGCCTGCCGGTTTTCCGCCGCGCTGAGCTTCTTCTCGTCCTGCTCGGTTTCGATGGCCTTGAACTGCGGACGTACATCGTTGTAGTCCACCTTGAACTTGAGCACCTTTTCGTCGCGGATGGCATCAGTGATGACGTAGGAGTGTAGTTGCCGGCCGAACACGCTGGCGGTGGTGTCCGCACCCAGCGCGTTTTGCGGGAAGATCGGCGTACCGGTAAAACCGAACTGGTAGAACCTCTTGAACTTCTTCTTCAGGTTCTTCTGCGCTTCGCCAAACTGGCTGCGATGGCACTCGTCGAAGATGAAGACCACCTGCCTGCCGTAGATCGGCAGATCGTTTTCGCTCTTCATCAGGTTGTTGAGCTTCTGGATGGTGGTGACAATGATCTTGTTGTCGTCCTTGTCCAGATTACGCTTCAGGCCCGCCGTGCTGTCCGAGCCGTTCACGCTGTCGGGCGAAAAGCGCTGGTATTCCTTCATGGTCTGGTAATCCAGATCCTTGCGGTCCACCACGAAGAACACCTTGTCGATAAACTCCAGCTCCGTCGCCAGGCGCGCAGCCTTGAAGCTGGTCAGGGTCTTGCCCGATCCCGTCGTGTGCCAGATGTAGCCGCTGCCCTCGGTGCTGTTCCAGTGCTTGCCCTGATAGGCACCCTTGATCTTCCACAAGATGCGCTCGGTCGCGGCAATCTGGTAGGGGCGCATCACCAGAAGAGTATTGCCCACGTCGAATACCGAGTAGGTCAGCAGCACATTGAGCAAGGTGTGCTTCTGGAAGAAAGTCGCGGTGAAGTCCTTCAAGTCCTTGATCGGGCTGTTGTCGGCCTGCGCCCAATTCATGGTGAAGTCGAAGCTGTTCTTGTTGCGCTGCGTGGTGTTGGCGAAGTAGCGCGTGTCGGTGCCATTGGAGATGACGAACAGCTGCAAATACCTGAACAGGGAATGCTCGCTGTTGAAGCTCTCCTTGCTGTAGCGATGCACCTGGTTGAAGGCTTCGCGGATGGCCACGCCGCGTTTTTTCAGCTCCACCTGTACCAGCGGTAGACCGTTGACCAGCACCGTTACGTCATAGCGGTTGGCATGGCTGCCGGTTTGCTCGAACTGCTTGATCACCTGCACCTTGTTGCGGGCGATGTTCTTCTTGTCGAGCAGGTAGATGTTCTGGATACGGCCGTCGTCGAACACGAAGTCATGGATGTAATCGTCATGAATCTTGCGGGTTTTTTCGACGATGCCATCGCTGGGCTTGTCCAGCCAGGTTTCTATGAAGCGCGCCCATTCGCCGTCTGCAAACTGGACGCTGTTCAGAGTTTGCAATTGCTCACGGACATTGGCTAGCAAGCCTTGCTGTGTTTTCAGGCCGGACAGGTATTCATAACCCTGATTGACCAGATCCTGGATGAACTCGCGTTCCAGGTCGCCTTCGCTTTGGTAGCTTTCGGCAACTTTCCACTCCTTGAAATACCTGTCGAGCACGATGAAATTGTTCGACTCGGCGATAGGACTGTATTCGATCATGTGTTTTTTTCCTGCCAAAACCGATGTCGCTCGACAATGTGCTTAACCAAGTTCTCCAGAAGCTTCTTTTCTTCCGGCTTCAGCGGTTGAACTTCTTCGGCAGCGTGTTTCGAATGACTTGAAAAATTTACAATTCGCTTTGCATGTGGATTTGGCATGCCGCCGTCTATCTCCGGCAGAAGGTGTTCCCACCTTTTGTATCCGAGGAATGTTGCGGTCTTTTCGAGGATATTTCGGAGCAGGTTGAAATGATATTTTTCAATCTGTCCGCTTTTTATCGCTTCTTCAAGTTGCGATATCAGGTGCAGGTGATAGGCGAATGGAGAATCGTTTGGTTGCTCCGTTAAATTGAAGCTACCATCCTCATTATTTTCCAGACGAGATTTGCTGAACCATTTTGATTTCCAGCTATAGCGCTCAGTTTTCTCATCGCTACCGAACTCGTTGCAAAGTACGTTAAAGAAAAGTGGGTTATGTGTTGTGAGAATAAACTTGATGCTGGACTTGTTTGATTTAACTAGCTGCGCCAAATCTACCGCCAACTGAATCAAGTGATTATCATCCAGGGAGCTAACAGGGTCATCAATAAACACATATTCGAGACCGTCAAATGGAGTTGGCTCAGGGTAGTCGGGTTGAACATCATTTAGAGTAAAAATCGCCTGCTCAAGTAACGAGTAGAAAAGACTCCAGATAAAGTTGCTTTCTTCGCCCTTGGATATTTTCAGATTTCCCGAATGCGTTGCATCGCCGCGCTCTATCGTGAAAGTGACTTCTGAGAAGGCCTTTGCAACGATTTCTCCGGTTTTATGGTCTTTTCGCTCGACATTGAAGTGCGGCGTCAACTTATCGTTGGTATAACGTTGAAAGGTCGTGATGACGTTCATGTCCTGACCTTGATCCTTCAACACCCAATCCGTGAAGGTATTGGGCTGAATCCTCAGCTTGGGCTCAACATCCTCTTCCAGATCGTTGTCCCAATAGAACAAGTCTTCGGTGAAGGCGTTGTAGTACAAGATTTTGTTGCGCGACAATTCGGGTTGAGCAGCTGAGTCATCGCCATCGTCCTTCGGTGCAATCAGTTTTTTTAACTCCCGCGACAGGCGCGTCTTACCTGTGCCATTAAAAGCGTAGATCAGCTGCACCTTCTTGTTGGCGTCCGTCAGTTGCTGAGCGATTTCGATCAGTGTCCTGCTCATATCAAGCCGCCACCCGTTCCGGCTTTGGGAAACTCAACAGAAGATCGCGATAGTATTCGTATTGCTTATGGCGCAACTCTATTTCACGCGGCAAGCCTCCTGTGATTGAATTCGTTAGTAAGTCGAATTTATCAAGAATGGCTACAATTCGTTGCTGGACTTTTAGTGTTGGAATTGGTATTTCTAATTTGACGAGGTCGGACTTGTTGACAGCAGGAACCCCACCTTCTTTTTTCAAACTCAACAACAATTCGTTTTTTGATTGAAGAAAATAGAAAAGATATTTATTGATCAAAACAGATCTATTTACAGATTGCAGCTTGTAGCATAAAGGCCCAAGCCAAAATGGCCCTCTTTGATACCCTACGTAGCCAATTCCCCCTTGTCCTCGCGAAGGGGTTGTAACGGTGTCGCCGTCGCAATTGCTTGTAGCGCTGTATCCCGACCGGGATGTACCAGCATTGATGTAATCAAAGTCTGTCGCGTTTTCAAAAATTTCAGGTGGCTTTGATCCAGTATTTATGTGAACCAAAGCCCCTAACATCTTAAATTCCACTTCCCCGTTTTCAAAATTCAACAACTGGTCACGATAGTAGTTGTATTGTTTTTTGCGGGCGGTCAGCTCGACGGTCAGCTCGACGGTCAGCTCGGTGAATGCATCCAGAATGCGGACGATTTCGGCCTGGATTGCCAGCGATTTTTTAGGGTTGTCTGGGCAGGGGATGGGGATCCTATATTCGAGGATTTTGGCTTTATCGCCGCGCGGCATCTTTGCCCCTTTGGCGTGCTGCATGTTGTAAGCAAAGAAATTTTCATCCGTGAGTATTTGGTGCAGATACCCGGAGCTTAATGATGGATCGCTAGGGCGAATGACAAGCACGTCGCCATTTGTGCCGCCCGCCTGATCGGCGAGCCAGATTTTCTTTAGATAAGGTCGAATATTCCCAATCAGCACATCTCCAGAGCGATACTCAATGTGGCGCCCCTCTGTGGGGACGTAACTTGAGTCTGTTTTGCCCGCCCGGTTCGGTAGCAAGTTATCAACGCCAATATAGTTTCTTTTGTTGACCTGATTGGAGTCGATGCGCGTGCCCGAGTACTTGGCAACCTCCCCCAGAGCCTTCCACTCCACCGGCACTTCATCCAGCAGCTTTTTCAGAAAATTCACGCTGCTCATGCCTCGAGCTCCTCGCCGTCAATTTCCTCGACGATGGCATCAATTTCTTTTCGAAGCTGGTCGATCCTGGCGACGGTGATTTTCAACTCGGCATTGAGCTGAGCAATATCCACCCTTTCGCGGTTATCTTTGGCTTTGACGTAGCTACTGACGGACAGGTTGTATTCTTTGGAGGCCACTTCCTCAAACGGTGCCGACTTGGAAAAGTGATCGACGTTCTCCTTGCTGTCGAACACCGACATGATTTGCTCGATGTGCGAGTCCAGCAGCACGTTGTTGTTGGTTTCTTTCTTGAACAGGCCGCTGGCATCGATGAACTGGGTGTTGGTGTCGCTCTTGCGTTTGGAGAGCACCAGAATGTTCACGGCAATGGTGGTGCCGAAGAACAGGTTTGGCGCGAGCGAAATGATGCTCTCGACATAGTTGTTGTCCACCAGGTATTGGCGGATTTTCTGCTCCGCTCCACCCCGGTAGAAGATGCCAGGGAAGCAGACGATGGCGGCACGGCCTTTGGCCGAAAGATAGTGCAGCGCATGCAGCACGAAGGCGAAGTCGGCTTTGGACTTGGGCGCCAGCACGCCGGCCGGAGCAAAGCGGTCGTCGTTGATGAGGGTGGGGTCGTCGCCGCCGATCCACTTCACCGAGTACGGCGGGTTGGAGACGATGGCATCAAAGGGTTTCTCGTCGCCGAAATGCGGGGTCCGCAGCGTATCGCCCAGCTGGATGTTGAACTTGTCGTAGTTGATGTTGTGCAGGAACATATTCATCCGCGCCAGGTTATACGTGGTGTGGTTGATTTCCTGACCGTAGAACCCGTCTTCGATGATGTGTTCGTCGAACTGCTTCTTAGCCTGCAGCAACAGTGATCCGGAGCCGCAGGCCGGATCGTAGATCTTGTTGACGCTGACTTGCTTGTGCATGGCCAGCCGCGCGATCAGCTTGGATACATTCTGCGGGGTGAAGAACTCGCCGCCAGATTTGCCGGCATTGGCGGCATAGTTTGAGATGAGGAACTCGTAGGCATCGCCGAATAGGTCGATGTGATTGCCTTCAAAGTCGCCGAAGTCGAGCTCGGCTACACGTTTGAGCACGGCGGCCAAGCGGCTATTTTTGTCGGCCACGGTGTTGCCGAGGCGGTTGCTGGTAGTGTCAAAGTCGGCAAACAGGCCTTTGATATCACGCTCTGATGGATAACCATTGGCAGAGCTTTCGACGGCGGTAAAGATGCGTGCCAGGTCGGTGTTCAAACTTTCGTTGGTGTTGGCACTGGCGGCCACGTTGACGAACAGCTGGCTGGGGTAGATGAAGTAGCCCTTGGTCTTGATCGCGTCGTCCTTGATGTCCGGGGTGATGACGCTGTCGGGCAACTTGGCGTACTGGATACTGTCGTCGTCGGCCTCGATGTAATTGGCAAAGTTCTCACTGATGAAGCGATAGAACAGGGTGCCGAGGACGTATTGCTTGAAATCCCAGCCATCGACTGCGCCGCGGACATCGTTGGCGATTTTCCATATCTGGCTTCGCAGGATGGCGCGTTGTTCGGTGCTGGTCATAGAGTTTTTCCTGTTTCAATTTTTTTGGTTTGGCTCAAGCATGAGGCTTGAACCAACGAAATGGGGCATTGTCTTTACAGGCAACGCACGTAACGATTTCTTGCCGAGCAGGTGTCCTTCCTGGCGCATCAGCTGGCTCTCCTGATGTCCACGCTCGTCAGTCCAGCACAACCAGAAATTCAGTCGCCAGAGCGGTCGGCTGAACATCCCGAACATTGCGCTGTAGCGACACCAAGCCGTAATCGGCCATCATCTTCAAGGTGCGTGACAGGTTCGGAACCTTGCGGCCACTGAGTTCGGCCAGTTCCGTCAGGGACTTCGGTTGTTTGTCATGGATCAGGCGCAGCAGGCGGCGGTTGTCGTCCGACAGCACTGCGGCCAGTGAGGCCAGAGACGGAAACCAAATACTGGGCGTTTCGCTTCCCTTCGGTGGCGAACCTTCTGGCTGTCGGATACCCACAATGCAGCGCTTCATGATCGCAAATCCAATGACACGTTGATTCAAAATTGTATCAGTATCTGATAATCATCGTCGATCACAAATACTTGCCAAAACGGAAAAGGCAGAGGTAAGGGAATGTCAATCAAGGGGCAGCGGCCCTACCCAAAAAGGGAAAAGGCCGCCAGCGTGCCGGCCGGACTTACACCACCAAATTGGCCGACGGCGCCAGCCCGTCGATGTAGTCCGACCACGCCTGCAGCATCTTCCGCCGCTGCTCGGCGTACTCGGCACGGTTGTAGACGCCGCGCACGCCGCCGATGGTGTGGTTCAGCGCTTTCTCCACCACGTCCGAAGACCAGCCCTGCTCGTGCAGCAGCGTCGAAGCGGTTCGCCGCAGGTCATGGATGGTGAAGGCGGGAATCTCCTGCGCCTGCAAAGACACCTTCAGCGCCTGATTCAGCGCGTTGCTGGCAAAGGGCTTGGCCAGGGTGCCACGACCCGGCAACACCCAGACGCTGCTGCTGGCCAGTGGCTTGAGTTCCTTGAACAGCGTCTGCGCCTGCGTGGACAGGTAGACGATGTGCGGCTTGCCGGTCTTGGAGTTCTCGACCGGGATGTGCCATTCGCCTTCGTCCAGATGCACGTCCTTCCACTGCGCCAGCATCAGTTCGGACTTGCGCACCAGGGTCATCAGGATCAACTGGAAGGCGATCTTGAACTGGCGGCGGATGTTGGAGGTTTGCATCGCGCGCAGGAACTGCCGGATTTCGTCCGGCGTCAGCGCCCGTTCGCGGGCGGCGGCGCGGTAGACGTGCCGCATGGGCAGGGCCATGACCGGGTTGGCCTGGATCAGGCCGCAGGTCAGCGCGTAATCGAACATGCGCTTGAGCAGGCCGCGCACCTGGCCGGCAGCGGCGTCGAAGCCTTGCTCCTTCTTGCGCCAGATAACGCTGCGCACGTCCTCCGCGGTGATGTCCCTGACCGGCTTGCTGCCGATGTGCGGCAGGATGTCCTTTTCCAGGTAGCGGCGGGGCATGGTCACGTCCTTTCGGTCGCGTGACTGGATGTCCTTGAAGAAGCGTTCGGCGAAGTCGGCCACGGTGGCGTCTTCTGCGCCGGCTACCTTCTCCTGCTGCTTTTTCTGCGCCGGAGACTGGCCCAGCGCCGCCAGATGCGCCGCCTCGTCCCGTTTCAGGCGCGCGTTCTTCAGGGTGAGGGCCGGGTACTTGCCCAGAGTGAGCTTCTCGCGTTTGCCATTCAGCCGATAGCGATAACGCCAGACGATGCTGCCACTCGGCAGCACTTCGACGTACAGCCCGCGATCGTCGCTGACGATGTACGAGGCATCCTTCGGCTTGAGCGCCTTGAGTGCGGTGTCTGTGAGAGACATGGACCCTCCTTTGGGTCCATGGAAGCCAACAGTCAAGCCATTCGGTGAACTTGGACCCATATATGGACCCGAACAGCGATGGCTTTGACTGTATCACCGAATCACTCAATAGACAAAAATCCCTTTATTTATGCGGCTCACAGGCACATCAGCAGACTTCGGTGGACCTCCATGGACCCCACATCACTTCCCGATGCAGAAGCTGGAGAAAATCTCGCCCAGCAGATCGTCGCTGGTGAACTTGCCCGTGATGCTGGACAGGCTGTCGTGCGCCAGCCGCAGTTCCTCCGCAAACAGATCCAGTACCCGGTCGTCCTGTTCAGCGTGCGCGCCGGCCAGCTCTAGGTGCTCCGCCGCATCCTGCAGCGCATGCAGGTGCCGTTCGCGCGCCAGCCACGGCGATTCGCCGCCGGGATTCCAGCCGGCGATGCGCAGCAATTCGGCGCGCAATTCGTCCAGGCCCGCGCCGCGCTTGGCCGAGATGCCGAGTTCCTGAGGGCCTGCGGCAAAAGGTGTGGACAGCAGATCCACCTTGTTGAAAACCTTGAGCACCGGCGTGCGCGGCGGCAGGCGCGCGGTGATCTGGGCGTCCAGTTCGTCGCCGGGCTGGGTGGCGTCCTGCAGATGCAGGATCACGTCGGCGCGCTCGATCTCCTGCCAGGTGCGCGCTATGCCTATGCTTTCCACCGTATCCTCGGTTTCCCGCAGGCCCGCCGTGTCGACGATATGCAGCGGCACGCCGTCGATGTGGATCTCCTGCACCACCTTGTCGCGGGTGGTCCCCGCGATCGGGGTGACGATGGCGATGTCGTCGCCGGCCAGCGCGTTGAGCAGGCTGGACTTGCCCACGTTGGGTTGCCCGGCCAGCACCACGTGCAGGCCCTCGCGCAGAATCACGCCCTGGCGCGCCTGCGCGATCAGCTTGGCGAGGTCCGCGGTCAGCGCTGCCAGTGTCGGGCGGGCTTGATACTTTTCGAGGAAGTCGATTTCTTCCTCGGGGAAATCCAGGGTCGCCTCGACCAGCATGCGCAAGTGGATGATGCGGTCCGACAGGTCGTTCACACGCGCGGAAAAGTCGCCCGACAGCGACGCCATGGCGCCGCGCGCGGCGGCTACCGACGAGGCCTCGATCAAATCGGCTACGGCTTCGGCCTGAGCCAGGTCCATGCGGTCGTTGAGAAAGGCGCGGCGCGTGAATTCGCCCGGCTCGGCCAATCGGATGCCCAGGTCGCGGCCGGCGGCCAGACAGCTTTCCAGCACCCGGCGCAGCACTGCGGGGCCGCCATGCCCTTGCAGTTCGAGCACGTCTTCGCCGGTATAGGAATGCGGCGCGCGGAAATAGATGGCGATGCCTTCGTCCAGCAATTCGCCCGTACCGGATTTGAACGGCAGGTAGTGCGCATGGCGCGGCGTGAGTTCGCGTTGGAACAGGCGGCGCACGAGTTCGGACAGGTCCGTGCCGGAGATGCGGACGACGCCGATACCGCCTCTTCCGGGGGCGGTTGCGATGGCGGCGATGGGGGCGTAGGCGGACATATTTCGGGCAAGGCAAGGCGAGAACAATAAGGGAATATAACTGTTGCGCCGTCCCTTGTTTGCTGGTTAATGTGGCCCGGAGGTTCAAAACCCGAAACAATCCAGGGAGATCACAATGGCATCTCGGTTTTCGCGTGTCTTGGCCTGCGGCTCAGCCGCGGTGATATTGGCCTTTGGCACCTTCAGTTCGGCTATGGCCCGCGATCTGGTGATCGCCTTGAAGACCGAACCCTCCTCGATGGATCCGCAGTATCACGCGCTCACGCCCAATACGCAGATCTCCCAGACCATTTTCGATACCTTGGTTGCCACCGACGCGCAGCTCAAGCCGCAACCCGCGCTGGCCGAGTCCTGGACCGTGGACGGCAAGGTGTGGACCTTCAAGCTGCGCCCCAATGTGAAGTTCTCCGACGGCACGCCGTTCACCGCGGAAGATGTGGTCTTTACGTATGCGCGGGTCCCCAAGGTGCCGAACAGTCCTTCGCCGTTCACGCTGTACCTGGGCTCGGTCGAGAAGACCGAGGCGGTCGATGCCAGCACCGTGCGCATCACCACCAAGGACGTGGCGCCGAACCTGCTGGTCAACCTGGCGCAGTTGCCCATCATGTCCAAGAAGGCGGCGTCGGGCCCGGCGGCCGAGGGTAAGACGACGACGGAACTCAATAGCGGCGACGGCCTGATAGGCACCGGTCCCTACAAGTTCGTGTCGTGGAAGCGCGGCGCCGAATTCGTGCTGGCGCGCAATGACAACTATTGGGGCAAGAAGCCCGAATGGGATCGCGTGGTCTACCGTCCCATCAGCAACGCGGCCGCGCGCGTGGCCGCGCTGCTTGCTGGCGACGTCGACATGATCGAGGATCCCCCGACCGATGACCTGCCCAAGCTCAAGGGCGACAAAAAACTGTATGTCGAGGAAACGCCGTCGGTGCGGGTCGTGTACTTGGCGCTGGACCAGTTCGCCGAGCCCTCGCCTGGCGTGCAGGGCACCGAAAAGAACCCCATGAAGGACAAGCGCGTGCGCGAAGCGCTGTCGCTGGCCATCAACCGCGATGCGCTGGTCGAGCGCGTGATGGGCGGGGTGGCGCTGCCCGCGGGCAATCTGCTGCCCTATCCCATGTTCGGTTCCAGCAAGGAGCATTCCAAGGCCCCCAAGGCCGATGTGGAAAAGGCCAAGGCCCTGTTGAAGGAAGCCGGCTATCCCAACGGCTTTTCCATCACGCTGGGCTCGCCGTCGGGCCGTTATGTCAACGATTCGAAGGTGGCGCAGGCGATCGCGTCGATGTGGACCCGCATCGGCGTGAAGACCAGCGTGGATGCGATGGCGCCTCCGGTGTTCTTCAAGAACCGCGACAGCTATGCGTTCTCGGCCTATCTGGCGGGCTGGTCCGTGACCAGCGGCGAGATGTCCAACGCGCTGACCTCGTTGCTGGTGACGCGCAATCCCGAAGCGGGCTTGGGCACCACCAACCGCAGCCGTTACTCCAATCCCAAGATGGACGCGCTGGTGAAGGAAGCCTCGTCGACCATGGACGATGCCAAGCGTGCGGACCTCTTGTCCAAGGCCAGCAACATCGCCATGGATGACTACGCCATGCTGCCTGTGCATTTCGAGTTGTCGGTATGGGCGATGAAGAGCGACATCCGCTATCAAGGCCGCCCAGACCAGGTCACGCTCGCACAGTTTGCAACACTGAAGAAGTAAGGCGCTAGTGCTTGCAACGATCGTAAGAAGGCTGCTGCAGACCGTCGTCGTCATGCTCGTCATGTCGGCGCTGGTCTTTGCCGGCATCTACATGGTGGGCGACCCGGTGTCGATGCTGGCCAGCCCGGAAGCGACCGAGGCGCAGCGCGCTGCGGTGCGCGCATCGCTGGGTCTGGATCTGCCGCTATGGCGGCAGTACCTGATCTTCATGGGCCAGGCGGTGCGCGGCGACTTCGGCAACAGCTTCCTGACGGGCGAACCGGCCATGAGGCTGATCCTGGAGCGCATGCCGGCCACGGTGGAACTGGCCTGTGTGGCCATGCTGCTGTCGGTGCTGATCGGCGTGCCGCTGGGCATCCTGGCGGGACTCAAGCCCAAGGCAGTGGGTTCGCGCGCCATCATGACGGGCTCGGTGCTGGGCTTCTCGCTGCCCAACTTCTGGGTCGGCCTGATGCTCATCATGGTGTTCGCCGTGATACTGGGCTGGGTGCCGGCGGGCGGGCGCGGCCAGACCGTCAGCATCGGCTCGCTGCAGTTGAGCGTACTAACCTTCGACGGCTGGCTGAGCCTGGCTTTGCCCGCGGCCACGATCGCCTTCGCCAAGTGCGCCATGATCATCCGCGTGACGCGCGCCGCTACGCGCGAAGCCCTGCCCATGGACTACATCAAGTTCGCGCGCGCCAAGGGCCTGTCTGAAAAGCGCGTGCTGGGCGTGCATCTGCTCAAGAACATTCTGATCCCGGTGGTGACGGTGGCGGGCCTGGAATTCGGCCAGGTGATGGCCTTTGCGGTCGTGACGGAAACCGTGTTTTCCTGGCCGGGCATGGGCAAGCTGCTGATCGATTCCATCATCAATCTGGATCGTCCAGTGGTGGTGGCGTATCTGCTGTTGATCGTGTTCTTCCTGGTCATGTTGAATCTGGTGGTGGACATCATCTACACGGTGCTGGACCCCCGCGTACGCTTGGATAGCCGCCGATGAACACACCCGCCACCGCCGCCGCGCCCCCGGTTCAGGCCAAGGAGCAAACGCCCTGGCGCCGCTTCCTGTCTGACTTCTTCGCCAGCAAGCTGGCCACGCTGGGTTTGATCATGCTGGTCGTGATCGTGGGCGCCGCGCTGCTTGCGCCCTGGATCGCGCCGCAGAATCCCTATGACCTGGCGACGCTGGACATCATGGATTCCAAGCTCAAGCCGGGCAGCGAAAGCGGCGACGGCAGCATGCGCTATTGGCTGGGCACCGATGGCCTGGCGCGCGACTTGTTTTCGGCCATTCTGTACGGCATGCGCACCAGCCTGCTGGTGGCCAGCGTGTCGGTGCTGGCGGCCTTTGGCATCGGCGCCACGGTGGGCCTGGTGGCGGCCTATTTCGGCGGCCGCATCGACGCCTTGCTGATGCGGGTTGTGGATATCCAGTTGTCGTTCCCGGCCATCCTGGTTGCGCTGATGTTGCTGGCGATTCTGGGCAAGGGTGTGGATAAGGTGATCATCGCGCTCATCGTGGTGCAGTGGGCGTATTTCGCGCGTGCCGCGCGTGGCGCGGCGCTGGTCGAGCGCGGCAAGGAATACGTGGAAGCGGCGCGCTGCATGTCGCTGTCCTGGGGGCGCGTGCTGTTTCGCCATGTGCTGCCCAACTGTATGCCGCCCTTGATCGTGATCGCCACCATCGACCTGGCGCACGCGATTGCGCTGGAGGCCACCTTGTCGTTCCTGGGCGTGGGCGTGCCGGTCACCGAGCCGTCGCTGGGCATGCTGATCTACAACGGCTTCGAGTACCTGCTGTCCGGCCAGTACTGGATTTCGTTCTTTCCCGGCATTGCGCTGGCGCTGGCCATCGTCGCCATCAACCTGGTGGGCGACCATCTGCGCGATGTGCTCAACCCGCGCCACGCGAATTGAGGGCGGGCGCAATGCAGACACCTGTGGAAAAGTCCCTGGCGGCGCCTACGCCCATCCTTGAGGTGCATGGCCTGAAGACGCACTTCTACACGCGCAACGGCGTGGTGAAGGCGGTGGACGGCGTGGACCTGATGCTGGCCGAAGGCGAGATCCTGGGGCTGGTGGGCGAATCGGGATCGGGCAAGAGCATTACCGGCTTTTCGTTGATGGGTTTGCTGGATGAGCCGGGCCGCATCGTCGACGGCACCTTGCGGTTCAACGGCGAGGACCTGCGCGGCGCGACGCCCGCGCGCTGGCGCGAGCTCAGGGGCCAGGAGATCGCCATGATCTTCCAGGATCCCATGATGACCCTGAACCCGGTGCTGCGCGTTGACACGCAAATGATCGAGGCGGTGCAGGCGCACAGCAAGGTATCGCGCGAGCAGGCCCGCCAGCGCGCGCTGCAGACGCTCGCCATGGTCGGCATCCCCTCGCCCGAGGAGCGCCTGCGCACCTATCCGCACCAATTGTCCGGCGGCATGCGGCAGCGCGTGGCGATCGCGATTGCGCTCTTGAATTCACCGCGCCTGATCATCGCGGACGAGCCCACCACGGCGCTGGATGTGACCATACAAGGACAGATCCTGTTCGAAGTGCAGAAGCTGTGCCGCGAGACCGGCACCGCGCTGATCTGGATCACGCACGACCTTGCCGTGGTGGCGGGCCTGGCGGATCGCGTGTCGGTCATGTATGCGGGGCGCGTGGTGGAAACCGGCACCACGCAGGCCGTCATCAGCCATCCCATGCATCCTTACACGCATGGCCTGATCGCCTCCATACCGACGCCCGAATCCCGCGGCAGGCCGCTGGTCCCGATTCCAGGCATGACGCCGTCGCTGCTCAACCTGCCGCAAGGCTGTGCGTTCCGCGGGCGCTGCCCGCGCGCCACCGACGCCTGTCTGGTCGAACCGCAGCCCGTGGAGGTGCGCCCGGCGCAATGGGTGCGTTGCTGGCATGCTGGAGGACCAGACATCAAATGAACGCCGCAGAACGTGATCCCGCGGTCCCCATCCTGTCGCTGCGCGGGGTCGAGCTGCGCTTCGTGCAGCCCGTGGATCTGGCAGGCCGTATCGCCAACCTGCTGGGAGCGGGGTTGAAGACGCAGGTCGTGCACGCGGTGGCGGGCGTCGACCTGGATGTGCGGGCGGGTGAAGTGATAGGCATCGTGGGCGAATCGGGCTGTGGAAAATCCACCCTGGGCCGCATTGTGTCCGGCATTTTGCCACCGACCGCAGGCGAGGTCAGCTACAAGGGCCGCGCCGTGAAGGCCATGCCGGGTCCCGAACGCCGCGCCTATGAGCTGGGCGTGCAGATGATCTTCCAGGATCCCTATGCTTCGCTGAACCCGCGCATGCGCGTGCGCGAGATCATCGGCGAGGCGCCCGTGGCGCATGGTCTGGTCCGCGCGCGCGACAAGGCCGAGTACGTGGCCGGGCTGATGCGCCAGGTGGGGCTGGATCCGGCTTTTGCACAGCGTTATCCCCATCAGTTCTCTGGCGGCCAGAGGCAGCGCGTAGGCATTGCGCGGGCCCTGGCACTCAAGCCCTCGGTCATCGTTTGCGACGAGGCGGTCGCCGCGCTGGACGTGTCGATCCAGGCCCAGGTGCTTAATCTGTTCGAACAGTTGCGCGCGGACCTGGACCTGACCTATCTTTTCATCAGCCACAATCTCAGCGTGGTGAGCCACATATCGGACCGCGTGGCCATCATGTACCTGGGCCGCGTGGTGGAGCTGGCACCCACCGATACGGTTTTCCGGCGCGCCAACCATCCGTATACGCAGGCCTTGCTGAAGGAACTGCCGACGTTGCAGCCGGGGCGGCGCAGCTACCAGCCCATCAAGGGCGAACTGCCGTCGCCGCTGGACCCGCCGACGGGCTGCGCTTTCCACCCGCGTTGCCCGCATGCGATGCCGCGCTGCAAGGCAGAGCGGCCGCTGCTGCGCGAAGTGGCCCCGGGGCAGTTCAGCGCCTGCCATCTGAACGATACGTGAATTCAACTCTTACGCCTTATCCACAGCCATGAAAACCATAGACGAAATCGAACGCGCCCACGGCGACCTCACCGCATTGCGACGGGATATCCACGCGCATCCGGAACTCGCCTTCCAGGAAACGCGCACGTCCGCGCTGGTGGCGGAGCGCTTGCGCGGCTGGGGCCTGGAAGTCCACACCGGGCTGGGGAAAACCGGTGTGGTGGGCATATTGCGCGGCGGCAGCGGCAAGAAGACCATCGGCCTGCGCGCCGACATGGACGCGCTGCCCATGCCCGAGCACAACCGCTTTGCGCACAAGTCCACCATCAGCGGACGCATGCACGGCTGTGGCCACGACGGACACACCACGATGCTGCTGGGGGCGGCGCAGTACTTGTCCACACATCGCGATTTCGACGGCACGGTGGTGTTCATCTTTCAGCCGGCCGAGGAAGGCGGCAACGCCGGCGCGCGCGCCATGATGCAGGACGGCCTGTTCGAGAAATTCCCCTGCGATGCGGTGTTCGGTATCCACAACATGCCCGGCATGCCGGTCAACCAGTTCGGCTTCCGCGCGGGACCGACCATGGCGTCCAGCAACCGCTGGGACATCGTCATCAAGGGCGTGGGCGGCCATGCGGCGCAGCCGCATGCATCAGTGGACCCCATCATCGTCGCGGCCGACATGGTGCATGCCCTGCAGACGGTGATCTCGCGCAGCAAGAATCCGCTGGACCAGGCCGTGCTGTCGATCACGCAGATCCACGCGGGCGACGCCTACAACGTGATCCCTGGCGAAGCCGTGCTGCGCGGCACTGTGCGCACTTATTCGGTGGAGACCCTGGACAAGATCGAGGCCGACATGCGCCGCATCGCCACCACCCTGCCGCAGGTCTACGGCGGCACCGGCGAACTGGATTTCGTGCGCGCCTATCCCCCGCTGGTGAACTGGGAAAAGGAAACCGCTTTCGCCGCCCAGGTCGCCGAAGACGCGTTCGGCGCCGAAAATGTGCAGCGCGAGATGCCGCCCTTCATGGGCGCGGAGGACTTCTCGTTCTTCCTGGAAGCGGTGCCGGGAACCTATCTGTTCCTGGGCAATGGCGACGGCGACCACCGCATGGAGACCTATCACGGCATGGGCCCATGCCAGCTGCACAACCCGAATTACGACTTCAACGACGCCTTGCTGCCGGTAGGCGCAACTTATTGGGTGAAACTGGTGCAGGCGTTTTTACCGAAGTCCTGAAATACGCAAGTCATTGATTTAAAAGGCGCGGGCGCTCAGTAGCCCGCGCCTTTTTTCATGACGGGGTCTGGTTGTGCACAGGCTATCCACCTGCTATTCACCGCCTATCCACCGGGATATCCCCCGGCAATCCACCGTTTTTCCCTGGCTTGCCACCAGGCTTATCCCAAAACTTATCCACAGGTTTCGCCGGGGCAATTTGCCGGTGCAGCGCTCTCGTTCCCAGGGTAAATGCGTATGCCTGCGAGGCCGGCTCGGCCTTGACTCGTTCGGGTCTGCCGCCTAGCATTGATATAACTGTGAAATATCACTGTTATTTTAATTGGCAGTTCCACCCTACCCTGAACAGGAAATCCCATGGTCCAGAAAGTCCGCATCACCAGCCCCCACGTCGCCGAAGCCGAGCCCGGCCTGTGGTCCAACTGCCTGCGCGTGAAAGACTCGGTCTATCTGTCGGGGCTGACCGCCCGCGCCAACGACGGCAGCACCATCCAGGGCGCGAATGCCTATGAACAGGCCCAGGTCATTTTTGCGAAGATGAAGCATCTGCTGGAAGCCGCGGGCGGCCAGATCGATGACATGGTCACGATGACGATCTTCCTGACCAACATGGCGGACAACCAGCAAGTATGGAAGGCGCGCCGTGAATTCTTCAGCGGCGATTTTCCTGCCTGCGCGCTGGTGCAAGTATCCGCCTTGGCCAAGCCCGAGATCCTGGTGGAAATCCAGGGCCAGGCCCGTCTTGCGGACTGACACCCATGAAAATCGTTCGCTATGCCAGCGAATCCGGCCCGGTCCTGGGCCGGCTGGACGGCCAGGCCATCACGCCCTTTCAGGGCGTGGCCGACGTGCAGACGCTATTGAGCCAGGTCGCGCAGGCCAGCGGCGCGGCCGTGCCGCTGGATTCGGTGCGCTTGCTTGCCCCCATCGTGCCGCAGCGCAATGTGTTCTGCGTGGGCTGGAACTACCTGAAGCACTACGACGAAAGCAAGGGCAAGCGCGAAGGGCAGGAGGTCGAGCTGCCCGAACGCCCCACTTTCTTCAGCAAGCTGCCCACCACCGTCGTCGGGCCGCAAGACAGCGTCCCGCTGCATGAAGCCTACACGTCCAAGCTGGACTGGGAAGTCGAGCTGGCCGTGGTGATCGGCAAACAAGGACGCGATATTGCTGAGGAGGATGCCCTGGGCCACGTGTTCGGCTACACGGTGGCTAATGACCTCAGCGCGCGTGATCTGCAGCGCGCGCATGGCGCGCAGTGGTTCAAGGGCAAGAGCCTGGACGCGACCTGCCCGATGGGGCCGGTACTGGTGACAGCGGACGAGATCGGCGATCCGCAGAATCTCGCCCTGGGCTGCGAGGTCAATGGCACGCGCATGCAGGCAGGCCATACCCGCAACCAGATCTTCAGCGTGGCCCGTGTGATTGCGGAACTATCGCAGGGACTGACTTTGCTGCCCGGCGACGTCATCCTGACCGGTACGCCCGAAGGGATAGGAGCGGCCCGCCAGCCTCCCGTTTTCCTGCGCGATGGCGACATCGTGGAGTGTTGGGTGGACGGGATAGGTTCACTGCGCAACGTTGTACGCGCAGGCCTGCGCTACGCGGAATAAGCCGCCAGGCGTGCGGCACCAATGACAAATCAAGGGGTAAACATCATGAAGAAAACCGTATTGGCCGCCGCGCTGGCGCTGGCCAGCATGAACGCCGCCGCCGACACGTTCCCGTCGCAGCCCATGACGCTGATCGTGCCGTATACCGCGGGCGGCTCCTCGGACGCGTTGGCGCGGGCGCTGGGCAAGGCCATTGCGAAGAACACGGGCGCCAACATCATCGTCGAGAACCGTCCGGGCGGCAGTACCGTGATCGGCGCGCAGACCTTGCTGGGCAAGCCGGCAGACGGCAACACGGTGCTGCTGATCGCGGCCAGCTTCGTCATCAATCCCTATCTGTTGAACCAGCTGCCCTATGACAGCGTGAAGGACTTCCAGCCGGTCACGCAGTTGGCGTCCAACCCGCATGTGCTGGTGGTCGGGCCCAAGGTGCCGGCAGGCGATCTCAACGCGTTCCTGGCCTGGGCCAAGAGCCAGGGCGACAAGGCGACCTTCTCTTCGTTCGGCAATGGCTCATCAGGCCACCTGGGCTTCGAGATGCTGAAGAAGCAGGCCGGCTTGGGCATGATGCATGTGCCGTACAAGGGCGCGGCGCCGGCCACCATGGCGGTGCTGAGCGGCGAAGTGGACGCGACGTTGGGGGATGTGGGCGTGGTCGCGCCGCATGTCCAGGCGGGCAAGCTGCGCGCCCTGGCGGTGGCGGGAAGCGTCCGTACGCCGGCGTTGCCTGATGTGCCGACCTTTGCCGAGGCCGGTCTGCCGGGCTTCGAATCGCAAACCTGGATGGGGCTGCTGACGCGTACAGGCGTGCCCGCAGATCGCGTGCAGCGCTTGAACCAGATGTACTCGGAGGCACTGCAGGATGCGGACGTGCGTCAGATCCTGGCGCAGCAGGGCATGGTGGCCGCAGCCTCCACGCCAAATGCGTTCGCGGCGTTCATGAAGGCTGAATCCGCCAAATACGGGCAGGCCATCAAGGACGGCAACGTGCGCCTCGACTGAGGAAACGCTGGCCCGCCCGCACCGGTCGCTATAATCGCAGCGGTCTGCGCCGTTTGCGGCGCGTGGTCAGCAACCATCACCGCATGCCCAAAAACCCTACCCCCAAGCGACAGCAGGAAGACAGCGCGCCGGCGGCCTCGCTCGGCGAACAGGCGTATATCGCGATCAAGCGCATGATCCTCACGCAGGAGCTGCGCGCCGGGGACCAGATCAATGTCGCGCAACTGAGCGAACAGCTGTCGCTGGGCCGCAGCCCCATCCATCTGGCCATACACCGGTTGGACCGCGAGGGTCTGGTGGACATCCTGCCGCGCAAGGGCATCCTGGTCAAAGCGGAAACCATAGACAGCTTCCTGGAGCTGATCGCCGCGCGTCTGCTGGTTGAACCGCATCTGACCGGCCTGGCTGTGGACAATGCCACGCCGGCGCTGCTGGAGCGTTTGCAAGCGCTGGTGGCGGCAGGTTGGGAATGCCATGAACGCCAGGATCGCCTGGGCAGCATGGAGATCGACCGCAGGTTCCACCAGACGCTGTACCAAGCCGCGCGCAATGACATCCTGGCGGAGTTCGCCGGCAGTCTGCTGGACCGTTCCATGCGCCTGTGGTTCCGCCCGCCCGCAGGCAAGGCCGAAAAGCCCAATGTGGCCGAACTGGAAGACCTGTACAACATGGTCGAGCGCGGCGATAAAAAGGCCGCGGTGCGCAAGATGGAGCAGCACATCGGCTCCGTGCGCGGCAAGTTCCTCTCGCGCGAATAAGCTTATTGCCGCAACGCGATGGCGCGCCATATGACGCGCAGGCTTGAACAAAGGCCGAATAATTCGTTTGCGTAGGGGTTGCGCGTTTTCATAATGGATCGTTCCTGAGCCGGCCTGGCCGGCGGCATTCGCGCAAGGAGCGATCCATGTCCCAGAGCAACGCGCTGCGCCGGTCCGAGGCGTATGCCGAACCCGCGGCGCAAGCCTTTACGATCCGCCCGCTGGCAGCCGTGACCGGCGCCGAAATCATTGGCATCGACCTGTCGCGCGAGCTGGCCCCGGCCGATTTCGCCCAGGTGCATCGCGCGCATCTGGACCATCACCTGCTGGTGTTCCGCGATCAGCGCATCACGCCGCAGCAGCACATCGATTTCAGCCGCCGCTTCGGCCGACTGATGATCCACGTGCTGCATCAATTCCATCTGCCCGGGCATCCCGAGATCCTCATCGTTTCCAACATCGTTGAAGATGGCAAGCCGATAGGGCTGGGCGATGCCGGCAAGTATTGGCATTCGGATATCTCGTACAAGGAACTGCCCAGCCTGGGTTCGCTGCTGCACGCGCAGGAGCTGCCTGAGCAAGGCGGCGACACGCTGTTCGCCGACATGCATGTGGCGTACGACACCCTGCCTGCCGCCTTGCGCGACGCCATCGAAGGCCAGCGCGCCGTGCATTCCTATCTGGCCAAGTATGGCCAGTTGCAGAAGGAAGGCGCATGGCGCCCCAATCTCAGCGCGCAACAGGTGGCCCAAGTGCAGGAAGTGGTGCATCCGGTAGTGCGTACGCATCCGGAAACGGGCCGTCGCGCGCTGTTCGTGAGCGAAGGCTTCACCACGCGCATCGAGGGCCTGCCCGAAGACGAGAGCCGCCAGATCCTGGACGAGCTGTTCGCCCACAGCATCCGGCCCGAACACATCTACCGCCACCAGTGGCAGCCGCATGATCTGGTGTTCTGGGACAACCGTTCGTTGATCCACCTGGCCGGCGGCACGCCGGACCACCTGCGCCGCAAGCTGTACCGCACCGCGATCGAAGGCGACGTGCCGTTCTGACGTCCAGCCCCTCCGAAATTTCGCGCAAAACCATTTATCCACAGGGTCCGCCATGGGTTTTTCCTCCGCTGTTCGAGATCGTTTGGTCCAGACCGCCACCGGCGCGGGCCTGGCGTTGATACTTGCCGTGCTGGCGCTGGCTGCGCCCACGCCGGCCATGGCGGAGGGCCGCATCCGCATCGCCGAGCAATACGGCATCGTGTACCTGCTGCTGAACGTGGCGCGCGATCAGCAACTGATCGAAAAGCATGGCAAGGCCGATGGTGTGGATATCTCGGTCGAGTGGGCCAAGCTGTCGGGCGGCTCGGCCGTGAACGATGCGTTGCTGTCCGGGGCTGTGGATATCGCGGGGGCGGGCGTGGGACCGCTGCTGACGATCTGGGACCGCACGCGCGGCAAGCAGAACGTGAAGGGCGTGGCCTCGCTGGGCAACTTTCCCTATTACCTGGTCAGCAACAACCCCAACGTAAAGACGATCGCGGATTTCACCGACAAGGACCGCATCGCGGTGCCGGCGGTGGGCGTGTCGGTGCAATCGCGCGTGCTGCAGCTGGCGTCGGCCAAACTGTGGGGCGACGCGCAGTTCAACAAACTGGACAGGATTTCCGTCGCCCTGCCGCATCCGGACGCGGCCGCGGCCATCATCGCGGGCGGCACGGAAATCACGGGGCATTTCGGCAATCCGCCCTTCCAGGAGCAGGAGCTGGCCGAGAATCCCCGGGCGCGCATCGTGCTCAATTCCTATGATGTGTTGGGCGGACCCAGTTCGTCCACGGTGCTGTTCGCCACCGAGAAATTCCGCAAGGAAAATCCCAAGACCTACAAGGCGTTCCAGGCCGCGCTGAAGGAAGCAGCGCAGTTCGCCGCCGCCAATCCGGAAAAGGCCGCGGATACCTATCTGCGCGTCACCGGCGCCAAGCTGGACCGCGATTTCCTGATCAAGGTGATCAAGAACCCCGACGTGCAATTCAAGCTGGAGCCGCAGAACACCTATGCGCTGGCCGAGTTCATGCACAAGGTCGGCGCGATCAAGAATGCCCCGGCCAGCTGGCGTGACTACTTCTTCGACGATCCCGTCACGGCGCAAGGCAGCTGAGATGGGATTGAGCGCCGCGACCCCTGTGGATAACGCCGAAAAGGCCGCGCCTTTGCTGGCTGTGGATAAGGTGTCCATCGAATACAAGACGCGCGAACGGCGCGTGCGTGCCACGCATCAGGTCAGTTTCGACGTGCATGGCGCGGAGCGCTTCATCCTGCTGGGCGCATCGGGTTGCGGCAAGTCCACGCTGCTCAAGGCGATCGCGGGTTTCATCGAACCGACCGAAGGCCGCATCGCCGTCGATGGCAAAGCCGTGCGCGGCCCGGGGCCCGACCGCATCGTGGTGTTCCAGGAATTCGACCAGCTGCCGCCGTGGAAAACGCTGCGTCAGAACGTGGCGTTTCCGCTGGTGGCCTCGCGCAAGCTGAGCCGGCGCGAGGCCGATGAGCGCGCCATGCACTATCTGGACAAGGTGGGGCTGTCGGCGTTTGCCGATGCCTATCCGCACACCTTGTCCGGCGGCATGAAGCAGCGCGTGGCCATCGCGCGCGCCCTGGCCATGCAGCCGCGCGTATTGCTGATGGACGAACCGTTCGCGGCGCTGGACGCGCTGACGCGGCGGCGCATGCAGGAAGAGCTGCTGGCGCTGTGGGAAGAGGTGCGCTTCACTTTGCTGTTCGTCACCCATTCGATCGAAGAGGCATTGGTGCTGGGCAGCCGCGTGCTGCTGCTGTCGCCGCATCCGGGGCGCGTGCGCGCGGAGCTGAACGCCCATGCCTTCGGGCTGCACAGCCAGGGCTCGGCGGCGTTCCAGTCGGCCGCCAGGCGCGTTCATGACCTGCTGTTCGATGTGGCGCCGGCGGAACAACCCGCTGAACTTGCCGCAGAACGCGTTGCCGCCTGAAGGACAAACGCATGACTACTGCCCATGCGGGCTTGGTGCCCATCCGACCCGAAGTGGAGTACGAGCTGCCGCCCCTGCCACCGCAAGCGGCCGAAGCTCCCCTGCCCTGGCATGAACGCCTGTGGCAGCACGCCAGCCTGCGCAAGCTGGCGATCCTGGCGCTGCTGGCCGCGATCTGGGAGCTGGCGGCGCGCTATACCGATAACGACCTGCTGCTGCCTAGCGCGTCGCAGACGGCGGTGGCCTTCGTGCAGGGCATGGCCGGCGGCGAGCTGTTGGCGCGCGCCGGACAGTCGCTGCGCGTGCTGGCGCAGGGCTATGCGGCCGGCGTGGCGTTGGCCTTCGTGCTGACCACGCTGGCGGTGTCGACGCGCTTCGGGCGCGATCTGCTGTCCACTCTCACGGCCATGTTCAATCCCCTGCCCGCGATCGCGTTGCTGCCGCTGGCGTTGCTGTGGTTCGGCCTGGGCGAAGGCAGTCTGGTGTTCGTGCTGATCCATTCGGTGCTGTGGGCATTGGCGCTGAACACGTATGCCGGCTTTCTCGGGGTGTCCGAGACCCTGCGCATGGCGGGCCGCAATTACGGACTGACGGGTCTGCGCTACGTGCTGCAGATCCTGGTGCCCGCGGCCTTGCCGGCCATCCTGGCCGGGCTGCGGATAGGCTGGGCGTTTGCCTGGCGCACACTGATCGCGGCGGAACTGGTGTTCGGCGCGTCCAGCGGCAAGGGCGGCCTGGGCTGGTACATCTTCCAGAATCGCAACGAGTTATACACAGACCGCGTGTTCGCCGGGCTGGCGGCGGTGGTGATCATCGGCCTGCTTGTGGAAAACCTGGTGTTCGACACCGTGGAGCGCTTCACGGTCAGACGCTGGGGCATGCAGCGCTGACTGCCCGCCTCGCCGCGCGGCGTTGCAACCATAAAAAAGGCGGCCCATCTGGGCCGCCTTGTACATGGGCGCGTCGCGCTCTACAGCTTCAATCCCAGCGCCTTGGCCACGCCGGCGGCGTAGGCGGGATCGGCCTTGCGGAAGTGTTCCAGCTGGCGGCGCTGGATCTCTTCCGGCACGCCGGCCATGTGGCGGCCGATGTTGCCGAACAGCTGTTCCTGCTGCGCGGGCGTCATCAGGCGGAACAAGGCGCCCGGCTGCGAGTAGTAGTCACCGTCCACGCGATGGTTCCAGCGCGCCGCGGCCTGGCCGTCCAGCGCCAGCGGCGGTTCGCCTGCCGACGGGGTTTCCTGCCATTCGCCCGCGCTGTTGGGCTCGTAGTTCAGCGTGGCGCCCGCATTGCCGTCGACGCGGCCCGCGCCGTCGCGGTGGAAGCTGTGGAACGGGCAGCGCGGCGCGTTCACCGGGATCTGGTGGTGGTTGATGCCCAGGCGGTAGCGGTGCGTGTCGCCATAGGAGAACAGGCGGCCCTGCAACATCTTGTCCGGCGAAAAGTCGATGCCGGGCACGACGTTGGCAGGCGTGAAGGCGGCCTGCTCCACTTCGGCGAAGTAGTTCTCGGGGTTCTTGTTCAGTTCCAACACGCCGACTTCGATCAGCGGATAGTCGCCATGCGGCCAGACCTTGGTGAGGTCGAAGGGGTTGATGTGGTACGTCGCGGCCTCGGCCTCGGGCATGATCTGCACCTTCAGCGTCCACTTCGGGAAATTGCCCTGCTCAATATTGTTGAACAGGTCGCGCTGCGAGCTTTCGCGGTCATGGGCGACCACTTGGGCGGCTTCCTCGTCGGTCATACAGGCAATGCCCTGCTGTGACTTGAAGTGGAACTTCACGTAGAAGCGCTCGCCGTCCTTGTTGACGAAGCTGAACGTATGCGAACCGAAGCCATGCTGCTGGCGCAGGTTGGCGGGAATGCCGCGGTCGCTCATCAGGGTCGTGACCTGGTGCAGCGATTCCGGGTTGAGCGACCAGAAGTCCCAAGCGGCGGTGGCATTGCGTAGGTTGGTCTTGGGGTCGCGCTTCTGGGTGTGGATGAAGTCCGGGAACTTCAGCGGATCACGGATGAAAAAGACGGGCGTGTTGTTGCCGACCAGGTCCCAGTTGCCTTCCTCGGTGTAGAACTTGATGGCGAACCCGCGCACGTCGCGCTCGGCGTCCGCCGCGCCGCGCTCGCCCGCCACGGTGGAGAAACGCAGGAACAACGGGGTCTGCTTGCCGACTTGGGAAAAGATCTTGGCGCGGGTGTAGCGCGAAATGTCGTGCGTGACGGTGAAGGTGCCGTAGGCGCCCGAGCCTTTGGCGTGCACCACGCGTTCGGGGATGCGCTCGCGGTCGAAATGGGCGAGCTTTTCCATCAGCCAGAAGTCTTGCAACAGCGCCGGGCCGCGCGGACCTGCGGTCATCGTGTTGTTGTTATCGGGTACCGGCGCGCCTGCGGCGGTGGTCAGATGCGTCTTCTTGTCGGTCATAGCACACTCCCTATGAAATGCCTGGAATGCGGGGCCGCTGCGGGCCCGCGCCGTGTCTGGGACAGCCCCGGCATTGCCGGCCTGAGGCTATCTCCGACACATCATAGGGGGCTTGTCTTACGGTGTGAAGTTGATTGATCTATAAATCTTGATAAAGAATAACTATCAAGAGAATCGCGGATCGGCATGAGGAGACACATCGCGGGCGAAAAAAAACCGGTCCGCCTGGGACCGGTTTCTTGTGTAAGAGGAGGCCTAGCGGTTGGCCGCCGCTTCCGTCTTGCGCTGCATGGCGCGGGTGATGGACCACTGCTGCGCGATCGACAAGGTGTTGTTGACGCACCAGTAGAGCACCAAGCCGGCCGGGAAGAAGAACATCATCCCGCCGAACACCAGCGGCATGATCATCATGACCTTGGCCTGGATGGGATCCGGAGGCGTCGGGTTCAGTTTGATCTGCAGGAACATGGTGGCCATCATGATGGCGGGCAGAATGAAGAACGGGTCGCGGATCGACAGGTCGTGCACCCACAGGATCCAGGGCGCGCCGCGCATTTCCACGCTGGCCAGTAGTACCCAGTACAGCGAGATGAACACCGGGATCTGCACCACCATCGGCAAGCAGCCGCCCAGCGGGTTGATCTTCTCGGTGCGGTACATCTCCATCATGGCCGCGTTGAGCTTCTGCTTGTCGTCGCCGTACTTTTCCTTCAGGGCCTGCAGGCGCGGAGCCACCTGCTTCATGCGGGCCATGGAGCGGTAGCTGGCGGCGGCCAGGGGGTAGAACACGGCCTTGATCAGCACGGTCAGCGCCACGATCGTCCAGCCCCAGTTGCCCAGGATGGAATGCAGCCAGGTCATCAGCTTGAACAGGGGCTTGGCGATGATGGTCAGCCAGCCGTAGTCGACCACCAGTTCCAGGCCGGGGGCCAGGGCCGCCATGGCCTTCTGGTCCTGCGGACCGACCCACAGGTGCGAATCGACGCGCGTGGCGGCGCCGGGGGCGATCTCACCCACGGCTTCGATGCTGCGGGCGGCGTACAGGTTCTTCTGCACTTCCAGCAGTTCGTTGGTGCGCGGCTTGCCCTGCGGGGGCACCCAGGCGGTGGCGAAATAGTGCTGGACCACGGCGATCCAGCCGTTGTCCGACTGCTTGATGTAGTTGGCCTTCTTCTTTTCGATGTCGCTGAAGGTGATCTTCTGGAACTTGTCTTGTTCCGAGTAGACGGCGAAACCGGTGAAGGTGTGATAGAAGCTGGACGTGTCGGCCGGATCGTTGCCGTCGCGTTCGAGCTGCAGGTACAGGGCGGGCGACACGGGGGCGGCGCCGACGTTGGCCAGGTCGTGGCGCACGTCGACGTCATAGCGGCCGCGGTGCAGCGTGAACGTCTTGGTGACCTTGACGCCGCCGGATTCGCCTTCGAAGGCGACCACCAGGTTGTCGCCGGTCAGCTGGCGCTCCGAGGACACGATGCGGAAAGGCGTCTGGTGCGTGGGGAAGCTCTGGCCGTTGGGCGCGCCCACCACGCCGGTCTGCACCACGTAGTTCAGGCCGGCGGCGCGGTCCAGCAGCACCGTGGGCTTGTCGGGCTGGCCGGTGGCCGGGTACTTCAGCAGCTCGGCGCGCACCAGTTGGGCGCCCATGGTGTCGAACGTCAGGCGCAGCACGTCGGTCGTGATGACGACTTCTTCGGAGCGCGCGGCAACAGGCGCCGCGGCGCCGGGTACGGCGGACGCGGCGGCGGTCGTGGGGACCGGCGCGCTGGGCACCGAAGGCGTCGCGTTGTTCGCGGCGGCCTGCGGCTCGCTCGTGGTGGCGGCCGGCGTGGGGCCGAACAGCGACGGCTTGCCGTTATGGATCTGCCAGTTGTTCCATAGGAGCAACAGCGAGAAGGAAAAAATCATCCAGAGGACGGTGCGTCGGATATCCATGGTGCCTACTGAAGTGAATACGGGCCAGCAAAGCCCGCCAGTTTAGCGTCAATCGTGCTCGGTGCGGTGGCTGTGGGAACAGCACGAGGGGCCATTGGTTCCCTTGGCCGGTGGAACCGGGTCCAATCCGCCCGGCGACCAAGGGTGGCAGCGGCCGATGCGCCGGACCGCCAGCCAGAAGCCGCGCCAGGCGCCATGGCGTTCGATCGCTTCGATCGCATACGCCGAGC
>MCND01000114.1_pt1 | contig 37045 bp, 35 predicted proteins | sample 778211 | NCBI WGS metagenome assembly MCND01 (sample SAMN04296812, study PRJNA304217) | bioreactor metagenome | isolation source: activated sludge enriched with benzalkonium chloride | place: Turkey: Istanbul urban wastewater treatment plant
TTCTGGCCATAAAGCATCCACCTATTGCGTAGCCGCATTATCCTTTTCTTGCGCGGTCGCGTCCATAGTATCGGCTCCCGGCGCAAGCCGGGTCAACAAGATGGAAATCCGCGCGCCGCCGTCCTTGCGGTTGGCAAGGTCGATCCGGCCGCCATGTTCTTCAACGATCTTGCGCACGATCGCCAATCCTAACCCAGTCCCGTGGGACTTGGTGGTGACGTAGGGCTCGAAGGCCCGCTGCAGCACCTGCGGCGGAAAGCCCGGGCCGGTATCGGCCACCGTGAAGCGCAGCGCCTGCTGGTCGGCGCGGTCCGGCTGCTCGCTGCGCATGAGCTGGGTGGTCACGCTGACCCGCCCTTCCCCGCCCAGCTCGGCGATGGCGTCGCGGGCGTTGGACAGCAGGTTATGGATGACCTGGCGCAGCTGCGTGGGGTCGCCCTCGATGGCCGGCAGGCCGGCCTCCAGCGTCACGTCCAGGTTCAGGGCCTTCTCGCCGAAGCGGCCGGCGCCGCCGCCCTCGGGGTCCCAGCCGTACAGCGACAGCACGTCGGCCACCAGGGCGTTGAAATCGATGCGCTGCATGACGGCCGGCGGCGTGCGCGCGTATTCGCGGAAATCGTCCACCATCTGCTTGAGCGAGGCCACCTGGTTGACGATGGTGTTGGTCGAGCGCTCGACGATCTGCGCCTCGGCCGGCGGCAGCTTGCCTTCCAGCTTCATGGCCAGCCGCTCGGCCGACAACTGGATCGGCGTCAGCGGGTTCTTGATCTCGTGGGCCAGCCGGCGCGCCACCTCGCCCCAGGCCACGGTGCGGTTGGCGGAAATCACCTCGGTGATATCGTCGAACACGACCAGGTAGCCGTTGCCGCGGCCGTCCACCCGCAGGTGGGTGCCGCGCGCCAGCAGCGTCAGCGGCTGGGGCGCGATGTCGCCGTCGGCCGATGCGGCCGGCGTGATTTCGAACTGCTGCTGCCAGTGCTGGCGCTCGGAGCCGACGGCGGCGTGGGCCGAGAAAGCCTGGCGCACGACGTTGGCGAACTCCAGCATGCCGCCCACGGTTTCCAGCGGCCGGCCGATGACCGAGCGCAGATCGGCCTGCAGGATGGTCTGCGCGCCCTGATTGACGGTGGTGACGCGGAAGGACTCGTCGAACGCCAGCACGCCGGAAGACAGGTTCGACAGCACGCTTTCCAGATAGACGTTGGAGCGTTCCAGCTGCTGGCGGTTGCTCTCGACCATGCGGCGGGCCTCGTCCAGCTGGCGCGTCATGGCGTTGAACGAGCGGGTCAGCTGGCCGACTTCGTCGCGTTCGGGCGGCTCGGGCAGCGGCCGGTAGTCGCCCACGCCCACGGCCTGCGTGCCGGCGGCCAGGCTGAGCAACGGGCGCACCAGGCGCTTGGACAGCGACAGCGCCACGGCGATGGCGCCGAAGGCGGCCAGCAGCAGCGCCAGCGTCAGCGTGATGCCATAGAGCTTGCGCAGGCCCAGCCGCGACAGGGCCAGCTCCTGGTAGTCGCGGAACCCCTGCTGCACCTGATTGGCGTTGTGCGCGATCTGCTCCGGCACGGGCTGGAGCAATTGCAGCCAGCGCGGCTCGGGGGCGGCGCTGAGCGGGCTGTCGTAGCGGTCGGGGCCGGTCAGCGCAATGATGACGCGCAGGTGCAGCCCGCCGTCGGCGCCGGCCGTGACGGGATCGTCCGCCTCGGCCGCGGAGTAGCCGCGGGCCACCCGCAGCTGATTCATGACCGCCGCCGGCGGCATGGCCGGCAGCAGCTGCCCATACTGATTGGTGGAAAACGCCACCATCCGCCCGCTGCCGGTGAATACCATGGCCTCCTGCACGCCGTTGGCCTCGCGCAGCCGCGTCAGGGCCAGCGACACGCCCACGTCGGTATTGCGGTTCAGCTCCACCGCCATCGAGCGGGCGCGGGCGTCCAGGTCCGCCAGCTGGGAATCCAGCGCGGCGCGGCCCAGGTTCAGGCCCGCCTCCAGCGCCGTGTCCACCCGCACGTTGAACCAGGATTCGATGGAGCGCGACATGAACTGCACCGACACGGTGTAGATCAGCGCGCCCGGCACCACGCCGATCAGCGCGAAGGCCAGCGCGAAGCGGGCGGTCAGGCGGGCGCCGAACTGCCGGCGGCGGATCTGCCGCGCCAGCCGCACGGTCAGCGCCACCACCCAGACGAACAGCGCCAGCGCGAAGATCCCGTTCAGGATCAGCAGGACGTCGTAATAGCGCGCGAAGCGCGAGGCATTGCCGGTGGACCAGGCCAACAGGCCCAGCAGCCCCAGGCCGCTGATGGCGCCCACCACCAGGGCCAGCCTGAGCAGCAACCTCATGATGGGTCTTTCTCCAAGCCGTTGATCTCGAAGACGAAATCGACCCAGGGGGTGGCCTGGATCCAGGAACTGCTGTTCAGCGCGTTCACCTGGAAGGGCCGGGGCAACAGCGAGGTATCCAGCCGCAGGCGCAGCTGGCCGTCGTAACGGGTGTCTTCATCGAAATCGTCGGCGTCGGCCACCTGCCAGTTGCGGATGTGCCGGATCACGCTCATGGCGTCGTCCAGCGAGGCCACGGGGAAGCTCAGCTCGCCCACGCCCGCCCGCCATTGCCGCGTCAGCGCGTTGTAGGTCACGCGCCAGGTGCGGGTGGTGTCAACCAGGGATTTGTTGAACCACCACCAGCGATCGCGGGTGATGGTGAGGTCGGCGGTGAAGTACAGCGGCACGCCGCGCTGGGCGGCATCGCGCAATTGCTGGTTCAGCTCGAATTCCACGTCGGCGTCGATCTGGAGCTTGCCGTCGCGCACAGCGGGCTGGACGCTGACGACGCGCGGCTCGGAAGCGTGCGCCTGCCCGCCCGGCATGAGAAACAGCAAGGAAGAAGCCAGCAACAACCCGAAAAATAAGCGCGAAATGATGGACATACGACACCGCTACACCGTTATGCCCCTTATTCTTGGCGATTCAGGACGGCTTGGCAAACAAGGCGTAGAAAAATCCGTCCTGTTGCTCGGCCGGTGTTGCATCGACCGCAACAGGCAGCAGTTGGCCGGGCGCGTCCAGTCGCCGGGCCTCGGGGTGGCGCTGCAGGAATTCCAGCGCCTGGCGCGTGCCCTCGATCGGGAACACCGAGCAGGTCACGTACAGCAGGCGCCCGCCCGGCGCCACGGTGCGCCACAGGGCATCCAGGATGCGGGTCTGCAACGCGGCGGTGCGGCGCAGGTCGTTTTCGCGGCGCAGCCAGCGGATGTCGGGATGGCGCCGCACGATGCCAGATGCGGTGCACGGCACGTCGGCCAGCACGGCGTCGAAGGGCTTGCCGTCCCACCAGGCGTCCAGGTCGGCGGCGTCGGCGGCCTGCAGCCGCACCCGGTCGCCGCCCAGGCCAAGACGGTCCAGGTTCTGGCCGACCCGCTCCAGGCGACCGGCGTCGGCGTCCAGGGCCAGCAGGTCGATGTCCGCCAGCTCCAGCAGGTGGGCGGTCTTGCCGCCCGGGGCCGCGCAGGCGTCCAGCACCCGCATGCCGTCGGCCGGAGCCAGCAATTCGGCGGCCCGTTGCGCGCCGGCGTCCTGGACCGACCACCAGCCCTCGGCGAAGCCCGGCAACTGGACCACCGGCCGGGGCGTCGCCACCACCAGGCCGGCCGCGCCCACCGGCTCGGCCGCCAGGCCGGCGTCCTGGAACGCGGCCAGCACCTGTTCGCGGCTGGCGCGGCGGCGGTTCACGCGCAAGGTCAGCGGGGCCGGCAGATTGGCGGCCTGCAGGATCGCCTGCCAGTGCTGCGGATAAGCCACGCGCAGCTGCTTGACCCACCAGCCCGGGTGGTTCCACTGGGCCTCGGGGCTGTCGGCCACGGCCGCCGCCAGCGCCTCGCGTTCGCGCAGGAAGCGGCGCAGGCAGCCGTTGAGCAACCCTTTGAACGCAGCCAGGGCGCGGGCCTTGGACGCGGCCGTCACGGCCTGGTCCACCACCGTGTGCGGCGCGTAGACCGGCATGCCCGGCACGGCGGCCGCGGCCTCGCCTTCCGCCTTCAGCAGGGTCAAGGACACCAGCAGCAGGGACTCGAACAGGACGTTGGGATAGCGCTGCACCAGTTCCCGCCCGACCGCGTCGGCCCAGCCCAGGTAGCGCATCGCGTGGAACGACACCGCCTGCACCGCCGGTCGCAGCGCGCCATCGACGTCGGCCAGCGCCTCGGTCAGGGACCGGCCGTCCAGGACCTCTTCGACCACCCCCGCGCTGGAAAGCAGGACAGAGGATAGCGGCGGGGCCAGATGGGGGGTGTCGGAACGCGTGGACATGGCAGGAAATCAAGGGATAAGACCGCTATGGTAGCCCGGCGGCGGCGGCCGCGCCGGCAAGAGACCGCCCGGGACGCCGGACGGACGCGTCCCGGGCCCCGCCTTCCCCAGGCTCCGCCCTCCTTACGACGCCGCCTTCCCGGGCGGAAGCTTGCGGCACACGGCCAGCGCGTCCTGATAGGGGCGATCCGGGTCCGGCTTGCCCTCGGGCGTGAACTCCAGATAGCACTTGCTGCCATCCTGCAGCGTCACCTGCAACGGCGCGGGATAGTCATCGTCCAGGAATATCTGTCCCTGCCGGCCGACCAGCGTCACCAGGTTGCCGCGTCCGTCCATCACCGGCAGGCGTTCGGCCAGCGGCTGCCGGTCGGTCTCCAGGACGGCGGATAGCAGGTAGCGCTGGACCTGCCGCAGATTGAAGTCCAGCACCTGCACCGAGCCGCGGGCCGGCTTGACCGATTGAACGCCGTTCGGCAGGTTGGCGTTGCGCGGCAGGCTGGCAGTGCTGATTTCCACCGAGCTTTCGCCATAGGCCGTCAGTCCCGGAATCACGGCGTTGCCCCAGGCGTCCGTCCAGACCGGGCCCGAAGGCGTCTGGATTTCCACCCCGCCCAGGTCGCCGACCTTGGCGATGCCGAACGTGTCGCCCACCTCATAGGGCGAGAACGCCACCGCGCCACCCGCGCCCACCACCGAGCCCTGCACCCCCCAGTTCGTCGACACGCCGCCTTGCGAACCCCGGTTGGCGGACAGGTTGACGCGCGCGTAGCGCGGCATCGCGTCGATCGATGCCGACGAATTGACCGCGCCGTCGGGCCTGGCGACGCTCGAGCTGACGCTGTAGCTGAACTGCGGGCTGACGGTGTCGGAGTAAGTAGCGCCAACACTGCCGCTATTGCCTGACTTGCTGACATAGGTGCTGGCGCTGGCGCTGCCCAGGGGGAAGCTCAGCGTCAGGAAATACTGGTTTTCCGATCGCGCCCGCGTGCCCGTGCTGAGATCCTTGGCCATGGACAGGCTGACCGAGGTGCGGGCGAAGCTCCGGTTCCAGGACAGCGTCGCGCGGTTGCGCTTGCCTTCCTGGCGGGACAGGCGGCTGGTGGTATAGGCTGCGGAAAAGGCGCCCAGGGTCGGGGAGAACCAGGACACGCCGGCGGTGTAGGTCTGGCTCGCGCTGGGCAAAATCCTGGCATCCGGGCGCGGCGCCTGCACCACCTGCGCCAGGTCGCGATAGCCTTCCGTCTGCAAGGTGGCCGACAGGCTCGTGGACAAGCGCTCGACCGGCGTGGCCGACAGGTTCGCCGTGATCTGCTGGCCCTGGAGCTTCTCGCCCGCGAAGCTGGCGCTGGACGCGCGCACGCCGATCGAAGCGCTGAGCGCATCGCTGGGGTTGACTGAAACCCCGGCGGCCAGTGCGCGGTACGGGGCGGACACCAGAACGCCGGCGTTGAGGGTGCTGCGGCTGCCCAGGCTCCAGCCGTTGCTGACGGTGGCGACCAGCGGCGTCCGGCTGTCACTGCCGCGCGAGGCCTGGTAACGCCCCACCGCGGCGGACAGCCCTTGCGGGGCGACGTTGCGCACATTGCCGAACGACGCGGCCGGCACGACGAACTGCTGCCGTTCGCCGCTGGCGGCGATCACCTGGACCTCCAGGTCAGAATTGCCGCTGACGATGGGCACATCATTGATGGTGAAGGCGCCTGCCGGCACCTGGGTCATCAGGATCAGCCGGCCCAGCTGCCGCACCTCGATCCGGCTCTGGCCCGTGGCGATGCCGCTGAAGTTGACGCCCGAGGCCAGCGTCTGGCGCAGCGCCTGTTCGGGAAAAAGCTGCGCGCCGCGCAACGTGCCGACGGAGAACAGCGAACCGGCGGGCGAGATCTGGCCCGCCTGGAACGTCGAGCGCACGCTCGGCACGGCATGTTGCGCGTAGGTGTCGCCCTGCGTGAAGGTGGAGCGCCCTCCCTGCGAGTAATAGTCCTGGCGGCTGCGCAGGATCCAGTCGGCGATGTTCACGCCCGTTTCGGTATAGGCGCGCAGATACTGATAGCTCGAACCGCCGCTGGCGCTGCGCGAGCCGCTCACGTTGTAGTTCATCATGGCGGCGGCGCCGCCCGAGGCGTACTGCCCCTGGATCGACTGTTCGATGGGGGCGCGCGCCGCCAGCGGCGTCACGATATCGACCTGGGACTGGTTCGGCAGCTGCGTGATGGCGGTTTCCGGGTAGGCCTTGCGGTAATCCTGACAGGACTCCTCCGACGTGCCGTCCGGCACCTTCAGGCCGGCGCGCTGCAACAGCTCGGGCGTGAAACAGAGCGTGCCTTCATCGCTGAAGCGCACGTCCATCGTGCCCAGGTCCGTGCCGTTGACCACCAGGCGCACCCGGCTGACGCCGGGCAGAAAGCGCGCGGTCTTGCTGAAGTAGGCCGCGGCTTCGGGCGAGATGCCCAGCCGCTTCAAGGTTTGGGGATCGAACTGCTGCGCGAACGCGGCAGAGGAGACCGTCATGCAGAGAATCGCAGCCAGGCCCGCCGCCGCGTGCGCGCGCGGCTTCATTTCCCTGGTGTGGGCTTGCAGGCGCCCGACAAGGTGATTGCGTGGGTGCCCACGGCATAGCCGTAGACCGTGGCCGGCCAGATCGTGACCGTGCCGGCGGCGCCCGGCTGCTTGCCCTTGACGGGCAGCTCCAGGCGCTCGCCCGGCAGCAGGTAGGTCTTGGGCAGCGGCACGGCGATATTGCCGCTGTCCAGGCGCGCCTGCTGCGCCAGGCGCACCACGTAGGCGCTGTCATTGCACAGTCGCAGCCGGTCGCCGTCCACGGTCGCGGTCAGGCGCGTCCACGGATCCTTCAGCTTCTCCAGCGAACGCGGCTGGATGATCATGGGGATGTTCTGGCGAAAGGTGGTCTGGACCTGGTTGTCGGCGCCGCGCGCGAAGGGAATGCCCTCGAAGGACACGCGCTTGAGGCGCTGCGTGGCCAGCGGTCCCTTCTTGGTCAGCATGAAGCGCACCAGCTGGGACTGACCGGCCTCCAGCCGCGCCATGGGCGGGGTGGCGACGACCAGCTCCTCCTGGTCCTCGGCGATGTTCTCAATGGTGGTGTAGAGCAGCACGGGCGCCGTATCAGTGTTCTGCACGGTCATCGAGCCTTCGCCGGTGGCCTCGTCAACGATCAGCACGGAGCTTTCGGGAACGACGCCGGCGGCGCCGGCGGGATTGGCCAGCAACGCGCAGGCCAGGGAAACGCAGGTCAGGATGGTTTTCATAGCAATCAGCAGGAAAAAGGACGTGGTCAAGCCGGCCGTTGCCGGCCCGCGAAGAAGGTCATCGGGTAAGGCGGCCTACAGGAAAACGGCCGACAGATCTATCGCACCGTCGAGCTGGACCTCGCGGCCCAGGTACAGCGTGGAGGTCGGCGCGATGGCCGCCTCGATCCGCACGCCGACGGTGAGCGTGCGGCCGCTGGACGGGCGACGCTGCGTGTCGCGGGTCCAGGCGATCAGGTCGTTGGCGTCCGGGGCCGCGTCTGCGTCCAGCTCGCGCCAGGTCGCGCCGCCGTCGGACGATACGATCAGGCGCGCCGGCGAGCCGTCCAGCGTGGCGGTATCGCGCCGCCAGCGCAGCACGAACGCGCCCAGGTTCCTGCCGGCCGCCAGGCCCAGGCCCTGGCTGGCCTGCGGCGTCACGCCGAGCCGGCTGCTGGCCAGGGGACTGGCGCTGCCATCGCCGCCGGATTGGCGCAGCGCGACCGTCGCCGGCTGGTCGCAGCTGATGGTGATGTTGCGTTGTTGCGGCGGCAGCGGCGCGGCCTCGGCGGCGCGCAGCAGGTTGCGCTTGATCTTGCCGTAGTCGACCACGGCGCCGCCGCCCAGCTGGATGCGGCAATTGGCGGCTTGCGGCGCGGGAGAGGCGGCGAAACTCGCCGCGCTGAATGCAATACCCGTCAGGGCGTACAGGAAATTCAAGTAAGGCTTCATGGTCAGCCGGCTCTCCCGGCACGAGGCGGCGCAGGCCGCTAGAGATAGACCAGCGTCAGGACCGCGCCGCCGCTGAAGGGAACCTCGGTGGACACGCCAAGCTGGGCAATACGATCCAGCGCGACCTGGACGCGCATGGTGCCCTGGAATACGCTGCCGAAGGCCGGCTCCTTCAGGCCGGGCAGGCCCCAGGTTTCCAGGCTGCCGTCGTCATGGAAGAAATTGCCGACCGACGGGTCCCAGGACTTGCCGTTGTCGCCGCTGTAGATCGAGTCCGTGGCCTGGCCGTCCACCGTGAAGCCCGGAACCAGCATCAATGCCCAGGACCCGATGGCGCGCCCGGCCTCGTTGCGCAGGCCGTACTGGCGACTGGAGGACCAGCTCTTGCCATGCCCGCCGAAAAACACAATGGGATCCTTGAACAGCACCAGCCCGGCGTTAGGATCGCTGGCGGTCAGCGCCACCTTGGTCCTGGCTTCGCAGGAAATGCGCAGTTCCCGCTCGAGCACCGGCAGCAGCGTGTACGTGTCCTTGTTCAGGTCCTTCAGCTTCAGCTTGCCGTAGTTGAACGAACCCTGCTCGGAAACCTGCATCGTGCAGGCGGCAGGCTTGAGTTCGCCTTGCACCGCCACCTTGAAGGACGGGACTTGCGCGTATCCCGCCAGCGGCGCCATCGCGCAGGCCCAGGCGAGCAAAATTCGGAGTTTCATATTGGCAGGCTGTCGGCGGCCGGCGCGCCACGCGCGCCAACCGCCACGGATCAGATGTAGCTGAGGACGAGGGTGGTGGTACCGTAGAACGCCAGATCGGAAGAGATCTTCAGCGCCTCCTTCAGCGCCGTCTTCGACTGGATGACGGCGCCGATCACGATGTCGCCGCTAAACTCCTTCGCGGCCACCGGCACGGTGGACTGGCCGGACTCGGCGAAAGTCACGAACGTTGAGCCATCCGACTTCAGCTGCGAGGCGTGGGTCGCAGTGTCCGCGGCCGTGGTCCAGGTCGCCTTGTCGGCGCTGGTCACGACCACGGTCTTGGTGGATTTCCCGTTCGCCGCCGTGGTCGTGTAGCGGAAATTGCGGAACTGGAAGACATACCGGCCGATGCGCTCCTTCGACGTTGCCTGGTCGACCAGATCGTAGATATAGCCTTTCTTGGCCTCGGCCACGATGCCCGTGGCCGTGTGCTTGAGCCCGTTTTCATCAGGAACCGCCAGATTACTGGAGCCGCCGACAGACAAGGCGATTGCCGCATCACCGCTCTCGCACGTGATGGAAAAGGATTGGACGGCAGGCGGCAGCGGGGTCTCGGCTGTGTCCTTCAGAGAATCGACATTGACCTTGGTTTCGTTGAATTTGATTTCGGCGAGGGTGGGCTTGCAGCTGCCCGGAGTGATCGTGCCGCCGACGGCGACGTTCAGGCTGCTGGGTGCAGACGCGGCGCCAGGGGCGCCAGCTGCGGCGGCAGCCGGCGCGGCCGGCGCACTGGACTGTGCCGCAGCCGGCATCGACACGACCGTGGCTGCGCCAGCGGCGCATGCCAGGAGCGCGAGCAGGATCTTGCTGGATTGGATGTGTTTCATGTTGCTCTCGGGATATCGAAGCGCGCGTTACGCGATGCCGCCTGGATCAGAGGTAGTTCAGCGTGATGGTCGCGCCGCCGGAGATCTTGAGGTCGCCAGTCAATTTCAGGTCCTTCTTGGGCAGGATCGCCGGCGCCACGATCAGTTCGCCTTCGAATGTCGAGGCCAGGACGGGCGTGGTGTCGGCGGTGGGACTGGCAAAAGACAGATAGTCGGAACCGTTCGTCTTGAGCTGCCAGGCATCCCAGCCGTTCGATGCCGCGGTAGACCACGAGTTCTTGTCGGTGCTCTTGATGATCACGGCCTTGTTGGTGGAGGCTCCCGTGCCGCCGCCCGTGTACGAGAAATTGCGGAACTGCATGGCGAACACGCCGGCACGATTCTTGTTGTCGTCAACCAAGTCATACTGCGATTGGGGGTAGGTAGACGTGCCAGCCTGGGTGTGTTCCAGATTCCCCGTGGGGGCCGTCGCCGCGCTGGCGGTTGTCTGCGCGCTCAGCGCGATCGAGGTATCGGCGGTGCAGGTGATCTTCACTTTTTGGAGGATCATCGGCAACTGGGTCATCTTGTCGTTGTTCAACGACTTCGGATTGATGTTCTTCATGTCGAACGTCAAATCGCCCGACTCCGGCTTGCAACTTCCCGGGGTGATCGTGCCGCTGACCGTGATCTTGAAGGAAGGAGTCGCCTGGGCCATGGCGCCGGCGCTGGCGGCGCAAGCCAGGAGGGCGGCAAAAAGCTTGCTGGTACGGTGTTTCATAGATGTCTGATAAGCCAAGTAGGTACGTGTCGGAAGTCTCGTGCTGGGCTGCCCGGAACCAAGTAACGCCCGGCGCATTCATCACGGAAACTAAGGTAACAACCCGACACCGCACCGCACCATCAGACAATTCCGGTAGTAATGGTCCGGAAAAAAGTGACAGTCTTATCAGACCTACGGCGCCGGCTTCATGATGCGCGTCAGCCACGCCGCCCGCATATGGGACAGCTGGGCCGGCGTCACCCCAGCCCAGTCCAGCGGGATCAGCCTGGCGGCGACGCCCGGCGACAACAGCGGTATCCTGGCGCGCGCCGCCTCGCCAATCTTGGCCTTCTGGTTCGACGGCGCGTAGTACATCGCCTCGGCAAACGCCTGTTGCACCTGCGCGCCCAGTGAAAAATTGATGAAGGCTTGCGCCGCCTTGCCGTTGGACCGGCCGACGACCTGGGCGATCAGGATGGGCACGGCGACGGTTCCCTCACTGGGTACCGTCACGCCATAGCCGCTCAGGCTGTCCATCTGACTCTGGCTGCGGGAATTCCAACCCACGGCCAGCAGCACCTGCTTGCGCGCCACCAGCCAGTATTGATTCGGACGAGGCGTCCAGGTCTGGACATTGGGGCCGAGCTTCTCCAGGTACTCGAGGCCGGGATCCAGATCAGCGGCGCCATCAGGACTGCCGGCCAACCGATTGGCCAGCGCGGTCAGCGCGATCATGCTGCCATTGACGTTGGCATTGGTCGAAATGGCGATCTTTCCGCGGTGCTTGGGGTCCCACAACTCGCGCCAGCTCCTGGGCGGCTGCGCAAAGGCCGATTTGGCGTACACCAGCGCCATGGAATCGTACATGGCCGGCAGCGCCCAGAATCCCAGCTCGCGGCCCATGGCGCCCAGGTCGGCGGCATTCGGCACGAGCTGTGGATTCATCTGCTCAAGCAGCCCTTCGCTCTGTGCCAGGCGGGCGTTGGGCGGGTCCAGTATCACGACGTCGATGTTCGGCGTCATGCGCTGCGACCGCAGCACCGCCAGGGCATTGCGCGAGTCCCGGACCGCGTAATAGCGCACCAGGATACCCGGATGCGCGGCCTCGAACGGCCGGATCACCGTCCTCATGTACTTCTCGTCGAAGGCATCCACGCCATAGGCCATGACGGTGATTTCGACAGGCGCCGCCGCCCGGCTCCCGCCAGGCGGCAGCGCCGACGCCAGGCCGGCGAGCGTCAGGCCAAGGAAACGGCGACGGGGAAAACTGCGATTCATGAGAAAAGCTCCCTCTCGATGCCCTCGCTCCCGCCACGGAACAACGACAGGACTTCAGACGCACGCGTCATTTGAAAAGGTCGTAATTGACGCCAAACATCACCAGCTCGTGATCCGTTTCCACGTCCAGCTTGCGCATCGCGGCGACCTTGTGCGTGCTGACCGTCTTGACGCTGCGATTCATGATGCGCGCGATCTCTCCCACCGACGTGCCCGCCAGGAAATGCCGCAGCACCTCCAGCTCCTTGGGCGAAAGGCGACCGATCCGCGTGGCCGCGTCCTGCGGGGCGCCAGGCAAGGAGGCCGCCAGGGAATGGGGCCCGCTGCGATACACCTGATTCCTCTCCAGCGTGTCCAGGGCCGTCAGGATTTCTCCCAGATCGCGGCTCTTGAACACGACGCCGCTGACGCCCTCTTCATAGAGGCTGGCGACGATCACTGGCGAAGTGATCATGGTATGGATCAGGATGCGCACGTCGGGAAAGTTGCGGCGCAGGTACTGCACCAGCGCCAAGCCGTCGCTGTAGCCATCCTCGGACGGCATGTTGTAGTCGGTGATGATGACGTCGGGCGCCAGCTCGCGCGTCTTGCGGATCAACTCCGCGGCATTGGTGGCATCCCCGACGATCTGGTGGCGGCCGGCGCCTTCGAGCACATTGCGAACGCCGAGGATTACCACTTGATGGTCATCGGCCAGCAGGATTCGTGTCATTCTTTTTGCTCCCATTTTGATGCTTTCGACAAGGCTTCCTGCGATCTTTCCGGGCAGGGCCCGGGGGCTACAACTCCGTGAATCTTTCGGTCAACTGGGCCAGCGTGCTCTTGACCGCGTTCTCGAGCATCGCTGTCATTCCTTCCTCGGCGATCTTCTGTTCCAGCACGCCGCAAAACCGCGCGATGTCCTCGGCGTTCATCACCGCCAGCGATCCGCGCATCCGGTGCAGGGTCGCGACGGCCGCGGGCGCGTCGCGCGCGGCCAGGGCCGCCCGCATCGACGCCATGTCCTCGCGCATGGTGGTATTGAAGGCCGCGCGCAAATGGCTGTCGAAGAGCTCCTTGGGCTTGGTCGGCGGCGGCGGTCCGGCGAATTTGGAGCCGATGATTCTCGCGCAGGCGGTGCTCAGCGCATCATGCAGCGTGCGCAGGTCCACCGGCTTCACCACCCATGCGTTCAGGCCGGCGGCGAAACCGGCATCCCGTTGCGCCTGCAGCGCGTCGGCCGTCAAGCCGATGATCGGCGCATTGGTGCTGCGGGCGCGCAACGTGCGCACCAGTTCATAGCCGTTCATCAACGGCATGTTCATGTCCGTGACCAGCACGTCGAATTCGTCAGCGCTCCAGCGCGCCAGCGTCTCCACGCCGTCCGCGCACAGCGTGACCTCGCAGCCCAGCTCCTCAAGCTGGCGCACCAGCAGATTCCGGTTGACCGGATTGTCCTCGGCCACCAGCACCCGCAGCCCCAGCCGCCGCAAACCAGCGTCCGGCCGGTATTCGGACCCACCATGGCCATCGTCCCCGTCCGCTTCGGTTGCAGGCAGCTCGGCCGACGGCCGCTCGCGCTGCGCCAGCGCGACCGCTTCAACGATGCTGTGCCGCAGATGGCTGGTGACATGTATTTCGGACAGGCTCCATTGCGGCTTGTCCGGTCCGTCTGGAATGCACGATACCCGCGGCCCATTCCATTCGATCGGCGGCAGCCGTTCGGGCAGCAATTCCACCAGGATGCCGTCCCGCTTGGCGGGCACGCTGCTGCCGTGGATGGGCCGCGCGCTGGCGCCGGCCAGCGCCAGCCACGCGCAAGTGTCCTGCGCCACGTCGGCAACCGGCGCGCGCACCCATACCGCGGGCGTGGGCGCGATTTCACCGCCACCGGCCAGGCGCGCGGCGTCCGCCGTCACCCGCAGCGGCAGCTGGAAGATGAACGTGCTGCCCCGACCCGGACTGCTGTCCAGCGTGATGCTGCCCTGCATCAGCTCGCAAAGACTGTGGCAGATATAAAGCCCCAGCCCGGTACCAGGCATCGCATGGCCGGACGAACCATGGGCCTGATAGAACGGCTGGAACAGCATCTGCTGCTGGCTCGCGGGTATGCCCAGGCCGGTGTCGGCGATACGCCATTCAAGCACGGCGCCGCCGTCCGCCTCGCCAGCCCTGACCAGGTCAATCCGCACCCAGCCGGCCTCGGTGAACTTGATGGCGTTGCTGACCAGGTTGTTCAGCACCTGCTTGATGCGCAGGGCGTCGCCGTGCGCATAGACCGGAATGTCCGTGGCGATGGTGGCGAAGAACTGCAGGCCCTTGGCGTCGGCGGTGGCCGCGTATGCCTGCATTACCTCCTCGGTGAGCGCGGCCGGATCCAGGCGCTGGTCCTTGAGCGTCATCTGCCGCGATTCGATCTTGGAGACGTCCAGGATATCGTTGATCACGTTGAGCAGGCCGGCGGACGAGGTCTGTATGGTGCGCAGATAGCCGCGCTGCAGATTGGTAAGGGGCGTGAGGCCAAGCAATTCCACCGTGCCCAGCGTGCCGTAGAGCGGCGTGCGGATCTCATGGCTCATGGTGGCCAGGAACACCGTCTTTCCCGCGTTGGCATCGTCGGCGGCGCGCTTGGCCTGCGCCAGCGCGGCCTGCACGCGCTTGTGGTCGCTGATATCGCTGAAGGTGGCAAGAATGACCTCCTCGCCCCGGTAGGTCAGGCGCGAAGCGATGAAGCTCAGGTGCCGGCCATTGATCTCGACGTCGCTGACAGCGCCGTCCGGCGCCAGGGCCAGCTGCCTGACGATTTCCACGTCCCCCAGCCATTGCTCCGCCAGCTGGTTCTTGGCGACGACCTGCTGGTCGGAAATGCGCAGCGCGCAGACGGCAACGCGAGCCGCGTCGATCACGGCGCGGTTGAAGGATTCGCTTTCGACCACCCGTTCGTGACTGGCCTGGGCCGGCCGCACCACCAGGTTCCGATGGCGCCGATACAGCACAATGCTGCCAACCACGCAGAGCAGCAGCAAGCCGACAAACGAAAGCGGCTGCCAGCGGGCGGCCTCGAAGAACCGATCATAGGGAACCAGATAGCCCGCCGCCCAGCCATCCTGGCACCAGGTGTCGATCAGCACCCCTTCCCGCCCAAAGCGCACATTGCTGTCCACCTCTTCCAGCGCGCCATGCTCGTGGGGGCCGTCGGACGCGGGAGCGAGGCCGGGCGTGGTGCCCAGGTACTGGAAATAGGTCCGGCCATATGCGGCGTCGCCGTTGTACACGTCGCGCATTTCGAAAAACGTGGCCAGCACCAGATTGCGCTTGGGAGTCTCGGGTGCCCACAAGGCATCCGGCAGTTCAATCGCGCTGTAGATGATGTAGCCGATCCGGTCCTGCCCGCTGCCCGGCAGGTTGACGTTGATCCATCGCAGCCCGCTGGGGCTGACTTTCGCCGTCTGGGTATAGATCAATTCCCGCACCCGGTTCGCCGACAGCGGACAGCGCCACCAGCGATGCACATCATCCGTCATGGAATCCTCGGAGCAGGGCACGGAGATGCTGAGAGGGCTGTTCAGGTCGAGCAGGAACACCTGCATCCCGGGCTGCTGCCAGGGACTGCGGTAGGACCCGTAGAGGTTCGACAGACCGGCCGCCACGGTCTGCAACCGCCGGCTGTAGTCGCCGCCAGTGGCCGAATCGTTGCGGCTGACCTTGATGATGTACGGCATCGCCAGGCTCCCGCTCTGGCCTTCGTAGGTATAGGTGCTGGCGTCGCTGTCGATCAGCTCGAACGATGTGGGGCCGCCCTGCGCCAAGGTCAGGCTCAGCCGGGTGGCTTCATTCTTGATGGCGCGGGCCAGGAAAGACTCCTGCCCGTGCAGGTTGTAGGCCAGCTTCTGGAAGTGCTGCCGCGCATCCGTGCTGGCGACGTTGATCAGGCTGCTGATCATCCAGTAGCACAGGGCCAGCATGATGATGGCCAGGATCAGCGTGACGATGAACAGGACCTGCATGCGCAGCGAAACCCGCGCCAGGTCGCCGATGGAGGCGATGCGCGAATGCCGGGAGGTGGCGCGGATCATCGGGAGACGATGGGATTCCGTTTCAGGAAGCCCAGCAATAATTCCGGGGTCAGCGCGCGGGATATCAGGAAACCTTGCGCCATATCGCACTGCAGTTTCTTCAACAAGGCCAGTTGCTCCCAGGTTTCGACGCCTTCGGCCACCACGTTCAAGGCCAAGCGCCGGCCCAGCGAGACGATACTCTCGACGGCGGCCTGGGCACCTTCATCTGCCGTGCAGCGGCTGATCAGGGAACGGTCGATCTTGAGTTCGGTAAAGGGCGTGGAGACCAGGTTGAACACCGAGCTGTAACCCTGGCCGGAATCATCCTGGGCCAGGCCGAATCCCTTCATGCGCAGGCGGCAGGCGCCCGCGTAATAGTCGCTTATCGCATCCGTGGTCGAACCCTCGGTCAGTTCAAAGCAGATGTCCTGCGGGGTGCCGCCCAGGCGCATGACATGGTCGTACAGACGATCCGGCAGGTCGGCATTCTGCAACAGGTGCGTCGGCAGATTGACCGACACCTCCATACGGAAATCATGCTGCTGCCACACATGCTGAGCGGTAATGGTCTGTGCAAGCATCGACAATAGCAGCTCATCTTCCAGCTCGTCCAGTATCAGGGCTGGCAGGAACTGGCCAGGCAGCAGCACGCTGCCATCGGGCAACACCCAGCGCACCAGCGCCTCCGCCGCCCTCACCGAGCCGTCGGCGATGCGCATCTTCGGCTGGAACCAAGCGCGCACCTCGCCCGAGGCCAGCGCATGCTGCAACGCGGAACGATCGAACACCTGGCCCGACACCAGCGACTCGGCCTTCAGCCGCGAGGCTGCCTTCAACTTGGCCACCAGCGCGATGATGGCTTGCGGCTGGGCGGGCTTGGACAACTGATCGATGACCCGCATGCCCAATGTCTTCGCGACCAGGCTGGCGCCGGAGATGAGGCGCTTGGGAGACGAGCTGATCACCGCCAGCAAGGGCGGCGCCTCGTAGGTGGACAAGCGCTGAATCAGCTGGACGCCGTCCAGCTCGGGCATGAGCAGATCGCTCAGGACCAGGTCATAGCGCTGCTGCTCCAGCAGGCTCAAGGCGTGACAGCCGTTCTCGGCCGTATCCACCTGCGCGATGCCAGCCTGTATGAACAGGCTTTTCAGATATTCGCGTTGCAATAGCTGATCATCGACGATCAAGACGCGATAAGACAGCATGATTCGTAATCTCCTTGGGACGCTGCTACCCGTGGGAGCGAAACAGGCCCGGCAGGACAGGCGCACACGCGTCGGCGGTCAGCAAGGGAGTGATTAGAGCGGGATGCCACGCCAAGGAATATCAGACGTTTCCGAATTGATTCTCTCATTCACCCATGGGTGCTCCGGGAGGGTTTTAGGAACCGTCTGATTCCCGGATCCGTTGTCGCGTTCGGACAATGCCGTATCCCGTCTGTTTCCCTTCGCCCCGTGACTCATTTCGCTTTCCTGCATACCCTGCATGTGCACGCCCAGCACATCGACCGCGCCGCACGCCTGGCGGCCAGCATCCGGGATTCCGTTTCCGCCATCTGCTTCTATGCCGAAACCCAGGCCAGCCTGTACGCGCGCGCCGGCGCGCCGGGCCGGCACTATCTGCTGGTCGAGGGCGAATCGGCCTGGCTGCAGCGCTTCTTCGCGATACCGCACTGTCCGCAGGTGTCCGGCGTGGTCGCGCTGGTGAACGACGACGCCGGTCCGGCCGACCTTGCCAGGCTCATGCTGGCCGACGCGGACATCTGCCTGCAGGGCTCGGCGCATCCACGGGTGATCCTGGCCGCCCTGTCGGCGCTGGCGCGCATGGAACGCCGCCTGCTCGTCGCCAGCGGCGGCGCGCCAACCCATGACGCGACGGAATACGGGCACGCTCCGCGAAGCGCACACTGACTCCAGGCGCATCGTGATCCTACCGTCTGTCGACGTGGACGATGCCGCGCACCGGGCGCCGCGCCGCGCGCACGATCGTCAGTCCGCTGGACGAACCGCGCCGGCGGCGTCACACTGACCGCCTGCCACGGAGCCCCTTCATGTCCACCGCCACCCTGCTGCTGTTCATCCTGGCCTCGGCCGTCGCCATCGTCACCCCCGGCCCCACCGTGCTGCTGGCCATGAGCAACGGCTCGCGCCACGGCGTGCGCGTCGCCTGCTGGGGCATGGCCGGCGCGGTGCTGGCGGACATGATCCTGGTAGGCGCGGTGGCCTCCGGCCTGGGCGTGCTGCTGGCGGCGTCCGAGGTCGCCTTCCAGGCGGTCAAATGGGTTGGCGCGGCCTACCTGGCCTGGCTGGGCTGGAAGATGCTGCGCTCGGACGCCGCCTTCGTCATGCCGGCCGACGATACCGGCGCGCGCCATGCCAGCGGCTTCAAGCTGGGCTTGCGCAGCTTCATGGTGGCGCTGACCAATCCGAAGGCGCTGCTGTTCATGTCCGCCTTCCTGCCGCAATTCATCAATCCCGCCGCGCCGCTGTTCGCCCAGTACGCCACCCTGGCCGCCGTGCTGGCGCTGATGAACGTCGCGACCATGCTGGCCTATGCCACGCTGGGCGCGCAGCTGGTGCGCGCCTTCCGCGGCGCCGGCCTGCGCTGGATGAACCGCGTCTGCGGCAGCCTGATGATGGGCCTGGCCGCCACGCTGGCGCTGTATCGGCGCGGGGCGCCGTGAGGCGCCGAGATCAAAATCGGACCAAGCTGTTCATTCTCTCTGTCGCTCTGACGAACGGCACGCGGTAGAGTCGCGGAAACGCGACTTCCGCCGGCGAAAGTCGTCAGCACACACGCCCCCTACCGCTGCATGGGATGACAAGCATGGACATTCCTCCGATCCGGACCAGGCAGGATGACGCCGCGGCCCTGAAGGTGGCCTCCACGCTCGTGGACGCCGATCCGTCGCCTGGCACGGCAGAAAGCGACAAACTGGACGTGCTTTCGAGTCTGATCGAGCGCTACGAGGCCGGTCACTTCCCGCTGAAAGCGCCCAACCCGATCGAAACGATCAAATTCCACATGGAACAGGCCTGCCTGTCGGCGCCAAGCGCCCCGACCCGGTAAAATACCGCCCCCTGCCCCGCCGCGCTAAAATTGCGCACTATTTGATCATCGGCGCCGGCAGCGCCCACCGAGGTATCCCATGTCTTCCCCCAAAGTCGGCTTCGTCAGCCTGGGCTGTCCGAAAGCCCTGGTCGACTCCGAACGCATCCTGACCCAGCTCCGCACCGAAGGGTACGAAGTCACGCCCGAGTACAACGACGCGGATGTCGTGGTCGTCAACACCTGCGGCTTCATCGACAGCGCCAAGGCCGAATCGCTGGAAGCCATCGGCGAAGCGCTGGCCGAGAACGGCAAGGTCATCGTCACCGGCTGCATGGGCGTGGAAGAGTCCGTGATCCGCAACGTGCACCCCAGCGTGCTGGCCGTGACCGGACCGCAGCAATATGAAGAAGTGGTGCGCGCCGTGCACAATGCCGCGCCGCCCAAGAAAGACCACAATCCCTACCTGGACCTGGTGCCGCCGCAAGGCGTCAAGCTCACGCCGCGCCACTATGCCTACCTGAAGATCTCCGAAGGCTGCAATCATCGTTGCAGCTTCTGCATCATCCCGTCGATGCGCGGCGACCTGGTCAGCCGTCCGGTGGGCGACGTGCTCAGCGAGGCCGAGCGCCTGGTCAAGGCCGGCGTGAAGGAACTGCTGGTGATCTCGCAGGACACCAGCGCCTATGGCGTGGACATGAAGTTCCGCAGCGGCTTCTGGAACGGCCGCCCGGTCAAGACCCGCATGACCGAGCTCTGTACGGCCTTGTCCGAAATGGGCGTCTGGACGCGCCTGCACTATGTGTATCCCTACCCGCACGTCGACGAGATCATTCCGCTGATGGCCGAAGGCAAGGTGCTGCCGTACCTGGACATTCCGTTCCAGCACGCCAGCCCGCGCATCCTGAAGGCCATGAAGCGTCCGGCCTTCGAGGACAAGACGCTGGCGCGCGTGAAGCGCTGGCGCGAGGAATGCCCGGACCTGACCATCCGCTCGACCTTCATCGTCGGCTTCCCCGGCGAGACCGAGGAAGACTTCCAGTACCTGCTGGACTGGATGCAGGAAGCCCAGCTCGACCGCGTTGGCTGTTTCCAGTATTCGCCGGTGGAAGGCGCGCCGGCGAACCTGCTGGACAACCCCGTGCCGGACGAGGTCAAGCAGGAACGCTGGGAACGCTTCATGGAACAACAGCAGGCCATCTCCGCCAGCCGCCTGCAGGCCAAGGTCGGCCGCGAGATCGACGTGCTGATCGATGAGGTCGACGAAGACGGCGCCGTGGGCCGCAGCAGCGCCGACGCGCCCGAGATCGACGGCTGCGTCTACGTCAGCTCGGACGAACCGCTCAAGCCCGGCGACCTGGTGCGCGCGCGCGTCACCGACGCCGACGAGTACGACCTCTGGGCCGACAAGCTGTAAGCATGCACGCGGGCCACGGCATCCTCTTGCGGCGCCGTGGCCGCGCCTGTCGGCCCTGGCGCGCGTGCCGCGACATGAGCGGCGGCAGCGCTTCCGCCCTCAGCCTTCCAACGCCTTCAATCCGGCCACGCCGCCGATGATCAGCGCGATGCAGGCCAGCCGCGCCAGCGACGCCGATTCCCCGAACAGCGCGATGCCCAGCACGGCGATGCCGGTCGCGCCGATGCCGGTCCAGACCGCATAGGCCGTGCCCGCCGGCAGCTGCCGCAGCGCCAGCGTCAGCAGGAACACACTGCCCAACGCCGCCGCCACGCCCAGCACGCCGGGCCACAGCCGCGTCCAGCCTTGCGCGTACTTCAAGGCCAGCGCCATCACGATTTCCGCCGCGCTCGCGGCGATCAACAACCACCAGGCCATCGCGGCCTCCTGTGCAGACTTCGGACCGCCCAGCTTACGGGCTATAGTGGGCGCGGAACAGTACGCACTTTCTGGTAACGATGGACACGCCCTCAACGCCCGCGCCGACCGCCGACGTCTTCAACGCCGCCTGCCCCTCCCGCCACGCGCTCGAACTGATCTCCGGCAAGTGGGTGCCGCTGCTGCTGCCGGCGCTGGCCGACGGCCCCCTGCGCAACGGCGAATTGCTGCGCCGGCTCGACGGCATCTCGCAGAAGGTGTTGACGCAGACCCTGCGCGATCTCGAGCGCCACGGACTGCTGCTGCGCGAGGATCTGCGCACGGTGCCGCCGCACGTGCGCTACCGCCTGAGCGAACTGGGCCGCTCGCTCAACGTCGCGCTGCTGGCGCTGGATCGCTGGGCCGAGACCCATCACCAGGAATTGCTGGCCGCGGCAGGCAGGCACGACGCCCGGCAGGCGGCGGGACCAGACCGCCCCGCCCCCGGCTGAAGCGTCGCGCGACCTTGCGTAAACTATCGCTTTTCCGGACAGAACAATGAAGAATCTCTGCGTCTATTGCGGTTCGAATCCCGGCAACCGCCCCGACTACATCGAACAGGCCCGCGCGCTGGCGCGCGAGCTGATCAAGCGCGACATCGGCCTGGTCTACGGCGGCTCGGTGGTCGGCATCATGGGCGAGGTCGCCAATGAAGTGCTGGCCGGCGGCGGCCGCGTGATCGGCGTGATCCCCGAATTGCTGCTCAAGAAAGAGCACGCGCATCGCGGCCTGACCGAGCTGCACCTGGTGCAGACCATGCACGAGCGCAAGGCCATGATGATCGACAAGGCCGACGGCTTCATCGCCCTGCCCGGCGGCGCCGGCACGCTGGAGGAGTTCTTCGAGGTCTGGACCTGGGCCCAGCTGAACATGCACGAGAAGCCCTGCGGCCTGCTCAACGTGGCCGGCTACTACGACGCCATGCTCCGGTTCCTGGACCATGCCGTGGCCGAATCCTTCATCCGCCCCCAGCACCGCGACATGCTGGTGGTCGAGCAGGACCCCGTCGCGCTGCTGGACCGCTACGCCGCCTACCGGGCGCCGGTTGTCTCGAAGTGGTTCGAACCGGTCAAGGCCGCCTGAGGCGGCCGGACCAGGCGGTCCCGCCATCACCGACATGGAGACCCACGCAATGACCCATGCTCCGCAGCCCCAGCCCAGCACGGAATCCGTCCTGCGCGACTACTTCCATGCCAAGGACGAGAACCGCCCGCTGTACATGGCCCGCGCATTCGCGCCCGACGCCGTGCTGAAGATGGCGCTGCGCACGCAGGCCATCGCGTTTCCGCCCGAATCGCACGGCCTGGCCGCCATCACCGACACGCTGGTGCGCAAATTCGGCCAGACCTACGACAACGTCTTCACGTTCTACCTGTCGCGCCCCGAGGCCGGCCAGCGGCTGTCCGAGTACCGCTGCGACTGGCTGGTCGGCATGACCGAAAAGGCCGGCGGCGCCGTGCGCGTCGGCTGTGGCCGCTACGACTGGAACTTCCAGGCCGAGCCCTATCGCGCCGAGCGCCTGACCATCACCATCGAGACCATGGTCACGCTGCCGCCGGACGACGCCGGCGCGGTCTTCGGCTGGCTGACGGCGCTGGATTATCCCTGGACCGACGCGCGCCGCGCGGTCGCCGGCGCGCCGCCGCTGGAAGCGCTGGCGCCGGTCGCGCACTATCTGCTACACCCCAACGGCCAGTAGCCCCACGCCTGGCTGGCACCGGATCCGATTCTTGAAATACGACTTCGCCGCCTTCGACTTCGATGGAACCCTGGCAGACACCATGCCCTGGTTCAACTCCGTCCTGAACACCGTGGCCGAGAAATACGGCTTTCGCCAGATCGACGCGACCGAGCGCGAACAGCTGCGCCACCGCGACCCGATGGCGATCCTGAAGTACCTGGGCATTCCTCTGTGGAAGCTGCCCGCCATCATGACCCACATGCGCGAGCTGATGCGCGACATCGACCCATCCGTGCATCTGTTCGACGGCATGGTCGATGTACTGGCCACGCTCAAGGCCGCCGGCCTGCGGCTGGCGGTGGTCAGCTCGAATTCGATCGAGAACGTGCAGCGCGTGCTCGGGCCGCACGCGGCCGCGCTGTTCGACGACTACGAATGTGGTACGGACCTGTTCGGCAAGGCGGCCAAGATCGACCGCCTGCTGCAACGGCACCGGATCGCCCCGGAACGCTTCCTGCTGGTGGGCGACGAAATCCGCGACATCGAAGCGGCGCGCAAGGCCGGCGTGCGGGTCGCCTCGGTGGGCTGGGGCTACAACCACGTCGACGCCTTGCGCGAACGCCAGCCCGATGAACTGCTGCTGACCGTGGCGGAACTGCCCGCCGTCCTGACCTGACCCTCGCCCTTCACGTCATCATGCGCCTTGATCCCGACCATCTCGTCACCGACCCCGACGCCCTGCAAGCGCTGTACGGCGAACCCGGCGAAGCCTCGCTGAAAAAGGAAGTGGACCACGTCCACCCGCATTACCGCGCCTTCATCGAGGCCTCGCCCTTCGCCATGCTGGCCACGGCGGGACCGGACGGCCTGGACACCTCGCCGCGCGGCGACCCGGCCGGATTCGTCGTGGTCGAGGACGAGAAAACCCTGCTGCTGCCCGACCGGCGCGGCAACAACCGCATCGACAGCCTGCGCAACATCCTGGCCGACCCGCGCGTCGCCCTGCTGTTCCTGGTGCCGGGCGTGGGCGAGACGCTGCGCGTCAACGGCCTGGGCCGCATCAGCACCGATCCGGCGCTGCTGGAGCGCTTCGGCATGGACGGCAAGCTGCCGCGCTCGGTGCTGGTGGTCGAGGTGCAGACGGTGTATTTCCAGTGCTCGCGCGCGCTGCTGCGCTCGCGCCTGTGGGACGCGTCCACCCAGGTGCCGCGCAGCGCCCTGCCCAGCGCCGGCCGCATCCTGTCCGACCTGACGGCCGGCACCTTCGACGGCGTCGCCTACGACCGCGATTTTCCGGCGCGCGTGGCCAAGACGCTGTACTGAAACCCGGGCGCGGCCCGGCGCCCCCAACCTGGAGCCATGCATGGCCCGCAACGTGGAAATCAAGGCGCGCGTCGACAGCCTGGCCGCCATCGAGCCGATCGCGGCGGCGCTGTCGGGCCAGCCGCCCCAGGCCATCGCCCAGGACGACACCTTCTTCGCCTGCGCCCAAGGCAGGTTGAAGCTGCGCGCCTTCGCCGACGGCCATGGCGAGCTGATCTTCTACCGCCGCGCCGACGACGCCGGCCCGAAGGAAAGCTTCTATGTGATCTCGCCCACGGCATCGCCCGACATGCTGCGCGAGACGCTGCTGCTGGCCTATGGCGTCATCGGCCGGGTGCGCAAGCAGCGGTGCGTCTATATGGCCGGACGCACCCGCATCCATCTGGACCGCGTCGAAGGGCTGGGGGAATTCCTGGAACTGGAAGTGGTGCTGCGGGAAGATGAAAGCGTGGAGACCGGCATGGCCGAGGCGCACAGCCTGCTGGCCAGCCTGGGCGTGAAGCCCGCGCAACTGCTGTCCGGCGCCTACCTGGACCTGCTGGCCGCGCAGGCCCGGTGAAATCGGCGCGCCTCAGGCCGGCTGCCAGCCCCGCACGAACACATCCACCGGCTGGCGCTTGCCGCCGGCCTTCTGCAACTCCAGCAAGCGCAGCGCGCCTTCGCCGGTGGCGATGTCGATGCCATCCGCATCGGCGCGCAGCACGCTGCCGGGAACCGCGCCCGCCGGCGCGGGAACGGCTTCGGCGCGCCAGATCTTCACCGGATCGTCCAGGCCGGGCAGGCGGATATTGGCACCGGGCACCGGATTGAACGCCCGCACGCGGCGGGCCAGCAGGCTCGCCGGCTGCGCGCAGTCCAGCGCGGCCTCGGCCTTGTCCAGCTTGGCGGCGTAGGTCACGCCTGCCTCGGGCTGCTTGCGGGCCGGCAGGCCGTCGGCGGCCAGCGCCCGCAGCGCCGCCACGATGGCCTCGCCGCCGGCCTCGGCCAGCGCGTCGTGCAACTGCGCGGCATTGGTCTCGGCGCCGATCGGCACCACGCGTTCCAGCAGCATGTCGCCCGTGTCCAGGCCCGCGTCCATCTGCATGATGGTCACGCCGGTCTGCGCGTCGCCGGCCTCGATGGCGCGCTGGATAGGCGCCGCGCCGCGCCAGCGCGGCAGGAGGCTGGCATGGATGTTCAGGCAGCCCAGGCGCGGCAGGTCCAGCACCCATTGCGGCAGGATCAGGCCGTAGGCGGCCACCACCATCACATCGGGCGCGATGGCGCGCAGCTGCGCCTGCGCCTCGGCGGCCTCGTCCGGATAACGACCGTCGAGTCGCAGGCTGCGCGGCTGGGCCACGGCGATGCCGGCATCCAACGCGGCCTGCTTGACCGGGCTGGGCGTGAGTTTCAGGCCGCGACCGGCGGGCCGGTCGGGCTGGGTCAGAACCAGGGGAATGTCATGGCCGGCCGCCCGCAACGCGTCAAAGGCGATGCGGGCGAACTCCGGCGTGCCGGCGAATACGAGACGCATGGGAAGGGACCAGGAAAGGAAAACGGGGAATCAGGCGCGCTCGGCTTCGCGCTCGGCCTTCTTCAGCTTGGTCTTGATGCGGTTCTGCTTGAGGTTCGACAGGTATTCCACGAACACCTTGCCGTCCAGATGGTCCAGCTCGTGCTGCACACAGACCGCGAGCAGGCCGTCTGCCTCGAACTCGAAGGGCTTGCCGTCGATGTCCAGCGCCTTGCAGCGGATGCTGGCGGCGCGCTCGACTTCATCGTAGATGCCCGGCACCGACAGGCAGCCTTCTTCGTAGATCTTGTAGTCGTCGCTGCGCCAGGTGATCTCGGGATTGATCAGCGTCAGCAGCTGGTTGCCGTCTTCGGACACGTCGATCACGACCAGGCGCTCATGCACGTCCACCTGCGTGGCGGCCAGGCCCACGCCGGGCGCATCGTACATGGTCTCGGCCATGTCGCGGGCCAGCTGGCGGATGCGCTCGTCGACCTCGGCCACGGGCTTGGCTTTCTTGTGCAAGCGCGGGTCCGGGTAGCGAAGGATGGGAAGTAAAGCCATGAAGAAAGATCGCCAATGATTGATTGCTTTGACATGAGTTTAATTCATTAGAGTATTGATTTCTAATAGTTTTCGGCTAACGCAGCGTTCGCTTTGGCTTCGGCCCCGTTTTCAGGGCAAGGGCGGTGCGCGATTCGATCCACCCCCGGCCGGCGGGCCGCGCCGCGCCATGCGACACTCTGGCCCCATCCTCGCCCGCAATCCGCATCCGCCCTGCCCATGCCCCTGACCCAAACCGCCGCCGAACTGTCCGCCTGGCTGCGCCTGTCCCTGGAGCCGAACGTCGGCCCGGCCACCGCCTGCACGCTGCTCAGCGCGCTGGGCCTGCCCGAGCAGATCTACGCACAGCGGGCCACGGCGCTGGCGCGCCACCTGCCCGAGGCGCTGGCGCGCCAACTGGCCGCGCCCATGCCGGCGGACATGCAGGCGCAGGTGGAACGCAGCCTGGAATGGGCCGAGGCACCGGACCACCACATCCTGACGCTGGCCGATCCCGGCTATCCGCAAAGCCTGCTGACCATTTCCGATCCGCCCATCCTGCTGATGGTCACGGGCAAGCCGGCCTTCCTGCAAGGCCCGGCGCTGGCCGTGGTGGGCGCGCGCAGCGCCACGCCCGGCGGCCAGGAAAACGCGCGCGCCTTCGCCCGCCATCTGGCATCGCATGGCTGGCGCGTGGTCAGCGGACTGGCCCTGGGCATCGACGCCGCCGCGCACGAAGGCGCGCTGGACGCGGGCGCGCAGGGCGGCGGCACCGTCGCCGTGATGGGCACGGGCATCGACCGCATCTATCCGGCCCGCCACCGCGAACTCGCGCACCGCATCGCCGCGCATGGCGCGCTGGTGTCCGAGCTGCCGCTGGGCGCGGGCGCACTGCCGCAGCACTTTCCCAAGCGCAACCGTATCGTGGCCGGCCTGGCGCGCGGCGTGCTGGTGGTGGAAGCCGCCAGGCAAAGCGGCTCGCTCATCACCGCGCGCCTGGCCGGCGAATGCGGCCGCGAGGTCTTCGCCATTCCGGGCTCGATCCATTCGCCGCTGTCGCGCGGCTGCCATGCGCTGATCCGCCAGGGCGCGAAGCTGGTGGAGACGGCGCAGGACATCACCGACGAGCTGGGCGGCTCGCCACTGCCGTCGCGCCCGGCCTCGCGCGCATCGGCGGCCCCTCCGCTGCCCGCCCATCCCGTGCTGGAAGCGATGGGCTTCGATCCGCTGCACCTGGACGCCATCCAGGCCCGCAGCGGCCTGGACATCGCGGACCTGCAAACGCAGCTGGTCGAACTGGAACTGGCGTCGCGCGTCGCGCGGCTCGACGACGGACGCTACCAGCGCTTGAAGTGAGGCCGCGCGACACCACGCATGCGCCGCCGCCCGGCAGACCTGCCGCGCACGCGGCCCGGCGCGGAAAATCCGCGCCATGCCCGCACCATGCCAGCCCGCAGGAAACAGCCTGACCGCGCGGCATCAGCGGCATTTAGCGGGGCCGGACCATGCCGGTTTCATGCGCGGTAATATGGTCCCGGGCCGCGCTGGCCCTTACCGATACAGGAAGAGACATGGCTTTGCCCTCCCGCGTCAAGATCGTCGAAGTATCGCCTCGCGACGGTCTGCAGAATGAAAAGGAATTCGTGCCCACCGACGTCAAGGTGGAGCTGATCGACCGCCTGGCCGCCGCCGGCTTTCCCAATGTCGAGGCGGCTTCCTTCGTCTCGCCCAAGTGGGTGCCGCAGATGGCCGACGGCGCCGAGGTGATGACGCGCATCGCGCGCCGCCCCGGCACGATCTACTCGGTGCTGACGCCCAACATGAAGGGCTTCGAGGGCGCGCTGGCCGCCCGCGCGGACGAAATCGTGATCTTCGGCGCGGCCAGCGAGGCCTTCTCGCAGAAGAACATCAACTGTTCGATCGCCGAATCCATCGCCCGCTTCGAGCCCGTGGCCGAAGCGGCGCGCGCGGCCGGCATCCGCGTGCGCGGCAGCATCAGCTGCGCGCTGGGCTGCCCCTACCAGGGCGAGGTCGCGCCGGAAGCCGTGGTCGATGTGGCGCGGCGCTACCTGGCCATGGGCGTGGACGAGATCGACGTGGCCGACACCATCGGCGTGGGCACGCCGCGACGCGTGCGCGAGGTCATGGACGCGGTGACGCGGGTGGTGGATCCGGCCCGCGTGTCCGGCCATTTCCACGACACCTACGGGCAGGCGCTGGCCAATATCCTGGCCGCGCTGGAAACCGGCATCTCGATCTTCCACACCTCGGTGGCAGGCCTGGGCGGCTGCCCCTACGCCAAGGGCGCGACCGGCAACGTGGCCACCGAGGACGTGCTCTACATGCTGCGCGGCCTGGACATCGACACCGGCGTGGACTTCGACGCCGTGGTGGACATCGGCCAGTGGATGGCCGGCCATCTGAACCGCAAGGGATCCAGCCGCGCCGGCAACGCCATCGCGGCCAAGCGCGCCGCATGAGCGTGAACGCAAGCGCGCCGACCGCCGAGGAACGCGCCGCGCTGCTGCGCGATATCGGGCCCCTGCCCTTGTCGGGCCAGGCCTGGCCCGACTGGGTCCGCATCCTGTCCTGGGTGATCCTGGCGGTGCTGGGCGTGCAGGCGGTCACCTCCGCCATCGGCGCGCCGGACGCGCTCGAGGCGCTGCCCGCCGTGCTGGCCGGCCTGTGCTTCGCCGCGCTGCTGTTCGTGGCCTGGCACATGCAGACCTCGATCACCACCATCGACGAGCGCGGCCTGCGCCAGAGCTGGTACCGACGCCGCGAAGTGGCCTGGGAAGACGTGCGCCAGGCGCGCTTCGTGCCCATGCTGTTTTCCAAACGGCTGGTGATCTTCACGCACAGCGGCCGGCCGGTGATCTTCCAGGGCGGCACGCGCGAGCTGCGCGCGGCGTTCGTCAAGATTGCTAGAGTGTATTGATCCTCCCCCCCCCCGAAGCGCTGCGCGCTTCCCCCCCAGGGGGGCGCAGCTACGGACCGGCGGAGCCGGATCCGTGCTGCCCCGATGGTGGGGCGCTGGTGGCTTGCGTAGGGAATGGCTCGATTGGGGGGCTCTGGTGGCGTGCGGAGGGGATGGCTCGATTGGGCGTTGCCTGACTCAGATGTTCATTTCCGCGTGGGAAACCGATCAGGTCAAAAAAAACGGCCTCATGTTTTGCATGAGGCCGGTTTTTGTCTTGCGGATTTGCCGTGGCGGGCTAGCGGATCGGCAGTGCGTACATGAGGCCGCCTTGCGTCCATTGCGCGTTCAGGCCGCGCTGGATTTTCAGCGGGCTGCCCTGGCCGACGTGGCGTTCGAAGCTTTCACCGTAATTGCCCACCTGCTTGACGATCTGGTAGGCCCATTTTTCGTCCAGCCCCAGGTTGGCGCCGCTGCCGGCGGTGACGCCGAGGATGCGCTTGATGTTGGGGTTGGCGCTGTTCTTGGCCAGGTCGTCCACGTTCTTGGAGGTGATGCCGTATTCCTCGGCCTCGATCATGGCGGACAGCGACCAGCGCACGATGTTGAGCCAGGCGTCGTCGCCCTGGCGCACGAAGGGGCCCAGCGGTTCCTTGGAGATGATCTCGGGCAGCACCACGTAATCGTCCGGATTCTGCAGCTTGGAGATGCGGATCGAAGCCAGGCCCGAGGCGTCGGTGGAGAACACGTCGCAACGGCCTGCCGCGAAGGCGTTGACCACTTCGTTGAAAGTCTCGATGACGACCGGCTTGTAGGTGACGTGATTGGCGCGCGCCCAGTCGGCCAGCGTGTTCTCGTTGGACGTGCCGGTCTGCAGGCAGATAGTGGCGCCGTTGATGTCCTTGGCGCTCTTGACGCCCAGCGACTTGGGCACCAGGAAGCCCTGGCCGTCATAGAAGTTGATGCCGGCGTGGATGATGCCCAACGCGGTGTCGCGCTGCTGCGTGACCGTGGTGTTGCGCGTCAGCACGTCCACCTCGCCCGATTGCAGGGCGGTGAAACGCTGCTGCGAATTGAGCGGCACCACCTTGATCTTGTCGGCGTCGCCGAACACCGCGGCGGCCACGGCGCGGCACAGGTCCACGTCCAGCCCTTGCCACTTGCCTTGCGCGTCGGGCGCGGAAAAGCCCGCGAAGCCCGTGGTCGTGCCGCAAGTCACGGCGCCGCGCTGGCGCACCACGTCCAGCGTGGCCGCTTGCGCGCCCTGTGCCGCGGCCGCCAAGAGCGCCGCGCCGATCAAGCCTTTTGCAATGTTCATGACCTGGATTCCTGTCCTGTTGATGCGAGGCGCGGAAACGCGCCAAGCCGCGAAGCTTATCGACATAAGGCGCCCGCAACAAATAACGGCCGCTTATTTAGGTATGCCTGCCACGCAGGAAGCGTGACAGGCGGGAACAAGAGTAAACCGTGGCGACGATCCGCCGCGCCGCGCGCGTTTGCGAAGGATCAGGCCGCCAGCGAAATCGACACCGGCGCGTTGGCCTCGCAGGCATCCAGCGCGCGGCCCAGCCGCACCATGCCCTCGGCGATCTGAGCCTCGTTCATGGTGGCGAAGGACATGCGCATGGCGTGCAGGTCGGCCCGCGCCGCGTCGGCGTAGAAGGCCTTGCCCGGCACGTACACGACTTCATGCTCGATGGCGTAGGGCAACAGCCGCGTGGCGTCGATCTCGCCGGTCAGGCGGGCCCAGAAGAACATGCCGCCCTCGGGCTTGCTGAAGCGCACGCGCCCGTCCAGCTCGCGCGACAGCGCCTCGGCCATCGCATCACAGCGCAGGCCGTAGGCGGCGCGGATGCGCGGCACATGCTCTTCGTAGCGACCGTTGGCCAGGTATTGCGCCACCACTTCCTGAATCCAGGCCGAGCAGGCCATGTCGTCGGCCGCCTTGGCGCTGACGCAGCGACCGCGGATCGCGGGCGGGGCCACCAGCCAGCCGATGCGCAGCCCCGGCGCCATGGTCTTGGACATGCTGGCCAGGTAGACGGCCCAGTGGCGGGCCTCGCCCTCGGCCAGCGCGGCGATGGGCGGCACGGCCTCGCCGGCGAAGCGCAGCTCGCTGTAGGGATCGTCCTCGACGATCAGGAAGCGATGCTTGACCGCCAGCTCCAGCAGTCGCAGACGGCGCGCGCGCGTCAGCGTCGCGCCACAGGGGTTCGAGAACGAGGCCACCACGCACACGATCTTGGGCTTGACGCGCGCGGCCAGCTCATCGAGCGCGTCCACGTCGATGCCTTCCGGGCCGGACGGCACGGTGTGCACGGTGGCGCCGGTATAGCGCAGCGCCTGCACCGAATTCGGGAAAGCCGGCGTCTCGATGATGGCGTGGTCGCCCGGCTGCAGCATGACGCGCGTCAGCAGCGCCAGCGCCTGTTGCGAGCCGCCGGTGACGGCCAGCTCGGTGTCCGCGTCGCAGCGCAGGCCGCGCGCGGCCGACAGGCGCGCCAGCTCATGGCGCAGGCTGGCCTGGCCGTCGATGTTCGAATACTGCAGGCAGGCGCCCAGGCGCGCCATGACCTGGGACGAGGCCAGCGACAGGCCGTCCACATCGAACAGCTCGGGCGCCGGATAGCCGCCGGCCAGCGAGATCGTGCCCGGACGCATGGCGTAGGGCATGAGCGAGCGGATCGGCGAAGCGGGAGGATTCAGGAAGGGCGTGGCAAAGGCGTATTCGGGCGCTGCGCTGGACATGGCGGGACGATGGGCAGGAGGAAGGACCGTGTCGCCCGCGGGGCGGCGCCGGATGGCTTGAAACCTTGAGACATAAAGAAATGCCGATAAATTCTAAGCCTGCGAATTGCACAGGGTCAACGTCATGCCGCCCCTGTGTAGCGGAACCCGCCGCCACAGTCCTAAACTATGGGACATCGCATATTCCAGAGACCTGCATGACCGCCGCCGACACCATGGCCGGGCGCCTCGCCCAGATCCGACTACGCATCGCCCAGGCCTGCCAGCGCGCCGGCCGCGACCCCGGGGAAGTGACGCTGCTGCCCGTCAGCAAGACCTTCGGCGTCGACGCCATCCGCGCAGCCATGGCGCTGGGCCTGAACCGGTTCGGCGAGAACAAGACGCAGGAAATCCGCCAGAAGGCGGCCGCCCTGTCGGGGGAGGGGCTGCAATGGGTGCTGATCGGCCATCTGCAGACCAACAAGGCCAAGGACGCCGCGCGCGACGCCACCGAGGTGCAATCACTGGACCGCCTGGACCTGGCCGAGGCCCTGCACCGCCGGCTGGCGCAAGAAGGCCGCACGCTGGACGCGCTGGTGCAGGTCAAGACCTCCAGCGAGCCCAGCAAGTACGGCATGGCGCCGGAAGACGTGCCGGCCTTCCTGCGCCGCATCGCGTCCGACTTCCCCACGCTGCGCGTGCGCGGCCTGATGACGCTGGCCGTGAACTCGCCCGATCCCGCCGAGGTGCGCGCGTGCTTTCGCGCATTGCGCGAACTGCGCGACCGGCTGCGGCTGGACCTGCCCGCCGGCGTGTCGCTGGACCGGCTGTCGATGGGCATGAGCGGCGATTTCGAGCTGGCCATCGAGGAAGGCTCGACCGAGGTGCGCATCGGCACGGCCGTCTTCGGCGCCCGCAGCTATCCCGAGCCGCAATAGCCGGACCTCCTCGCGCGCGCCCGGGCGGCCGGATGCCGCGCCGCAGCGCCTGAAAAACCGCAACCATGCGCCGAAACGCGCAGGCATAATAGCGGCGCAAAACAGCGCGGCCGCGCCAAGCGGCGCCCGCCCGCGCATCCATATCGATCCCGCACGAGGAGACACCCCATGCACAAGCACGCGAAGCGCCTGTTGGCGCTGGCCGCCCTGTCCCTGGCCGCCACGGCTGCCAGCGCCCAATCCTGGCCCACCCAGCCGATCCGCTGGATCGTGCCCTACCCGGCCGGCGGCGGCGCCGACGTGGTCGCGCGCACAGTCGCCGGCGGCATGGAAAAACCGCTGGGCCAGACCATCGTGGTCGAGAACCGCCCCGGCGCGGCCACCATCATCGGCGCGACCGCCGTGTCCCAGGCCGAGCCGTCCGGCTACATGATCGGCACCGCCGATTCGGGCACGCTGGCCTTCAACCCCTCGCTGTACGCCAAGCTGTCCTACGACCCGTCCAAGTTCACCTACATCGGCGGCATCGCCAAGTTCCCGCTGCTGCTGGCGGTGAATGTGAACTCGCCGTACAAGTCGGTGGCCGACGTGATCGCGGCCGCCAAGAAAGAGCCCGGCAAGCTGACCGCCGCCTCGGCCGGCGCCGGCTCGCCCCACCATCTGGCGCTGGAGCTGTTCAAGCAGCGCACCGGCGCCGAGCTGCTGCACGTGCCCTACAAGGGCGCCGCGCCCGCCATCCAGGACCTGCTGGGCGGACAGGTGGACGTGATGTTCATCGATCTGGCCGCCGGCCTGCCCAACGTGAAGGCGGGCAAGCTGCGCGTGCTGGCCGCGGCCACGCCCGCGCGCGTCGCCGTGCTGCCCGACGCGCCGACCATGGCCGAGCAGGGCGTGGCCAACTTCACCGCCTACGCCTGGCAGGGTCTGGTCGCGCCGGCCGGCGTGCCGGAGAACGTGGTCAAGAAGCTGTCGGCCGACCTGGACGCCACGCTCAAGACCCCGGCCGTGTCGCAGAAGATGATGGACATGGGCGTGATCCCCATGCCGCTGTCGGCGCAGGAATTCAGGGCCTATGCCGACCAGGAGCGCGCCGCCTGGGCGGACGTGATCAAGAAGGCCGGCATCAAGCTCGAATGAGCGCGCCGGCATGACACGGGACGCGGCCTTCGGGCCGCGTTTTTTTTCGTCCCGACGTTTTGATGAACTCTTGAGCTTGCTTCCGCCGCTTTCATGCGCTGGCTCTAATCGCCGCAACCATCGCACGATGCGCATCAATCAGGAGTCTTCATGAAAGCCCGCGTTTTCCTTTCCCTGGCCCTGGCCCTGCCGGCCGCGGCCCACAGTTTCACCGTACAGATGATGCACGTCACGCCGGAAGGCATCGGCCAGCTTGCCGGCACCGTGGTGATCGAGGACAGCGCCGCCGGCGCGCGCCTGACGCCGGACCTGCGCGGCCTGCCGCCGGGTCCGCACGGCTTTCATCTGCACCAGAACGGCGACTGCGGCCCGACCGTGGTTGACGGCAAGGCTACGCCCGCCGGCGCGGCGGGCGGGCACTGGGATCCGGCCGGCCACGGACATCACCTGGGGCCTCAGCTGGGCCACGCCGTCGGCAAGGGCCACCAGGGCGACCTGCCCCGCCTGGAAGTTTCCGCCGATGGCAGCGTCCACGGCGCCGTGGTTGCGCCACGCCTGAAGGCCAGCGACTTCAAGGGCCGCAGCCTCATGATCCATGCCGGCGGCGACAACTACAGCGACACGCCCGCGCCGCTGGGCGGCGGCGGAGCGCGCATCGTCTGCGGCGTCGTGCACTGAACCTCCGCGCCGGGCAGGAAGCCGCGCCGGCGCGCGTCAGGCCGGCGGCAGTTTCACGGCCATGCGCAGCTGCTCCGCGCAGGCGCGGCCCTGCTCGACCGCCTTGCCGAATGCGTCCGACATGATTTCGGCGTGGCTGAACCAGGCGGCTTTCCTCACCGACTTGTAGCGATAGCGGTAGCCGGCGTCCGTGGGTTCTCCGTCCAGGTCCAGGTCGAACCAGGATGAGCGCAGCGTGCAATGCAACGCAGGCGACTCGACGGTCGCGCCCGTGAGCGTCACGTCATACGAGGCCGTCTCCGGCGATCCCAGGTAGAGATCGCTCAGCTGGCCGGAGCGGCGATAGCGCGCGAACGCTTCCCACTCGTCGGTCATGTGATGCACCTGCGCACGGACATAGTGGTCGCCCACGCGGTCCAGCGCCTTCAGGTCGACCAGCTCGGCGTCGATGCGGTACGCGGAAGCCATGACGAAATCACTGGACTCGCGCCGCAAGGCGCAGTCGCGGTTCTCCGACGCGAAATGGCGGCACAGGAGCTGATCCATGCCCACCCTGCCGTGCTGGCGATCGCCCACGCTCAACTCCGCCGCCGACATGCCCGACAGCACGACGGAAGAACGGACCTCGGCCTGCCCGTCACGCAGGAAACGCTCGTGGCGGACGACGGCCGCTCCACCCTTCGGACTCGCCAGAGCAATATCCTCGCGGTGCACGGCGCCCGCGCCATCGATCACCAGCGCCCAGCGCTGCTGGATATCCGGCATGGTGAAGCCCGGCACGAACACGGGATTGGTGGGATCGAGCCACCAGGTCTCGCCGTCGACCTCGGCGCGCACGATGGCGTGATTGGGCGCGGACAGGCCGGGCAACAACAGCTCCGGCGCGACAGTGCCGCGCGCCACCAGCGCCGGCTCGGCCTTGATGCCCGCGCCGCGCAGCATGGCCGTCAGCAGGATGGCCAGATCCTTGCAGTCGCCGTAGCCGTGGCTTTCGATTTCCTGCAGGGAAAAGGGAATCTGGCCGCGCTCGGTGCCGCGCCAGTCGCCCAGATAGCGATAGCGATCATTGATGTGCCGCATGAGGCCGGCGACGGCCTGCCGGGGCGCCTGGTCGCGCGCGGCTTGCGCCGCCGCCGCGGCGGCCTTGGGCAGCGCGGCGGCCAGGATCTCGTTGTAGCGCGCGGCGAAGGTGCCGAAGTAGTCCTGCGCCGCCGTGGCGCTGCCGACATCCAGGCGCGGCGAGCGCCGCAGATAGCCACTGTCCGGCTCGTCGACGTAGGCGAGATAGCGCGGCGCGCTCTTCAGGTCGACGACGATATGCTTGCCGTCAGGGGAAGCCTGGACCTGGAAATCCTCCATGGCCTGCGCGCGCCAGGTCATCGGCCGATCGGCGCGGAATTCGGCATGGAAGCGGTCCTGCCGCACCGGGCGCGGCGCCTGCTCCATCACGTAGTGGAACTGCGTGGCGTGCGGCACGGCGGCAAAGCGCTCGCGCAGCGTATAGACGATGGTGCTGCCGACCCGCAGATTGGGAAAGGCCAGCGAGGTCTGCTTTTGCCGCAGAAAGCCCTGTTCCGGATTGGGCGCCATCCGCGTGTCGATCTGCGCCGCGTCCAGCGCAACCGGCTTTTCACCGGGCTGGATCACCTCGGCGCGCACCACCTCGAGACTGTCGTTTTCCGCGTAGCTGCGATCCACGCGAGAAATCAGGTCGCGCCCGGACAGCGTCAGGATGGTGTAGCGGTAAGTGCTCAGGCATTCGGTGCTGTTGTCTTGTCCGAAGCGGCACTGGAATTCAACATCTCCGGCCAGGGGCGCTTCGGATACGGGCTGCAGCGCGGCGGCGGCGGGCAGGCTGGTCGCCGCCAGGAAGGCGGCCAGGATCGGGGTGCGGGGGAAACGGGGCATCAAACGGCGAGCCATCAAAAAGTAAATTGAGACTCAATGTTATTTGATACATAGTAACCATACAAGCCATCGGCCGCCGCTGGCGTCGCGCAAAGCAAAACGCCCGGCGGAACCGCCGGGCGTTTGCAAGACAGCGATACCCGCCGGCAGGCGGGCGCGTGACGGCTACACCAGCACGCGCTCGATGCCGCCCGCGTTGGCGCGGCGCACATAGTCTTCCATCCAGCCTTCGCCCAGGATGTGGCGCGCCATCTCGACCACGATGTAGTCGGCGTCCATGCCGGTGTCGCCCTCGTAGCGCGACAGGCCCTGCAGGCAGGACGGACAGGACGTCAACACCTTCACGTCGCCGTTGTAGCCGTCGCCGCGCAGCGTCTCGGCGCCCTTGAGCAGCTCTTCCTGCTTGCGGAAGCGCACCTGCGTGGACACGTCGGGCCGCGAGACGGCCAGCGTGCCGGACTCGCCGCAGCAACGGTCGCTCTTGATGGCGCCGTCGCCCACCAGCGAACGCACGGTCTTCATCGGATCCTGCAGCTTCATGGGCGTGTGGCAGGGGTCGTGGTACATGTAGCGCACGCCCTTGGCGCCGTCGAGCTTGATGCCCTTTTCCAGCAGGTATTCGTGGATGTCGATCAGGCGGCAGCCCGGGAAGATCTTGTCGAACTCATAGCCCGACAGCTGGTCGTAGCAGGTGCCGCAGCTGACCACCACGGTCTTGATGTCCAGGTAGTTCAGCGTGTTGGCCACGCGGTGGAACAGCACCCGGTTGTCGGTGATGATCTGCTCGGCCTTGTCGGTCATGCCGTTGCCGCGCTGGGGATAGCCGCAGCACAGGTAGCCCGGCGGCAGCACGGTCTGC
>MCND01000116.1_pt1 | contig 36718 bp, 33 predicted proteins | sample 778211 | NCBI WGS metagenome assembly MCND01 (sample SAMN04296812, study PRJNA304217) | bioreactor metagenome | isolation source: activated sludge enriched with benzalkonium chloride | place: Turkey: Istanbul urban wastewater treatment plant
AGACGCGGTGGCGGCTGCCGGCATCGGCGGCGGGGGGCGCCTGCTCGGAACAGCGCGGCTGCGCCTCCGGGCAGCGCGCCGCGAAGGCGCAGCCGCGCGATTCGGGCGTCATCACCGGCACGATGCCGGGCAATTCGGCCAACCGCGCCGTATGGTCCTGGCCGTCGGCGAAGTCCGGCAGGGAGCGGATCAGCGCCTGGGTGTAGGGGTGTTGGGCGCGGTCCAGGATGTCGTCGACGCTGCCTTCCTCGACCTTGCGCCCCGCGTACATCACGATGACGCGCTGGCACATCTGCGCGACCACGCCCAGGTCATGGGTGATCAGCACGATGGAGGTGCCCAGCCGTTGCTGGATCTCCCGCAGCAAGTGCAGGATCTGCGCCTGGATGGTGACGTCCAGCGCGGTGGTGGGTTCGTCGGCGATCAGGACCTTGGGCTGGCAGGCCAGCGCCATGGCGATCATGGCGCGCTGGCGCATGCCGCCCGACAGCTGGTAGGGATACTCGCGCACGCGGCGCGCCGGGTCGGAGATCTGCACCAGCTCCAGCAGCGATTCGGCCTGCGCCATGGCCTCGCGGCGCGACAAGCCTTGATGCAGCATGAGCGATTCGCTGATTTGCTTGCCCACCGTGAAAACGGGATTCAGCGAAGTCATGGGCTCCTGGAAGATCATCGAGATCTGGTTGCCGCGGATCGCGCGCATGGCTTTTTCAGGCAGCGCCAGCAGATTCTGGCCGTCGAACTCGATGCTGCCGCCGGCCACGCGCCCGGGGGCGCGCAAGAGCCGCATGATGGACAGGGACGTGACGCTCTTGCCGCAGCCGGATTCGCCGACCAGGCCCAGGGTTTCGCCGGGCATCAGGTCGAAGGACAGGCGGTCCACGGCAAGCACCGTGGTTTCGTCGCCGTCGAAACAGGTGGTGAGGTCGTGCACGCGCAAGACGGGTTGGGTTTGCATGGGCGCTCCTACAGCTTTTTCGCCAGGCGGGGATCGAGCATGTCGCGCAGCCCGTCGCCCACCAGATTGACGGCCAGGACGGCCACGCCCAGGAACAGGCCCGGATACAGGATGATGTGGAAGGCCACGGCGACGAAGTTGCGGCCTTCGGCCATGATGTTGCCCAAGCTCGGGATCTGCGGCGGAATGCCCACGCCCAGGAAGCTCAGCACCGCCTCGGTCAGGATGGCGGATGCCGCGATGAAGGTGGCCTGCACCATCAGCGGGGCGAACAGGTTGGGCAGGATGTGGCGCAGCAGGATCGCGGGCACGCGCGTGCCCGACGAAATGGCGGCCTCGATATAGGGTTGCTCGCGTATCGTCAGCACCAGCGCGCGCACCAGCCGCACCACGCGCGGCACCTCGGGGATGACGATGGCGATGATCACGGTGCCCAGGCCGCCTTTCAGGGTGGCCATCAGGGCGATGGCCAGCAGCACGCCGGGAATCGCCATCAGGCCGTCCATGATGCGCATGATGAAGGCGTCGATGCGGCGGAAGTAGCCCGCCGCCATGCCCAGGGCCACGCCGGCGACGGTGGATACCACCGCAACCACGATGCCGACCACCAGCGAGACGCGGGCGCCCCACACGGTGCGCGAATAGACGTCGCGGCCCAGCGCATCTGTGCCGAAGAAGTGTTCCGACGAAGGCGGCTTCATGCGCGCCAGCGGATTGATGTCCTGCGGGTCGACGGTGGCCAGCCAGGGCGCGGCCAGGGCGATCGCAGCCAGCGCCAGCAGGATGGCGCCGCCGATGTACAGCATGGGGTGGCGGCGCAGCGAGCGCAGCACGCGGCGGTGGCGCGGCCGGCGCGCGGGCAGGGACAGGGTAGTGGTCGTCATGCGTAGCCCCCGTTCAATAGCGGATGCGCGGATCGAAGAGCCGGTAGCTCAGGTCGACCAGCAGGTTGATCAGGACATAGATGCCCGAGGCGACCAGCAGCACGCCCTGGATCACGGGATAGTCGTGGCGCAGCACGGCGTCGATGGTCAGCCGGCCCAGGCCGGGAATCGCGAACACGGTTTCGGTGACCACCACGCCGCCGATCAGCAGGGCCACGCCCACGCCTATGGTGGTGACGATGGGATTGGCGGCGTTCTTCAGCGCATGCCATACGATGGGACCGGCCGCCAGGCCCTTGGCGCGGGCGGTGCGGATGTAGTCCTCGGACAGGGCTTCCAGCATGGTGGCGCGCGTCATGCGGGTCAGCAGCGCCATGTACACCAGGCCCAGGGACAGGCAGGGCAGCACCAGGTGGCGCAGGTAGGGCACCAGGCCGTCGGCCAGGGGCTTGTAGCCCTGCACCGGCAGCCAGCCCAGCTTGATCGAAAAGCCGTAGACCAGGCTGTAGCCGATCAGGAACACCGGCACCGAGAACGCGCAGACCGCGCCTATCATGACCAGCCGGTCCAGCCAGCGTCCCGCGTGCCAGGCTGCCAGGACGCCCAGCGGAATCGCCACGATCACCGCGAACAGCATGGTGAAAATGGCGATGGACAGCGTCGGTCCCATGCGCTGGCCGATCAGCTGCGAGACCGGCATCTGCGTGGACATGGATGTGCCCAGGTCGCCGGTGGCGATGTGGCTGACCCAGATGCCGAACTGCTGCAGCAACGGCTTGTCCAGCCCCAGGTTCTGGCGGATTTTTTCCACGTCGTCGGCGGTGGCGTTGTCGCCCGCGATCACCGCTGCGGGATCGCCCGGCGACAGGTGGATCAGCAGGAACACCACGACCGCGACCACGGCCATGACAGGAATGACGGCCGCGATGCGGCGCAGTATGTATTTCACGCTGGTTTTCCCCCGGCTTGTGGCCGGGCGCGCGCGGCGCCCGGCGCCCGCCTTACGGCTTCTCGATGTTCCACATCACCGGGATGCCGGTCTTCAGCAGCTCGGTGTGCTGCAGGCCGCGGAACGCGGACACGGGCTTGAACTCGCCCCACATGACGTAAGGCACGCTCTGGTAGGCGCGGGCCTGCATCTGCGCGGCGATATCCTTGCGCTTGGCCGGGTCGGTCTCGCGGATCCAGCTGGTGCGCAGCGCGTCGAGCTCCTTGTCGCAGGGCCAGCCCGGCAGGCTGTTGCCGCAGGCGGCGGACATCCAGGGGTTGGTCACCGGCGTGCTGGCGTCGTAATAGCCGCCCCAGGTCAGGAAGACGTTCCAGCCGCCTTGCGCGGGCGGATCCTTCTTCAGGCGGCGGCCGGCCAGCGAGGCCCAGTCCATGGATTGCAGGTCGACGTTGATGCCGGCCTTCTTCATGTTCTGCGTCAGCACCATGACGGCGGGCGCGCTGAGGTGGTCCGTGGGGTACAGCACCACGACCTTCTCGCCTTTGTAGCCGGCTTCCTGCAACAGCTGCTTGGCACGCGCCGGATCGGTCTTGGCGTAAGGCGCAGCGCCCGCGTCGCTGGCCAGGGGCGAGCCGCAGACGAAGAGGCTGGGGCAATAGTCCACGCGGTATTTCTCCGGGTAGCCCATGGCCGACAGCATTTCCTTCTGGTTCACCAGGTGGTACAGCGCCTGGCGTGCAAGCTGATTGTCGAAGGGCGGATGCAGCGAATTGAGGATGACCATGCCCTGCGTCGCGACGGATGTGTTCAGGGTGATGTCCTTGTTGGTCTCCAGCACGGGCAGGAAGTCGGGCGTGGTCTGTTCGATCATGTCGACCTCGCCGTTCATCAGGGCGGCGGTGGCCGTGTTGCCGTCTGGGATGTAGACCCACTCGACGCGGTCCACCTTGACGTTCTTGCCGCCGGCCAGGCCGTCGGCGGGCTCCGCGCGCGGCACGTAGGCCGGGTTCTTCACATACACGACCTTGTTGCCCGGCACCCATTCATCGCGCTTGAAGAGGAAGGGGCCCGAGCCGACCATTTCCGTGACCTGGGTGTTCGGGTCCGTCATGGCCAGGCGCTTGGGCATGATGAAGGGCGGCATGCCGGAAGGCTTGGACAGGGCGTCCAGCACCAGGCCGAAAGGCTCCTTGAGCGTCAGCGTGAAGCTGTTGTCGCCGGTCGCCGCGAGTTCGGCGCCTGCGGCCATCATGGCCTGGCCCAGCGTGTCCTTCTTAGCCCAGCGCTGGATCGACGCCACGCAATCCTCGGCCTTGACCGGCGTGCCGTCGTTGAACTTCAGGCCCGGGCGCAAGGTGAAGCTCCAGCTCTTGCCGTCCTCGGACACGGTCCAGGTGTCCACCATCTGCGGCTTGACCTGGCCGCGGCTGTCCTGCGAGAACAGGGTGTCGAACACCATGTAGCCGTGGTTGCGCGTGATGTAGGCCGTGTTGAACAGCGGGTCCAGCGTCTTGAGGTCCGCGTGCGGCACCAGGCGCAAGGTCTTGGTCTGCGCCAGCGCGCCGCTGGCGGCGCCCATGGCCAGCAGGGCGGCTGCGCCCAGCAAACTGAAACGTCTGATCATTGTTATCCCCTTCGTTATTCCCACGCCCTGCTCGGGCGGCAATCGTTGAGCCTCAGGCCTTGAACGGCCACTTCGGCAATTTGCGCTTGGTGTAAGGCAGCGCGTTGTAGTCGGTGGTGATGGCGCCTGGCGTCTCCACGTAGATGACGTGGCGGCCCACCTGCGAATACGAGGCGTAGAAGTGCTGTGACGATTTCACGATGATGAGCTTCATGGCCAGCAGGTCGACGCCGAACTGCGTGAACAGGTCGGTGCCCATGGCCTGGGTGCGGTTGGTGGTGAGGGCGATGGTCACGCCCTGGCTGCGCACGATGGCGACGTCGCCCAGCAGCGCGGGCGTGCCGGCCAGCCCGGTCATGATGGCGTCGCGCTTGAGCGCCACGATTTCGCAGTCCAGGTCCAGCGGCTGGCCCGACACCGGCGCGACCTTGCCGCCGATGCGCAGCTGGATGCGCGCGCCTTCGCCCGCCTCGAAACAGAGCTGCACCGCCACCGGATCCCAGAACGGGCCGGTCGCGACGTCGGTGATGCCGCGCGCCAGCACGCGCTCCAGGATGAAGGTGGCGTCGCTGGGCGCGCCGCCGCCCGCGTTGTCGGCGGAATCCGCCAGCACCACGGGGAAGTCGTTCAGGGCCAGGGCCTGATCCAGCGCTTGGTCGGCGCCGGGGTAGGGCGGCGCCAGCTGGTCGCGGAAACCGATGATCTCTTCGCCCAGCGCGCGCGCCAGGGCGTTGGCCTGGGCCTGGTCGCCGTCGGTATAGACCAGCACCTTGGAGCCCATGTCGGGCGTGTCGCCCCACGGGAAACCATGCGCGATCGACACCGACAGCACGCCTTCCTTGCCCTCCATGGCGAGCAGGCGGTCCACGAAGCTGCGCATGGGTTCGCGGCTGGTGTGCATGATGGAGATCATCTCGCAGTCGTACACGGCGCGCGTGGGTTTGATGCGGCCTTCGGCGCGCGCCACGCACAGGTCCACCAGGTCGTAGGCGCGCTCCAGGATGTCGGTGTGCGGATATTCCTTGAAGCAGACCAGGAAGTCGGCGCTTTCCACCATGTCGGCCGTCATGTGGCAATGCGGGTCCAGTTCGGCGCCGATCACGGTATCGGGGCCGACGATCTCGCGGGCGCGGCGCAGCAGGTCGCCTTCGCAATCGTCATAGCCGTCGGCCACCATGGCGCCGTGCAGGCCGAACAGGGCGATGTCGACGCGGCCGGCGCGCTTCAGGTCGCCCAGCAGTTCGTCGCGCAGGGTTTCGTAGGCGTGGCGGGTGGTGATGCCGGCCGGCGTGGCGCCCGCGGTCAGGCCTTCGATCAGGGTCCAGTCCTTGCCCTGCGCGCGCTGGCGCGCCGCCCACAGCGGTCCGGAGAACATCTGCATGCGGTCCGGATGCTGGCCCGCGGGGTAGTAGCCGCGAGCCCGGTAGGCCGACAGCCCGGTCGGGATGGGAGAGAAGGTATTCGTCTCGGTCGCCAGCGACCCGGAAAAGATTTTCATGCTGCGGCTCCGCGTAAAGAGGTGCACAAGGGGGCGCAGGCGTCGCCGCGAGCGCGAGGGAAAGGCCGCACCGCCTGGCGCAGGGCCAGACAGTGTCAAACCATGGGACAGGCCCGCAGGGCGGGCTCAGGCTTCGGACACGGGGCCCGGCGTATAGCCGCCGTGCGTCGCCGCCGCGCCCAGCCAGGCCTGTACCTCGATTTCCACGTCCACGCCCATGGCCAGCTTGGCCTCGACCGTCGAACGCGAAGGGAAGTCAGAAGAGAAATGACTGCGGTAGGCGTCGTTGAACTGCGCAAAGAGCTCCAGGTCCGACAGCCACACCGTCACGCGCACCACGTCCTTGAGCGTGGCGCCCGTCAGCGCCAGCGTTTCCTTGATGCGCTCGATGGCGGCGTGGGTCTGCGCGGTGATGTCGCCGCGCACGACCTGGCCGTTGGCGTCCATCGGGATCTGGCCCGACAGGAACAGGAAACCGCCGGCCTGGGTGGCGCGGGAGAACGGCAGGGGCAGGGGGCTGGGGTAGCGGGCAATGGTGGTCATGGTGGACTCTCGCAGGCTAGGGGATGGTTCAGCGCAATCGCGCGGGGCGCACGGCCTCGGCGTCCACGCCGTGCGCATGCAGATGGGCGGGCACCGGCTGGTGCGTGAGCAGCGCGGCGGCCAGCTCAGAAGTCGCCGCGGCCGTCTGGATACCATAACCGCCCTGCGCCGCCAGCCAGAAGAAGGCGGGCGCATCGGCGTCCCAGCCGATCACGAAATCGCCGTCCCGCACAAAGGAGCGCAGGCCGGCCCAGGTGTGCTTGGGGCGGCGGATGGTGAGCGAGGTCGCGCTTTCGATGCGGTAGATGCCGGTGGCCACGTCCAGTTCTTCCGGCACCACGTCATGGGCCGCGACCGGATCGGCGTTGGCTGGCGACCCCAGCAGTTGGCCGGCATCGGGCTTGAAGTAATAGCTTTCGTCGACGCCGACCACGGCCGGCCAATGGGCAAAATCCACGTCCTGCGGACCGGAGAACGTGAAGGCGGTGCGCCGGCACGGTTGCAGGCCGACCGGCGATGCGCCGCACAGGGCCGCGGCGTGGTCTGCCCAGGCGCCGGCGGCGTTGACCAGCGCCCGCGCCCGCAGGCTGCGGCCATCGGCCAGGGCCAGCGTCCAGACGCCGTCCGCATGCGCGGCCGACACCACTTCTGCATTGTTGTGCAGCACCGCGCCCTGGCGCGCCATGCCGCGCAGAAAGCCTTGGTGCAGGGCGTGCACGTCGATGTCACGGGCGTCCGGCTCTTCGATGGCGCCGCAGATCTGGTCGCCGCGCAGGCAAGGCACGCGTTCGACGGCCGCCTCGGCGTCGATCAGCGCCACATTGGGCGATTGGCTGCGGAAGTCGTCGTAGACCTCGTGCAGCAGGTCCTGCTGTTCGGGCGTGGCGATGTACAGCACGCCGCGCGGGCTGAGCAAGGGATGCTCGCTGAAACCTTGCGGCGGATTCTCATAGAAGGCGCGGCTGGCGCGCGTGAGCGCCTTGATCTGGGCCGTGCCGTAGGTTTCCATGAACATGGCCGCGGAACGGCCGGTGGAGTGGTAGCCCGGCTGGGCCTCGCGTTCCAGCACGGCGACCGAGGCGGCGGCGCTCAGGCGGTAGGCCACGGAAGCGCCGGCGATGCCGGCGCCGATCACGGCGTAATCGAATAGGGGTTCTGCTGTCATTTTGTCGGAAGCGAGAATTCTCTTATTTGATAATTCTCGAATACGATAGTTTTTTGACGGCAGACAAGTAATAGGGGAAAGCCCCGATGGAGGAACTCCGGGGCTCGGGGGGATCAGGTCAGGCGCGTGCCGTTGGGAACCTGCTCATCCGGCACGGCCAGTACGATGCCGCCGGCTTCGTCCGCGAAACCCAGCACCAGCACCTCGGATTTCATCGGTCCGATCTGGCGCGGCGGAAAATTCACCACGGCCATGACGCACCTGCCGGCCAGTTCTTCCAGCGCATAACGCTCGGTGATCTGCGCCGAGCTTTTCCTGACGCCCACGCCTGCGCCGAAATCTATCGTCAGCTTGTAGGCGGGCTTGCGCGCCTCGGGAAAAGCCTGCGCCGACAGGATGGTGCCGACGCGGATGTCGACCTTGAGGAAGTCATCAAAGCCGATATCGGCGGCTGCGGGGGTATTCGGGTCTTGGGTGTAGTGCACGCTGGGTCCTTTGATTGGGTTGTCCTTCACCTTGCGTAGGGCCGATTTGGTCGATAGACGGAACAGTTTGTTCCGCGCAATGGTGTGTTTTTTGGCTTCTCAAACGTATTCGGGACAATTGCTGGTCGGTAGAATTCGCCATGCATTTTCCTCTATCTACTCGTCGGAAGGCCAAAACGTCATGAGCAATGCTTATCTGGACGCCCTCAAGCAGCGTCGCACGCAGTACTCGCTGGGCCGCAACCTGTCGATCTCCAAGGAGGAACTGACCTCCCTGATCCAGGACGCGATCAAGCACAGCCCCTCGTCGTTCAACTCGCAAAGCTCGCGCGCCGTGATCCTGTTCGGCGCCGAGAGCGAAAAGCTCTGGAACATCGCGATCGAAGAAGTGCGCAAGGTCGCGCCGGCCGAGAGCTTCGCCCAGACCGAAGCCAAGCTCAAGAGCTTCGCCGCGGGCGTGGGCACCGTGCTGTTCTACGAAGACCAGGGCGTGGTGCAGGGCCTGCAGGAAAAATTCGCGCTGTACGCGGACAACTTCCCGGTCTGGTCCGAGCAGGCGGGCGGCATGGCTCAGTTGTCGGTCTGGAGCACCCTGGCCAGCGCCGGCGTGGGCGCCAGCCTGCAGCACTACAACCCGCTGATCGACGCCGCCGTTGCCCGCGAATGGAACGTTCCGGCCTACTGGAAGCTGCGCACGCAAATGCCGTTCGGCTCCAACGAAAACGGCTTCGGCGAAAAGGCGTTCATGGACGACGCCGAGCGCTTCCGCGTGGCGGGATGAGGTATCGGGGTCCCGTCAACGGTGCCCAAATGAAAAGCCCGCATTTCCAAATCAGGAAATGCGGGCTTTGTTTTTCGGCCTGCCTGCAGCCGCGGTTCGTCCGCAGGGGACGATGGGGGCGTCAGAGAATGACGCCTCCCGCCGAATCGATCTTCTGATCGGACTTCGGCGGCGCGGCTCGTTTGGGCGGTGTTTTCTTGGCCGGCTGGGCGGGCGGGGCGGCCATGCGGGCAATCGAGCCCTTGGCAATGGATTCCAGCTGGCCGTTCACCACGGCGCCATAGGCCACTTTCGCCTTGATTTCGCCGATCTTGATCGAGGCCACCTTTTCTTCGGTTGCGCCGAGTTTCTCGCCGGTGTCGGGATCGACCAGTTCCTCGCCGGTGGCGTAGATGTCGTAGACCTGGCCTTCGTTCACGCTGCCCATGCCGCGGTTGATGATCACGCGGCCGTTTTGCACTGCCACGACTTTGGCCGGGTTCACGATCTCGATGATGTCGCCGACCATCTTGCCTTGGAACTGTTCCATCGCCGCGCTGATCTTGTTGCCGCCCGAGGCAAATGAGGCCGAGTCCGACCACTTCACGGCGCGGGTCGCGGCTTCGACCAGGGTGTAACGTACCGAGGCGCGGGTGGCTTGCGAGACTTCGCGGGTGGATTCGCCGGTGAGCTCGACGTTGTTCTCCTGGACCCGGGTCGAAACGCTGGCTTGCGTCAGGTCGATGATCAACAGGAAATCCGCCCCTGCCGCCTGGCCCAGGCGGGCGCGCTGTTGGTCGGATACGTTGTCGCTGGACAGAAAGTCGTTTTCCTTTTCGAATGCGGCGTCATTGCTGCGGTCCAGAACGGTGAAGCGTCCGCTCTTGACCAGTTTGTCGGTAACCGATTGGCGCATGTCCGCCGACAGGGCGCTGCGGCGCAACTTGCCGGTCGTGACGATGGCGATGCTGTCGCGTTCCAGCTTGGGAGACTTTGCCTGGTATTCGAACTTCTCGATCGTTACCGACAATTCGACCATGCAGCCCTTGCTGCCGCCGCACTCCTGCTTGGTCACCGAGTAACCTTTCACCTTGCCCTGCGCGCGCACATCATTCGTGCTGCCGACGCCTGCCTCGACCGTCGTCTTGCTGGACGCCTGGGCTTGCGCCGAGGCGCTGGCATTCAGGGTCTGCTCGTTGTTGGTGACCGTATCCTTGATCAAGCCGCTGTCCGTGTTCTGCTCGGTGCGCTTGGCGTCGAGTTCAGCGGAGGCTTGGCCTTCGGCATCCCGTTTGACCTGTACGTAGGCCTTCGGGCTGGCCGAGCGCGTTGCAACGGCGGCGCCATTGACTTGCTTGATGGCATTGCCCAGGGCCGATTCGACGGCCTGCTCGAAAGTGTCGCCGTACCCGACCGCGGGCACCGTGACATCTTCGGCGCTTGCCGTGTGGGCGACGCAGAACATTGCGGCGCCCAACATCCATTTCTTCATCATGAATCTGTTCTCGAAAAAAAGACCGCCTGCTGCAGGCAGGCGGCCTATTCGTCCATGACCCTTACCAGGTCACCGTGCGGTTGTCGCCGCGCTTGATGATTGCTTCCTCGCCTTCCCAGTAGGCCAGACCGTTGTCCAGGTTGGTGAGCGTCAGCTGGAAGTAGTAATCGACCTGCTGCGTGCGGCTATCGACGCGGTTGTTGCGCTGCAGGATCTTGCCGGACAACGAAAAGTCCGGGGCGACCACGCGGCCGTCCTTCTTCACCGTGGCCTGGTTGACCATCTTCGAACCCTTCAACGCGCGCGATTTTGCGGTCATTGCGTCTTCGGGACCGTTCAGGCCGACTGCCGTCGTGATGACGAAACGGCCAGAGTTGAGCAGGCTCACGCGAATCTTCTTGGTCAACTGGTCGGTGTCGATGCGTTGCGCCGTGTCGTTGGTGAGATTGGACATCGCGATCACGAAACGTCCGCCCTGGGCGGCCTTCGGGTGCACCATCAAGGGCGAGTTCAGCATGTCGTTGACCATCTTGTTGGCCGCCGATTCGAAGTCCTTGTAGTCCAGCCCCATCACCGCGACGTTATCGGTCTTCTGGTTGACGTATTGGGTCGTGGGGGCGCAGCCGGCCAGTGTCGCCGCCAGCAAGCCGGCCGTAAGAGAAAGCTTTACGCTCATGGTGTTCCTTGTAGATCGTTATTTGGAGGCCAGAATGTCGACGCGAGGCGCAATAGCGGCATTCAGGGCTCGCACATACACGACTACCGGTCTTTTTTCCTGGGGCAGGTCGACCACGATGTCTTCATGGCCGGGGACGCCCAGCGTCAGCTGGTTCGACTGGGGATATGGCACGTTCATTAGCTGGAAGTTGTGCGGTAGCGTCGACCACGAACGCAGGTCGGCTTGCGTCGAAGCAGCCTGCGCTATCCCGGCCAACGCCCCCAGTAGCGGGCTGGAGTCGTTCAGCTGCTTCTGCAGCACGGTCTTGGCCGTGGCGCGCACGATTTCCTTGATCAAGATGGCGTTGAAACGGGTCTTGAACTCGCCGCGTATGATGGTGTCCATGTCCGCCAGGACTTGCGTTTGCTGACGTCCGGCGCTCAGGTAAGGGTAGGCGGGCGTGCCTTCGCGCATGACCGGAAGGGCAATGCCGGTGTACTTGATGTTGCCGCTCACCAGGAACAGGGGCAGGTCGATCCGCAATTGCTCCTTGTGCGCCGCAGTGCCGTTCTCGAAGACGATCCAGACCGCAGGCTTGAGCTTGCCGCTCTTGGACTGGGCTGCCGCCGCGTCGATCTTGACCTGCGTATTCTTGGTCAGCGCGTACGCGCGCTCCAGGCTGGCGCGTGCCTTATCTGCATCAGCCTGTCCTTCGCCGTTGATCAGAAAGTACAGGCCATGCAGGTAGAGTGCGGCCGGGTTGATGTAACCGGCGTAAGGCGTCCACTGGGACAAGTCGACGCCGGCCTTGAGCAGGGTCTCGTCCGTGCCGGACAGGCTGCGGTTGACCAGGTCGGCGTTTTCGCCTTCCTTCAGCTCATCGCGCTGCTTGCTGATCTCTGCCTCGAAATGTTCGGCTGCGCGACGCTGGCGGTCATCGCTGCGGTTCCATTCGACACGCGCGTTGGCATGGTCGCCCAACTGCCAGAAATTCAAAGCCTTGTAGGTATTGAGCATGACCGTGTCGTACACGGCCGGAGCGTAGGGCAGCACGTTGTCATTGGCCACGAGCGACAGGGCATGATTGCCGACACTGGCCGCCACATTGCGCGTGTCGTCGTCCTTCATCAGCTCTTCGGCGCCGTCCAGCATTTGCGTGGACCGCTCGGCCAGGCCGCTTTGCCGCAAGAGGGTTCCGGCTTCCAGGGCCCAAGGCAGATTCGTCGGAGCGGCGCCTTCGGGACCGGCCGCCAGCACCGCGTTACTGGTGGCCGCAGGCAGATTGCCGCCCGCCAGATCTCGTGAAAAGTCCTTTCTTGCTTGAGGGTTGGCGCAACCCGCCAACACCACGGCCAAGCCTGCAACAGCTGCCCACTTCATTGCTTCTCCGGAAATGCGATTAAATGTTATTAGTTGTGAAATTATTATGCATTTCTTCACATTTAATCACAATGTAAACGTATTAGCAATTTTGTGAGTATTTTGGTTTTATTTTGTCTTATTTCCGGATGTCATTATCACCAGCTGTCGAAGTGCCAACGCCGACGTGGATTAGCCGTTAGTGCGGATCGCTGACGGCAAGCAAGAAAAGTCCGCTCCCGGCGATCAAGGCGATGCGGGAGCGGATTATCCGGGGAGCCGGAAGGTTACGGTTTCCGAGAGACCGAAGGACGCGGTGCCTTATGTACTTGCCGTCAGGCAGTCCAGGCTCAATCCGTTTTCCAGCCCCACTTTTTGAAGATCGCCCGGCCTTCGGGCGCCGTCAGAAAGTCGACAAAGGCCTGCGCCTGCGCATTGCCCTTGCCTTTCTTGGTGACGACGGCGCCCGCGTCGCGATAGATGCGGTACGGCTCTTCCACCTCGACCACGCCGGCCAGCTCGGGGTTCGACACCTGCCAGATGTTCCAGATCAGCCAGGCGTCTATGGTCTTGTCCTCGGTCCATTGGGTACGCGCCTGGGCGCTGTTGCCGGCCTCGGGCAGCACCAGGTTGGCGCGGAAGGCACGCACGGTCTCGATATCACCCAGCCGGCCCGCCACGTCTTCCCACAATCCGGTCTGTCCCGCGCCTGACACGGCCATGACCTTGATGCCCGGCTTGAGCAGGTCCTTGAAACCGTTGATGGACTTGGGGTTGCCCGGGCGCACCAGGATGGCGGAGGGCCGCAGGTACAGCGTGCGCGCCTCGCGCAGTTCGAACACGCCAGGAAGCGCCGTGGCAAAGCCGCTCATCATGTTTTCGGCGCCGCTGTAGATCACGTCGGCGTCCTGTTTGGCCTTGTCGGCCCAGGCCGGCGTTGGGCCAGCGGTGACGGCGACGTCGATGCCGTGCAGCTTGCCGAACGCCGCGGCCGCCTCCTTCATCGCGGGCGCGGGGCCGCCGGGTCCGTACACGTTCAGGCTGGGAGCGGCCCAGACACTGCCGGCCGCGGTGCACGCCAGGGCGATGCCGCAGGCAAGGGATCTGATCGACTTCATATCAAACACTTCCGTTCTGCGCCGGCGGGCGCGGGGCGCGAAACCCCGCGCGAGCGGCTGGTTGATCCATGGCGCCGCGCGGTTCTTCTCGCAGTCTGCCACCAGGTAGACGCGCAAGGGCAGGGGATTATTCCAGCGGCCCGGTGATCCGGCTCAGCGTTGCATAACGTTGAAATCTGTTTCGAGTCTGTTAAAAAGTCCCGTGCAAAATTGCAGCCCCGCTGCTGCATCGCGATGGAAGCAAAGCGGCCTTCAACTATCGAGATAATGCGCAGCGCATCGTCAAAGAGAAACGTCACATGAAATCTGGATTCTTCGCTGGCCGCTTGTTGTGCACGGCTGGTTTCTTCGCGCTTGCCGCGCCCGCCCATGCGATCGATTGCGGCAAGGCGGGCAGCGCCGTGGAAAAGCTGATCTGCTCGGACCGGAAGACCGTTGCGGCGGACGCTGAATTGAACCGGGCCTACTCTGCAATACTGAAGCAGGCCCCCGACGCCGATATCCGCGCCATGCTGGCGCACAACCAGAAGCGCTGGCTCTTGGCGCGCGACCAGGCGCTCGCGAACCTGCTCGAGGATCCGGGCTCGGTTCCCGCCGGCAAGACGGCCGCAGGCATCGCTCGCGATTTGATCCGCGACCGCACGGCGCAGTTCAAGGAGACGCGCAAGGGCGCCGCGCTGCCCGACATGATCAGCCTTGCGGTCAGCCAGCAGCAGTTCCAGGCGCAATTCACCGGCGGCGCCTACGCCGGCTACTCGACATCATGCGACATCCTGCCGGGCGAACATGCCTACTACGGCTGCTTCGCGACGCGGCATTACCAGAACAAGGATCGCATCTGCTCCGTCGACGAGTACTGGGCCTCGGGCAGCGTCTACACCAAGCGTTATGTCGCCAACGTGGTGGATGGCAAACCCAAGCTGGCGGCGTCGTGCTCCTTCAGCAGCTCGGACGAGGCATGCTCCGATACAGCGGGCGAGACCAAATGGAATATGAAGCCGCAACAGCCGGACTTCTCCTATCCTGCCAAGCCGCTGCCCAAGATCGACGGAGAGATCGTTAGCGACGACGATTACGAGTGGGCTCGGGCCTGCCTGACGGGGGCGGCCTATCCGGCAGCCAACTAAGCGCGGGAGCCGATCGCCCCTTGCGAGCGGCTTCTGTCATGCAAGGCCTCGCGCGTATTGCGCGCAGTTAACGTTGTATTGGCAATACTTGCAGGATTTTGCGGGTAATGTATGGAGTTGTAAGTTATCGAGGGTTCCGCAGGCACGCGTACACGCGCAAGAATGGCGCGTGTTTACTAGGGGAAAACCCGTATTTTTGGCGAATCAGCGGGTGTTCTTCAGGCCGGATCTGCGGCAAGATTTTGAAACCGACTGGATGGCCGCGCGTTCAAAACGTCCATCCCGCGAACGTAGAATCCCGGTTTTCATCAGTGCCATCCGGCTGACAGGAACGAACCATGAAGAAAACCATCCTCCTTGCGTCCGTATGCGCCGCGCTGCTGCAAGCCTGCGCTCCGACCTCCTCTCCCCGCGAAGGATCGTCCTCCATGCCCACTACCGCCACCTCGCCCGCCAGCCCCGCAGTGAACCTGCCTGCCTACTATTGGCGCCTGGCCTCCGCCACCGATGCGGCGGGCAAGCCCATCGCCGCGCTGCAGGCCGGCGTCGAACACCAACTGCGCCTGTCGTTCACGCAGGACGCCTTGAACATCCGCGGCGGCTGCAATGCGCAGTTCGGCGGCTACACCTACAAGAACGGCGTGCTGCACGTGGCGAACCTCGCGTCCACCATGAAGGCCTGCGACCAGAGCCTGATGCGCCTGGACGCCGAGATCGGCCAGCGCATGAAGGGCGACCTGCGCGCCACGCTCAGCGGCGAAGCGTCTGAACCGGCGCTGGAGCTGGTCGCGCAGGACGGCAGCGTCCTGAAGTTCGTCGGCGAACCCACGCCTGAAACTCTGTACGGCAGCGCTGGCGAAATCATGTTCCTGGAAGTCGCCGCGAAGAAGACCGAGTGCAGCCATCCGCTGATCCGCAACTACCAGTGCCTGATGGTGCGCGAGCGCCGCTACAACGAGGCCGGCGTGCAACAGCCGGCACAGGACAAGTGGCATCCCCTGTATCAGTCCATCGAAGGCTTCGAGCACCAGGACGGCGTGCGTACCGTGCTGCGCGTGAAGCGCTACGACTGGAAGAACCCGCCCGCGGATGCGCCCAAGCAGGTGTATGTGCTGGACATGGTGGTCGAGCAGGACGCCTCGAAGAAGTAAGACGCCAGCATTCCATCTGGATAGTCCATTTGCGCCCGGCCCCTGGATCCAGGGGCCGGGCGCAGTCATTTCACCCGTCGCAGGCACAATATTGTAAATTATAGTTATTCTCATTTATAACCGTGCGTCTTCATGGCCGCCTCCGACCCCTCTCCGCGGCATCCCCTGCATACGCTGTACCAGGAACATCAAGGCTGGCTGCAGGGCTGGCTGCGCAAAAAGCTGGGATGCGCCTTCGACGCCGCGGACCTGGTGCACGACACCTACCTGCGTGTGCTGGCCCGCCGTGAACCGGGCGATATCCGCGAGCCGCGTTCCTATCTGGCGACCATCGCGCACGGCCTCATGGTCAACCACCTGCGGCGCAGGGATCTGGAACGCGCCTATCTGGAAACGCTGGCGCAGTTGCCCCAGGCACAGGCTCCATCGCCCGAGGAGCGCGCCCTGGCGCTGGAAGCGCTGTGCGAGATCGATGCCATGCTGGACGGCCTGCCCGTACCCGTGCGGCGCGCATTCCTGCTTTGCCAGCTTGAAGGCCTGACGCACGCGGACATCGCCAAAGCGCTGGGCGTGTCGGTCGGCTCCGTGCGGCTATACATTGCGCGCGCCTTGCGCCAGTGCCTGGAGTTCGCGCCGTGAGCGCCAGCGAAGCAGGGCGCATCGACCCGCGCGCGCTGGACGGGGCAGTGGAATGGTTTCTGCGCTTGACCTCGGGCGCCGTCAGCCAGGCGGACCGGGACGCATGGCAGGCCTGGCGCCAGGCCGATCCCGAACACGAACGCGCCTGGCAGCGCACCGAAGCCCTGACGCGCCGTTTCGAGGCGGTGCCCAAGGGCATGTTGCCCGTGCTGGGCCGGCCGCGTTCGCCCGCCCGCCGCGCCGCGCTGGGCAAGCTGCTGGTGCTGATCGGCGCCGGGGGCGCCATCGGCTATGCGCAGGTCGATGAAGCCTGGCGCGGCTGGGTGGCGCAATACCGCACGCCGGTCGGCGCGCGGCGCGAGGTGATGTTGGCGGACCATAGCCGCGTCGTGCTCAACGCCGCCACGGCCATGGATGTCCTGTTCGATGCCCAGCAGCGGCTGATCGCGCTGCATGGCGGCGAAATCCTGATCGAAACCGCGCCGGACCCGCAACAGCTCGCGCGGCCCTTCATCGTGCGCACCCGCGAAGGCAGCATCACCGCGTTGGGCACGCGCTTCGTGGTCAGGCGCGACGACGGCGTATCAGCGGTTCAGGTGCTGGAAGGCGCCGTGCGCGTGGCGCTGCGGGGCGCGCCCGCGGATGCGGCGCGCATCGTGCCGGCAGGCATGGGCTTGCGCTTCACCAGCGGGCATATCGACGCTGCCGAAGCGCTGACTGGCGATCCGTCCGCCTGGCAGCGCGGCATGCTGCAGGTCGACAGCATGCCCCTGGGTGAATTCCTGCGCGAACTCCAGCGCTACCGCAAGGGCTGGATCGATTGCGCGCCCGAAGTGGCGCACCTACCTATCTCTGGCGCCTTCCCGCTGGCCGAGCCCGACCGGGTGCTGGCCACGGTGGCGGACACCCTGCAGCTCGGCCTGCGCCATCGCACCCGCTACTGGGTGTCGCTGGTGCCGCGCGGCGAGACTATTTTGTAACGGCGACTAGCACTTTCTGCGTCTTATCTGGCTACCAGGGTAAGACCAATATCTGGAGTGCATGTCATGCCCCCTCAGTTTCCCCTGCTGCGCGCAAGCGTCTCCCTTCCTGCCTTGCTCGCGGCTGGCGCATTCGCGCTGCCGCTGGCCGGGGTGATGGCGCCCGTCCACGCGCAGGCGCCGGCCGGGCAGGTGAGCGTGGCCATCGAGCCCGGACCGCTCAGCGCGGCGCTCTCGGCCTACGCCGCCCAGGCCGGCGTGCTGCTGTCGTTCGATCCCGCCCTGACGCGCGACCTGCAGTCGCCCGGCTTGCGCGGCAGCTATGGCTTCGAGGACGGGCTGCGCCAATTGCTGGCCGGCAGCGGCCTGGAACCGGCGCGGCGCGCCGATGGCGGCTACACCCTGCGCAAATTGCCGCAGAGCGAGGTCACGGCCCTGCCCGCCGTGACCGTGACCGGCGCTGGCGATGAAGGTCCCTCCGAAGGGACTGGCTCCTATACCGTGCCGGCGACCAGCGCGGCCACCCGCATGCCGCTGTCGCTGCGCGAAACCCCGCAATCCATCAGCGTCGTCACGCGGCAGCAGATGGACGACCAGAATCTGAACACGCTTGACGAAGTGATGCGCCAGACGCCCGGCATCGCGGTCGAGCGGCTGGATGAGCGCGTGCAATTCACCTCGCGCGGCTTCGCGCTGAACACCATGCTCGATGGCGTACCCACGCTGTCGTTCAAGACGCCGTCCGCCGAAGCAGGGATGATCAACACCGCCATCTACGACCGGGTGGAAGTCGTGCGCGGCGCCGCGGGCCTGCTCAACGGCGTGGGCGAACCCGGCGGCTCGGTGAACCTGGTGCGCAAGCGCCCCACCTCGGAGTTCGCCGGCCACGTCACCGCGGGCGTCGGCCGCTGGAACAGCTACAACGCGGAAGCCGACCTGGGCGGCCCGCTGAACAGCGCCGGGACGCTGCGCGGCAGGGTTGTCGCCGCCCGCACCGCGGGCGACAGCTTCATCGACTACAAGAAGCGCTCCGACGATGTCTTCTACGGCATCCTGGAGGCCGACATCCTGCCGAATACCACGGTCAGCCTGGGCTACGAGCACCAGAAGACCGCCATCGACGGCGCCAACTTCGGCCAGGCGCCGCTGTTCTACAGCGACGGCACGCGCACGAATCTACCCAGGTCCTTCAATCCCGTGACGCCGTGGAGCCAATGGGACATGTACACGGACCGGATATTCGCCACGCTGGACCATCGCTTCGACAGCGGCTGGCATATCAAGATGGATGCCAGCCGCCTGAAGAACGAAAGAAAGGCGGCGTGGGGCTATCTGCTTGCGTACCGGCCCATAGAGCCGTCCGGCGCCTCCACCATCGAGCTGCGCGACAACCCGGCAAACTCGACCAACAAGTCCTTCGACGTCTACGCCGAAGGGCCGTTCCAGGCATTCGGCAGGGAGCATCGCGCCGTCTTGGGGGTGAGCTACAACCGCTACACCAGCGAACTCAATCTGAACTCGGCAAACCCGGCCGGCTGGGACCGCCGCCCGGTGAATTTCTACGAGTTGCGGGATGTCCAGAGGCCGTCGATGCCCTACACCTTCTTCAACACCTTCCTGGACGCGAAGGAAACCGCCATCTATGGTTCGGCGCGCTTGAAGGTGGCTGATCCGGTATCGGTGATACTTGGCGCACGGACCACCTGGTACGAAGAGAACTCGTCGTCCTACAACGGTCCCGCAAACCTCTGGACCCACAATCCCACCGCCAAGGAAAACGGCGTCTTCACGCCCTATGCAGGCGTGGTCGTGGACCTGAGCAAGAATTATTCGGCCTATGCCAGCTACACCCGGATCTTCATTCCCACCACCTCGCGCGACGCCGGCAACGTGGTGCTGCCGCCGCAGACCGGGCAGAACTATGAACTCGGCCTGAAGGGCGAGCACCTGGACGGCAAGCTGAACACCAGCTTCGCGATATTCCGGACGCAGGAGGAAAACGTTGCGGTCGAAGACCCGTCCAGCCCGCCGCTGCCGGACGGCAGCACGCCGTACCGCGCCGTCAAAGGCGCGCGCAGCAAGGGCTTTGAATTGACCGCATCCGGCGAAGTGGCGCCCGGCCTGCAACTGATGGGCGGCTACACCTACTTCGCCAAGCGCGATGCCGAAGGCGCATTGCTGCTGCCGAGCACGCCCCAGCGGCTGTTCCGCCTGGCCGCCAGCTACAGGCTGCCCGGCGAGTGGAACAAGCTCACGATCGGCGGCAACGTCAGCTACCAGAGCAGCATCTACTACGACGAAGCCAGCGGGCTGGGCCGCGCCAGCCAGGGCGGCGTCACCCTGTTCGGCCTGATGGCGCGCTATGACTTCAACAGGCATGTGTCCGCTTCCATCAATGTGGAAAACCTGACCGACAAGTATTACTACAGCGGATTGGGGGGCTACAACGGCTACAACTACGGCACGCCCCGGAACGTGTGGATGAAGGTCAGCTACAGGTTCTGAGGACCGGGCAGGCAGGGCTGCGAGCGCGGGGCTGGCAGCTTACGCGCGGAGCGCGGGTTTGATGTTTGTCATGTCCGTGCCACCTTTGCTGATGGGACAATCCTGACTGACGGCCATTCCCGTACGCAGCCATGAATACCTACCCCTTGCTGCTCATCCTGCACCTGCTCGCCGCCTTCCTCTTCGTCGGCACGGTCACCTTCGAGGTGCTGTTCCTAGAGCCCGTGCACAAGCGCCTGCCGCCCGACGTGCGCCGCGCTTTGGGCAGCCAGCTCGCGCCGCGCGTGCGGTCGGTGTTGCCGTGGTCGGTCGTGGTGCTGTACCTGGCCGGCCTGGGCCTGGCCTGGCAGTACCGCGGCGCGCTCGCCGACCCGTTCGCCTCGTCCTTCGGCATCCTGTTGTCGCTGAAGATCGCGCTGGCCCTGAGCGTGCTGGTCCATGTCGCCACCGCCCTGACGCTGGCGCGGCGCCAGCGCCTGACCGGAGCCTTGAGCCGGCGCATGCATGTCAGCGTGTTCTGCCACATGGTGCTGATCGTGGTGCTGGCCAAGGCGATGTTCCACGTGGCCTGGTGAGTTCCGTGGCGCGTTCAGAGCCTGCCCGCAACGCCACATGGGTCCGCAGTACGGGGCTACGCCGGCAATGCGATCGGCTCGCGTGTCCCGTAGCCTTCTTCCCCATAGACCAATCCAGGCAGTGGCGAGCGGCCGCAAGCTTCCCATAGTTCCGCCACCCATGGCATCGCGGTATCGACGATGACGTCCTGCACATTGAAGCCGGCTTCGTCCGACGCGAACAGCGGCACCTCGGGTTCGATGCCGTCTTCCGTGTGGCGCACATCGAACAGGTAACGGTGGCCTTCGATGGCCTTGTTGAGCACGAACAGGTCCGGGCCTTCCAGGCTGGCGACCACGGAAAACGTGCCTTCGCCGTCCTGATCGGGGAACACCACGAAGTGGATCTCGCGCGCCTTGGGCGGCAGGGCGGCGATCAGCGCCGTCAGCGTGGCACGGGCTGCGGCGTTGTGGACGCGCAGGATGCGCAGCAGTTCGATTTCGTATTCGGATTGGGTCATGGAAATCTTCGTTCAGGGCCGGTCGTGTTTCGGTGCGGCCGCCTTTGGATAGGCGGCAGGGAGTCCGGTGGATTATCTGCCATTTCTCTTTGCTGTCACCGCGCCAGCCGCAGGCACTCCATGAAGTAAGCCGCATGCTCCGATGCCAGCGCGGCGTCTCGCCACACCATGCCGGTTATCCCGCGGCTGCGCATGGCCAGCGGCAATACCTTGATCATGTGCTGCTTGGCGAAATGCTGCGCCAGCCGTTCCGAGATCGGCAGCACCAGGTCCGAGCCGTCCAGCAGCGCCAGGTTGACCAGCACCGACGACGATTCGACCTGATGCCAGGGCGCGGGCTGGCCGGCCAGCGCCAGTTCGTAATCGATGCGTGTCCGCATCGGCGTTGACGGGCCGGGCGCGATCCAGGGGTATTCCTGCACGTCCTCCCATGTCACCTTGCGCTTGTTCGCCAGCGGATGCGCCGTGCCCACGGCCAGGCAGATAGGCTCGCCGTACAACTCTTCGTAATGCAGGTTGCGCGGCAGCGAGTGCTGTTCCAGGCGTCCCACCAGCACGTCGAACGTGCCTTCCTGCATCAGCGGCAGCAGGTAGTCCAGTGTGTTCTCGGCCAGCCGCAGCAGCACGCGCGGATAGCGTTCGCGAAAGCGCCGGATGCTGGGAGGCAGCAGCACCGGGGCGATATTGGGTGTGACGCCCACGGCCAGCGTGCCGGTGGCGCCGCGAGCCAGTTGCGCCATGGTGTCCTGGGCGCGGCCCAGCTTGCCCAGGATCTCGCGCGCATGCGCGCGCAGTTCCAGTCCGTACAGCGTGGGCTCGATGCCGCGCGCATGGCGCTCGAACAGCATCAGGCCGATGTCTGCTTCCAGGTCCTTCAGCCACTTCGACAGCGCTGGCTGCGTGATGTTGAGTTCCGACGCGACCTGGCTCAGGTTGCGGGTTTCGCACAGGCGCACCAGGATGGCCAGGTGGCGCAGGCGGATGCGGTGGGTCCAGTCCATGCAGGCGTCCTTGAGGCATAAATACGCGGTTATGGCTCGGTAATATTAATTCATTATCAATTTATGTCTCCTCTACACATAATGGCCTGACAACAGAGCCCGGCCGGCGCAAAGCCGACGGCGAGGAGACACGATGCAGCCGAATTTCCTGCTATTCATCACGGATCAGCAGCGCGCGGACCATCTGGGTAGTTATGGCAACGCCATGCTGCGCACACCGGAGCTGGACGCGCTGGCGGGGCAGGGGTGGTCCGCCGACCGCTTCTATGTGGCATCGCCGATTTGCATGCCCAATCGCGCCACCCTGATGACGGGCCGCATGCCCTCGGTGCATGGGGTGCGCCACAACGGCATTCCGCTGTCGCAGCGCGCCACCACCTTCGTCGACCGCTTGCGCGGCGCGGGCTACGCCACCGCATTGATCGGCAAATCGCACTTGCAGAACATGACCGGCAAGCCCGCCGTCTGGCCGCCGGCTGGCGACGGCGCGCAGGGCGAGGCCTGGACCGCCGAGCCCGGCAACTACGATCAGGAATGGGGCCCGCTGTGGCGCACGGATCCTCGACATGACCTGGATACGCCGTTCTATGGCTTCGAGCGCGTGGCGCTGGCGGTGGATCACGGCGACCAGGTCTGGGGCCATTACGAGCGCTGGCTGGCCCGCGAACATCCCGAGGTGCGGCGCCTGTGGGGGCCCGAGCATGCCCTGCCGGCGCCCGGCTATGTGCTGACGGAGCATCATCAGGCCTGGCGCACCCGCGTGCCGGAAGAATGCTCCACCACCGCCTACATCGGCGACCAGACCATCGCGCAGTTGCGTGACAACGCGGCCAGCGGCAAGCCTTTCTTCATCCAGTGCTCGTTCCCCGATCCGCACCATCCTTTCACGCCTCACGGCAAGTACTGGGACATGTACCGCCCGGAAGACGTGACGCTGCCGGAGTCGTTCCACGCCGGCGCCGCGCCGGGCCGCCAGCCGCCGCCTCACGTAGCCTGGATGCACCAGCAGCGCGACCAGGGCAAGGCCGTCAAGCACACACCCGCCATCTTCGCCTGCACCGAGCGCGAGGCGCGCGAGGCCATCGCCCTGAACTACGGCTCCATCAGCCACATCGACGCCACCATCGGCCGCGTCATGCAGGCGCTGCGCGAGACCGGATTGGACGACAACACCGTCGTCATCTTCACCAGCGATCACGGCGACTATTTCGGCGATCACCAACTGTTGCTCAAGGGGCCGATCCATTACCAGAGCCTGATCCGCACGCCCTTTATCTGGCGCGATCCGCAGGCAGCGCCCGCCGCCCCGCGCAGCCAGGCGCTGTGCTCCACCGCCGACATCGCCGCCACCGTCCTGGCGCGCGCCGGCCTGCCTGCCTACAACGGCATGCAGGGCGCATCGCTGCTGCCGCTCATGTCGGGCGAGGCCGGGCGCGTGCGCGACGCGGTGCTGATCGAGGAAGAGGGCCAGCGCACCATGTTCGGTTTTCCCGGCCGCACCCGCATGCGCACCTTGCAGACGCCGCGCCACCGGCTCAGCGTCTATGCCGATGCCGCCTGGGGCGAACTCTACGATCTGCATGAAGATCCCCACGAGCTGCGCAACCTGTGGGATGACCCCGCCGCCAGCGCGCTGCGTGCCGACTTGCTGCTGGAGTTGTCGCGCGACATGATCCGCCACGCCGAAACCAGTCCGCATCCGTCCGCCATCGCCTGATAACCCGCTGAGGCGCCGGCCAGCAGGCCGGCCCATCCAGGAGCCAAGCATGATCAAGTCCTTGCTGTTCTGTACGGCGCTGCTCGCGGCCGGAACCTCGGTTGCCATGGCGTCCGACTACCCCTCGCGTCCTGTCCGCCTCATCGTCAACTTTCCGCCGGCGGGGCCCCTGGACCTCGAAGCCCGCGCCATCGCGCAGCATGCGGGCAAGCTCCTGGGCCAGACCATCGTCGTCGAGAACCGCTCCGGCGCGTCCGGCAACATCGGCGCGCAATCCGTGGCCCAGGCCGCGCCTGACGGCTATACGCTGCTGATGACGCTGGATACGCTGATGACCGTCAATCCCTATATCTTCAAGGGGCTGGACAAGGACGTCACCCAGCGGCTGGAACCGCTGAGCCTGGCCGGGTCCTTCGGGCTGGCGCTGGCGGTGCGCCCCGAGCTGGGCATCAACACGCTGGACGAGTTCCTGCGCTACGCCAAGGCCAATCGCATCACCTACGCCTCGGCGGGCTACGGCAGTCCTGGAAACCTGGCCTTCGAAAAACTCCGCCTTGCGGCCGGCATGGAGGTCGCGCACGTTCCGTATCGAGGCAATGCTCCAGCCGTAAACGCCTTGCTCGGCGACCAGATACAGGCCGCCTTTCTCGCCACGCCCGGCGTCCTGCCGCATGTGCGGGCGGGCAAGCTGAAGGCCTTGGCGGTGTCGGGCAAGGAACGCGACGCCGACCTGCCTGAAGTCCCCACCGCGGCGCAATCCGGCGTGGCCGGCCTGAAAAACTACGACGTATCGTTCGCATTCCTGGTGATGGCGCCCAAGGGCACGCCCAAGGAGATCGCGCAGGTCTGGGAAGACACGCTCGCCAAGGTCTACGCCATGCCGGAGTTCCAGCAGAGCATGGCCGTGCTGGGCATGCGCGGTCCGTTCGCGGGCAAGGCCCAGGCGCAGGAATGGGTGAGCAGGGAGGCCAAAGGCTGGAAGGAGGTGATCGAGAAGGCGGGAATACGCGGGGAGTAGTGCTGTAACACACCGGTCGGCAGGCTCTGCTAGACTGGTTCCACTCTTTGGGGAGTAGCCTCCCTGCGGCCAGTTCCGCGGGGGCTTGCGTCAACATTCTTGGCTTCCTCGGCCATGGCGCAGGCGGCATCCATGCTTGGCGAGACCACGGATTTTTCGCGCGACGCTGGGCGGCGCGGAAGATCCGTGCCGTTTCCGCCCAGCAGGATCCTTCTTCAAATGAATGCCATCGCCATCATCGTTCTCGCGTTCGCCATGTCCACGGACGCCTTCGCCGCGGCCGTCAGCAAGGGCGCCGCGCTCCACAAACCCCGATTTCCGGAAGCCCTGCGCACAGGGCTGATCTTCGGCGTGATAGAAGCCATCACGCCAGTGATAGGCTGGGCGCTGGGCTCCGTCGCCGCCAAGTACGTGGTCGCCTGGGACCATTGGATCGCGTTCGCGATGCTCTGTACCCTGGGCTTGCTGATGGTGCGCAACGGCCTCAAGGATGAAGACGAGGATGCCGCGCCCGTCACGCGCCATTCCTTCTGGCTTCTGGCCGCAACAGGCTTGGCCACCAGTATCGATGCCATGGCGGTCGGCGTGGGTCTGGCGTTCGTGGACGTGAACATCGTGGTGGCAGCCATCGCCATCGGCCTGGCAACCACCTTGATGGTGACCCTGGGCGTGATGCTCGGACGGGTGCTGGGCAGCGTTGCCGGCAAGCGGGCCGAGATCCTGGGCGGGATCGCGCTGATGGGGATAGGCGCGGCGATCCTTTATGAACATCTCAGCGCCGCGGCCCCCTGAAGCAAGGGAGGCTTGCCGCAACCGGGCGAGGGCCGCGGCGCGGCGTGGCGGCGCAGCTCAGGCGATGTCGTTCAGGTTCAGCCTTCAGGAGCGTCGGCGCGGCAGAACGTGATTTGAAAACTGCCCGGGAGTTCGAACGCCACATGGTGCCGTACCTGCGGTTCTATCAGCACTTGCTGTCCGGCCGTCAGCACCACTTCGGTGTGCGGCGGATCATCCAGCGTGTAGCGCAGCACGCCGGCGTGCACCTTCAACAAGCCCCAGGTTCCGGCCTTGGTCGTATGCGCCGCGAGCAAACCGGCCGGCAGATTGTCGGGCGTGAACACCGGACTGTCACGGTAGGGCCGCACGCCTTCAGGCAGCGAGTCGGGCAGGCGCGGCAGACTTTGGCGCTGCTGCCACACGCTCCACAGCTTGGCGGCGATGCGTTCGGCCATGGCGTCGGCCTGGGCCTGCAAGGCTGGCTGGCCCAGGCCGGCGGTGACGCCATGGAACAGGGCCAGCCAGCGCTGGAACAGCGGCCAGGAAAGATCCGGGATGCGCGCATGCGCGGGAATCGGTGCGCCCTTGAAGCGGCGCGTGCCCAATAGCAGCGCCGACCAGAAGTCGCACAGCAGGTCCAGGTGGTGGTCCCAGTCCGCCACGCGTGAGTTGAATATCGGGCCCAGCGTTTCATCCTGGCGCACTTGCGCATAGAAGCGGTGCACCAGTTGCCGGATGTCTGCTTCGGTGATCGGGGGAGCCGCCGAGGCAGGCGCAAGGGGAGAGGCGGATTCGGACATGGGAGCAGGAGAGGGGATCTGCCTGCATTGTCCGGCGCTGACCGGCGTTGCTCCGATGACAAAAGTCATTGGCGCCCAGAGCTGGATCATTCCTGGCCAGCGCGTGGCGTGGGTACGGCCTCACTGTCAGAAAGGCCGCTTCGCCGTTGTCGCCAGTCTGGCCAGATGCGCCGGATCGTGCACCACCCATTGGCAACGCTTGCCGCTGATGTAGCCCTGTGTCTGCCAGTCGTTGAGCAGGCGGCTCAAGGTTTCCGCGCGGATGCCCAGGTGAGCGGCAAGCTGGCGCTGGTTCAGCGGCAGCGTCAGCGCCGCGCCCTGGCGTTCATGCAGGCCCATGAGGTAATTGGCCAGCCGCTCGGGCGCCGAGCTGGAAGTCATCCAGTCCACTTTGTTGACCTGGTCGTACAGGCTTTTGCTTAGCGCGGCCAGCAGCTTGAGCGCCAGCTCCGGGCAGCGGCGGCAAGCATCGTGCAACTGGCGGCGGCACAGGCGCCAGCCCTGCAGCACGCTGCGGGCGCGAGCCTGCATGGGGTAGCGGCCGTGGGGCATGAACATGGCTGCCTCTGCCATCAATTGGCCCGGTTCGAACACGCGGAACACGCGTTCATCGCCGTTATAGCTGTAGCGCATGACCTCGGCCTGGCCGCTTTCTATCAGCACGTAGCTGGAGGCCTCGTCGCCTTCGCCGAACAGGATCTGCCCTGCTTCGGCCCGCAGCGGGCTGGCGCCGCGCAGCAGGTCGGCCGCGACTTCCTGGGCCATGCCCGGCGGCAAGCCTTGCAGTAGCGGATGCCTTGCCAGCAGGGCGGCCACGGCCGCGCCGGCCAGATTGATATTTGTCATTCTGGGTCTTTCAGTGTGAATGGGAGAATCTTAAACGATAACAATTCTTATTTGAAATTCAATGAATGACTTGCACATGCGCCGCCGCTTCTGCGCGGCGGCCTTGGGAGCGGCGCTGCTGCCCGCGGCGGGAGTCCTGCGCGCGGCAGCGCCGGATCGCCGCGCCCGCCTGACGCTGGGGGGCCCTGGCGCCGTGGTCAGCTATCCACTGATGCACATGGCGGCCACCGGCGCGCTGGCGGATCACGCCGAACAGTTGCATTTCCGCCTGTGGCAGACCCCGGACCAATTGCGCACCCTGCTGGTGAACGGGGAGCTGGACTTCAGCGCCGCTCCCTGCACGCTGCCGGCCTTGCTACACAACCGCGGCATGCCTGTGCGCCTGTTGAATATCTCCGTATGGGGCATCCTGTGGCTGGTCAGCCGCGATCCGGCGGTGCGGACTTTCGACGATCTGGCAGGACGTGAACTGGTGGTGCCGTTTCAGCGCGATCTGCCCGCCGTGTTGCTGGACACCCTGCTGGAAGCGCATGCCGCGCGGGGCTTGGCGCCAGTCGCCTTGCGCCGTACCCGCGACGGACAGGACGCCATCGCGCTGATGCTCAATGGCCAGGCTGGGCAGGCGCTACTGGTCGAGCCCATGGCCTCGCTGCTGTTGTGGCGGGCTGAACAGACCGAAGGGGCGCCGGCGTTGCATCGCGGCCAAAGCCTGGAGCAGGCCTGGAGCGCTGCCTTTCCCGCGCAACCCACGCTGCCGCAGGCGGGTGTCATGGCCGCAGCGGGCGTGGCGGGCGACGCGGCGCTGTGCCGCGCCGTGGATCAGGCCTACACCGCCTCCGCGCGCTGGTGCGCCGATCATCCCGCCGACTGCGCCGCGCTGGTGCGCGAGCATCTGCCGCATCTGCCCTTGGCGGCCATCGAGACCGCCATTCGCGGCACCCGCCTGCAAAGCCGCAGCGCCCGCGACGCGCGTCCCGAACTGGAGGCGCTGTACCGCCTGCTGGCCGGCCGCTTTCCGCAAGCCATCGGCGGCGCCTTGCCGCCCGCCGGGTTTTACGGACCATGAGGGCCGGCCCGATGAGCACGCGCTCCAAAGGCCCCGTCCTGGGCACGCCGGCACGCACCTCGCGCGCCTGGAGCGCAGCCGGCGTGCTGCTGCTCCTGCTGGCCTGGCATGTGGCTGCGCGTCAGCTCGGTCCGTTGCTCATGGCCACGCCATGGGAAGCGCTGCGCGCGATCGGTCCGCTGGTGCGCAGCCCGCAATTCTTCGCCAACGCGGGCGTCAGCCTGATGCGCATCGGCGCAGGAGTGCTGGCAGGCGCTTCTATCGGCTTCGCGCTGGGCGTGCTGGCCGGACACAGCGCGCGCCTGCGCGGCTTGATCGAACCGCTGCGCTGGTTGCTGATGGCCATGCCGCCGGTGGTCGTCGTGGTGCTGGCCATGCTGTGGTTCGGCTTGGGCTCACCCATGGTGATCTTCATCACGACGCTGATGATGGCGCCCGGCATGTACGTCAACACGGTCAAGGGCATGCTGCATGTGGACCGCAAACTGATCGAGATGACCCATGTCTACCGCTGCGGTCCCTGGCTGCGCCTGCGCCATCTCTATCTGCCGGCGCTCAGCGCGCCGCTGCTGGCGGCCCTGTTGATCGCCGCCTGCGGCGGCGTGCGGCTGGTGGTGATGGCCGAAGTGCTGGGCGCGGAGAATGGCGTGGGTTACGCGCTGGCCAATGCCCGCAGCACGTTCGACACCGCCGAACTGTTCGCCTGGGTCCTGCTGATCCTGGGCCTGGTGGCCTTGCTGGAGTTCGCCTTCCTGCAACCCTTGCAGCGCCGGCTGGGCCGGTGGATGGAGCCCAGTCATGCTTGAGATGCAATCCCTGTCGCTGCGCTACGGTGCGCAGACCGTGTTGCAGGACGTGAACCTGCGCCTGCGCCCCGGCGAACGGCTGGGGCTGATCGGCCCCAGTGGCGCAGGCAAGAGCAGTCTGTTGCGCCTGGCCGCCGGCTTGGCCCGCCCCAGCGGCGGCGCGCTGCGCAACGGTTTCAGGCATCCCGTGCTGATGTTCCAGGAACCGCGGTTGCTGCCATGGCGCCACGCGCTGGACAACGTTGCCTTGCCGCTGCGCGCGGCCGGAAAAACGCCCGCAGAGGCTCGCGCCATGGCCGCGCAATGGCTGGGCCGCGTGGGGCTGGACGCCGCCATGCAGTCCTGGCCGGGCGAGCTCTCCGGCGGCATGGCGCAGCGCGTCGCGCTGGCCCGCGCCCTGGCGCTGGCGCCCGACCTGCTGATGCTGGACGAGCCCTTCAGCGCGCTGGACCCGGCCTTGCGCGGCCAGCTCGCCGCCTGCTGCGGCGAGGAACTGGCGCGCAGCGGCGCGGCCTTGCTGTGCATCAGCCACGACCCTGCGGAACTGCTGGGGCTGGTCGACCGCTGCGTCATGGTGCAGCGGGGGCGCGTCACGCCCATCGCATTGGAGGGGCCGGCGGAGTGTTCCGGCAACGGCCCGCCGGGCGGCATACCCAAGGCCGACGTGGAGCGCCTGCGCGAGCTGCTGCTGGCGGCTGGCGGACAGCTCTAAGGCATGCGAGCCACTCGAACATGCGAGCCACTCGAACATGCGAGCCACTCGATTTCCTGTTTTCCGATAACGGAATTTTCATGAATACCTATCCCTTCCTGCTCGTCCTGCACCTGTACGCTGCCTTCGTCTTCGTCGGCACCGTGACCTTCGAGGTGCTGTTCCTGGAGCCCGTGCAAAAGCGCCTGCCCGCCGATGTGCGCCGCGCGCTGGGCGGCCAGCTCGGCCCGCGCGTGCGCGCCGTGGTGCCCTGGGCGGTGGCCGTGCTGTACCTAGCTGGCCTGGGCATGGCCTGGCAGTACCGCGGCGCGCTTGCCAGCCCGGGCAGTTCATCCTTCGGCCTGCTGCTGTCGATCAAGATCGCGCTCGCCGCCAGCGTGCTGGTGCACGTAGTCACGGCCATGACGCTGGCGCGGCGCCAGCGCCTGCACAGCGCGCTGCGCAGGCGCGTGCACATCAGCGTCTTCTGTCACATGGTCGGCATCGTCTTGCTGGCCAAAGCCATGTTCCATCTGTCCTGGTAATCCAGCCCATTCAGTTCTACGCGGAAGCACTCCCATGACGTCCCCCGTCCTGCGCCAACTGGCGTCCAGCCTCACTCTCAGCGCCCTCGGCCTGTCCACGGCCTTTGCCCAGGAAGCTGGCCAGCTGCGCGTGGCCCCCGCCAGCCAGACGGTACCTTCGCTGGCGCCCGTGGTCGTGTCCGGCCAGTCCCTGACGCGCGCCCTCGACCCTGGCCCGCAGCAGGCCCAGGCCGAACTGCAGACCGTGCCCGGCGGCACCAATCTGGCCCAGCCGCAGCAGGAAGTGCGCCTGATTACGCTGCGCGACGCGCTGGACTACCAGCCCGGCGTGATCGTGCAGGAGTTCTTCGGTGGGCTGGATCAGCCGCGCCTGAACATCCGCGGTTCGGGCATCCAGAGCAACCCCTTGAGCCGCGGCATCCTGCTGATGCAGGACAGCCTGCCGCTCAACGATGCCGACGGCTCCTTCATCATCAGCCTACTTGAACCGCGCAACGCCGGCCTGGTCACTGTGCGGCGCGGCGCCAACGCGCTATCGCCTGGCGCGACCACGCTGGGCGGGGAGGTCGACTTCCAGTCCCTGACCGGAACCCAGAGCGATGTCATCCGCCTGGGCAGCGGCAGCTTTGGCACCCGCAATCTCACGCTATCCAAGGGCTTTGACGACGAGCGCCTGGACGGCCGCTTCAGCTTTGGCTACGACAAGTCAGACGGCTACCGCCACCATTCGTCGTCCGAACGTTCCAGCTTCCAGGGCAACCTGGGCTTTCGCCGCGGCACCTTCGAGAACCGCACGTATCTGTCCTACACGGACCTCAAGTTCGACATCCCCCAGCCCGTGCCCAAGGCCCGCATGTATCAGGATCCGCGTAGCGTGCTGGGCGACGGCAATACGCCGCAAGACCTGGCCAACAACGTCTACAAGCGCGATCCGCACCGCGACACCAGCCAGTTCCGCATCGCCAACCGCAGCTATTGGGGCACGGACGCGCTCAATCAGACCGCGGGCATCTATTGGCAGCGTACCAACGATGACTTCACCAATCCCCAGGTCGCCAATGTGACGGATGGCGATACCTACGGCCTGGTTTGGCAATTGGCTGGCAAGGCCGGCAGCGTGGACTACCGCGTCGCGCTCGACTGGCAGCGCAGCGACATGGACCGCGACCTCTACGCCATACGCCCCGCCGATGGCCGCCGCCTGCAACGCTTCGGCGCCTATGACCTCAAGGCCGAGAACCGCAGCGCGCTGGTCGGCCTGGATTGGCACGTGACCGAGCAATTGAGCCTGGTCGGCGACCTGAAGTACACCCAGGCGGTGCGCGACGCGCGCGAACGCAACAGCGGAAAAGCCCTGGACCAGGACTGGAACTACGCCACGCCGCGCCTGGGCATCATCTGGCAACCGGCTGTCGCCCAGCGCTGGTACGCCAACGTCAGCCGCAGCAACGAAGCCCCGACCTTCTGGGAAATCGTCAATGGCGAAGTGCCCGCGCCCATGAACCCCGCCACCGCGGTCACGTCGATGAGCAAGCTCGACCTGCAACGCGCGCTGACGTATGAAGTCGGCGGAGACGGCACGGTCCAGATCGCTGGCCGCGACTTGAACTGGACTGTGTCCCTGTACCGCAGCAACGTCGAGGACGAACTCATGTCCGTCACCAACGCGAACGGCACGCCGGCGGGTACCTACAACTACGCCGGACGCACCCGCCATCAGGGCATCGAGGCCGGTGTCAACGGCAGCCTGCCCTCTCCTGGCGAGGGGGCGTTCGATTACCGCATCGCCTATACCTTCAGCGATTTCCGCTTCCGCAGCGGTGAGTACCAGGGCAACCGCATCGCCGGCGTGCCGCGCCACCTACTCAGCGCGGAGGTGATGTACCGCCTGGGTGGATGGCGTTTCGGCCCCAATCTGCGCTGGCTGATGAGCGACACCGAAACCAACCACGCCAATGCGCCGGGCACGCAGCAGAACGCCTATGCATTGCTGGGCTTCAAGGTCGCATACGAGCACGATGCGCACTGGAGCGGGTACGTGCAGGCTGACAACCTGACAGACAAGACCTACGCCAGCAGCTATGCCATCCGCAATACGGCCACGCCCGCGATGCCGATCTTTCTGCCAGGCAACGGCAGGTCATTCAGCGCGGGCGTAGCGTATCGGTTCTGAGCGGCAAGCTAGCCGCGCGCGCATCCTATCAGCGCCGAACGCGCGCTGTCGAAGTTGCGGCACTCGGATTTCAACCACTCGGAAAAGACCCGGGTGCGCCGCTCCTCAGGCCGGCGCGACAGCAACACATAGCGCGCCGGCGCGGGCACGTGCTTGCCGAACACGTCTACCAGCCGGCCGCTGCGGATCTCGTCATAGACCATTGCGCTGCGCCCGATAGCCACGCCCTGGTGATTCAGCGCGGCGCCAATGGCCAGGCTGGCCAGATTGAACTGCGGCCCCTCCAGGTGGCGGATCCAGCCTGGCCGATGCGCTTGCATCCAGGTGCGCCACTCGATGAACTCCGCGGCGCCGACCCAAGGCGAGGCGTCGTGCAGGAACTCGACGCCGTCGAGCGATTTGCCGGTGCGAAACGCGGGGTGCGCGGCCAGGTATTCGGGCGTCGCGACCACCAGCAAGTATTCGTCCAGCAGGGCGTCCGCTTGCAGATGGCTGTAGTGCGCCGGGTCATAGCGGATGGCGAGGTCTATGTCTTCTTCCTCCATCAGCTTGCGGTCCAGCAGTTGGAACTCCGCCTTCAACCGCACCGATATGTCCGGCTGCAAGCGATGGAATTCGGTCAGGCGCGGCATCAGCCATTGCAGCGCGAACGATGGCAGGCAATTGACCTGCAGCGCGGACGCCGGCAAGCCCAGCCGCTCGATTTCCTGCTGGATGTCGCCCAGCGCGCGGCTGACTGTCGTGTACAGCGACTCGCCCTTGGGCGTGAACTTAAGGCCGCGTTGCTGACGGACGAACAGCAGGTAGCCCAGGCGGTCTTCCAACTGCCGGATCTGCTGGCTCACCGCGCTTTGCGTGAGATTCATGGCGGCCGCCGCCCGGGTGAAGCTGAGATGACGGCCGGCCATGTCAAAACACCGCAGGGCGCCCAGGAGTGTCGAGTCGAAATGGACAGACATAAGTCACACTAATGGCTGAATTAGAAATGATCGCTATTCTTGCATGCCTCCGGAATCTACGATTTGCGCCGAACCATCAACCCGCAAGTCCATGATGACCGCCAATTTCGATCCTCAGCTATTAGAAAATCTTCAAGCAAGAACGCCTTTGCTATGGCTCAACCCAGCTAGGGGAGGGCCCTTGCCCGGCTCCGCGCCGTCCCTGGCTCTGATCGACGAGGCCGAAAGCCGCCTGGCGCGTTGCGCGCCGCTGCTGGCCGCGTTGTTTCCCGAGCTTGCCGCCGCGGGCGGGCATATCGAGTCCCGGCTGATGGCCGCCAAACCCCTGCAGCAGGCGCTGGGCGCCGGCGACGCGTCGGGCAGCTGGTATCTCAAGCGCGATGACGAGCTGCCCGTCGCCGGGTCCATCAAGGCGCGCGGCGGCTTTCACGAAGTGCTGGCCATTGCCGAGTCGATCGCGTTGGAACACGACCTGCTCAAGGATACGGCGACGGACAGGCGCATCCTGGCGACGCCGCAGGCCCGCGCCTTGTTCAGCCAGTACGCCGTGACCGTGGGCAGCACCGGCAACCTGGGCATGAGCATCGGCGTCATGGCCGCCGCGCTGGGATTCGATGCCGTGGTGCATATGTCCGCCGATGCCAAGGAATGGAAGAAGGACCGTTTGCGCAAACGCGGCGTGCGCGTGGTGGAGCATGCCGGCGACTACGCCGAGGCCGTCGCGGCCGGGCGGGCGCAGGCGCTGGCCGCGCCCCGCAGCCATTTTGTCGACGATGAACAATCCGAGCTGCTGTTCTTCGGCTACGCCGCCGCGGCGCGCGGACTGGCGCGGCAGTTGGCCGAAGCGGGGCGCGTGGTCGATGCGGCGCACCCTCTGTTCGTGTACATCCCCTGCGGCGTCGGCGGCGCGCCGGGCGGCATCAGCCATGGCCTGAAGGCGCTGTTCGGCCCCAACGTGCATTGCTTCTTCGCCGAACCCGTGGCGTCGCCGTGCTTTCTGGTGCAGCTGGCATCGGGTGCGGATTCTCCAGTGTCGGTCTACGACATCGGCCTGGACAACCGCACCGAGGCCGACGGCCTGGCCGTCGGCCAGGCTTCCGAACTGGTGGCGTCGCTGATGAGGCCCCAGCTCGGCGGCGTCTTCACCGTGTCGGATGACGAGCTCTACCTGAACCTGTTGGCGCTGAAAGACACCCTGGGCGTGGAGGTCGAGCCGTCGGCCGCCGCCGCGGTTTCGGGGCCGGGTTGGCTGGGATCGGCCACCGGACGCGCGTATGCGCCGGACATCGACATGTCAGCCGCCACTCATGTCATCTGGGCCACCGGCGGATCGCTGGTGCCCCCCGACGCGCTGCGCGGCTTCCAGGACCACGCCAGGCAACTCAGCCAGCGTCGCGCGGCATAAGCCGCAGCACCCAAAAACGACATACCAAGGAGAAAACCCGTGAGCGGAAGTGCAACCCTCCCCGCCGGCCGCGCAGCGCGCCCGGACCAGCAAGCCTTTGAAGACGCGACCTACAGAAAGGTCGCGCTGCGGTTCATTCCCTTTCTGATGCTCTGCTATGTGGTCGCATACCTGGACCGCATCAACATCGGCATCGCCAAGCTGAACATGCTGGCCGACCTGCAGTTCAGCGAGGCCGCCTATGGCCTGGGCGCGGGATTGTTCTTCATCGGCTACATGCTGTTCGAAGTGCCCAGCAACCTGATCATGCATCGCGTGGGCGCGCGCCTGTGGATCGCGCGGATCATGATTTCATGGGGCATCCTGTCCGGCATCATGGCTTTCGTCACCGCGCCCTGGCAGTTCTACACAGTGCGTTTTCTGCTGGGCGTGGCCGAGGCCGGGTTCTACCCCGGCGTGATCCTCTACCTGACCTATTGGTTTCCCAACCGCCGCCGCGCCAAGATGACGGCCATTTTCCAGGCTGGCATTCCGGTGGCCGGCCTTATCGGCAACCCGCTGTCGGGCTGGATCATGGAACGATTCCATCTGGTCGGCGGGCATCCCGGCTGGCAATGGTTGTTCGTGCTGGAAGCGCTGCCCACCATTCCGTTGGCCATCGGCGTGCTGTTGATCCTGACCAATCGCGTCCAGGACGCCGCGTGGCTCACGCCGGAACAGCGCAAGCTGATCGAGCGCGACATCGCTGCGGACAACGCCGGCCGCGAGCACATGCCTCTGCTGCAGGCGCTGCGCGACGCGCGCATCTGGAAGATCGTCGCCATGACCTTTCCGGCGATGATGGCGCTGTACACGCTGGGCTTCTATCTGCCCACGCTGATCAAGGACGCCGGCGCCGAGGGCGGTTTGCGCATTGGCCTGCTAAGCGCCATTCCGTATCTGGTCGCCATGGTGGCCATGATCCTGGTCGGACGCAGCTCCGACCTGCGCCGGGAACGCCGCTGGCACCTGGTCTTCATCCTGGTGCTGGGCGCGGCGGGACTGGTCGCCAGCGTGTCCGCGGGCACCAACCTGACGCTGGCCGTCGTCTCATTGTCGGTGGCCGCCGCCGGCATCATCAGCTTCTCTCCCATCATGTGGACGCTGCCCACCGCCTTCCTGGGCGGGGCCACCGCGGCTGCGTCGATCGGCATCATCAACAGCCTGGCCAATCTGGGCGGTTTCGTCAGCCCCTACCTGATCGGCTGGATCCGCGACATCTATCACAGCACCGCGCCAGCCATCTACATCATCGCGGGTTCGCTCCTGGTCAGCGCCTTGATTGCGCTGAGCTTCGACCCCAAGAAAGTCAATCGCTGAAGGCAAGGGATACGCCATGGCAAACGCTAAAGCTGCCGCGCCGCGACTCGCTGTCGCCGGCCTGATCCATGAAACCAATACCTATGCCGCCGAGGTCGCCGGCCAGACGCCGCTGCGCGCATTCGAGCAATACGGCAGGGAAGAGATACTGCAAGCCTTTGACAAATCGAATCACCAGGTCGGCGGTTTCATCGAAGGCGCCAGACAGAAGGGCGCCGAACTGATCTGCACCTTCGTCGGCCAGGCCACGCCCTCGGGCACGATCGAGGCCCAGGCCTATGCGGAGATGAAACGCAGAATCCTCGACGGCATCCACGCCGCCTTGCCGCTGGACGGCGTGCTGCTGGCGCTGCACGGCGCCGGCGTCGCCGATGGCATCGAGGACATCGAAGGCGATCTGTGCCTGGCGGTCCGCCGGCTGGTGGGCGCCGAGGTCCCGATTGCCGCCGTCTATGACCTGCATGGCAACATGACCGAGGCCATGCGGCAGGCCTGCGATCTGACCTTGCCTTGCAAGCTGTATCCGCACACCGATTTTCACGACCGCGCGGTCGAGGCGGTGGCGCTGTTGCTCGAGATCATCGG